>Ga0116183_1000205_pt1 | contig 68497 bp, 63 predicted proteins | sample AD_UKC078_MetaG_FD_89753 | JGI IMG/M metagenome (GOLD analysis project Ga0116183, IMG submission 89753) | Active sludge microbial communities of municipal wastewater-treating anaerobic digesters from USA - AD_UKC078_MetaG | ecosystem: Engineered > Bioreactor > Anaerobic > Digestate | place: USA...
GATCACGATCTCCCGCGCAGCCTTACTTTTTCCGCACACCAAGACATCACAATCCGTATCGCCCTCGCCCATCAGCCTTTCATGAGAAATATTTTGAAAAGCATCCACAACCTGGCAGGTATCGCCTAAGATTGCCTGGGCTTCCTGCGCTGCTGAACCCGATTCAGGCATTTGCACCTTAGAAACTTTCGGCGGTACAAGCGGGACAACAACGTCGATCACAATTTTTCCTTGCAAGGCATCTTTTAAGTCTTCCAGGGTAGATTTGTGCCCGACATAGGGTACGGTTATCACCGCAATATCACAGGCTTCGACGGCGGCTCTGTTATCCATACCGCTCAGCCCCTCTGGGGAATAGCCCATGAATTCAATCAGCTCCTCAACTGCCTTCTGAGCTTTTTCAAAGTTGCGTGAGCCAATAATGACTTTATGCCCGGCTTTTAACCAGCGGTAGGCTAAACCTTTGCCTTCTTTCCCCGTCCCACCAACGATGCCGAGTGTATATAATTTTTTTGTCTCATCAACCATGCTGTATTCCTTATCTTCTGTTTTCAATCGGTAAAGGCTTATTGGGTAGCGATCTCTTCGAACCGTTTCCAGGTCTCTGTTGCAATTTCTAACGCCCTGGCTGCGATCGCACTCTCATCAAGAGTCAACAACTGTCGCTGGTACATCAGGGGCTTTCCGGCAACGATGGTGGCTGTGACCATGCTTTCCTGGAAACCAAACAGGATATGCCAGGGCAGGTTTCCACCTGTCAATGGTGTAAAGGGATGGTAATCAACGAAAATTAAATCAGCCGCAGCACCCTCAGATATCTGGCCAACCTGCAAGCCATCAAACAGCTCAGTCACAAGCGCAGCGTTGTTATCAACAGCGATCCTGGTCACAGTGTAACCGCCCATCCGCCGTGGATCGCGATGATACAGTTTATGCAGCAGGTACGCCTCCTTCCACTCCAACCACATCGTATTAGAAAAACCATCATTTCCCATACCAACTCGCATGCCCGCGTCCAGCATATCTTCAATCGGAGCCACACCAACAGCATTGTTCATATTTGAACGGGGTTGGTGCGTAAGCCAGGTTTGTGTTTCTGCTAGGCGCTCAATTTCACCCTGGTCCAGATGCACGCCATGCGCCAACATTGATTCGGGTCGCAAAATCCCAAATTGGTCCAGGCGATGGACAACTCGCTTTCCCGAGGTTTCAAGGCTAAAGACCTGGTCTGCCATTCCTTCAGCGGCATGGATGTGGAATCCGATCCCCGCAGGGCAGAGTTCTTCCGCACGAGACAGGGTTTCATCCGAAAGGGTCAGGCTGGCATGTAAGCCAAAATGCGCCCGTAGCAACGCATCCTGCGGGTCCCTATTCTGGATGCGCTTAATAAAGCGCAGGTTTTCTTGCAAACCTTGCTCCGATTTTTCAGCTCCATCTCGATCGGTGACCTCGTAACACAGGGATGCCCGCAGACCAGCCTGGTTTATCGTCTCAGCGATGATATCCAATGAGCCATCAATCGCATTGGGCGAGGCGTGATGGTCGATTAACGTTGTGGTGCCGTGTTTAATCGCATCCACCAGGCACACCAGCGCCGAATAGCGGACGCCATCCTCATCCAGAGCTTTATCGAGATTCCACCAGAGTTTTTCCAGAATCTCTGTAAAGGTGCTGGCAGGTTCTCCAGGAATGCCCAAACCGCGTGAAAAAGCACCGTAAAAATGGGTGTGAGCGCAGATATTTCCCGGCATCACGTATTGACCCCCGGCATCTAAAATTTCTTCATCGGGGTAATCCTTTATCAGTTCATTTTGAGGTGCAATCTTCTGAATCACTCCATCGCGGATCAGAAGCCCCAAGCCCTCGGGTATGACCTGATATTCAGAGCCCCATGGTATCAGTTTCCCATTGGTGATCAGCATGTCATTTTCTCCTGTCGGAATATCACAAACGATTAATTTACAAAAAAATTATATCACAGGCAAGCCATGAAAATAAGAAAATCGCCCTGTTAATCACATTAGAAAAGCCCTGCAAAGTTTGTCTGGAAAAATAAATGCTATAATCAACGCAAAGCAAAACCGGGTCGTCAGCAGGGTAACCTCGCCGGACAAAGCAAGCTGGAAATTTTCCGTTGATGACCCAACCAAGAGTTCGCGATATCACGACTCTGCCGCATACGCCAGGTAGTCGATCATGCCCGGAGGCGAAATATGAAATTTCTGATTACAGGGTTTGAACCCTTTCATGATCACCCCATAAATCCCAGCCAACTGCTGGTTGAAAGCTTGCCTGACCAATACCTTGATGTTCAGCTTGTAAAAGGGATTTTGCCTGTTCACCATCTTCTGGGACCCGAAAGATTGCTGTCTCTGCTCGCAGGCAACCAGCCAGACGCCGTGTTGGCCTTTGGCTTGGCTGCCAACAGAACAAAAGTTTCGCTGGAGCGGGTGGCCATCAACCTGATGGATTATTCAATCGCAGATAACGCCGGAGTGACCGTCACCAATCGACCCATAGATCCCAACGGTCCAGCTGCTTATTTCAGCACCCTTCCCATTGAGCAGCTTTTATCCACACTGGTTGACGAGGAGATCCCCACAGAAATTTCTCTTAGCGCGGGCGCGTATTTGTGCAACCAGGTTTTTTATACCCTGATGCACTGGGTTGCTGCTCAGAAAAAGCGCATGAGCGCAGGTTTTATTCACCTGCCTGCTTTGCCTGAACAGGCAGCCAGGTCATCCGGACCAATGCCTTCGTTACCGCTGGATTACTTTACCAGGGCAGCGCTGCTGATCATAGACACAATCATCCTGCATACCTGATTCGGATCGATTATTCGCGTTCTGACTCAATGATTTCAATCGAATTAATTTTTACACCAGGATATTCCGGTCGTATCGGGTCGCGTTGTGGGATAGAAAGTAACACGTCCAAGCCCTCCACAAGCTCCCCAAAGACGCTGTGTTTCCCATCCAGCCAGGGTGTCGGCACATGGGTGATGAAAAATTGGGAACCGTTGGTGTTCTGACCGGCATTCGCCATGGACACAATTCCGGGCCGATCGTGTTTCAGGTCTGGGTGAAACTCATCCGCAAAGCTGTAACCAGGGCCGCCCTTGCCTGTGCCCGTCGGGTCGCCTGTTTGAGCCATAAAGTCATCAATCACGCGGTGAAAGATCACCCCGTTGTAAAACCCGGCTTTTGAGAGAAATACAAAATTGTTCACGGTATGTGGCGTGAGGTCACTGAATAATTTGATCTTCAGATCACCTTTATCGGTGTGCAGCACAGCGTGATAAATTTTCTCCTCATCTAAGATCATCTCAGGCGGTTTGGACCAGCGTTTTTGGGCTTGTGACATAAAGTATTCCTCTTCTTGAATTTTATAGTTTATTCAACAATTTCATAAAGTTCAACCAGAACGCCATTGGCAGCCCTGGGGTGAATAAATGCCATTCGGCGACCTGGCAAGTCTCGGGCGACTTCATCAATTAATTGCACACCCTTAGCCTTGAGATCATCAAGCATCCCATCGATATCATCAACCTCGATGCACAGGTGATGCATGCCCTCGCCCCGCTTTTCAAGGTATTTTCCCAACCCGGTGTCCATATCCGTCGGCTGGACCAATTCGATCTCACCCTCGCCCACTGGGATAAAGGCCACCATCGATGCCTGTGAAGGCACGTCTTCAACATGATCCAGCTTTAAGCCGAGCTGGTCGCGCCAGAACCTCAGTGATTCTTCGATATCTCTTACAACGATGGCAACATGATTGATCTTTTTTATTTTTGCCATGGCTTTCCTCTCATTCAGATAAAAGTCGGCGGTTGATACTGCCCCCACACCGCGCGCAATACATTGCAGATCTCGCCCAGGGTGACTTCGTTTTCCGCGCACTCAATAAATACAGGCATCAGTAGTTCATCACTGCGGGCAGCCGATTCCAGCTTTCCCAACAGAACGCTGACGGTTTCATTGTCCCGAGAAGCCCGCAACTCAGCCAGTTGCCGCTTTTGATTTTCTTCAACTTTCGGGTCCACGGACAATGCCTCCAGTTCGATCACCTCATCGACCTGAAACTCATTCACGCCCACCACGATCTTTTCGCCTGTTTCAATCGCACGTTGAGCCTGGTAGGCTGCTTCCAGGATTTCATTTTGCATGAAGCCAGAATAGATGGACTGCAACGCACCGCCCAGGGCATCAATTTTTTCGATGTAGTCACGGGCAATCGCCTCTATCTGGTCTGTCAATGTTTCAATTAAATAAGATCCTGCCATTGGGTCCACACTGTCGGCAACGCCCGATTCGTTGGCGATGATCTGCTGGGTTCGCAGCGCAACCCGGACTGATTTTTCTGTCGGCAGCCACAGCGCCTCGTCCATGCTGTTCGTATGTAGCGATTGCGTCCCGCCCAACACAGCCGCCAGCGCTTGCAATGTCACCCTGACCACGTTGTTCTCAGGCTGATGAGCCGTTAATGTTGATCCTGCAGTTTGGGTGTGGAAGCGCATTCGGCATGTTTTATCATCCTGCGCGTGAAATCGTTCTCTCATGATTCGGGCATACAGCCGCCGGGCAGCCCGGAATTTTGCAATTTCTTCAAAAAAATCATTATGCGCGTTAAAGAAAAATGAGAGCTGGTTGCCAAATTCATCGACCTCTAATCCCGCATCGATCGCTGCCTGGATATAAGCGATAGCATTTGCGAGCGTGAACGCCACCTCCTGTGCAGCGGTGGAACCGGCTTCCCGAATGTGATAACCCGAAATGCTGATGGTATTCCAGGACGGGATCTGGTCCTTGCAGAACCGAAACACATCTGTGATCAAACGCATCGAAGGCTCGGGTGGAAAGATATACGTCCCCCGCGCCACATATTCCTTGAGGATGTCGTTTTGAATCGTTCCCCTTAATTTATTTAACGCGACACCCTGCTTTTTTGCCACGGCAATATAAAAGGCCAGCAAAATGGAAGCAGGCGCATTAATCGTCATACTGGTTGAAACCTTATCCAAAGGGATGTCCTTGAACAGGGTCTCCATGTCCCGCATCGATGAAATCGAAACGCCCACTTTCCCTACCTCGCCCATTGCCATCGCATCATCGGCATCATAGCCAATTTGTGTCGGCAGGTCGAAAGCCACAGACAGGCCGGTCTGCCCCTGGTCCAACAAATAGCGGTAACGTTGATTCGATTCCTCGGCGGTGGCATATCCCGCGTATTGCCGCATGGTCCAGTATCGACCACGATACATCGTCGGTTGGACGCCGCGCGTATACGGATACTCGCCAGGAAAGCCCAAATCTTCCATATAATCCTGTTTTTCAGGCGGCAACAGGATTGGCGGTATTTCAATGCCGGAAGACGTTGCAAAGCTTTCCTTCCGTTCGGGAAAGCGTTTGATCAGCGGGTGATACACTTCATTTTCCCATCGTAGTTTTTCTTGTTCGATTGCCATAAGCACCTCATGCCAGTGATTGTAGCTTTTCACAAGTATACCCGAAATCAAGCGCCGAATTTTGCCTGTTTTTGCTCATCAACCTGTTGCTGTTAATCCATAATTCGAGTAGAATTCCTTGGCTTGTTCGTTGTACCCTTCGAGCAAGACATCATTTAAATAAACGAAAGGGCTTGTAAAAAATGAAAGTTGTATTGATCAAAGACGTCTATAAGTTAGGGCGGGCAGGTGAGATTAAAAAAGTCGCCGCAGGTTATGGGCGCAACTACCTGATCCCCCAGGGTTTGGCTATTCCTGCATCAAAAGGCGCGTTGCAGCAAGCAGAACGCATCAGAATTAAAGCCACCGAACGGCGCGCGGCGCTCAATGAAGAATTAAGTGCAATTTCTGAAGTCCTTGGTGGTAAGACCCTCGCTTTCCCCGTGAAAGCCAGTGAAACCGGGCGGCTCTATGGTTCTGTAAGTCGCGATGAGATTGTTAAAGCCGTTTTCGCCAACTACCAGATTGAACTGGAAAGGCGCCAAGTCGAGACAGAACCCATCCGCCAAATTGGTGCTTACACCATTCCGATTCATTTGACCATGGACCTCGTCCCTGAAATCACTGTGATCGTTCATCGTGAAGGCGAACCGCCGGTTCAAAAAACGCCGGCCTCAGAAGAAGAAGCCCTCGACGAAGCAGAAATAGCGCTTGAGGGCGAAGAGGCACCTGTTGACCTCGAAGAAATCCTGCCAGATGAGGTTGAAGACGAAGCGGAACATCCTGAAGCATAATTTTTTACTCAAGTATGGTTCAACCGGCCTGTTAATGGATCACACAACAGGCCGGTTTCTTTTTAGAATATAATACTTATATGCAATCTTCTATCGGAGCACAATTAAAACAAATCCGGGAATCCCGGGGGATCTCTTTAGAAACGATTGCCTCAAAAACCCACATCTCCCTGGCTTACCTTCGAGCGTTGGAGGAGAATGATGTTGATTCCTTGCCCTCAACCGTTCAATTGCGCGGTTTTTTACGCCTGTACGCCAATGAATTAGGCCTCCAACTGGAAAATTTGACCGTTGGAGGGTATCACCTGGCTGGTGACAAACAGGTAATGACTTTGACAGGAGAACCTAGGTCGCCAGAAGAAGACCAGGCAACCGTGATTGAACCTTCCGATGACCGGCCAGAACCCGATCCCACGCCTGCTCCAGAATCAGCCCCTGGTCAGGAACAAGCATCGTTTCCCACGCCAACAGATCTCGATTTCGAAACCAACCAGGGGGAACCTGAGGCAAAAGTCTCCGAGAATATGTTCAAAGCCATTGGAAATCAAATCAAGAGACAGCGTGAATTACTCAGCTTATCAATCGATGAGGTTCATGATAACCTCCACATTTCACCGCAACACCTTGAGGCAATTGAATCAGGGCAATTTGATCAATTGCCTTCACCGGTTCAGGCAAAGGGCTTGCTGGTAAACTATATTGATTTTCTAAACCTGGATTCAGAAATCCTGCTCAACAATTATGCTGAAGCCCTCCAGTTGCGTCGCATTGAAAGGCAGGATGCATTGGTGAAAAAAAGCAAGCGTTCAACCCGAGAAATTTCTCCGACAGCTTTGCGACTTAAGAATTTCTTCACCCTCGATCTGCTCGTCATCGCAGGTCTATTCCTGGCATTTGCCACTTTCGTGATCTGGGGTGTCAACCGCATCCTTGACAATGAGATGTCAGAACGCAATGCAAGTGACATTCCAGGCGTTTCTGATGTTCTCCTGGCAACCGAAACGCCCACACCTGCGCTTATCACTGAGGATGAGACAACGGTCATCATCGAAGATCAGGACTTGAACTCCGAGACTCCGGAAACAGAAGACATAGAACCCTTATTTACACCAATTGCCAGTTCAGATCCCATCAATATCATCCTGATCCCTCGCCAACGGTTATGGGTGCAGGTGACCGTTGACGATAAACAGGTGTTTCAAGGGCGTTTAATCCCCGGAAATGCTTATGAGTACTCCGGGCAAGTACAGATTGACATTCTCACCGGCAATATCGGCGCATTACAAATCCTTTTCAACAATCGAGATATAGGCTCACAAGGTTTGCTGGGTCAGGTTGCCAATCTGATCTTCAATGCCAAAGGCCTGGTTTTACCTCCCCCCACCAGCACACCCGCCACCACCCCAACGCCTCAAACGACACCCAACCCGCTGGAGATCGATGACTAAACAGGCTAAAGGAACTTATCACCTGGTTTCCCTGGGCTGTCCAAAAAACCTGGTGGATTCAGAATCAATGTCCCGGCTGTTGAATCAGCGTGGATTGGTCGCTTCCAGTATCCCAGAAAAATCAGAATACCTGATTGTCAACACCTGCGGATTTTTGACTGCAGCCCGCCGGGAAGCCATCACAATACTCCGAAGTCTGGTCAGTGAAAAACAGCCCTGGCAGAAATTGATCGCTACCGGGTGCATGCCCGAACTGCACCGTCAGGAATTACTCGATTCTGTGCCCGGTTTGGACGGGATCCTGGGTACCAGGCGCTGGATGGACATCCTGGACCTCATTGATCAAGTCGATCGGCATGATCGGAAGAGACCGTATTTACATTGCTCTCAAATAACCTCAGATCCAGTTGAAACACGCCGTGTGGCTATCCAGGGTGGCAGCGCCTATCTAAAAATCGCTGATGGCTGCCGCAGATCCTGTTCTTATTGCTTGATCCCATTGATTAAAGGCAATCTGATCAGTCGCCCGATTGATGAAATTATTAAGGACGCAAAAGCTTTACAGGATCTTGGAATCAAGGAGATCATTCTCATCGCCCAGGATACCACAGATTATGGGCACGATTTGGGGATGCAGGACGGGTTAACCCGGCTGTTAGAAGCTCTGCTCAAGGCAGTTCCCCACATTCCCTGGATCCGCTTGTTATATGCCTTTCCAGGTTATGTGACAGACAATCTAATCCAGTTGATGAAAAATGAAGCACAAGTCCTCCCCTACCTGGATATTCCCCTCCAGCACGCTGACCCGGCTGTCCTGCGTGCGATGCGTCGCCCATCCGATATCGAGGCTGTCTCCCGGGCAATTGCCCACATCCGTGCCGAAATCGAGGGTATTGCCCTGAGAACAACGATGATTGTCGGTTTTCCCGGTGAGGATGACCTCGCCTTCCAAAGGTTGGTGGACTTCGTCCAAACCCAGCGTTTTGATCACCTGGGAACGTTTGCCTATTCCTTTGAACCGGGTGCTCCTGCCGAGCCCCTGGGCGACCCGATCTCAGAAGACACCAAAGCCGATCGGGTTGAACAACTCATGCACATTCAAGCTGAGATCTCTTTAGCGCGTAATCAATCCTTCATCGATAAGGTGCTGGATGTCATTATTGAAGGCATCGACGATGAAAACCGAATCTCAATTGGGCGATCCTACCGGGATGCCCCCGAAATTGACGGCTTAGTTATAGTTGAAGGAATTGCCCCGATTGGTGAAATAGTGGCAGTGAAGATCCATAGTGCAATCACCTACGACCTGATCGGTAAACTCGTCTGACCCCATCGATCCGACAAAAAAGCCATCCCGATGATCTGGGATGGCATTTCTTTTTTGTTAATGTTTTCAAACTCACCCATCCGGTGTTTCGGTTGTTTCAGGTGTTGTTTTTTCTGTCGACACTGCTGTCGGCTCCTCAATCGGCGCGGGCGTTGATTCCCCATTTCGCCCCTCTTCGTGCGGGAGTTCCCCTAACAGGCAAGCTTCTGCTGCATCCTCAGATAGGGTTCTGGCATCCGCGTCTTCGCTGATCATCAGCGCTTTTTCCAGGTATTCCTGAGCCAAACAATACTCTCCAGCTTCGAAAAGTTGCTTTGCATATTCAATGACGCCGATGCGAAAACGCTCTGTGGCGGTCATAAACGTCCCATCCATCAGGTTTGGCAGGTGAGGGTAAACCTGTTCAAAATAAAAGACAACCTCGTACCAATCCACATCCCAGTAACTGGCACCTGTGATGTACAATCGGGTCCAGGTACGCAAGCCTTCAGCGCTTGAATCTAAGGGCGCAAAACGTTCAGCCAGTGTCAGATCATAAATCCCCGGTTCTAAACTGTTTTCCACCAATATCTTCTGGATTCCCCGGTTGCGTAAAGCACCATATAATAAACCATCCACCTCGATTGCGCGAAAATGCAAATCATTTTCTCTCAACGCCTGTAAAGAGCGGATGACTTCATCCCACTGTCCGCTGGCATACAATTGAAGCGTATTTTCGAATAATTCCTGGACACCCCGCAAATCAGGCGTGGGTGTGAACACCACCTGGGTTGGCATCGGTGAGGGTTGCGGTGTAGCAGTTGTCCTTGAGTTGATCAGCACCAGGCTTTGACTGTAAAGCTCGCCAATTTCAGCGAGCTCTTCTTCCGTGAGAAAATCAGCCATCTCATCCAATATCCAGTCCAGGCGATCTAAGGCAACCTCATATCGCCCTTCTTCGATATCCAGGCGGGCGCCGTCGATTTGCGATTTGACCTTGGATTCAGCCTGGCTTTCAGCCAGTGCTATCCGGTCATTAATGGCGCGTGCACCCCCGGCAAGGATTCCAATGGCTAAAAAAACCAGGATCAGCGCAGCAGCAATCAAATACCAGGCTGACCGACGTTCGAGAAACTTCTTCTTTTCTCTTTTTCGCTCATTGGCTGGCTGCTCAGTTTGATTTGTCTTCTCTGTTTGATCCATCGGCAGGATTATACCTCAGTTAACTTACAGGTGGACAAGCATACGGATGTCTTTCCAGATCGGGATTGCCCCTGCCAGTGCACCGATAACAATCGCTGCTAATGCCAGCATCAGTGCTGAAACCGGTATTGAAATCACAGTCATCACCAACCAGATGCTTAATCCAGCCAGGCACGCGCTCAATCCTCCCCGTACTAACGCACCCCGTAATCGAAATTTCTCTGGGAGTTGACGGTTGAGCATGACAATTAACAACAAACCTTGAATACTATACGAAAGAGAGTTAGCCAGCGCGATCCCCCCAAAGGACAGCCAACGCATCAGCGCGATCGCCAATCCAAGGTTAATCAAGAATCCCAGGGCTGAAATTGCCAGCGGCTCGCGTGGGCGTTGACGGGCAAAAAACGAGCGCACACACAGGTCCACAATATTGTGTCCCAGCAGGCCGACCAGAAAAGCCTGTGTAGCCCTCAGAATCATTTGTGATTCACCAAAACTATATTTAAAAGCCACCTCGATCAGCGGCAAACTGGCCAGAGACAGGATCATCGCAATTGGCAAAGACACCGCAATCATCACCTTTAACGACCGCTCGATCGTGTTTTTGAATGCCGCTTGGTCACCCGCTGCAATATGATCCGACAGGGTCGGCAGCAACGCGGTCGCAATCGCAGTGCCGATCATCGTTTGAGGCACCTGTTGAATCCACCATCCAAAACTCAAGGCTGTCAAAGAACCTTCTGGTAATCGAGAGGCCAGATTGTCCTGAGCCAGGAAAAACAATTGAATGAAGACCATATTCACCAAACGCGGTCCCATCAACCTTAAAACATTTCGGACCGATTGATCCTTCAGGTTCAGACTGGCAAACCATTTAAATTTATGCTTTATCAAGCCTGGCACCTGAATTAATAAGTGAAGCGCTGCGCCAATGATCACACCATAGACCAAGCCGTGAATTCCCATGTTGAAAGCAGGCAATTGGATTCCGGCAATCCTGTACCCAACACTCGGCGCTAATACGATAGCGCCAAAAATCCGTCCTCCGTCATAGACCAGCGGCGCTATTGCTGGCAGAAGAAAATGTTGATTGGCATGCAACCCGGCGATCACCAGGCCGCTGATCGAAAAGATCAGGGTGGCAACCAGGTTCAAGCGCATTAATTGAACTGCCAGAACTTGTTGTTCAGTTGAAAAACCGGGAGCGACTCCTAACTCCCAGCCAACAAGCGGTTTTGCAAACACCGAAATGACCAGCGCCAAAACTGCCGTGACGAGAAATGCCAGGTTCGCAATCCGTGAAAACAATTTCCATGCCGATTCTCGTCCCTCTTTTGCCAGTGTCTCCGAGAGAACAGGGATAAACGCAATCGCCAACGCACCACCTGAAATAAGCGCAAACAAGAGATCCGGTAAATTATTGGCGGCATTGAAAACATCCAGCTCTGCAGATAAGCCAAATTGCCTGCCAATGATGACGGTCCGCACAATCGCCACCAATTTACCCAGCCCAAAAAAGAAAAACAAAAGCAGCGAAACCCGGCTGAGCCGGCTGGTCTTTTTCATGATTCTCCAATTCTTTGGCAACAAACCTGCTTAGATTATGCCATATTACCAACCTCTTGACCAGTTGCCAAAAGAGAAACTTCTCAACACACAGGGAGTAATGCTACAATTAAACCCATGACACACACAGAAAAAACAGGAGCTTTGTACATCGTTGCAACGCCCATTGGCAATCCCCGTGACATTACCTTGCGCGCCCTGGATATCCTCAAGCAGGTCGATGCCATCATCTGTGAAGACCTTCGCCAGGGAAGCCGCCTGCTCCGTCAACTGGGTGTAGAAAACGAACTGCTCACCTTAAATGAGCACAATGAAGCTGAAGAATCGGAGTTCATCGTCCTGCGCCTGGCACAGGGCGAATCTATGGCCATCATTTCAGATGCTGGCACCCCCGTTTTTGCCGACCCGGGTCGGCACCTGCTGGACCTGTGCTACCAGGCAGGCATCTCGATTTCACCGATTCCGGGGTCTTCCTCTTTGATGGCTGCTCTTTCACTCAGCAATTTTCCCATCGATCGCTTCATATTTGCAGGGTTCCCACCCGTAAAAAGCGAGCATCGCGAAGGTTTCCTTGCCAGATATAAATCCGAATCCGTCCCGGTGATTCTGATGGACACGCCTTATCGCCTGACCAAACTTCTGACCGAAGTGCAATCTGTATTCGGGAAAAGCCAGGATATCCTCCTGGCATGCGACCTGACCCTCAAGCAAGAGACGATCTACCGGGGAAACATCGCAGACATCCTGCCGAAAGTCACCGGCCAGAAGCGTGAGTTTATCCTGATCCTCAACCTCAACAAGCTGCAAAGGAAACGCTAAAATGCAGACACCACAAAAAATGCAAATTCGGGATAAAGCACTCACCTTGCCAGCTTTTCTCCCCGATGCAACCCTGGGATATGTGCGCGCAGTGGATTCACGTGATCTGGAGAGCGTTGGCATTCAAGGTCTGGTCATGAACACCTTTCACCTGATGCAGAAACCCGGTTCGAGTACCATTCAATCCTTTTCTGGCTTGCACAACTTTGCCGATTGGCACAAAGTGATTGTGACCGATTCGGGTGGATTCCAGGCGTACTCGCTGATCCATCAATCCGAACAGTTCGGCACCCTCACCGACCGCGGCATCCTCTTCCGTCCTGATGGTAAGGGCAGAAAACTGCTCCTCTCGCCAGAGAAGAGCATCCAATTACAGATCAGCTACGGCAGTGATGTGGTCATCTGCCTCGATGACTGTACCCACGTGGACGCGTCTCGCGCACAGCAAGAAATCAGCGTCAAGCGCACCCTGGATTGGGCGAAGCGCTGCAAGCAGGAATACAATCTCCAACTCGATCAGCGCAAAATTTCCGATGTCGACCGCCCCCTGATCTTCAGCGTGATTCAAGGCGGTGGTTACGCCGACCTGCGCAAGATGTGCGCAGATGGCTTGCTGGAGATCGGCTTTGACGCCTTTGGGTATGGCGGTTGGCCATTAAATTCCCAGGGACAATTGCTCACCGACATTGTCGGACTGACTCGAGAGCTGGTGCCTTCAAGCTATCACATGCACGCGCTGGGGATCGGGCACCCGCTTAACCTGGTCAAGACTTTTCGCCTCGGCTATGACCTCTTTGATTGCGCCCTGCCCACCCGTGATGCACGACACGGCCGATTGATGCGTTACAACCTTCCACCGGATCAGCCCCTGCAGGGTGAAGACTGGCTGGAATATGTCTATCTCCAGGACAAAAAACACATCAAGGTCGATCGACCAATATCAGATGATTGCGATTGCCCCGTGTGCCAGCATTACAGCCTGGGTTATCTGCACCACCTTTTCAAAACCGGAGACTGGCTTTATTACCGTCTGGCGACTCTGCACAACCTGCGCTTCATGACCCAGCTCACGGAAAGGCTGCAGAACGACCATGGATAACCCACAGCTTGAGCAGTTAGCCAACCAGGTGCTCTCGGGCGCCAAATACAAGCACATCACCTCGAACCTGGTACGGCGTTTGTGCCAGGAAGCAATCACTGCTGGTTTCGCAGGCAAAGCTGCCGTCAAGTTTGTGCGCAACAAACTCCACCAGGTTGGCGGCGCCTATCTCAAACAAAAATCAATTTACGCCGCCGCTATCCAACAGTTGAAAGATCTCCCCAGAGAGTTCAATTCGCCTGAAACCCAGGATTTCTGCCGCCGGATGCTGCAATCCCATGCCTCTACTGCTGAACGCCTGCCCATTATTGAAACCTTTTTCCAAACCTGCCTGACGCCGATCGCGCCGGTCACCGGCATCATTGATTTGGCGTGTGGGTTGAATCCTCTGGCGCTCCCCTGGATACCCGTTGCAGACCATGTTCAGTATTTTGCCTGCGACATCTACCTAGATTTGCTGGATCTGGTCAACGCTTTTTTTGATCAATTCTGCATCAACGGTGCGGCTGAGCCCTGCGATTTGATCGCTGAGGTTCCCGCCGAAAGAGCCCAGGTCGCCTTTTTACTTAAATCGATCCCCTGTTTGGAACAAATGGAAAAATCTATCGGTGAGCGTTTGCTGGAGGACACACCTGCGGATCACATCCTGGTCAGCTTTCCAGTTCATAGCCTGGCTGGGCGAAAAAAAGGCATGTCCGCATTCTACAAAGAGCATTTTTTAAAGCTGGTCGGTGGAAAACCCTGGGAAATTCAGGAGTTTCTTTTCCAAACCGAACTGGCTTTTTTGGTGTCAAAATGAAGGTTGAAAATCAGCTCATCCAGGAGCTTGTCGGTCAGATCCTCAACACCAGGAAATACCGTCATCTGGGGTTGAATCAGGCCACCATTGAAGACCTGGTCCGACAAGAAGCGCTTCAGCAGGGGTCACAAAAAGCGATCCTCAAAGCCGTCCGGCGGAAATTACACAACATCGTCGCACCCTACCTGGGTCAACCCGATTATCCTGCTCTGACAAAAGAACTTTACAAAATCGAAGATTTTGCCCTCGATTCCCCGCAGTTAAAGAATTTTTGCCTCAAAGTGCTCTCTCAGCATGCTTCCACAGCAGAACGCATCCCAATCATGGACGAGTTTTACACGCAACTTTTCCAGGCAGTCGGGAAACCGCAGGTGATCTTCGACCTGGCTTGCGGCTTGCATCCCCTGGCGTTGCCCTGGATGGGGTTACCCCCTTCAGTCCGCTACCATGCCTTTGATATCATCCAACCCAGGGTGGACTTTATTAACCTTTTTCTATCAAAAATCGGATTAACACCCCTGGCTGAAAACAGGGACATCCTTGCCAACCCGCCAGAAGGCGCCGCTGATCTCGCGTTTTTCTTCAAAGAGGCGCACCGTTTCGAAAAGCGTCAACCCGGATGCAACCGTGTCTTCTGGAGTGCTCTGAAGGTTAAAAAACTGGCCGTCTCCTTGCCCGCTACTGACCTCTCCGGCACCCATAGCCTGCAACAAAGACATCGCGATTTGGTCTTTTCCAACCTGCCTGAAGGTCTGCCCGTTCAGGAAATAAGGATCGAAAACGAGATTGTCTTTCTGATTGATAAAACCCAGGGAACTCACAATGGCTGATCCCGGCATGCACAAACTGGTTCAAAGTCTGGCGCGTTTTTCAGAGATCCTCAGCGAAGAAGAACTCCAGCAAATCCGGGCAATTCAGGATGCCCCCCTGTCCACCGGTATTCGGCTCAATTCGCTCAAAGCGCACCCGGCAACATCGATCCACGCCCTGGCAGAACGTTATGGTTGGGAAATTAAACCCGTCGCCTTCTGTGACAACGCCTGGTTGATTGAATCCGCTAGCACCTCACCCGGCATGACGATAGAACACCGCCTGGGCGGATATTACCTTCAGGATGCATCCTCAATGGTACCGGTCAGCCTGCTGGATTTTGAAGCACAGCGACCGTTGATCCTCGACATGGCCGCCTCTCCCGGTGGAAAAACAACCCACCTGGTCGACCGCACACAGGACATGGATTTTATCATCGCCAACGATGCCAGCCAAAGGCGCATCCCCGCTTTACGCTCCGTCATCGCGAATTGGGGCGCCATCAACCAGGTCGTAACCCATTTTCCCGGTGAATCCTTTGGCAGATGGTTCCCCGAGACCTTTGATAGCATCTTGCTCGATGCCCCCTGCAGCATGGAGAATCTGCGCCCAACACCCAGCCACCCCCTCAGAGAAACCACCGATTCAGAACGGCTTCGTCTGCAAGAAATGCAAATTCGGCTTCTCATCAGCGGGTTGAGCGCTCTAAAAATTGGTGGACAGCTCGTTTACGCCACCTGCTCGCTGGCTCCTGAGGAAAACGAGGCTGTGATTGACCAGGTTCTCAAGTTGTACCCCGACGCCCTGATTATTGAAGATCTCTCCAGCAAGCTGCCCTTCCATGCCCCCGGGCTGAGCACCTATGCAGACCAGATTTTCCATCCCGCACTGCAAAACACTCTGCGACTCTGGCCGCATCTGACCGGCATGTCGGGTTTCTTTTGCGCACGTTTACGAAAAACAGGCGTAATCCCCATAACACCTCAGGCGCCCCCCACCCGCGACTTTTCTCGCACCCAGTTTGAAGCGACACCGCTCAATCTTCAGTCGGCAATTTGTGAACAGATTTGGGATGCTTATGGATTTGACCTTGGCGAAATCCTCGCCCGGTATCACCTCGAGCTTTTTAAGCGCCACGAAGGTATCTTTCTCATTCCTCAAGTCTACCTCGAAAGATTCCAAACGCTCCCCTTTGAGTGGATTGGCATGCAAATCGGTCAGTGGATTGCAGGAAATTTCCACCCCTCCCTTGAATTCGCCAGCCGTTTCGGTCACTTGTTTATCCGGGGAAAAGCCCAGCTTGATGATTCGCAACTTTCCCAATGGATCGACCAGCGGGATATTCGCAACCCTAAAATAGATCTACCCCCTCAAGGTCAGTATCTGCTGGTGGAAGACAAAAGCGGTCGCAATCTAGGCGTGGGAAAATTGCTCTCCAAGCGCCTGCGGAATCTCCTCCCCCGAAGTTGAATCGATATATTCAAGATACTTTCCACGATCCATCGTAACCCCCCGATATTCTCCGTGGTATTTCTCCGGCAGCAGGTCAGCAATTTCCAGCATGATGGCGTCGGTAACAGCTTGCATAATTTCTTTGTTCCTCTCCTGACCAGAAAACTTACACCGAAAGGGTTTTCCAACTCTCACATGAAATGGTGTCCGTTTTAAGCGGCGAAGATTCTGTGAGATATCCTCGTGACCATAATAGACTAGCGGGAGGATTGGAACATCAGCCTTGCTCGCCAGAATGGCGATGCCAGGCTTTCCTTGAAGCAAACGACCGTCGCCTGAACGTGTACCCTCCGGAGCGATGGCTAGAAGTTGTTTTTTGACCAGCAAAGCATCTTTAGCCGCTTTGAAAGCATTAAAATCAGCAACCCCTCGATCAATCGGAATTCCGCCCCACAGGGTAAACAAAAATGCCATCAATGGATTATCCCAGGTTTCGCGTTTGGCAAACCCTGTAAATGAGCGTGATCCCATGTGGGTGATCAACACAGGTGCATCCAAAAAATTAACATGATTAACAGCAAGAATCAGCGGGCCACGTTTTGGCACTTTTTTTATCTCTGAGATGTCAATTTTAAGTATGCAATACAGGATGGTCCGAATGATTGTATTGACCAACCAGGTCAGTGGAGTTTTCATGGAGACACCAACCTCAAAGCTCGTGGGAGAATATCAACTTCAAGAGCATCACCGGCGACACAAATCGTTTCGCCGTCCGCATGCACAGGCAATGTGCCTTCAATTGCGCTGATCTTAATCGCCTTTCCTGTGAGCATCTTAATCGCTGGATTTTTCTCATGCGTCCCCGACATGACCTGCGGGAACAAACCTATAACTTGCCAGCGGGTCACCTGCCCGGCAATACACAGGTTTAATATGCCATCATCAGATTCGGACGCGGGCGCAAACATGAAAGAACCCCCCATCCGCCGCCCATTCATCATCGACACCAAAATACAGGGTTGTTCGATGATTTCGCCATCAATATCCAACCGAATAAGCGGTGCTTTGAAGTACAAAAAGATGGTCTTCAGTGCTGCATACAGGTATGCCGGGACACCATCGATATAAGGCGGAAGTTTCGCTGCTTCAAATCCAACGACTGTATCAAATCCGATGCCGACGCCATTTCCGAAATAACGACCGTCAGGATAGTCGCCACCTTTCACAAAACCAATGTCAATCTCCCTGGAATTTCCGTTTGCTAACAACTGGCAAGCAGCGACAAGATCCTGGGGAATACCCATGCCAAAAGAGAAATCATTGCCGCGTCCAACAGGCAAAACCGCCAGGTTTGGCAGCAATGCGTTCTTTTGTTTTGCACGCATCATCCCGTTGATGACTTCGTTAACCGTCCCATCTCCCCCAACCGCCACCAGAGTCTTGTATTCTTCAAAACAAGCTTCTTCTGTCAATTGGATGCCATGCCCGGGGTGATCTGTAAATTTAATTTCATAGTCCAGACCGAGCCCATCGATAACTTGTTCAATTTCAGGTAATAATTTTTTTGCTGCACCCTTACCTGCAGTCGGATTAACAATAATACAGATCTGTTTCAAGTTAAATTCCTGTTCTAAAGATGATTACACTGTATAACTCTGAATGCAGAATAAAGTTACCAAATCATATCACATTACCGAAAATTATTCAGAACCAAGCTCATGAAGAACCAGGGCAGGAAAAACAATCGCCGCTGTTTCCATTCGAAAAATCCGGGCGCCCAGGGTTACCAGCTGGCATCCAGCACCCTGCGCTGAAGCCACTTCAGCATCAGAAAAGCCACCTTCTGGACCCACGAACAACGCCAGCTTGTCCCCTGTGAAACCTCGCAGTGCTTCCTTAAAGTTAACCCTACCCTCAGGCAAGCCTTCCCAGGCCAGCAGGCACAGACCATTCGTTTGGGTTGCATTAAGAAAGCAATCTGCCAATTTCTCCGGTGCATTCAGCACCGGTAGCTTTCCACGCCCGGATTGCTCTGCTGCTTCCTGAATAATCCGCTTCCAGCGAGACATTTTTCCCTCAGTCAATCCGGTATTGCTTATCAAAGTCCGCGTAGAAACAAAAGGGCAAAAGGCAGACACACCAATTTCAGTGCCCTTCTGGAAGATCCACTCCATCTTTTCACGGCTGGACAGTCCAATGAAAAGCGAAATCTGCACCCGAGGTTCGGATGTTGCCATTTGAGTGCGAACAATATCACCAACCCGTTGACCTTTTGCGGTTTCATCCCGCAGAACCACGGTATAGATTATCCCTCGATTATCCAGCACAGCGACACGATCGCCTTTCGCCAGGCGTAAGACATGCTTGATTTGGTGAGCAACCCGGTCAGGGAAGATGACCTGTAAATCGTGGATGTCATCCGGACTTAAAAAGAAATGGTGCATAGCAAGGTATACTTAGCCTGTGTGTTCAATCGGAGCCAACTGTGAAAAAACAAGACAATCACTCCGCAATACAATCCTTTCAATTTCTGGACATCCTCACGATGATCTTTGTCCTGACATTGGTGCTCAGCAATATCGCCTCCTCCGCCAAGATCATCGATTGGGGAGCCCGCCTGGGGAACTTATCTCTCAGCTTTGATGCTGGGACGATCCTGTTCCCGATCAGCTATATCGTTGGTGATGTTCTGACCGAAGTTTACGGTTACAAACGATCTCGGCGCATCATCTGGCTCGGCTTTGGCGCCCTGGCTTTCAGTGCGCTGGTGTTCTGGTTTGTCCAGGTACTTCCCGGAGAAGCCACCTGGCAGGCCAGTGTCGGCCAGGAAAACTTTAACAAGATTCTGGGAAGCATGAGCTCAGGCGCCATCGTTGTCGCCAGCCTGGCAGGGTACCTGGCTGGATCTTTTTCCAATGCCATGGTCATGGCTTCGATGAAAGTCCGTACCAAAGGTAAATTCCTGTGGGCGCGCACGATCGGTAGCAGTGTCATCGGGCAGGCTTTTGATACCTTTGCCTTCATCTTAATTGCCAGCGCCCTGGGCGTGTTCCCATGGAGCTTGTTCTGGAGTCTGACCATTACCAATTATATCTTTAAACTCGGTATTGAAATCGTCGTAACACCTCTCACCTATCGGGTTGTTAACAAGTTAAAGCACGCAGAAGATATCGACGTTTTCGACGATGGAACCGACTTTTCACCTTTCAAGTTCTGAGTTAGCGCCTACCGGGCACCTTCAATCAACACCGTGTATTCGCCGCGTGGGGCTTCCTGATTGAATGTTTCCAGCAGTTCGCTCAATCGCCCCCGTTGTAGGGATTCAAACTTCTTGGTCAAATCGTTAGCCAGCGCTGCCTGGCGATCTCCCAGGACAGCCAATGCATCTGCCAGAAAAGCCCGGATCCTGTGGGGGCTTTCATAGAAGATCAAAGTATGAGGCGATTCTGCATCAACGCTGATAAACCGTCGGCGTGCAGCGGATTTGCGCGGCGGGAAGCCCTTATATGTAAAACTGTGCCCGGGTAAGCCCGACAAGGTCAGCGCAAGCACCAGGGCGCTGGGGCCAGGTATCGCTGTGACCGGGATCCCATGCGCAATCGCAGCCTGCACCAGCGAATAGCCAGGATCAGAGATGCCCGGCGTCCCGGCACTGGAAACGACCGCAATTGATTGCCCCTCCAGCAGCAAGTCAACCAGCTTTGGCACAACCTTTTCCTCGTTGAAGGCATGATAACTCTTTTGGGGCTTGTGAATATTATAATGTCCCAACAAAATTGAGGTTTTGCGCGTATCTTCGCTGGCAATCAGATCTACACAACGCAGCACGTCCAATGCCCGCAGTGTAATATCACCCAGGTTGCCAATTGGCGTCGCAACCAGGTACAGCATCAGGATTGCCTTCCATCCAGGTGGATACGCACCGTCTCAATTGCCTGGTGCGGACTGATAAATTGCACCGCATGCATGCCAAATTCCCGTGCAGCCATTACATTGGGCAAATGGTCATCCAAAAGCAGTGAACGCTCAGGCGTTGTGCCCAAACGTGACATCGCGATTTCAAAAATCCGCCGATCGGGTTTGATCACTCCCTCCTCAGCAGAAATGATGATTTCGTCCACATAACGCTTTAGCTGGTAAGTATCCTCCAGCAACTTCCGGGTTTGATCACCCGCATTACTTAAAATCGAAACTTGGTATTGACCATGCAGTTCTGCCATAAAATCGACAATCGGTTGGTTTAGCTGGCGATTCGAGGACAACCTTCGTTTTAAGAACCGGATCACTGTGGGTCTCAGGTGCCATTTCTCAGCCATCATGGTCCACAAATAATCCTCTGGCAATTTTCCCAAGCAGATGTCTTTGACCAGTTGAGAATCATGCGGGTTTTCCAACATCTCCTCAATCTCAGGATGGTCCTTAACGCCCAGGGCTTTCTTCCACAGTTTCAATTTGCGCTCATTGGGCTGTTTCAGTATCACACCGCCAAAATCAAAGAAGATGGTTTCTATCGTCATCACACGTTCAAATTCAAGATCAAAAATATTGCTTATATTGTACCGAAGGAATGGGGTTTCGTTAACCAAACAACAATAGCCAGCTCAGCCAGGAGCAACTCCTTACCGAATTTATGCCTACCGCTTGATTAATCAAGCCACTTTTCATAACACAAACCGTAATCACATCGCATTCTACAGAAAATTATCGCAGGCTGATCAACACAGGCGGTTAGCAGGTTTAAAACGTCGTCAATCAGGGTAGAATAAGGCTTAGAAATTTTGAAGAATTAATTTTTCAATGCCAAACACAATCGTCTGAATAAGTGAGTTTTCATGGAAAGAACCGTCCCAACCCGAGCCTCTGATGAAATTGACCTCTACATTCGCACAATCTACTCATTGCTGCGCTCAACAGAACGAGTGCGCATCCGCTCGCTTGAAGAAGTTCATGCGGGGATGAACTCTTCCCTGCATCCGTTTGCGCGTCAGGAACAACCCGATATTTCTGCTTTTATCTATGCGAATTTGCGCCTGCCAGACTGTATACCGGATGTCAAGGCTGTCCTATTAGCGCAAAGCGGGACTGTATTTGAACAATTCGGCTATCATGTAAATGAAAGTTGGACTGAAACGACCGCACGCGCCCGCCGCCGCCGTTGTTTTTTTGACGGAAAAAACTTGCTGGCTTGTTATATTGCCTCCCGCTCAGATATTGATGATGTCATCCCTTTGTTGACTGCATACCAGATCGAATGGAACAAGCTGCATCGTTTCTTACTCGATGCCCCAAGTGAACTTCTGACCAGTGTTTCACTTAGTGAAATGGAAGGCTTTGACAATTTGGCGCATCACCTCAGGATCTCACCCATTGAGCTGCGGCGTTTGCAAATCATTTGGGGCGAAGGATTTCAACCCAGGCTTAACCGCATCAAGTCACAGAAATTAGATCTGGAGGTGCAGCTTCTCAGCGGATCTCTCAATGAGTACCGCCGAGCCACTCGTTACTGGTGGGATAATATCGCAACAAGCGTTCCGCAGATCAACCACCGACCGGTGTACTTCATTTCCAGCAACACCCACAGTATTCCCAACTTGCTGACTGGCTTTGCCCTCACCCAGAAAGAGCGCCTGGCCCACTACCTGCACACCGCCGGTGATGAAGATCTGCTGGCTGAATGGCGCGATATCAACCAGCAAGAAATCCCCTCGCGGCCTGAAAATTTTCTTTACTATGTCCTGAAGAAATACCAGGCCACGCCACAGGGAAAAGACCTGGTTGCCGCACAGGCGGAATTTGAGGAATCAAATGGCGTTTACCGCTTACCCAGCGAACATGCCTTCGACATAGAGGCGCAAATTATTGACCTGGCTGCCCTCAATCCCGAGACCATCGATCCCCGCCTTTCACCAACCGGATTTTCTGCGCAGGATGCTGATTGGTCATTCCTGAAACCAAGCGACGCCCTCATTCTGAATATTGATTATCCACTTGGATTTGCCGCATACAACCTGCTGGTAAAAATTGCAGAACACGCCGATCCGCTGCTAGGAATCTACATCATGGGCAAGGCAGCGACTCTCAACGGGCGGCGTGGGGATGTGATGATCCCCAACGTAATCTACGATGAGCATTCACAAAACACCTACTTGTTTCACAACTGTTTCTCTGCCAGCGATGTCAGACCATACCTCGTTTATGGCACGGTTTTAGATAACCAGAAATCGGTCTCTGTATTAGGTACTTTTCTGCAAAATTCTCAGGTCATGGAAGTGATTTACCGCGAAGGCTATACGGATATTGAAATGGAAGCTGGTCCGTATCTTTCTGCTGTGTCTGAGCTGTATCGCCCGACGCGTCACCCCGTTAATGAGATCGTTAATCTTTATGGCGTGCCTTTTGATTTAGGCATCCTACATTACGCTTCAGATACGCCCCTCACCAAGGGTGGCAACCTTGGCGCAGGCGCCCTGTCTTATTTTGGGGTTGATTCCACATATGCCACATCCCTGGCCATTCTCAGACGCCTCATGCAGAATGAACACCATCGCGTGTCATAATTTGGGCCTGCAAACCCTTCAAATCAAAAACAACCATTAAACATAGACCCGCGGGGTTTATATCGAATCTACACCAGCTATGGTTTAAAACCCCGCGGGTCTAAACAATGATATTCAATTTTTATTAAGACATAAATTCAACACAAATTTCCAACAAAGACCCGCGGGGTTTGTATTAAATTATATTCGGCTATACGAAAAAGCCCCGCGGTCTCTTTAAACATACCGCAATAAGAATACTTCTAATTAGCTACCAGCCACCAGCTACCAACTACCAGCTACCACTCAACTGCTGTTGTAAACGATCGGCTGTCTCCTGGTAAGTTGCCAACTTCTCGCGCTCTTTCGCCACTACCTCCGCCGGCGCTTTCTGCGCAAATGGACTCGCCAGCAAATTCTCCAACCGCTGAATCTGTGCTTGCGTTTCTCCTAATTCTTTCTCCAGGCGGGCGCGCTCAGCTTCTAAATCAATCAAACCCTCCAATGGCAGGCTGATCTCCACCGGCGCTACAACCAGATTAACCCGATCATCCGCCGGTTCTAGCGTCTCAAGAATCTCCAGCCCCTGCGGGTCGATCCCTGCCAGGGACACGAATATCTGACGTTGCGCACTGAGCATAGCGGTTTTTCCACCAGCGCCGATCGTGCAGGAGATTTTTCGCTGCGGTTCAACCTTGTATTCAGAGCGGATGTTACGAATTGCCCGCACCATCTCCTGGATTAAGCCAAAATCCTCAATCGCTTCCAACTCCCAGTCTTCCGCCATTTCTTGTTCAGGCCAGCGGGCTACGATCAATGCATCCTCCCATCCGCCTGCTGGCGCCAATGCATCCGATACGTCTACACACGCGCTTCGCAGGTGACCCCACAAGGCTTCCGTCACAAAGGGTGTAAACGGATGCAAAAACCGCAGACAAGTATCAAAAATCCTGACCAGCGTCTGTACCGTATAAAAAGCCCGGTCCCCGCCTTCAACGATCTGATCCTTGGAGATTTCCAAATACCAATCGGCGAACTCTCCCCAGAAAAACTCGTAAACCTGGCGTCCGGCTTCACCAAACTGATAACTCTCAAACAGGCGATTGACCGTTTCATTGAGTTGCCTCATGCGTGCCCAGATCCAGCGATCCGCCAGGGTCCAATCCGGTTCATCGACCGGCGCAGCAGGAAGGTTTTCCAGGTTGCGGATCACGTAGCGACCGGCATTCCACAACTTGTTGGCAAAATTTCGGTTGGCTTCCACCTTTTTCAGCGAAATATTCGGATCATTCCCGGGTGTTGTGCCCACCAACAAGGTGAAACGCAGCGCGTCTGTGCCAAGTTCATCCATGACCTTCAGTGGATCGATCACGTTGTTCTTGGTTTTGCTCATAATTTGCCCGAATTCATCCTTGATCATCCCGTGTAAATAGACGGTGTGGAAAGGTGCCTGCCCGGTGAACTCTAAGCCAGCCATGATCATACGTGCCACCCAGAAAAATAAAATATCATATCCCGTCTCCATCACAGACGTGGGATAAAAATAAGCCAGATCTGCAGTCTTCTCGGGCCAACCAAGCGTTGAGAATGGCCACAGAGCCGAAGAGAACCAGGTATCCAGGACATCCGGGTCCTGATGCAGATGGGCACTGCTGCACTCCTGGCAATGCGTGGGCTCTGATCGAGCCACCATTATCGCACCACAATCATCGCAATACCACACAGGAATACGATGCCCCCACCACAATTGCCGGCTGATGCACCAATCTTCAATGTTCTCCAACCAGTTGTAGTAAACCTTTTTAAACCGCTCGGGGATGATCTCTATGCGGCCATCTTTGACGGCTTCCAGAGCAGATTGCGCCATGCCGCTCACGTTCACAAACCACTGGGTGGAGATCATCGGCTCGATAAGCTCGCCCCCGCGCTGGGAGCGCGGCACCTTCATCTGGTAAGGCTCTACCTTGATCACCAGGCCTTCCGCTTCCATGTCCGCCCACAGCTTCTGCCGACATACCATGCGGTCTAACCCGGCATACGGTCCACCGTTCTCATTGATCGTGGCATCTTTATTCATCACATTGATGAACTCCAGATTGTGCCGTTCTCCAATGACATAGTCATTGGGGTCGTGCGCGGGCGTGATTTTAAGCGCACCGGTACCAAATTCCCGGTCGACATAGGCATCAGCGATCACCGGGACCTCTCGTCCCAGTATTGGAACAAGCGCCTTTTTTCCCACCAGATGCTTAAAGCGCTCATCTTCGGGATGGACTGCCACCGCGGTGTCCCCCAATATTGTTTCGGGGCGAGTGGTTGCCACCGGGATGAAATCATCACTACCAGAGATGCGGTATTTAAAGTAGTACAGCTTACCGGGTTCTTCGGAATATACAACCTCCAGATCAGACACTGCTGTTTGCAGTCCGGGTGACCAGTTGATCATCCGTGGACCGCGATAGATCAAACCTTTTTCGTACAGCAAAACAAAAGCTTCACGCACAGCCTGCGTTAATCCTTCATCAAGAGTGAAGCGCTCTCGGCTCCAATCGCAAGACGCGCCCAATCGCCGAATTTGCTGCGTGATGATGCCGCCGTATTTCTCCTTCCATGCCCAGGCGTATTCAAGGAATTTCTCCCGTCCAATCTCCTCACGGCTGGTGCCCTGCTCCCGCAGCATCATTTCAACTTGTAATTGGGTGGCAATGCCTGCATGATCCGTCCCGGGTACCCACAAAGCAGGTTCGCCCTTCATCCGATGATAGCGAATCATTAAATCTTCCATGGCAACAAATAGGGCATGCCCCAGATGCAGGCTGCCGGTTACATTCGGCGGCGGTATCGAAATCACAAAGGGCTTAATCTCGGGATCAAAGTCCGTCTCGTGGGGGTCATTACTGGGTTTAAAATAACCACGCTCCCACCACCATTGGTAAATACGCCCTTCCGTTTCGCTAAAATCATAGGTTTTTGGCAGTTCTTTAGCCATCAGACACGCTCCTCAATAAAATCACAATGATTAACAAAAAAACCTTTCATCCCAGAGGACGAAAGGTTACTTCCGCGGTACCACCTCAATTCGCCAGCCTTAGCCAGCGCACTCATGCCAGACCACCATCCGGCCACACGATAACGGGCGTTCCCGTGCCGTTCTACTCACCCGCCCCGAATTTGTTTGCCGGGCGGATTTTCTTCAGCATTATCCTGCGGCGACTTCACCCATCCCACTCCTGTGGATGCTTCCAGCCTGTGGCGTTCCTTCTCTGGCAGGCGGTGATGCGTTACTCCTCCGCTGGTTTTTTACACAATCAAATTATAGCAAAGATCGCAGGTAATTTCAACCTTTTTCACGATCAACGTTCCATCGATACGACCTGGTCTTCCCAACGATGCCAGCCAGAGAACTTCTCTTCAATGATCCGCTTTCCATCGCCAGGCGCATCCAGACCGACCAGTGCCAGGTCGGCATCGACCATGATCCGCACCAGCTCATGGAATTTTACCCGCGGCTCCCAGTTGAGCAGCTTTTTGGCTTTTTTTGTGTCCGCTTCCAGGTAATCGACCTCGGTTGGACGAAAGTACCGCGGGTCGATGCGCACATAATCATGCCAGTCCAAATTTACATAACCAAAGGCTTCATCCAGAAACTCCGCAATCGTATGCGCCTCGCCGGTGCCGATCACAAAATCCTCCGGCTGCTCCTGCTGCAGCATCAGGTTCATCATCTCCACATACTCGGGTGCATAACCCCAATCTCGCCGGGATTCGAGGTTGCCCAGGTAAAGATGCTTCTGATTGCCAGCCATGATATTCGCCAACGCGCGGGTGATTTTTCGGGTCACAAAGGTCTCGCCACGGCGCGGGGATTCATGGTTGAACAGGATACCATTGACCGCGTACATGCCGTAACCTTCCCGGTAGTTGTTGGCAATCCAGTAACCGTAAAGTTTTGCCGCCGCGTAGGGGCTGCGCGGCCTGAAGGGAGTGTCTTCGCTCTGTGGGGGCTTTGAATCACCGAAAAGCTCGCTGGATGAGGCTTGATAGAAACGGGATTTCATCCCGGCTTTGCGGATTGCTTCCAGGATGCGCACGGTACCCAATCCCGTCACATCACCGGTGTATTCGGGCATATCAAAACTCACCCGCACATGGCTTTGCGCTGCTAAATGATACACTTCATCGGGCTTCACATTATAAAGCACATCCAGCAGTGTGTCGCCGGCAGTGACATCGCCATAATGTAAAAACAGGTTAACCTTACCGTTGTTGCCATGGGGATCGCGATAGATATGGTCAATTCGGCGCGTATTAAAAGTACTGGAACGACGAATTAACCCATGAACTTCATAACCCTTATGTAAAAGCAACTCAGCCAGGTAGGAGCCATCCTGCCCGGTGATGCCTGTGATCAATGCAGTTTTCAAAATGACCTCCAATTTTTCTTGCTTATTTCAAGTTGAAAGTATATCTCTGGCTCAATGACAAGTCAAATGCCAGGCAATTTTAATCAGGTCGAAGTGTTTTTTAAAACATGCTGAAACGTCACCACGAACGTCTGTATTATTTTACCCAAAAACAGGTGATCAAAATACTGCCAGGGAACGCTAAAGCTCTGCGGGGTGCGAACAGTGAATGGCGATTTTCACGATCATCAAGTATCATTATCAATCACAAATGCGATTATCAGCCAGTATCAACACGGCTGCAGAATGATTAGAGGTATATTTTGGAAAAACTCACCCTTGGAGACCAGGCTCCCGATTTTACTCTCCCCGACCACGAAGGAAAATCGATCACGCTCTCAAACCTGTACCAGGACCAGCATGTTTTGCTCGTCTTCAACATCGGCTTTGCCTGACCGCACTGTACCAACCATATGGCGCAGTTGCGTCATGATCACAAAAAGTTTGCTGACCTAAACACAAAAATTTTGGTTGTGGTGCCCAATGGGCCCTTTATGATCAACCGGTACCTGGACAAACACCCGACCCCCTACACCATCCTGAGCGACAAAGGCTCCCGGGTTGCAAAAATGTATTTTCAGGATCAGAAGTTTTTTTCACTGGGCACCCCCACAGTCATCCTGATAGAAAGAGGCGGGAAAATCGCCTTTACACACTATGCCGATTCCTTCATCGAAGAACCCGATAACCTTGAACCTCTGGCAGTGTTGGAAACGATGACACCTGACCTGTAAATTGGTCGTCGCCCACTCATTATCTTCTTTTCTTGTCTTCACCGATCAGGCAAGCCGTGAAGCGACAGATTCGCTCTGTGAAAAACGATCCGAATTAAGTACAATAATTTAAATGAAGCAAAAACACCGCTTTCCCCTTTTTCGTTGGGCTGCCATCCTGATCAGTTTCCTCACCCTGATTTTGACAACGATTCAACTGATTGAATACAGTCGTTTACGGAATAATTTCCCTCAGGGCATGCAGGTCGGCGATGTTCCGATCGGCGGGTTGAATTATGCCCAGGCTGCCGAACGGCTTTTCATGGTTTACCGCTCACCTATCGAAATCGTTTATGACGGTCACCCGATCCAAATCCGCCCGGCGGTCCTGGGGTTCGAGCCGCAGGTCGATCACATGCTGGCTGTTGCCGACAACCAGCGCGTGACCGAACCCTTCTGGGCAGGTTTTTGGAATTTCCTCTGGCAGAGGGAGATAAAAGTTATCAAGGTGCCTCTCAGCGCTTCTTATGAGGAAAAACGGATACGGGATTATCTGGTCACAGAGATCAGCGCGCGCTATGATGCGCCTGCCATTCCCCCGATGCCCATAGCTGGAACTGATCAATTCGCCGAAGGTGTTTCCGGCACCAGCCTCGACATCGACCGGGCAACACTTCAGACCCTTGATGCTCTCAAATCGCCATCCAGCCGTCGAGTCAATCTCGCCCTGAACAAAACATCCATTCCCAGGCCATCCTTACCGGATTTAGAAATCATGGTCCGACAGATCATCGAAGTCTCTGGTTTCGATGGGGTTGTCGAAGTCTACATGCAGGATTTAGGCTCAACCCGTAACCTGCTGCTCGCACATCGGGGAGATGGGGAAAAATTGGCGCCCAATATTGCTTTCTCATCCTGGAGCCTGGTGAAAATCCCGCTGATGGTCACTGCGTTTCGCACCATGGAAGAACCTTATCCGGAAGAAGTGATTACCTTGATGGAGGAGATGATCCAGCAATCTGATAATGCCAGCACTGACCAACTCGCAATGATGGTGATTGACGCCAACCTGTCACCCTTAATTGTCACTGCTGATATGCATCGCCTGGGTTTAGAGAATACCTTTTGGGCTGGCCATTTTTATCTTGGCGCGCCCTTATTACAGACCTTCAAAACACCAGCCAACCAGCGCACCGATATTGATACCCAGCCTGATCGTTACAACCAGACCACGGCAGCCGATATGGGAATGTTAATGGAAGATATCTACCTGTGTGCTGAGCGCGCGGGCGGATCGCTCATCGCCGCCTTCCCTGATGAGATATCGCAAAGAAAATGCCAGCAGATGATCGACATCATGCTTTTCAACAAAATTGGGGTATTGATCCAGGCTGGCGTCCCTTCGGGCACCAGAATTGCCCATAAGCATGGTTGGGCAATAGAAACCGACGGTTTAGTGCACACCTACGGGAATGCTGCGCTGATTTATTCGCCAGGCGGCAATTATGTATTAACCATTTTTGCCCACCATCCCGTTCAGGCAGTGTTTGACCCCGTCAATATTTTATTTGCCAATATCAGCAGCGCGATCTACAACTTCTTCAACAACTAACCCGTGTGATTATCACCTGCGGTAAACAATTTGATCGAGGGATCACTAACGAATCAAAACGATTCTATCCGATAAAAACTTCTACCCTTTCTCCGTTGTCCTTATCTTTGACGTGCACATAAAATGGTTCTTCCGGTGATATCCTTTCAAGAAGTTCAGATACATCTCCCAGCGGCAGATCATCCAGTCCCGGGATTTTGTGGCTCAAGGCGTTAATGAGCCGCTGCGTCAGCGAAAGTGGCAACGGGAAGCTGATCGAAATGCGCGGCGGTGACTCACCCCGCTTTTGTTTGATGCGCACGTGCAACCACACACCGCGACTCGCTTGAAAGCTGAACGCCAACATAAAAATCCCAATGATAAACGGTATCCACGAAAGCCAAAACCCCCAACCAAAACCAGAGCGGCTGTAGCCTGCGAACATCCACAGGGCGCCCAGGGTGGTGATCAACAGACCAATTGCAAAAGGAAAAACCCACCAACGCTTGAGCTGTTTCATTCGCTCCAGCTCCTTAGTCGAGATACGGGATTTGGAGGTTTCCAGAATATCATCAGCAGAAACCATCACCTCTTCCGGCGAAAGGTTATACCCATCATCGTCTTCGCTTTTTCCAACGTTCATCGCATCAATCAGCCGTAATCCTTCTTCAGCCGTCAACACGCCTTGCTCAATCATGTCCAGAATTTTTCTTTCAGCCTGATCCATGTTTCACATCCTCACTCACTTTTCCATTGCTCTGAAGAGGGCTTCAGCTTCATCAACTGTGATTGTGCCCTCTTGCAACATTTTCAGGATCATCAAACGTTCTTCATCTGTGGCGCCTTTTTTTCCTGCCGGTCGTGTAACAGGCGGAGCAGGTCGCTTGGGCACCGACGTTGGTTTCTCTGCATCTTCATTTTCAACGCCCATGTCAATCGGAAAACCACGGAATTTTTCAAGTCGATCTTGAATTTTTCCCAACCGGATTTCGGCTGCTTTAACTTTTGCGTCTGCCCGACGGGTGGCTGATTCAATCCGCCGCTGGATCATCTCGCTGAATGCCGATTCCTTAAAAGAGAAACGATCCGAAAGGTCGCCGATAAAATCTTCGCCTTCCTCAGGTGCCTCTGCAATTGATACCGATCCTCCAGCAGAAAGTTCGACGGAAAGGCTGCCATCTCCAAAGATCTGCTGGTATTCATAATCCCGAATTGATAACTCCTCACCAAAAGCCTCAATCTTAATTTTTTCATTGCCCGATGTCATGTTGAGTGATAGGTCTGTCTGATCCTTATTAAGCGCAACAGCAATATTTCCACCGGCAGCCACACGCAAATCACGCACAAACTGGCAGTCAATAAGCTCGAGGCTGCCTCCGGCTTTCACACCATCGCCCAAATTAACCCCGCGCGCCTTAAACGAACCGCCAAATTTTGCCAGGTGCGCATCTCCTGCGATATTCTGAACCAGGCAAGACCCACCGGCTTTGTCTATCAGCGCATCCGCGTGGATCTGACGCAGGACGCAGTTGCCGCCCACTTTCTCACATGCAAGAGATTGGGCGTCATCGACGGTCAGGTTGCCAGCGATTTTGCCGACGTGAAGGTGTCCTGCAACATGCTGTGCTGAAAAGTTGCCGCCGATCTTGTCCACATCCACCTGCCCAACCTCGATCAAAACCAAATTTCCAAGCACCTTATCAATAGAGATTGGATTTTTCACACGCTTGATCAAAGCCGACCCCATCGCGCGCTCAATGATGATTGATGAATTAACCGGTACTTCTAAATGGCAGGAAGCATTGACCGTCACATAAACATTCCCGTCTTCTTCTACCAGGGTTGCCAGTTGGGGCGAATCAATTTTGCAGGTGATTTCCATAGCCTCGACCCCCTTGATCTGCACCCCACCATAGGCTTTTAAATAAATTACTGGGTCATCCCTGGTTAAGTTGAGAACGTGTGACATGGTGCGCAACCTTTCCTAATTAAGTTATCGACATTTCACTTATATTTACTTAAAGATATCATAGCATAGGATTAAGATTTGTCAAGGATGATATCAATATATCGTAAGTTGAAAAAGTTTGGGATTAAAAACGATCGTTCCGACAAGCGTTAATACGATAAACAGGCTCCATAGGGAGCCATCATAAACCAAACAAACGCAAAATCCATTAATTACATTGAGACTATTACCCCGCCTGGATAAGTTTTACGGTATAATTAGCTTATTAGCCCCCGTAGCTCAATGGATAGAGTACCTGACTTCGAATCAGTTGGTTGGGCGTTCGAGTCGCCCCGGGGGCGCTATATATAGCGGTAAACAATCTGTTACCCCCCATATATACGGGTAAAAAGAGCCTTCAATTTGTGAAGGCTCTTTTTTACAGCCACTTTACAGCTACGAGAAATCTTTAGTTATCTGATTGGGTTTTTTGATATCTTCCAATTCATCACTGATGTCGATTACAGTCAGCAGTTCATCCATTTTCTCAGCTGCTTCTTCCTGCATGTGTGGTAGAACATGACTGTATGTATTCAATGTGAGGCTGATATCAGAGTGACCCAATCGTTCCTGAACAATCTTCGGATTAATGTCTTCTTGCAACATGAGCGTTGCAGCCGTATGTCGCAGGTCATGAAAGCGGAGTTTTGGCAAACCCGCCTTTTCCAAGCTACGCTTATAAGCCTTGACGACATTTGAGGGATCAAGCGGTGTCCCGATGGGTGAAGGGAAAATCAAGTCATTTTCTTGCCATTTGTTTCCCATCCGCATCCGGTCTTTTTCTTGCGTGTTTTTATATGATCGTAATTTCTCAATTATCGATTGTCCCAGGACAATTACTCGCCTGCCAGATGCGGACTTTGGTTCACAAAATACCAGACCCTCCCCCGCCCTTCGTTGAACCTGTCTTTGAATATGAATCCTCCTGGTCTCCCAGTTGAGATCAGACCATTTCAATCCCAGTATTTCTCCCTGCCTCAAGCCTGTTGTAACAGCTACCCAAAACATCACCTCCATTTGAGGAGATTCCGCGGCTTCGATTAATCGACGCACTTCATAATCTTCAAGCGTTTGCATTTCTTTTCTGGGTACCTTGGGACGTGTAACCGAATCAGAGACATTTCTAACGACCAACCCAAGTTGCAATGCATGATTCAAAGCCCTGTGAATCACAGCATGAATCATTTGTGTTGTCCTTGGGCTTACACCGTTTTTCAATTTACTGGTATACAGGAATTGAACCTGGTCAGGACGTAAGTCTTTTAATAACACTTTCCCAAGTCCGGGTTTAATATGGTCCCGGACAATCTGAGCATATTGGTAATGAGTGTTTGGTCGCACTGAAGATTTAGCTACAACCAACCAATCATCAAGAAATTGTTCTAATTTGACCTTTGACGCAGCAAAATCTAAGCCCTGCCGTCGCTGCTCAATAGCTTTAAGTCGCCAAGTGTTAGCTTCCTTTTGTGTTTTGAAATATCGTGTCTCACGATTTTTTCCGGATCCCACCTGAGCAACCCAACGATTTCCTCGTTTAAAAACACTTCCTTCCCCGGCTCCTCTTTTTGCCACCAAAACCTCCTTCTCATCCATAAATTTGAATACATTGCCACAAACGTAAAGGAGTAGGAACGTAGACCGACCCCATATCATCTACAAATCTACGTTCCTACAACAAACCTGTTCAACTGTGGTGTTTAGATTAAATTCGGCGGCTCAAAACGCACTTTGCCGTTTTCTTTTATCTCAAGTAGACGTTTATCCGCCACAAGTTTTCTTATTACAGGCTCAATACTATCTTTATTGAGACCTGTAAGTTGGGATATTCCACGTATATCCTTCTTTTCCTTTTCAAACACAGCCCTTAGAACTTGCTCTTCAACGGATAAGTCTTTGATTCGAGCTGTCTGCTGGTACAGGGGGGTACTATTTATTTGCCGGTAAAGTTCGTGCAAACTGACTCGCCAGCGTTCAGTGATTTCCTGTGCCCTTGCCCAGTGATTCAATTCAATAGTATCAAAATCATTTATACTAGCGAATAGCGCAGCAATCCTGAGTGCTTTTTCATGGAATCTCGCGTAATTTCCATCAAATTCCTCAATTTTGCTTCTCCAGGTCATGAACCTCAAGGCAGTTCTATACTTATCGCAAGCTTCAAAAACATTGTCACTAATTTTCAAAACAGTTGGAACAGTGGATTGAGGTTGTAGATATTGACATGAATTAGAGTCAACAATTCGATATTCAGGAAGTCCCAAACGCTCGTTCCAAGAGACAAGATTGTCCTTTAGAGATTCTGGGAAAATCCTTTCAGTATTAGGAAAACTCCCATTCTCCAACCGGTTAACAGGTGGGACGACCATGGCAAAACGAGGGAAAAAACCATCTCTCCAGAGAGCGGCACCCTTCCTAGCATAAGGCTCAAGATCAGCAATTGTTACGTTTCCTAATAGTGACAAATATGGGTAACGCACTAAATTCTGACCTCTAGCAACCGTAGAATAGTTATATTCTGGGGGAGTGCCATCTAATTTTCTAATCAAGTCTTTTAACCCAGACATAACTGAATTCGGCTGAACCATTGATGAAAGGCTGCCACCAAATTCATCGAGAAACCAACCTCTTTGACCCACAGTTAAAAGACGATTTATGGTTTTTCTTTGCTCATGATCATCCAGGTTTTGGAAATTTTCCGGCAAAGATCTGGAGGACATCATTTGAATTAGCTTTTGAGGCGTGATTTCATCAGGAGCAAGCAGCCAATCAAGACCAGCTATTCTCAACAAGTCAACAGCAATTTCTGCGGCGGTTGATTTCGCATGAATGCTTGTTCGACCCACCAACAATACATACAAATTGGTCGCGCGCGTTCTTCCAAAGTGAAAAACTACCCGTCGCGCAGCTACGGTTGAGAGCACGAACAAACCGCAAGCTTCATGATATCCATCAAAAGATAAAGGGCTCCATATTTGGCTGAATTTTGTATATTCATCCAACCATGGGCAAGCATCGGACCCAAGCTCTTGTGGTAAACAAGCCTCCGATGGTAGCTGTGGAAAGTTTCCACTTGATTGATCTGCGGGTGAAAGTGTGTTATCATTATCAATGAAACAAACCTGCTCTAAGGTTTCATTCATCTGACCCGTCACCTGCTCGTGGCGGGTTTCGCTATTTGTTTGCGAGTTGTTATCAATTGTGTTCATTTTCTTTTCCATTGCTTGATCGATTTGAGGCTAGAAATTTTTCGAGATCTTCACGAGAAACCCTGACACTTTTACCAATAGTAATAGTGGGGATTTCTCTTTCTCGCATCAAATTGTATGCTTTTGAGCGGCTAATATTTAAAATACTTGCCACTTCATCTGCAGTTAACAATTTTTCGTTCATTTAATTATCTCCAATCCTTAATAATATTATTCATCGCAGTAATTGGATGAACTGGATTTTATAGCAGTAATTGTAGCAAATGGGCTTAACGCAAAACGGAAATGTCGGACATGCCAAACATTTCCGCGGAAATTTCCGATGTGGAAATCAATAATATTAATTTTATATTAATTTACCCGCATCTCCAGCTCTAATTATTTTAGAAATCGTCTTCTCGCAACGCCGTATGCGTAGCTTTTCAATAATTCGATCGCGATAATCCGCTAACGTCGGAATAAACACTTCCAAAGAATCTAAACCATCTGAATCATTATCCTCGTTCCTCATTTTTACACAAACATCATATATGTCTTTCCATCTTTGTATAGCGGCTGCAGTTATGGGTAAATCGTAATCATCTTCGTTCCTTACATCGATTGGTTCTTCAATTAAATTGCGACTGCCATGAACAGAAAAACCAGAAAATTCAAGATCGGCTATTGTTGAATCAATAAATTTAGAAAATGCATTCTTGTTTTCGTCATTTGAAACATAAAATGTGAATACTATGTAGGTGGTATATGTTACAATTCGAATGAATCCCAGAATACCACCATTCAATTTTTTTCGTGCAGAATACAATTTAGTCACATTTCCAGTCTCATCAATTTCTTGTTTCACGACGGGTTCGACTATAAATTTTTTTAGTTGTGGCAAAACACTTGTAGAACCAAAATAATCAATATCATTAAACCCACTATCTTTTAAGATCCTTATTTCAAATATCTCTTCCATGTTATCCTCTGATTAATCTTGTAGATTGACTTAAAATATTAAAAGATTATATCAAAGTTCCATGTCAATATTATATTTGACTAGTCATTTCGCATAAGATCAGCAAATACCATACTGACAATTGAAATGTGGCTGATTTTCTATTGGAAAAACAAATATTAAAAATAATCTGTAAGTTTTATCTGATCTAGTTTTGTTTATTATTCGGGTTTGTCATATAAAGATGTTACACATTCCTTGAACATCTCTAATTGTAGGTGCTCAGTAATGTCTCTGCCCAATTTGTAGACATTCCAATATTTTTCACTAGCGATGATGCCTTGTAGGGGTGGTATCTTATCTAAATCGTTCTTAAATTCAGCAATTTCATGATCAGCAAATATTTTCGGCATTGCGCCAAGGTTTATTGAGAAATCCCCATTGGAATAAACCGAGAATACCGACGCCCGCTGATTATCTCTTACACAATAATAAGTGAAGGATCCATCTTTTTTTCCCGAGCCAAACCCAACCCCGCCAGGTGCATGCGTCTCTGCGAATGTCAATAAATCTTTCAGCATATCGAATGCCTTTGGATTGAGCTTTTCTTTGGCGTCAGCTAATAACGACTCTTTGTTCCATGTTTTTTGACTTCCAGATACCCTTTGCGATGGTGGACGATAATCGCCATCGACCTTTGGTAGAAGTATCTCCACCCCACCGGATTGGAACCTGCGCATCTCCAGAGCAGCAAAGGAGAAATTGGGACTACCGCAGGCATTCAAAAAACGGATGATCCTGGTCAAGGCATCGTTAATCTCATCGACGACAATCACCAGAATGAAATTGCCCGTCTTCAAATTTTCTTGTACATTTGAACGAAAAAGCTCTTCGTCCCATTCAGGATCATCCACCTTATCCTGGACCAACTCAGCCAGAGGCTTTTCGACCCTATCGTGGATCTTTTGATCGAATTCCTCATAGCTCATACCCCATAGTGCCGCACCATATTCCAGCACCTGACCGATGACTTTGCGTTTGATCTCAGGATTGTTTGCCAACTTACACTCAATGACCGCAATTTCACCCTCGGCGCTGAAGCCAAGAAAGTCGACATAGCCGATATCCACATAGACTTCGCGAACAACAGCGATCAGTTGTCCTGCACCTTCGCGCATATCCTGTGAAGGGATCAGGTTAGGAGACTCCGCTAAGAGTTTCTGCAATTCCGTTTCATTGTCGTAAGAAAATGAGTTTACAAGTTTCCAGTTCTTTTGATTTCCGTTTCTGAGCAAGATTTTCATAATTAATATCCTCTGTTATATATACATCCTAGTCGAGGTGAGAATTTTGGTCATGTAGTCTGGAATTTAAGGATATCATGATTTATGGATGAAGCTAGTGTAAAGAAATATGTTGAAATTAATCACCGACACGGTTATGGCGAAAACTCAGCCACAATCGAGGCATGATCACTCAGCTTTTTGTCAAGAATATCGTGGTGATATTCACAACGGATTGGATTGAGTTTAGACGACGCAAAGACATGGTCAAAACGACGATAGGTGCGACGTTCTCTCCATTTGTGTGTCCAGCTATAGTCTCCTCTTTCATAACCGTGAACTTTTCGGTAGGCATCAGCAAGATCATACTCTGCTAACCCTGTCAGTATGCTACGCTCTGCATTTGCTTGGCGATCATTGGGATCGTTGAACAGTACGCCTTGAGCGTCTCTTATGGTTTTGCCCCAAAACAGAACACGCCCGTCCGTGTATTCTTCTCGAGGCGAATTGAAATCTCCGCACAAAATCCGCAAAGCATCCGTTGGATGAGCAAGATATTGATAAAGTCCTTCAAAGGTCTGAATTTTTATAACGCGATGTGAAACACCGGCAGGCATGTGGATGTTATGAAATTCAATGGGTCCAAAGGGTGCGTCAATTTTGATGGATAGCAGCCGTTCGTTCCAGGGGATTGAAACTGCATTTGGTGATAACGAATCAAATTCCCATCTTGAAGCGATGAGTGTGCCATATCTCCTTCCCCCTATAAGAATTGATTTGTCTTCGACAAAATCGAAACTACAGATTACAAAATATCCTGCTTTTGATAAAGCTGCCACCCACTTGGGCTGTGTGGACAGGATAATTTCCTGCAGAGCGACAATATCTGCATCCACCTGAAGGACTGCGTGAATTTGGCGTGGTTGTTTTTTAACTCTTCCTGCGACATTCCAGGAAATGGTTTTGAAAGATTCGAGATAGGTCACCAATCGTTAATACCTCTCAATTATTAATAATATATTCAGCAATCATTCTAACATATTCAAATTTCACACGGTAAAAATAGAAAACTTCGGCAACAAATAAAGTGATATAAAAAAACCTTTTCTGATATAGAAATTTCATTTTAAGTTAAATACCAATTTTATTTTTTAGTTTTATAAAGCATGAATCGATTTATATAATGGAAAGATAAGATGATATGAAGAGTGTTACTATCATTTATTTACAGGAAATAAGGGGCTAATCCTTTGTTTCACACTTGATGCCAATTTCGCTGACAATCAGATCAGATCGGCATCCTTCCAAAGCGAGAAATATTTGCAAAATTTGTTCGAAACAAATCCTGGAATATTATTGGAAACTCGTTTTGTGCTAGCTAGTTATTACGAGTGATCGGTAAACAACATTAGTAAATAGAGCATCATTCCATCAATTCATTTTCTTATCCAAATGCCATCTTCTTGGCATAATTGTGTTTCTCGCGTTTCACTTTTGCTGTACTAGGACTATTTATAAATTCCTCAATGGTCAATAGATTTACAGGACGCAAAACAACCCTCGCCAGTCTGTCACGGGAGATGGGATGCTGTACGTTGATCCATGCTTCTTGAGCTTCTTGATTGGTTGTCGGATATAGAATTGTAGCAGTCCCAGGTTTTTCTTGGCTGAATGCATACATTGCGAGTTGATATGTGATATCACGTGGTAATGATTTTTCCCACAAGTCTCTGTATTTTGCATCTAACAATGCGACAACTTGATGATCCTTTATGATGGCAAAATCGGGGCGTATCGTTACTGCTCTACGCTGTTGAGGATTGTATTGCGGGTCATAGGCTAACATGTCAGATAACTGGAATTCACCTTGAACAACATAATCTAATAAATTTTCGGTGAGAAAACGAAAAAGTAATGCCTGATAAAATCGGTTCATATCAAACAAAAACCCTGGAACTCTGATATCGTCTTCTTTACTATCAAGCGAAATCCCTTGAGAGGAGAATAAAATTTCAATGATTGACAATGTAGGTCGATAGATTGCTGTCAGACGGTTCGTATTGATCTGAGCATTTTGTACTAGGGAAGATGTTAATTTTATGGAAGATACACTTTGCTCAAGAATCTGAGATATTTTCCTTAATTCAGTTCGCAAAATTACATCGTTTGTTAACCGAGAACCTAATTTAAGACCCGCCAGAAGGGTTCGGTTTAATAGATTATTCTCAATACGCAAATAATGTCGACAAAATAAGGAGGCTTCAGATAATCCCCCGGCATTGGCATATCGATTGAAATCGATTCGCCCTTTCGGTGATTGAAGGTTTTCTCCTATACATTCATAATTGCGGAATAGACCACGTCCAAGTATAGATTTTGCTTCAGCCAAGAGCTGGATAATTAATATTTCTTGGAATCCATTCTCTTTCAAGTCAAATATCGTAGAATCAAAAACCTCAAGTTTGCGCCAATCAAATGCATAACGAAGTAGATTGAGAAGGCGAAAATTATCAATTTGGGGTTTGATGGTAATGCGAATAGTACCAATATGTACTGTCCCAACATATTGAAAGGTCCGAATATGTAAACCATTTAGTAATTCGAGGATTTCTATCTTGCCAGATTTATTAAGAGAGTTGATTTGCTTTCGACTATTTGGGTCTTGATCGAGAAACACTCCCGAAACGATGGGACAAGATTCTGGCGTAATTTTTTGCCATTCCTCAAGTGGAATATGAAGCATTGCCTGAGTCCGTGACCGAAGGTTATTCGTCTTGACCATCTAAATCGTCAGAGATTTCTTCCTCTTCAATCAAAATCTCACTTTCTATGCTCACAGCTTCTGCAGATGTGCCAATCTCTGGGAATGGCGATAGTAATGCTTGTATCAGATCATCATTATTTGTTGGTTCAAACAGCTCATGACGCACACGCTGATTATCTCTGTCGATTAAACCTTTCCCTAATATCCTTTCTAAAGTCTCATAATCTTCATAACAATATTCTTCTAGTAATGGTAATATGTCATCTTGAATTATTCGGGCAAGATGAGAAAATTCAATAACTGGTTTTGAATTTTCGAGGAAGTAGGCGTGTCCGATTTGGAGATTTCTGGCATCTCGACCAATGGTTTCTAGAATACGCTGATTTAAAATTTCCAGCCAGGGTCTAAGAGGGATACCTCTTATTATAGTTTCACCCAAAATTGAAGGGTCGGGCATTAATTCAATGAAACCAAATCGTCGACGTAAAGCAGTGTCCAATAGGGCAATTGATCGATCTGCTGTATTCATTGTTCCGATAATATAGACGTTATCAGGAACGAAAAAGGATTCATCAGAAATTGGCAAAAATACCTGAACCCCACGCTTGTCTTTCTCAATAATTGTGATCAGCTCACCAAAGATTCTTGGAATATCACCTCGATTTATCTCGTCGATAATTAGATAGAAGTTCTGTTTTTCTTGTTTTAAAGCCTGTTTGCATAACCTTTTGAAAACACCATCTCTGAGCTCGAAAACTAACTGTCCACCGATATTCATTGGTCGAAACCCTTCAATAAAATCCTCATAACCATAAGCTGGGTGGAAAGTACATATTTGTACTGTTCCTGGGTTTCCACTTGACATGATCGTTAGAGCGCTTTTTTCTTCGTCAGAAAGATTCTCGAAATCTTTTCCAAAATTATGTAAGGCTGCTAATTGTTTTGCAGTATTGAGTGCCCAATATGTTTTACCAGTCCCTGGTGGACCAAAAATGATAACCTGTCTCTTGCGCGCAAGAATATCTTGAATTCTACCTGGGATACCGGACAATTTGTTGTGAACGGATTTTCCTGATTTATGAAAAGCTTTCGTTTCAATTGTGAATATCTTTTTCTCAATTTCGACCAGGTTTGCGGGTTTACGAAGCTCAGCTACAGCTCTCCGCAATCCTTCTTCCAGTTCCCAATTTTCAAATGAAAGCCACTCGACAGGTTTTATATGTGGGAAATCCAATAAAGCTTCATATTCATAATCACCAATGACTCGCCCTATGCCAAGTATTTGTTGTCCATCTGCAGCTAGGACGATATCGTTTTCTCGAATATGAATTACAAAGTTGAAAATTTTGCTGGTTATTTGTCCTGTTGCCTGCGGTGTATTGGGTGAGTATTGTTTATTTACTATATTCCTTAATTCATCTTTTGATTTTTGACTGTACTCCAACCATGAAAGATCCCCTACATCCGACCAACCAATCGAGACATAGTTACCATCTCTCATTTCCTTCCAATAACTCTCCTGCGAGAGTCCACCTTTAGTACCTATTCGCCAATATCGATGTGGTGATCCGTGGCGTTGACTGGTTATTGTTGTTAAGTTATTTAATGAAATCCCTAGTTCTTGACTAATTGCAACAAACCTACTAGCAATAACATATCTTCCTTCATCATCAGGTGGTAAATGTAATAACTTAATCAGATTAAATCTCTGATAGTCAGGAATATGATAATTGTCAAGTTTATCAGGATAAAGCAAACTGAAATACTTATGTCCCCAAGCGGTGTTACCTACATCCGGACAATTCTCATTCATGTCTGATTGTAACTTAGCATAATCCTGATCATTTCCAGGATATGCAAGAGTATCAAGCAATTCGACACCAAGTTTTAATTGCTCTCGATGTTTGCGGGCTATTTGGACAGCATCTTCGATAGAAAGTTCTTTTTGATTTTTTGGTGGACCAGTCATCCATTGTCCAGTTTCCTTTCGTCGATAAATGCCATATTTCAATCCGCTTCCACCGGCGATGCTCCCAAACCTTGCTGGAAATTCATCATCATTTTTATATTCAAGCCAGTACACCAAACTATCGGTATCGCTTAAATTATGCATTGTATTAAGCAATTCCTCCCCATCAATTTGCAATAGTTTTTCCACACCAAATCGTGATTTAAATGTTTGAGAATATTGTTCTATTTGGCTTTTACTCAGAAGCTTCCCCTCTTTATCCATTTTCTGGTGTAATTTAGATATCGTTTCGGCAATGGCAGGGTTTAAAATCATCGCTGAATCCTTTTCTATTCATTATCTAGTTCTTTATAAAATAATTATAACCTCACAAATGGGTGTGCATTTCTAGATGTTAAAGAAAAGTATCATTATTCATGAAACTTGAAAAATTTCTGATAAGAGAATTGATTAAGTCACTTATCCAACATGATAATATGACTAAATTATTTACTAAGAAATTATCATCCAATTAATTCTCGCACAAATTTGTTTTGATCGATCCTAATCTAATGTTATAACTAACAATCTTAGTCAGGATTTCCTTGTTAGGCAGATAGAAAGCATGAAACTCGTCTGCATGGAAATATGGTTTTGTCCTCATAGTAAGTAATCAATAGTAGTTGAAATGATGCCTTTTCCTACGTCGGAAACGCCAAAGAGTTTATAGATAACATTTTGTTGCATATTGAATTCTGAAAACGTCCCTAAGTGGCAAATCATAAATATGTTACAATAAACATACTAATAAGAAAGTAGAAACTATGCCTTTATATCAATTCGACTCTCAATGCTCTCAATTTTCTGTTAATCAGATCAAGCCAACATCTTTTCTGAGTGAAAAGCAATTACAGATTTTATTCGAAGCAAACCTTGAAATATTGCTGGGTGTTCGATTTGTCGCCAGTGAATTTTTCACGAGTGATCGCCAAAAGGGTCGCATAGATACACTCGGCTTAGACCAGGATGGATCACCTACCATAATCGAATATAAGAAATCCAGTAAAGAAAACGTCATCAATCAAGGGCTTTTTTATATGGATTGGCTCGTAGACCACAAAGGCGACTTTGCGATTGCTGCTCAACAAGCTTTAGGCAATGATGTCAACATTGATTGGTCTCAACCACGCTTGATCTTAATTGCCGAAAGTTTCTCTGAATATGACAAATACGCTGTTAATCGTATTGGTGCCAATATTGAGTTATGGACTTACCACAAATATGGTCAAGATTTTCTTTATTTAGAGCCTATCTTCATTAGTAGACCACTAAAGAAAATTGCTACAGAAGAAACGCCAGTGGAAAAGGCTCAGCCTTATTACACTACAGAGTTTCATCTAAAAGGGAAAGCTGAAAGTATCTATTCTTTATTCATAGCGTTACAGGAGAGGATCTTTTCACTTGCCGAAGAAGGGGAAATTATTGAAAAGCCTGTAAAGACTTACATAGCCTATAAACGTGGCAAGAATTTTTGTGAAGTAGAAATTCAAGCAAATTCCATAAAAATTTGGTTAGATATTCCATATAAAGATCTTAACGATCCTTATAACCTAGGTAGAGATGTATCTGACATTGGACATTATGGAACTGGTGACGTCGAAGTTAGGTTGAGTTCGTTGGATAATATCGACAAAGTCATGGATTTGATAGAACAATCATATAAACTTACAACCTAAAAATGATTATTTTTTCACTTACCTAATTTTGAGAATAATCGTTACTTAATTTCGAATCCTTAAGTGATTAGGACTAGTCAAAAAATATAGATGGAACTCAAAAGAGAAAGTGTTCAATATATTTTTTGAAATTTAGATCAGGTCTAGAAAATAAATGAATAAATCTTTCATGCAAAGGAAAAATTTTAGATAGAAATTGATGAACGATTTTGATGCATATAGGGATATTTATGTTTTCAAAGACAGAAGAAGCCATGTTTTGATTTTGGATCTAATGTCTCAATATAATCAAAAGATAAAACAGTACTTTGATCTTCATCTTTGTAAATTTGTTTACGTGCAATCTAACAGTGAGAAGGATTCACTAATATTACTTGAAGGAGAAATACGTAACAAAGCTTGTGAAATTTACATGAGGTGGAAATGGATTAAAGACAGGGCTTATGTCGCAACAAAAATGAATGAACATTTTCCTGTTTCCGAGCCAGAAGGGGTTAGGTTACAAGAAGAAAAACTCCAACAGAATGAAACTCCTTCTGCAAATAACTCAAGAATCTTGATCCAAAATATTTACCCCAAAAACATTCATCCAATTAATCCGGAAATGACCACGAAGGATGTAGAAAATCGAAACAAAGTTGAAAATAGGATAGACTCCATTAAGAAAATTATAGAACAAAAAAAGATTTTGAGTTTGATCCACTTTACTCCGATCACCAATCTACCAAGCATATTAGAGCATGGCTTGCTAAGCAGGAGGGATGTAGATAATCTCATAAATCGTTCGTCCTTACTAGTTAATGATAGTTTGCGGTTGGATGGATACAAAGAGGCTGTATGCCTGAGTATAAGTTTTCCAAATTACCGAATGTTTTATAAATATCGATCACAAGATGAAGAAAATCTTGACAAATGGGTTGTCATTGGTATCAATCCTGAAATCCTATGGAAATTCAATTGCGCTTTTTGTTCACATAATGCAGCTTCTAATGAAGCGCGGTTCATTTATTTAGAAGAGAGGAAAGATCCTCGCACACTAGAATCCTTGTTTGATGATTATGGGGATATTCGGAGGGCAACACTTAATATTCCAGGCAACTACACGACAAATCCTCAAGCTGAAGTCCTGGTATTTGATTCAATACCTGTCACAGAGTTTCAAAAAATTTACTTTAACAATATCAAGATATTCAATACTTTTCTCAACGAAAATTATATTGAACAAAATTCTTTGTTTGAAGTGAACCCTTTTTACTTCAACCACAGGAAAGATCATCGATACTGGGGAACGACCCAACCAGAAAATAGTTTTAACATTAATTACTATGATTATGGTGATTTTGAAAGGTTCTAGTAAAATGGCAAAGCGTCCAGTTTTTTATCCGATAATTAATCCACCTTATGTAAAAGAAATCGAACTGCAGTTTGAATGGTTTTCCGGCTTTGCGATATCGCAAGTTCAAAAATCAATCCATTCTTTGCATCTAGCTGCAGAAAAGGCAGGGATCTCCCCAGTATTGGAAATTTCTTCAAAATCATCATTGTCACTTGGTGTTGAGCTTAGCGCTTTTAATCTTATGTTGTCTTTGAATGATGGAAAGATGATTTCAGTTGAATGTGCTTTTCAGGGAAGCAAAGTTTTCGAAAGGGGTGGACCTTATACTAATCTCTATTATGAAACGAGCAGAGAGACTAAAAAATACCCTCGCTTACATGAATCTGGAAATGTAATTGGATTCAACTTGTTCGGCGAAGAATTTCCCATTAATCCCCCGACGGCATTTTATGATTGGATATATCTGAACGCGCTCTCTCAAAATACACATTTGGCAGATCAATTATTTGCTTATCGAGGGTTTTCTGATATTAAGTTCAATCCTCAAAAATCCATAAATTGTCAGGCAAGATCCGCTGCGCTTTATGTGGCATTATCTACTAATGGTCAACTTGACAAGGTTCTCAGTAATCGGGAGTATTATTTCTCAATCATCAATAATGGTAAAAAGCAAAGCTTAAGTGCGCGAGAGGTTATGCTGCCTTTCAACGATATTACCTGGAATAATAATGAAAGTGATAACGCCTGACATCTATTCGGGGAATAATTATTCTGTGTACTCATCAGAAATTCGAGTGAAATCTTTCTGGCGATTTTAAGCACAACAGAACAAACGTTTTCATTTTCTGAAGTCGGAATTAAACACCTTTAACAAATACAAGAGAAAAATGTGTAATCCTATTCCATCCCATACAAAACAAAATAAGAATGTTACTTGCGAAATGTGGTTGAAATTTATTCAGGAGATAAAAAATGGGCAGTATTGATATAAATTCAGAATACAATTTAGAGAACTTCAAAGAACATTTACCACCAAGTATCGCAACATTATTATCAAATCGAGATGGAGTGGCTGAATTAATTAACGCCCTACCGAAAGAGTTTTCTTTGGAAGAAATCGCATATGATCCAGATGATTTGATTAAAACCAAACAGCATCGTTTGTGGGAGTTAATTGGTGTGAGTCTGTTTCTTGAAAGGAGATACTATGAATCGATACAAGTATTCTCATCACTATATCAACATTTACTTTTAGCTCAATCAAAATTTAATAAAAGGCTACATAAAGGTGTGCCTTTAGTTTGGATTCATGAATGCTATAAATTACTTCAATATCCTGTTCATGCAAAAAGATACCTGATGTTAACTTTTTGTGAGGATTCTATAACCTTTAAAGGAAAAATTGACCCCAATAGTAGCGGTGTATATTTTCGATTAGTGTGGTCGTCAGGCTTACCGAATAAAGAATTTAATCGTTATCAAGACTTTATTTATGCAAAATATAAAGAGGCGCCTAATAATTGTCGATATCCTGAATGGATATTACAAGATTTAGATAATGATTGGATGATGGAGATCCCATCTCTGCAAGAAGCTCAACATTATATAACGAACACTGAATACATTAATTATTTATCAAAAACTCTAGGTTCAGGTTCAGGCAAAGAACTCGAACGTTTAGCAGCTTATGTTCTTTCATGTGTAGCAGGGTGTCGAACAATGAGGCGAGCAAAATCCTATTCTACTGATTATGATGTGGTTTGCTCGCTTGATGGCATTGACATTGACTTTCGTTCAGAGTTTGGCAGATATTTCATCTGTGAGTGCAAAGATTGGAAGACAGGGGCAGATTTTTCAACAATAGCTAAATTTTGTCGGGTACTTGATTCTGTAAAATGTAAGTTTGGGTTAATTTTTTCAAAAAATGGTATTACAGGGCAAGGAAGTCCAGATAATCCAAGATCTGCATATAGAGAAATTCTAAAAATTTATCGAGATCGCGGATTGGCAATCATAGTCATTGATAGTGATGATATTAATAAATTAATCGATGGATATAATTTCATCGTTATGCTACGGTCAAAATATGACGAAATTAGGTTGGATCTCAAAAAATCAATTATTCAACGAACTAAAAGAAACCTATAGTTGCTAATTATTTATTACAAAATCTACTTTGAATAGAATTAGGATTAAATTTTTAGAAAAACTAAATGATATATTTCCACATTGTCGATGGTTAAAATTCACCTAGTCCCCGATTGGTGTGTATAGGCATAACCTGTTATTTCCCAGTTTTATTATAAGCTTTATATTCTCTGGAATGCTCCCAACAAAGGATGTATTTACCATACAGCCCTGATAATTTCTAACGTCACATTTTGGCTTGTTGTTTCCCCAAAGATATTTTCGAATGTGCATTTTCTTAGGCTGTTTTTCCCAGCCTTTGTGGGAGGGAAAAAGGTGGTTTTGTTCCTAGAGATAACACTGATTTGCGTATAAAGTAATAATTTATCAAGCAAATCGTCTAAGCTTTTGCCAACGACCTGCATTTGTTTAGAAGTTCTTCTGCATTCTTTTTATTAGTTTCATCCTCCCAAAACACGTTGTTTGACTGAAATGCCAGAAATTCAATAAAGTCAAGACAATCATTAACCATCTGAAATGGCGTATCGCTCATTCTTAGACTATATCTTCCGTACTTATAATGAACAAAATCATTACGGAGGTCATTCAAACGTTTTATGCTTTTTTCTTGAGACTCAGATGGTATAAATTGAAGAGGAAGAGAACCTTCCTTTTTAACTGTTTTATATAACTCATTGTAGGAATCAAGTTTACAATCAGGCAATTCCATTTCGTTTTCATAGCATTTAAGCCACTTTTTAACACTATCATCTTGATATGGTAGCAAAGAATGTGTTCCTGTCAGCGCCAGGACCATATAGCTCTGAACTGCATGATGTAAGGAGATATACACCCATTGCCAGAATGCTGGTTTTTCTTTAACAAAACTCAGGCAATAGGAAAGCATCTCCAGGGATGTCTGAGCAACGGAAAACATGTCAAACCTCAGCCAATTTTGCATACAAACCTTGACAAAGAACTAATTTATTCTTCAGCAACTATTTAAATCTAATTGTGCTACTTGGTGATACCTCACTCAAGCGCATCACATAGCGGCAGCAGCTCTTCCAGGCGTTGAACGATACGCTGTTGTTCTGCAAGCGGAGGAAGAGGGATGAGCATTTCAGTAATATAATTAGATCTTATATTATATATATTTGTTCCTTGAACCTTTGAAGAGATGTGTTGTCTATAAAAATTAGATTTAAAAATAAGATGCAAAAAATTGGAATATTCATTATTTATTGGTCTAACAATCCTTAAAAATGCCCCTATTTGAACATTTGGCATATTTTCGGACGCAATAGCTGGTTTGCCAATTACTGTACTACTACCCGTTGAACCAACGATAACAATGTCTTCTTTCAATATTTCTTTTTCTGTGTTTTTGAATCTTGAGGGAATAAACAAATCGTCCCCAAGAATCAATATTTGGTTAGTTTTATCATCAATATTCCCCCCTCTTAGAACCCTAATGCCACTAGAAGTTACATCATTCTTCGAAAAAGATGTGCCACTTATAATAGATATTAATTCACCCAATCTTACCCAGCACCAGTTCTCCGGGATATCAAAGGGGATCTCATCTTCAGTGATTTCAGGCAGGGGTTTTTCTTTCTTGATTTTCCCTTCTTTAATCAGCCTCTCTTTTTCAGTCCTGATTTCTTCAAGCAGGTCAAGGGCATCGCCATCTTCCGGCAGTTGCTCGGTGAGCCTGCCCTGGATGGCTGCCTGGAGGATCGAAGATTTCATCCGGGTTGGGAAAGATTGCAGTAAGGTATTCAGTTGTTTTTCATCAACACTCAGGCAGTCTATCTCAGGAAGTATTTTCTCCAGCTTTTCAACGATACGCTGTTGTTCTGTAAGGGGAGGGAGAGGGATTATTGCATTAAGGAATTTTATATTATTGATAGCAGGATAAGCTACGCCCTTAGCGTTTTCAAGGTCGTTTGCATAGTCATCAAACATTGGTGTCAAAAAACACCAAAATAAAAATTTATTAATAATTACATCTGTCGATGAGACCACAGCAAAACCTGTGCTCACAATAGGTTCAGGGTCAATAATTCGATCAATAACGCAAATATTATGTAAGTAAGGTCTGACAGTAGCATAAATTACATCGCCTACATTGACAATTTTCCGCGCACGGGAAGGAGCGTTTTCTGGCGTTAATATGTTGCTTAAATCTCCCAATTGATTTATTTTATTGTCAATTGATGAGATATCAATGTAAGTAAATACTTTATTTGGTGTTTTATGCCCTCTATTGAATGTTATTCCTCCCAACCTCACCCAGCACCAATTCTCCGGGATATCAAAGGGGATCTCATCTTCAGTTATTTCAGGCAGGGGTTTTTCTTTCTTGATTTTGCCTTCTTTAATCAACTTCTCTTTTTCAGCCTTGATTTCTTCAAACAGGTCAAGGGCATTGCCATCTTCTGGCAGTTGCTGTGTCAGTTTGCCCTGGATGGCTGCCTGTAACACCGCTTTTTTTAAAGAATCAGCAATCATCTTTTTATCCCCAAAAGTGCTTCAATCTCCTCCAGGCGCCAGTCAATCCGGGCGTTGAGCGCATCGCGCTGCTCATGGAACAGCCTGATCGTTTCTTCCGGAGACAGCACCTCTTCTTCTGCAGACGGATAACCACACAGATCCAGGTCGTACCCCCGGTCAGTCAGTTCGTTCACCGTGTAAGCTCTGGCTTTATAAGTATCCGTTTCGGTATCTTTGATTTCAACCCGATCCTGCCACCAGTGCACACAGTCATCAAAGTGCTTCAGTTGCATGGGTTTGGTTTTGGAGAAGTGCTTGTACCCTTCGGGCATATCCACCCGGTAAAACCAGACTTTCTCCCCGGGTGTTGTGTTTTCAAAGAATAAAATATTGGTCGTGATGGGTGTATAGGGCGCAAAGACACTGGAGGGCATCCGGACGATGGTATGCAGGTTGAATTCTTCGAGCAGCTTTTTCTTGAGGGTGATCTTGGGTGTGTCCGTGCCAAATAAAAAGCCATCCGGAATGATGATGGCGGCTCTACCGTTCTTTTTAAGGCGGTAAAGCGCAAGCGCAATGAACAGGTCTGCTGTTTCGCTGCTGCGCATATCCACCGGGAAATTAATTTTAATGCCCTCCAGCTCGTTGCCGCCATAAGGCGGATTCATCAGGATGATATCAAACTGATCGGATTCTTTAAACTCGCGCACATTGCGCTCAAGGGAATTGCCGTGAAACAGCTTTGGGTTATCAATATCATGCAAGATCAAATTGGTAATACCCAGCAGGTATGGCAGTGGTTTCTTTTCAACGCCGTAGATACTGTTTATATACGCCTGGCGGTCTTCGATGCTGGAAATTTGGGGTTCCAGGGCTTTTAATGTTGAGGTCAGAAAACCACAGGTGCCGCAGGCAAAATCAGCGATCTGCTCCCCCAATTTGGGATTGATCATCTTCACCATGAAATCCGTCACTGCGCGGGGTGTGTAAAATTCACCAGCGTTGCCAGCACTTTGCAGACTCTTCAGGATGGTTTCATAGATTTCGCCAAAGGCGTGGCGTTCGGTGTAATCATCAAATTCAATCGCATCGATTTCATTAAGTATTTTTCGCAGCAGAATGCCATTTTTCATATACTGGTTGGTATCCTCAAACACCGCACGAACAATCGACTGACGGGCAGGGGTATATTCATTGACATACAAGTTTTTTAACCCCGGGAACAATTTCAAATTTACAAATTCAAGCAGGTCAGCGCCCGTTAAGGATTTACCATCTTTTCGATCCACACCCCAATTGCGCCAGCGTAATTCCTCTGGAATGATGGAAAGGTAATTCTCATCATGAAATTCCCATTCTCGTTCTTTGGTATCATAGACTTTGAGAAACAACATCCAGGTCATCTGCTCGATGCGCTGCGCATCGCCGTTGATGCCGCTATCCCCGCGCATGATGTTTTGCAGTTTTTTAATAAAATTATTCAAGCTCATCGCAATCCTTTGTTATGCTGCAACAGCGTAGATCAACGCTTTCATGCCGTTTACGGCATTTATGTATTGTTCTTTTCCGCCAAATAAACCGGCAATTGTCCAGGGGCTGCCAATGCGATCAAAAGGCGCATTATCCAGAACGCGGGTATCTTCCAGCTCGCCGATGCCTTCATTCATATACTTATCGAGCAGGGCTGAAAGAACTTCCTGGCAGGCTTGTGAATATTTATGCAGGTAACCCTGTTTGACGACGTGATTTACACGCTCCTGTTTGGTCAGGGGCTTTTTGTCGTAGGCAACATGCAAAATCAAATCAAAGTCGTCCAGGTCAGACCCAACCTCGCCAGCTTCCAGGCGCAGCTCATCCAGGAATACTCCCTGATCCTTCAATTCATCAATGATCGCCTGCTTTTTTTCAGCAGATGACCAGATCAACAGGAATTGATCCAGGGTGGCGTACTCTTTGAGAATATTGCGTTTGGTATAGTCTTTGAGGCTTTCGGTGACTAATTTGCCATCCGCATCATAGTATTGCACTCTTTCATTGATTACATGAACCGGCACACCGCGCACATGATATTTGGTTCGGTGTAATACTTCATCGGGCGGCACGAAAACCTCTCCATTTCCAGGATCAACAAACGCCTCGCCATTTTCAAAGTCATCTTCCGAAGGTGATTCTTCTTCATTTGGATCCCAATCTTCACCGCCATCCCCACCATCGATTATCACCACAGGTTCACCATCGAATGTAGGATCTGCAAATAAACGGCAGACATCACGAAAATCCATGATGGTGAAGTATTCTTTGCCATATTCCGGGTATAGACGCGTACCGCGTCCGATGATCTGCTTGAACTCCGTCATGGAATTGATGTTGGAATCCAGAACAATTAATTTGACCGTTTTAGCATCTACGCCGGTGGTCATGAGCTTTGAGGTGGTCACAATGGTCGGATATTTTTCATGGGGATCAATAAAGTAATCCAACTGGTCTTTCCCTTCCGGGTTATCCCCGGTGATCTGCATGATGTATTTAAAATTTTCAGAAACCAGATCTACATTTTCATTGACCATCGCCTGGCGCATGCGTTCTGCGTGTTCAATATCCACACAGAATATGATGGTTTTGCTGAAACGATCGTTGGCAACCAGCCATTTAGTGATCCGGTTGGCAACCGCCTGGGTGCGTTCATCGATAATCAAGGTTCGGTCGTAATCCTTTATGTTGTATTCGCGGTCATCAATCACTTCGCCATAAATATCCATCTGCCCTTTATATGGACGCCAACCTTCAAGGTCACGGTCTAATCCAATCCGGATGACCTTATATGGCGCTAAAAACCCATCATCAATGCCCTGCTTTAAACTGTAAGTGTAAATAGGGTCGCCAAAATAGGAGATGTTACTGACTTCATAGGTTTCTTTTGGCGTGGCTGTCATGCCAATGTGTATCGCTTCGGAGAAATAATCCAGGATCTTCCGCCATTGGGAATCTTCTCTGGCACTGCCCCGGTGACACTCATCGACAACGACAAGATCAAAAAACTCAGGTTTAAACTCCCGAAAAGGTTCTTCGTTCTCATCACCTGCAAGTTGATGATACAGGCTCATATAAATTTCGTACGAGCTATCCAGAACCCTGCTTTGAACCTTGGTCATAATTTTTTCAAAAGGCTTGAAATCCTGCTGCATGGTTTGATCAATCAGAATATTCCGGTCAGCCAAATAAAGTACCCGTTTTACGGTTTTCGTTTGCTGCAAGCGCCAAATGATCTGAAAAGCTGTGAAAGTCTTGCCCGTACCCGTTGCCATCACAATCAGGAGGCGTTTCTGCCCTTTGGCGATGGCTTCAACAGCGCGATCAATGGCAATCCTCTGAAAATACCAGGGTTGTTTGCGGGTAAACGGATCGAAATGATAGGGTTCTGAGAGGATCGTTTCTTGATGAGAAGAAAGGTCTTTGGCACGGCAATATCGAGCCCATAACTCATGTTCAGAAGGAAATTCATCCATACGCAAGGACCGGTCTGCGCCTGTGAAAAAATCATGCTCAAGGAAACCCTGTCCATTACTGGAATATGCAAATGGGATATCCAGGATTTGAGCATACTCCATCGCCTGCTGCATCCCAGCGCCGATCGAATGGCTGCCATCCTTCGCTTCTACAATAGCGAGCGGTTGATGGGTATTGGATCTAATTAACAGGTAATCAGCTCTTTTACGCGGTCCACGTTTGACAGTATTCCCGCGCACGATGACCTGCCCCTTAGTGAAGGGTTCCATAAAGATCTGTTCATAGACCCAGCCGGCTTTTATTAATGCTGGCGTAATATAACGAAGCTTAATATCTTCTTCAGTTAAAGTCGCCAAGATAAACACTCCCTTTCTAATGGTCTTCATATAAAATTATAACAAAGAATTAGAAAGTATTCAGAAGCGGGAATTTTAGCGTTTTGCTGTCTTTCCTTTTAGTTATAATTTATAGTCAGGTGTGTGCTTATTTTATTTCATACAAAAACATTCGTCCAAGCGTTGGGTTAATAGATTTATTGCCTATGATATTGTTTGTGAATGGAAAAACAAATTATTCATACGTACCAATGGTTAACAGGGTTGTGGTTGTGAGAATTGCAATCTGATTTATAGAAAATGATTCAATGCACCATCAAGTATGAGATTTGATTATTCCATAATGCCATTTGCATAGGTTAAAATAGTTTTGGTCATCAAATCCCACTTAGAAGGATCAAACTCGAGATTTGATGCTTTTAAGGCTTCAGTGATATCTTTGCCTGTAAGACCATATTGATTGGCGAACTCAAGTAAATCCTGTTTGGTTTTCACCACTACATGTGGCTCACCTTCATTCAGCCATGCCATTATCTCCATCCCAAAATCTTCACCAGGTGTTTCAATAATGCGGTCCTGGAACTTTCCCGTCCTGTCTTTGATCACATGGACCCTATGCTCCGGGCTGATTTCCATCAACATATCAAATTCATACTCAATCCCTTTACCTTGCTCAGGTGCCAAACCAACTCGCATCGGACTAGATTTTCCATTGCTGTCTAGGTTGATTGTCCATTCAGTTTTCGTGCGCATCGTGGCAATGATGTGACCTGGGAAGCTTAAAAGCGTATGAACCATCTTGTTTTGTAGAGGCGTCCCTTCAGACCAAGCAGCCCAGGAGTTGCCCTTATACTTTGCTTTTGCGAGTTGATCCACCTGTATTAATAGTTCCTTCCAGGCGTGGGTGAGAGAGTCGATGATCAAAACCTCATATTGCCTCGCGGCTTGGATGGCTTGAATCATGTTTTCCACCTTGGGGTTGCTGAGATTTAGTACGTCAAATTGAAAGCGATCGGCGTACTTAGAGGCTGATCCGAATTCCGTATCGATCAGTGCAATCTTCCCGAAATTGGCAATGATACCCGTTGCTAACCGCAAAGAGGTGTAGGTTTTGCCAGACCCAGCGGGTTCGAATATTGACAATCTTAGTTTAGATTGGGTTTTGGTTGCTTGGTTGAAAATAAAATTTGTCATGATCTCTCCTTTCATTATTTGGTTTATTCATTAGTCTTTCCGACATCGGAAACATCTATAACTTCAGCCCTGAGAATAAAAAAGTTAATACGAAATTTTCTAATGATCAGCACCAGGCTCTTTTTTCCTAGCGGAAATTCAATTAATTTCCCATCAGGCAAATGCAGCAATCTAATACTGCGATAAACAGGGTAAACGTGCAGTTCGCCCAATTCACTCTCGATCAGATTGATCCCGATCAGTGTGTTTAGATAATCATTGTTGCTTTTCGCTATGAAGCGCTTCAGCTTCGAAAGATATTTCTCGTTATGGTAAATCTTCATAGTTTTCCTTTAACGTGCATCAGTAATCATTTGACCAAAGTGACTGCGAGCCAGCTCTTGCATTTGTGTTGGAACAATTCTGACGGAACCTTCGAGTTTGCGCATTAAATAGGCGTATTGTTCTTCATTAACAAGCGAAATAACCACCTTGATTGGGCTGTCTCCCTGGATATAATCTACAACATGCGTTGTAAAGGATGCTGGTCTCTCGGGACGAATGCGGGTTCTAAGCTGTCTGTTGGGGAGCTGACCTGCTTCCAGCAATTGTCCAACAATCGCTTGTTGAACCTGGTCATCGGTCATGGCAATTCCTGAAGCCGCATTGGTTGCAAGGAAATCTTCGGCTAAAACTTCAAAGGCATGCTCAACATTTCGAGAAGTGCTGCTTTCCCCTGTGATAGCCCTGACCAGGTAAGGACACAACTCTCGAAAGTTCGATTTGCCAACCTCCTCCCAAACCAAAGCCAGGTTCAAGCCCAGAACTTGGGTTAGGTACGGGAAGACAATATTATAGAGGTTACGGATATTGGAATACTCAGAAGGCGAGATTCCTTGATCTTTGGCAGCATCCTGCATAGACTGATATTGGTTAGGGTGTACTGACCACAATGCTTCGTTTTCAATTTCTTGAATTAACTTTCCTCTCAGTAAGACCTCTGCCAGACCCAAATCACCGATTAGTTTGAGCTGTTCCAGCTTGATCATGGCTTTGAGCTCTGGTTGGGTATAAGTATCAAGATCAACCCCCGAATTTTCTAAGGCGTTTTGAAGGTTGTGGGTTGCTGCTTGCTCGGATTGGGCTTCAAATTTAAACAAGTAATCGGCGATCATCACATTGGATGATGCCTGGATGGTTATGGCTGATGTGTGCATAGCGCTCCTCTCATAATAGGTGGATATAAGGAGTTTTTCTCACCTTGAGTGAGATAATATTGGGTGTAAAAAAAGAAAATCTACAGTATTGCCTGGTTCCTGCCATCATAGCGGTGTTTGCAGGCTTTGTAAGACTTTTAATCAATAAAAGTTCTGAGTTGTGTTTACCAAATGCTCTGGTATTAAATTTCAAAAAAACTCAAGGAATCTTTGTAAATATCGTGTGTCAGGATGCCGCATCTTTGTTGCCCGGTAATGATCCTGCGCACCGCTGCACCAATATGTCCTGCAGCAATACATCCCGTATAAATAGTTGCTTTGCTGGTGCAGGGTTCATCAGGGATGTCACTGTCGTTTTGGCGGAATAACGCCTCCTGATACCACCCTGAACTGCTAAGGTTGACGATGTATATCTGGAAGTATTCTGCGCCCATACGCGCATCTAGATACCAGGGAGCATAATCCAAACTCGTAACATCAGTCAACGCAATCTGCTCCCATATCTCTTTCCTGGAAGCAATCGAGTCGACTGCTGATATATAGACATCAGATCGGGGTAGTGTTCCAGTATTCCCTTCAACTCGCAACGGATGAATGACTGGATTAAGGTTTGAAAATGCCGTAACCGACTGTGCCAGGGCTTTCACCTTTGACTTTCCGACGTCAGAAAGTCGATGATACTGGGTGGCTAGGTTCACCTCCTCAACTGTGTCCCCATCAAAGATATGCAGCTCACCAACCCCCATCTTTGCCAGGGTAATGGCGGTGATTGCACCGATCCCCCCTGCCCCGATCAGTGAGATCGAATAGTTTTTAGCGTAGAAAATACCGATATGGCGAGTATGATCCATATTCCTCCTTATTTTATTGAGAGTTTTTCTTCCAAAGTTAGTGCACGCAGTTTAAGCGCATCTGTTTTTAATCCTTTGATTGATCCAAGCAGGTCCATGGCAACGCCAACCAGGTGCATAGCTTCCACCAAATCAGCTTTATTCTCCGCTGTCCCCAAAATTTCAGCTTCGTGCAAACAGGTCAGAGCATCGTTATAAAGGACAGTTTCATCGTTGTATTGGCTCTCCCAAAGTGAATCCAAATCTAATCGCTCGGCATTCATTTTTTGCCCTTCAAACCAATAATCGATCTTTTCTTTCTTTTTGTTGCTCCTTTTTTGGGATGGGTTGAAAACCAGCGGAAAATCTTGAAGTCCTGAAGACCAAAAGGGCTTGCCGTAACGGCTAACTCCTTTTGCATCTGTTCCAGGCGGTCTTCGTAAGCAGCCTTAAAGCTTTTTGCCTGGTTGATGAAGCTTTGGTCATGGCAGAAGAGCACAGGAATATGACGGGTCTCAACTACTCCGTCTTGGTAACGGTCAAAACGCCCTACCCAGGCTCTTGGTGTGCGCACCATTGAAAGGGACCATTTAACTAGCTCGGGTACCCCGCCAAGTGGTGCTTGTGTAGCAGTGTAATTATCCATAGAAGACCAATTATGCGCACCTGGTTGGTCATTCCCTAGAGGATGAGCGTGCCACCACAACTTCATCTGGGAAGCATCTAAGCGGTCTAATAGCGGCAGGATTCGCTCAGCAGGAATTTCTGTAAATGAAGAAGACCCCACATCCAGCAGTACCACATCATAGACTTCGAAGGTGATCTCACCGCCCTGTTTATTCACATTGACAAAGCCAAGTCCAGAAAGCTCATGATGTCCGACGGCTAATTTAGCTGCTTCTAGCTTTGCAAAAATTTCGCTAACAAGAACTATTTTCATGAAAAGATCCTTTCATAATGGGGTAATTCACGGATATAAAGCAGGGGTGAATTTGGATTGTGGATAGTGAGAAACAGGTAAAGCATGCGAAAAAGCTCGACTAAATCGCCATCAGCAATAACCTCGGGAATCACTGAACCAAAAGAACCCCAGCAAGTCTGAGGTTCGTAAGAAAGCGGATTGGACATCTCCGAGACCCCATTTTTAAAAAGCGCTTTGTGATGCATATGTCGGAAATGGCACGCCCAATTATCATATAAATGGTCAGGATCAACGGTTGGTTGTCGTAATGGGATAAAGTGAAATTGACTGATATTCCCGCGTAGCAACCCATCGAAATTTAGATAGATGGCATATGGTCCTATGGCATACTTTTCTGGGTGGTTTTTTCGGTCGGGGTAGTCAATCACCAACGGGTGCGTTTCTGCCTTGAGATAAACGTTGCCTTTATTTTTGATCGCTGAAAAGTATCTGTACTCCAATCGCTTGAGGCGTGTAATGAATTTCTCAAAGCCGGTCTGACTTTGCTGGTATGCAAGGATCTCAAATGCTTTTGCAGACCTGGGTGGGAAATATGAGAGCTTGCGCTCAAAAAAGCGCTTAACTTGTAGGGTAAATCCAGGGTCGATCTCAACTTGCTGGATGGTTTTCAATCGGATCATGGCGCTCCTTTCGTTTAAAATATGTCATCGATATCCTTTAATCTTTGTCGATGTGTTAGCGGTAGATGAGCTTATTCACGGCAAATGAATTCCGTAGCTGACTTGCCTGATTTTGGGATGAGTTTAAACAGCATCGATCATGTAGTTGCTATCCAAGAAATCTTTTTTGCCTTTGGGGAAATAGATGCCTTGTGGCGATGATGTTATTTATAGCTCGCAGATCTTTCTAAGGGAATAAATTAAAAATTTCAAAGTTCTTTGTTAATTAAATGTAAGCCATAACGGAAATGATCAATAATCCCAGGTATTCCAAATGGGTTTCGAGACATCGAGAGCGGTTGAAAAGATCTTACTAAATCTATATGAGCTGGGTCTTATTCATATGTTGTTTCCCGCAATTTTATTAACCATTGATTCAAAAACGGTACTTATTGCTTTGAAAAACATTATTTAATAAGCATAATTATTCACCAAACAAAAGGGGAGCGCCTTATGGCGCTCCCCTAAAAGCTTTAACCTCCTTTTACATTGCCGATAGCTGAAATCACAGATCCAACAGGGACAACAGTGCTATCTTCAATCACGGCAGCGTTCATGAAGAATTGGACTGCCCCGAAAGTCAAGCCGCTGAGCGCCTTAACTTCTGACAAAGTCATAGGTTCAGTCGCGGGGATGTAGCGTGTCTCACCACCACTGGTGCGGAGAGTGATCACCTGAGTAGGATCCACAGCAGGTTCCAGCAGTCCTCCTGGTACCAATTCATCTGGAAATTCAGGTTCAAACTCATTGGGAAGATCGTTTAAATTTTCAGTCATAGGTTTTCCTTTCTCTAGTTGGGTAAATTTAGAAACAAAAAAAAGGATGCCGCAAGGCACCCTAGCTTAAGCGCCTGAATAGCGCTCACAAGTTATCCTAAATCTTGTGCCGTAACCAAAGAAAGCGATGCTTTAAAAAATCAAGCTAATTGATTGAAAATCACCTACCAATTGAATATCATAATAATTTATTCTTCCCAGCGCCCTGTTACGGAAAAGCGGGTATAGACCATCTGGTTATACGCGGTCATCGCCAACGATATCAAAGAACAAGCAGCCGAATAAAGCATCCTCATCCCAGGGAAGCCCCCCGAATTGTCCATTGCTTCATTTAGCCATTTAATGATTTGTTCATCTCTAAACATCGTTTCTCCTTGGTTTGTTTATTTATTTTTTAAAACCGCAGGCTATCGATACCAATCTGCCCGAATACTGGAGATTGTATCACGGTAGCTTTTTTCTTCTGCCTCCCACCAACGTTTTTCTTCGATGCAAGCAGGACAAAGCAGGGAATGTTTTGAAACAGATCGAACACAAACCTGGCATTTTCCCGCAGGATTGTAATATTTGGCTTTTCTTGCCAACCAATGCTGATGGTGTTTCTTGATTGGGCTCTGGTGGTCAGTGTTCCAGTTTGTGAATTTGCGATAATATTCCATCACAATCTCCTTTCAAATTAGGAATGGCTGCTGGGTAATTTTTTTGGGGTAATTAGCGCTCTTATCTCCTCACATTCCTTCTACACGACTGGAGGAATAAAAAGCACTTCAAATTCCCAAGAGCTTAAGAACGCAATGGTTCAAAAGAGCCTGGGACAACTCCCAGGCTCTTGGCTATTCTTTCACACCCTCAATAACGGGTGCACTCAAGTGCAGAGATTTTAGAAAAGCAAATAATTGCACTTTCAAAGGCATTGGGGCGTCCTTGGGAATATATAACTCTTTCTGTACAGCTTTAATGGCAGCGATTTTGCCATTGATATGGCGCTTAGTCTGGTAATTTGATTGGGCGGTCAGCACAGTGATCTTGTCAGTGTACACATTGATAATGCGATCACGCGGACGCCTTAAGTCACCGCCAGCATAAGCTGCCTCGTAATACTCGCGCATCGCCTGTGCATGAGATTGCCCATGATGGCGCACCAATCGGTAGGCATATGCTCCCAGCGGGGATTGTGCCATTTTATATCCGTGATATGCCCTTTTGTATGCATCTTTTATACTGGCTCCCTGCAGGATGTTTTCAATCACGATACGGTTAAAGATGGAGGAGTATTCGATCTGCGTATCATCATACGGTATTTGCAAGAATTCCTCCTCTTTTTCAAGCCGTTCGGCATATTCGTATTCATCCGCTTCTACCCAGCCCGGCGGGTCTTGCAAAGCATAAGCCTGGTCTAACACATCATCGGCAAAGTTTTGGGCAAACTCATGCAATGTGTCCCCTCCACTTGGTAGATGGATTTCCTGAGATAAGAAATCGATATACACGCCGTCTAAAAGCAAAAGCAAGACATCCTGTTTCGGGATACCCTCTTGAAGCAATTTTTTCAATTTTTCACGGATCACTGTCAGCCCTGTGCCTAAGCGGGTTTTGAGGATTTGCTCAAGACATGATTCATCTAGGTACCTGGGTTTGCGGGGCAACCCAAGCCGCTTCCAGTCACGGCGTAGACGATAATTTTGTTTGCGAAAGGACACCGCTGTACGCCTGACCTGCTCGATCATCTTTCCGACGTCAGAAAATCTCAAGTTGAGGTATTCTACTGGCTTGAGTTCCTGTTGCTCTTCTTGTTGAAGTGGAATCGAAGTCACTTCTCGTAATTCATAAAAACAATTTTCTTCAGGATCATCCAAGTAGTGCGAGTAATTACCCTCTCCGGGGACATTGACCTGGATATATTCATAATCTGGTTCATCTTCAATGCCTGTATAACCATCAAGATCAAAATTCCTTGGTTCACCGGGTTGGGTTTGTGCAAGATAAAGCTCATTTTTTGCCTCTTGTGCCAAGTAAGCAAAATCAAAACGATCATCAGGATGGTTGCGCCAATAGTCTGCAATCGCAGTGAGACGATCACGGTTTTCTATGTAGATGTGCACCCACTGTTTGTAACCTTGGGAATCGCCAATCCAAGACCAAACCTGCTGCAGGTACTCACCGTCTTGCAAAATTTTGAGCAACGCTTGTGATTCTTCATCTAGGCAACCAATTAAAACCGGTTCATAGCGTTCCAGAAGCTGTTTAAAGGTCAGGAATCCGGTCCTCATTACACACTTGATTACATCAAGCGGGACCTTTTCAGGAGCAAATAGCTCTTTTAAAACCGCTTGTTGCTCATCATAATCGACGAGTTCGCCAGGCAGATCAACCTGTTCAACATATTCCATGATCAGCTCCTTTCTCAATTTGGTTAATTGGTGCGTTGGTCAAAGGACAGCCTGCTGAAAACCATTGATTGATCACATCCAAATGGCAAGCCAGCGGTGAACAAAAACAGGCAACCTTTTTACCATCAAGCGCCAGAACCCCGCGCAAGAAGTCTTGATCGCTATTAATACGCTTCCAGAAATAAGTTTTATATTGCTGAATGCAACGATTTCGATCACCGTCCCTACCTATTTGAAATGGATTGCCCAGCCAACCAAATGCACCCACAGGCAAAGAGCGTGGATCTTGTGTACTTCTGCCGCCGTATTCATCGAAATCCTTGCAATTTTTATAGTTAATAATCTCAATCATAAGAAACCTCATCTATAATTATTTAAGTTTATAAAAAAACCCCCTTAGTAAAGGGGGTTTTGTCTAGATGGTGAGGGGAGCTAAAACGGAATTGCTTCGGCTTCGAGATCCAACTCTTGAGTGTTGCCGTGACCGTTAGCGCTACCAAGAAATTGAACTGAGGTGGCGACGATGTTGGTGAAATAACGCGTTTCACCATCTGAACTTTCAGATTTTGAGTATTGAATGCGCCCCTCGACTAAAACCTGGCGCCCTTTGGAAAGATATTGGCTACATACCTCTGCTAGCCGACCCCAAACGGTGATCCGATGCCATTCAGTGCTTTCCTGGCGTTCTCCTTCGGGGTTAATGTAGCTATGATTGGTTGCAAGTGGGAAATTGGCAACCATCTTCCCTGTGGGAGTGTACCGACTTTCTGGATCAGCCCCTAACCTACCGCATAAAACAACTTTATTCATAATATTCTCCTTTCGTTTGACTTGTTGGGATTATTCGGGTTGTCACCCGCAAGGAAACTATGCCGTAAGGCAAATTAGTATTTTTTAATTGTTAGAAATTTAATTAACGAAATAGCTAAAGGACTGATTGTTTCAAAGAACGTTGCTGTTTGCGCAAGAGCGTTAATTTCTTTTCTGACAATTTCTTCTCTTGCTTGAATTGAGATAATCCAGTGTTACTCTTCTTGATGGGCACAACAATCCTGCTTATGTCATTGTTAATGATGAAATCAAAAAAATCTTTATCAGTGAACATGGTTTCTCCTTAATAAAAAATTTGTAGATTTGTAGATTGTAGATTTGTAGATTGTAGGCAGTCGCCCCCAAATCTCTATTCTGCCAAAAGAGCAAGTTCTGTGAGCCGTGGATGAACTTTTGCTTTGGTAGCCGTGACCCGGTGATTTGCAGTCATAGTGGCGAGTCTCATCCACAGATCGCGGTTAGCAATTTGTTGACCATTTGAGCGCTTCCAGCCATTGTCGATCCACTGGGCAAGGTAGACATTAATACCTTTGACAATGTAGTCGTTATTTGAAATAACTTTGACTACACAAGGTTGGTTTAATGCTTCTAGCGCGGCAACAACACCTTCCAAGGCAACACGCTGGTTAGTGGTATCTGTTACGGCTTTCTGGATCAGTTTTGCATGTCGATTATGTTTCAACATTGTCGCATACTTTCCAACGCCTGAAAAATAAACTGATTTTGTAAAGACTTTAACGTTCTTCATACAACTACTCCTTTCTTTTTGATACGTTGGCTTAATTATTTAAGTAAATATTTAATAAAAACTTGCCGCAAGGCAAGGTAGCTGAATAGATCTGCTGACTTCTACAAATGCTTGTGGGAATTATCTAAAAGTTATTCATTTTTCTCTCGACTTAGAGATGTTTCATTAAATTCCCCATATGGTTTAATAGAGTAAACGTATTGTTAAGAGCTGATCTTAACTTACTTGTCAAGTTAAGGAATGGGTTTACAAAACTCATCTCTTCGATCTCTAAAATAAAACCTGGAGATTAGATTATCCCCAATCTACAATCTACAAATCTACAATCTACAATCTCGTGGATAAACATTACAATCCAAACGAAGATGAAAGCATTTCCGATGTCGAAATACTTTCATGAAAAAAAGAAAGAGATTTAGAAGGAAAACAATACTATTGGTCACGGCTAAAGAAACCAAATAACCCGCATACCATCTATCTATGGAAAGGTTACTGTTAGTTAAAGAAAGAGATAATCAATCGAAGAAAAATAGCGCCTGTTCTTTTGTTGTATTGTAAATGTCACATCTTGATATTTAGGTTCTTTTTTAAACAGAATAGCTGCTTAGCCTTATTCCCATTTCCGACGACTTAACGACAATTGAGGATTTCTATAATGATAAGACTTATGTAAAACCTGGTTAACATCACTTGATGGGGTTGGCTACATAAAGCCTATTGAGATGCGGGTATAGTGTTAAAGCTTTTTTAGGCGACCGTTTTATATCCTAGTACACTGAATTGGTTGGGTGATACGGTAAAAGAGCAGTTACGTTAGGGCTGGGGATAAAATGCGCAAACCCTCTTCACCTCAAACTTTCCAGAGTTCTTACGCCCCTAAACCACTTAAATAGTGTCTAAGCTATCCCTTAACCCGTACTGTCTGGGTAATCAGGCACCGATGATTCCCAATTCCCCTTTTCACGTAAATCTCCCCAGATTATGGTTTAAGGGATTTATTGTGATTAGAAGAGAACCACAATCAAACCGATCTTTACAACAAGCATAACAATCCTCAAACATCCCAACCCCCTCTCCCCACTCTATGCCAGAGTTTCAGCAAAGACACACAATATCCCTCTATATTTAATGTACAATTTTTAAATTTCCTTTGCGAAGCAAGATTAAGAAGTATCTTGGCTCGACGGAACTTCCGATGCCGGAAACAGCGTTGATAAGGACGACTATGTGGTATTATGCGGATGTGGCTGGACGGGGGTAGGTACAAACAGTTTCCAAGAGCTCAAGAGAGTGTCAAGCAATGCGGTTGGTGTGGTATGAGGGTGGGGTGTTCACTTTAACATTAATAAACAAAAGGAATATATCCCCGTGACTCTGCAAGGAGTTTAGTAATCCAATGCTTAATATTTTTTCCTAGTTAATTGCTGATTATTATGCTAGAGGCTCATAGTAATAGTGTACAATTATTGAAAAATAATATTTAATACTACAACCACAGAGGGTGTATGTCAGATACTGAAAATGACAAAAACAATATGACAAAGAATAAATTTCAGCCTGATACTATAGATAATAAAAAAGTAACTCCTTCGGCTCCAGATAAAGTTGATCCGCAGGACGAAAATAAATTAGATAATAAAAGAACCGGCATCAATGTTTCCTTTTTTATCGGAACATTTATTGCTATCGGTACCATTGTTTTTGGGAAAATGAAGGATCATGCGCTTATTTTTTCGATTGGGGTGACTCTTCTAACCCTTTTCGCAATTTTTTCGATTCATTGGTTCAAACCAAAACCTGACAAGACATCAAACTGGATATTGTGGATAGTGATTTCAATAATTTTTTCCCTTATTATTATCATTCTTATTGTATGCACTCTTAAAACACATCAAAATGTTGCACAGTATGTTTATGGAACTCCAACTCCGACTGTTACTCCTACAGAATGCCCCACTTGTGAAGAATATCCCTGCCCTACTCAAGATTCAACCCCCTGCCCGACTTTTGATATTACTCCATGTCCTAACATTGAAATAACCCCATTCACCGAAGCAGAATCAGGCATAGACGAGGTTGAACTGCCTACAATTATTGAAACACCTCCCTGGAATTTTAAAGACGGATGCATTTCGAAATTATGGAATTACATTCCGGGACCACCTTGGGACCACTTAGTAACCCCTGATGAAACATGTTCAGGTATAGTTTTCGATCAAGCAATTGGGTTTGTAGCAAACGCTGAAGGGTTGGACGTAACATCACCAGGATTAATGATTACGCGACCAAACTCTGATGATATTCGTGTTTTTGGTATATATCGCTCTTTACCTGAAAACCTTTCATATGTCGAAATTAAATTAACTATTCAGAAACTCCTATCTGGCGAAAATAATACGACTTTTTTCAGGATTGGTTTCGGTAAACCTGAATCCATACGTAATTATAAAGGTTCGTTTTTCGAGTTCTATAAAAGTTCCAATAAACCTAATATCTATTTATATGTGCGGGACAAAGATTTTTCCTCAAACGATTCTGAAATAAATTTGGGTATCATTCCAAATGATATAAAGTTGGATTTTAGTTGTTATAAATTTAACCCAAATAAAATGTTATGCACGTATAAATTAGATGGAGAAGTAATTAAGGAAGATTTTGAAATATATCTTCCAGATAAATGGGATAGTTTATTTATCGGATACGATCTCCCAAAAGGGGGAACTATTGAACTACATTTCATCGATATTATCATTAAGTAGGTATCAATTATTTATATATAGTTTTTGCAACATGGAAATTCTTTGTTAATTTCTTACCAACTGGCGTAAATACCATTCCATTTTCAGCCTACAATAGTTATCGTGATTAATCGTGTAACAAACACATCTTCTTCTAATTCCAAAAGTGGCGAAAATAATAACTTCTGGTAGCAGATAAGTAAATACTCACAATCTTGAGCAAAACGCCTTAAAAGTGCCTTTAAACGCCCCTGGTGGCATTTTGGCATTTGTTTAGAACATACGTTCTGTATCATTTTGTGGTTAAGCGTGAGAAGAAATTTTAAAGCCAAATATCTCGATAAATCATTTGGTTTTTAAGATAAGAGCACTGAAGTTTGTTTTTCTCCCCCGATTAATGATCTGCTACTTCGCCTGATTGAATTAAATTTCTTCTGCTCGATAAAAACTCCTCAGTTCATCTTTTTTGTTTGACGTTACCCTTTACGGGGCAGTTTTTCCGTAATGTATTTTTATTGAGAGTCGATTGCATGACAAATAAAAAAACAGACACAATCTTAAGTATCTCGAGTGCAAAATAACAGTGATGAAAACTGCATTTCTACAGCTACGGTACAGCTACCACAAAAAACATCTTGGAAATAAAGGAAAATAAACACAAATCAACCCCTATATATGGGATATAAAATACAATTCACCCCTATATGTACGCATAGAACAATTGTTCTCCGAACTTCGAATCAGTTGGTTGGGCGTTCGAGTCGCCCCGGGGGCGCTATATATAGCGGTAAACCCGTCGGAATCTTTTGTATATAAGTGAAAAAAGGGGGTTGATTTCGATGATATACAAAATGCACTTATTAAATCATGGTCATGCCTTTGGTAACTTTATACCAAAAGCAGGGATTTTTTGCGATTTATCCTTATTGTGTTAAAATAATTTAGTGCTGGAAGGAATAAAACATCTTATGTTTTTTTTGTGGCCACTATTCTAAATGAAGGGGCTCTTGTGACAGAAAAGAAAACGTTTCGAAAAGCAAGTTTACAACAAGTGAGACAGGCTGGTATATATTTCTCCGTTGCTGAATTGAATAAGCGAGGAGTGTCTGCGACACCTGTCAAAAAGAAGTCAAAAATTGTCATTATTGCCGACAATCACGATAAAAGTCGCTCCATTACCCTTCGGGTAAAATCCAAGCGAAGTAGAGTCTGGCAGTCGAGTATTATGGATGGTCAACCGATGATGCCCAAATCTGATGAATCAAATTTCTGGGTGTTTGTAAGTTTGGGGAATTATGATGAACATCCCAAGTTTTGGGTTGTACCAAATTGGTGGATAAAAAATGACATCTATTTAGCACATCAAGAATATCTCAAAAAACATGGGGGAACAAGGCCTGTCACCCCAGATTCCACACACCATTCAATTGATGAAAGTCGATTAAGTGAATGGCAAGATCGATGGGATATCCTTGACATTTTTAATTGATATGTATGTTTGATTTTATGTAAATATGGAATTTTTTAATAGTAACTGGATGATGTCCGGATGTACTTAGATCTTGCAACCTTGTCCCTGTAAATTTAAGCCAGAAAATCTTGTTTTCCCTTAATAATCGAATGACCTGACAGCATATAAGTGATAGTCTATTTGCCATTCCTCTCTGAACCCCAACGCTTGGTTGAGATCAGGCCCAGGCAACCACCTCCTGTCGCCCTTCGAAGGTGACGCCAACAACTTTGGTCGTAACGACCCGGCCCTTGACCCGCGCATGGGGATAGGACCCTTGCAGCTTGGGGGTTTCAACCTGGTGGATGGGTGGGACAATTTTTTCAATAACATCTTGGTTTCTCATTGTTTTAAGCCTCCTTTGCTTAAATAAAACAAGGGCAGCCCGTTGGTGGACTGCCCTTTTGGATGGGATTGTGTGGTGTTAGTCCAGACTTTTCACGATAAGCACGCCCGGCTGGGGATTGCTCACATGCACCTGGTTTCCGGGTTTCAGGCCAGCTTTGAGCAGCTATAACCCTTGCAAACGAATCTGGGGGGTCACCTCCTTTCTATAGTAATCACCGACATCCTGGACTGTGAGCTTTCTGGGAAATACGTCCTTTCTCCGTTTCATGACTGCTTCCCATTGCACCAGCCGCCTTCCCAGCGATGGGAATACCAGGTGCGCCCATTACGCGACCATTTCTGCATCTCAACGCCATGCAGTGGACATGTCGGGTTTTTCTCATCCCCCTCAGGCTTAATCAGCACTGTTGCTCCAGATGGTTTGTTGAAGCTCTTTTTAGCGCTCTCAGGGCTGCCTGGCGGAAAGGCAGCTGAGGTCATGGGGATTTCACGAGCCACCCTGTACCGTTGGAATGGGAGGTTAGAGAGCGAGGGCCTTAAGGGATTAGAACAGCGCAGCCGCAGACCGAA
>Ga0116183_1000206_pt1 | contig 68490 bp, 46 predicted proteins | sample AD_UKC078_MetaG_FD_89753 | JGI IMG/M metagenome (GOLD analysis project Ga0116183, IMG submission 89753) | Active sludge microbial communities of municipal wastewater-treating anaerobic digesters from USA - AD_UKC078_MetaG | ecosystem: Engineered > Bioreactor > Anaerobic > Digestate | place: USA...
CCTGGTGGCGGCAACCTACCTGCCCTTTCAGGCGATTCTGATTCCGCTGCTTCAAAACATCAACGCCCTTGTCCTGTATGACAATGTCTGGGGGCTGGTGATGGTTCACTCGATCTTCGGCATGCCGATGTGCACGGTCATGATGCGCGGCTATTACGCAGATGTGCCGGATGCCTTGATCAAACAGGCGATGATTGACGGCAACGGCATGTGGCGGATCTACCGCAAGGTCGTGCTGCCGAACACAAAAATCGCAACGATTACCGTGTTTGTATTCCAATGCACATCCATATGGAACGAAATGCTGTTCGCGCTTGTGCTGGGCGGATACGACTCAAAACCTGCGACCATCGCCCTGAACGAACTGGCGGGAACGATGGCGGCGGAGTTTAACGTGCAGATGGTGGGTTCCCTGATTCTGGCATTGCCGGTATTGGTGCTGTATATCTTCATGGGAAAATACCTGATCAGCGGGCAGATGAGCGGCGCGGTGACCGCATCGTGATGAATGAGGAAGCGAGGAGAACATGATGAGAAAGGGATTCAAAAGGACAGGCGCTCTTGCGGTGGCGATCGGGTTGGCTTTATCCATGCTGCCCGCGGCGCTGGCCGGGGAAGCTTATGAACAGCCGGAGCTGGCAGCCCGCGTGAAGCGAATGATTGAGGCGGACGGCTACCGGTTCAAAGACCTGAACGGCAACGGTGTGCTTGATCCTTACGAGGATTGGAGACTCTCTGCCGAGGACCGCGCGGAAAACCTGCTAAGCCAAATGGACGCCCTGCAGAAAGCGGCCCAAATGGTGCACTTGACGCTGGTCAGCAAAAAGGACAGCTGGTTTACGAACAACAACGTCGGTTTCGCGCTGGTGTATGAGTACCTGTTTGACAGCGCGAAGGACGCGGCGGAGCGCACCAATGAGATTCAGGAGCTGTCGGAGAGCGCCCCGCTGGGCATCCCGATTGTCTTTTCCATGGATACGGAGATCGGGGCGGCCTTTGTCAGCGACGCCACTTTTCTTCCTGACGAAATCAACCAGGGCGCCGCCAACGATGCGGAGCTGGTGGCCAGGCTCAACACAGTGATCAGGAATGAGCTGCTGGCTGTCGGCGTGCGCATGGCGCTCTCGCCGGATGCCGACCTGATCACAGACCCGCGCTGGGGCCGCAACCAGGAATGCTATTCCGAGGACGTCGGGGTAGTCGAAGCGCTGATCGTGGCTGCAGTCCGGGCGCTGCAGGGCGGGAGCGAACTCACGGCGGACTCCGTCATTGCAACGGTGAAGCATTTTCCCGGTTCGGGCGCGCAGACAGACGGCGTGGACGGCACGCCGCTGGTCATTCAGGAGGACTCCATAGAGCTGCATTTGGCAGGGTTCAAGGCGGCCATTGATGCGGGCGCTGCCGCGGTGATGCCCTATGGCTATTCCACCGTGCCGTTTCTTGGCGGCGACGCGGTGGAGAAATACGCTGACCAGTCCTCCGCTGTGATGACGGGCCTCCTGCGCGGCGAACTGGGATATACTGGGATCATCCAGACGGACTGGGGGCTCAACTTTGTTGGCGCCGCCAACGCCGGCGCGGACATTCTCGGGGGAGCAGGTGTTCGGTCCACCGCGCATTTGGTGGACGGCGTGGACGAGGAGCGTTTGACGGATGCCTGCCGCCGCATACTGATTGCCAAGTTTCAATTGGGTATTTTTGAAAACCCCTATGTGGATGTCGACAACGCGGCCAGGGTGCTGGGCTGTGATGAACACAGGGCCGTTGCCAGGGAAGCCGCCGCAAGGTCCCTGACGCTGGTGAAGTATGAGAACGCCGTATCCCTTGCAGGGCAATCCTTCATTGTTGCCGGTGAGCTGGCGGACAATGTCCGCGCGCTCAACAGCGGATGGACGGCCAAGGAGCCCATGGAGCTTAGGGGAACCACGATTCTGGAAGCCCTGCGGGAAAAAGCCGGTGTGGAGAACGTGACCTATATCACCGATGCGGCGTCCGTTCCTGCCGATTTGAGCGGCGTGTCCGCCGTGGTGGTCGTGGGTGAGAAGAGCGGTACCCACGAACCCTCCTGGGGCACCGCCACGCTGGAATTTCCTGAAGAGCAGCTCCGGCTTGTCGGGGCGCTGGATGCCGCGGGGGCGAACGTGATCGCCGTGGTGCTCATGAACCGCGCCTATGTGCTCACGCCCCTTGCCGATGCGGCGGACAGCCTGCTTCTGGCTTACCGCCCCGGCGTGACCTGTGGCGCGCAGGCTGTGGCGGAAGCGCTGTTTGGCGAGGCCGCCATCACCGGCAAGCTGCCGTTCCAGATCCCTGCGCGCATGGAGCAGGTGCTTGCCCAGCGGGAGGACCTTCCCAAGGACATCGCGGAGCCGCTGTATGAGTATGGCTTTGGCATTGAAGTAGAGAGCTTTGGCAGGTAACTTGTCAGAAAGGTTGATTGTATGGCTTCCATCACGATCAGGGACATGAGCGTGTCCTACAACAAAAAAAAGACCTATGTGATCAAGGATCTGAGCCTGGACATCAAAGATGGCGAGTTCTGCGTGTTCCTTGGTCCCTCCGGCTGCGGGAAGTCTACGGCCATGCACTGCATTGCGGGCTTGCTTCATCCGGCAAGCGGCGAGATCCGCTTTGATGATGAGGTGATGACATCTGTCGGCGACAAGGGAAAGAACAAGACGTTCGTTCCTCCCCAGGAGCGCAACATTGCCATGGTGTTTCAGGAATACGCCCTGTATCCCAACATGTCCGTGCGGGAGAACATGTCATTCGCGCTCAAGACCAAAAAAATTCCGAAAGCGGAAATCGACAGGCGTGTGGATTATATGGCGGAGATGCTGTCCATTGAGCCGCTGCTGGAGCGCCGTCCCGCGGAACTCTCCGGCGGCCAGCGCCAGCGCGTCGCGCTGGGGCGCGCTTTGGTGCGTGACCCGCAGGTGTTTCTGCTGGACGAACCGCTGGGCAACCTTGACGCCAAGCTGCGCGAGCAGGTGCGCTATGAGCTGAAGAAAATACAGGAGCAGCTGGGCATCACCACGATCTATGTGACCCACGACCAGACCGAGGCCATGACCATGGCTGACAGGATCGTGTTGCTCAAGGATGGCCTCATCATGCAGCAGGGATCACCCAATGAGCTCTACAATCATCCTGCCGATGAATTTGTCGCAAGCTTTTTGGGAACGCCGCAAATCAATATCTTTTCCTGTGATGTCAGGCAGGAAAATGGGTGGCTGGTGCTGGATGGGGGGGCTTTCCGCATCCGCGCGCCGCAGAGCGCGGATGCGTCTTTGAAGGCCTATGCAGGCCGGAAGGTCAACCTGGGCATCCGCCCTTCGGACTTTGAGCTGGTGCAGGAGGGCGCGGATGCCATTCCCGTTCAGGTGGACTCGATCGAGCCGCTGGGCGACGCCTACCTGATCTATGTTCGCATCGGCCGGAAGGTCGCTGTGGTCAAGTATGCCGGAGAAACAGCCCCTGCGGAAAAGGAGCTGCTGCTTGAGCCCAATCCTGCCAAGCTTCATCTTTTTGATCCGGATACCCGGAAGCGCATCAACGATTGACATTGCTTTCATCCTGGCGGAGGCTTCCTTCTCCGGGATGCTTTTCCACGGAAGCCTCGTTCCGGAACCCTTTTGGAAAAACGTTTACAGGGGGTGTATAATGCGGACGACATGAAAACATTTTGGAACAGCGTTCACAAGGGGGTGTGTTTGATGGATGACATGAAAACACTTTTGGAAGTGCTTTCAGAAATCAATGATGAGATCGACTTTGAGACGGAGACAGGGCTGATCGAGCAGGGATGGATCGATTCCCTTGACCTGATGCGGATTATTGCTGCGCTGAATGTCGCCTTTGACATACGCATCACCACGGGGGACATTGAGCCTGAGAATTTCAACAGCGCTGAGGCGATGCTCGCGCTCGTGCGTCAGCATCGGGAAGAAGCATGACGCGGTGCGTGCTGGAATGGCTTGAGGCTGCCGCGCGCCGCGCGCCGGACGCGGTCGCCTATGATGCGCCGGACGAATGCCTGACATGGGCAGGCCTTTACAAGCGGTCGCAGGAAATTGGCTCATGGATCGCAGCGCGGGTCCCCGCCCAGTCCCCGGTGCTGATTTTCATGGAGAAGCGGCCAGACTGTGTGGCTGCGATGCTTGGCGCGGTATATGCCGGGTGCTTCTATACGCCGCTGGATTCCTCCATGCCGCAGGCGCGGATGCAGATGATCATGGACGTCCTAAAGCCTGCGCTGATTGTGTGCGAGGCAAATCATTTGCAAGCTGCCCGGGAGCTGTCCGCAGCTGCGCCGGTCTGCGCGATCGAGGAGATTCCTTCCTGTGTGGATGAAGCCTTGCTCAGGAAGCGCCGCGAAACGCATATTGACAGCGACCTCCTGTATGTGTTGTTTACCAGCGGCTCCACCGGAATGCCCAAGGGCGTTTCCATTGCTCACCGCAGCGTGGTTGACTTTGTGGAATGGGCTTGCACGGAGCTCAGATTGCCCGCAGGCGTGCGTTTTGGGAGTCAGGCGCCTTTCTATTTTGACAATTCCGTCCTGGATATTTACTGTGCCATGCGTCTGGCGGGAAGCGTATACATCATCCCGCGCGCTGAGTTTTTGTTCCCCAGGCGGCTGATAGCGACATTGATTGCTCAGAAAATCGACACCCTGTTTTGGGTGCCTTCCGCGCTGACGGCTGTGGCGAACTCGGGTGTGCTGGCTGAAGGGATCCTGCCTGATTTAAAACGGGTGTTCTTTTGCGGAGAGGTCATGCCCTGCCGGACGATGAATCTCTGGAAAGCCGGCTTGCCGGACGCGGATTACGTGAACATGTACGGGCCGACCGAGATCACGGATGTCTGCACCTGGTATCGCGTGGACCGGGATTTTGCGGATACGGACAGCCTGCCCATCGGTTTTCCTTGTGCGAACACACGGATCTATTTGATTGACGGAGAGATTTGCGTCAGCGGCACCTGTCTGTCGACCGGTTACTACAATGCGCCGGAGGCGACAGCGGAAGCCTTTGTGCAAAACCCTTTCAGACCACAGTTTCCGGAGATGATCTACAAAACGGGCGATATGGCTGAGTACAACGAGCGCGGCGAGCTGATGTTCCTCGGGCGGCGGGACAGCCAGATCAAGCGAAAGGGCCATCGCATTGAGCTTGGTGAGATTGAGTGCGCCATGAATGCGGTTGACGGCGTGGTGCTGGCCTGCTGCTACTACGACGCTGGGCGGGAGATGATTGTCGGCGCGTACACAGGCGAAACAGACATAAAAACGCTGAAAAACGCGTTGAGAACATCTCTTCCCAAGTACATGATACCGGACAAACTGCTGTGCCGCGAAGACCTGCCGCGCACAGGCAGCGGCAAGCTTGACCGTCTTGAGCTGAAGCGGGAGGTGGAACGTGAGCATCCTCTCCCTTGACTTCCTGGTCTTTTTCGCAGCGGTACTTATTGTTTACTATATTTTTCCGCTGAAGATCCGGTGGGTTGCGTTGCTTGCGGCCAGTTTGGTGTTTGTCGCGCTTTCCGGCTGGCAGAGCGCGGCCCATCTTTCGATCGTCGCGCTGACAGTGTGGGCGGGCGGACTGGGGCTTCAGGCGCTTAGGGGCGTGCGGATGCGCAAGCTGCTGCTGACATTGCTTCTGATGCTGAATTTGGGCGCGATGATGCTGATCAAGTATCAGCCGGTTTTTTCAGATTGGTTTGGTTTTTCCGTTTGGGAGATGGGCGTGCCGCTGGGCTTGAGCTACTTTACTTTCCAGTCGGTGGGCTATCTGATCGATGTATACCGGGGCAAGGTGCAGGCGCAGCACAACCCGCTCAGGGTGTGGCTGTTCGCGGGGTATTTCCCGCAGCTTTCGCAGGGACCTATCTCCACATGGAAAGAACTGGGCCATCAGCTGCTGGAGGGACATCGGTTCGAGCCTGAACAATTTGTATCGGGTTTTCAGCTTTTGCTGTGGGGTTATTTTAAAAAGCTGGTGATTGCTGACCGGCTGGCCGCGACGACTTCCGCGCTGTTAACTGAGAACAACGCTTTGCCCGGCTGGTTTGTGCTCGGCGGCGTGGTCTTGTTTGCGATTCGGCTCTACATGGACTTTTCAGGCGGCATGGATGTGGTGCGCGGCCTTAGCCGTATGCTGGGCATTGAACTGCCGGAAAATTTCCGGCGGCCGTTCTTTTCCCGCAGCGTAGCGGAATACTGGCGCAGATGGCACATCACCCTGGGCGCGTGGTTTCGCTCGTATCTGCTATACCCGCTGACGACTTCCTCCGCCTCGCTTGCGCTGAGCAAAGGCGCTTCAAAGGCGCTCGGAAAGAGGGTGGGCCTGGCGCTGCCCAGCGCCCTGGCCACGTTTCTGGTCTTTGTGTTCATTGGCATATGGCACACAGCCAATGTAAACGCGCTGGTCTTTGGCGCTTACTTCGGGGTTGTCATGGCCGTCTCCATGCTGCTTGATCCGGTCTGGAAGGCAATGCGCCGCAGATTGAAACTGCCCAAGGGCGGGTGGATGACGGTCGTGCGGCTGGTGCGCACCTGGCTGCTGATTTTGCTGGCGCAGTTTTTTGCCTTTACCAACAGCGCGGCGCAAGGCTTCTCTTTGCTCAGGCAGAGCTTTTCAACTTGGGATTTTTCTGCGTTTTCCGAGAAGATGACATCAGTGATGCCGCTTCTTGAGTGGGGCATTGCCGGCGCGGGCCTGCTTGTGGCGCTGGTGGTCGACCTGCTCTGTGAGCGAAAGAAAGACATGGATGCCCGCTTTCTGAACGCAGGCATCCTGGTGCGCTGGCCCTTGCTGCTGATGCTGCTGCTTTCGATTTTGGTCTTTGGTATTTATGGCTCCGGTTACGATGCCCAGGCGTTTCTTTACACGCAGTTTTAGGGGGTAACATCATGGCAGGCCGCGCAAAACAGACGGGTGCCTTTTGGCTTCGCCTGGTTTGCTTTGCCCTGTCGGCCGTTTTGCTGGTCGTGTACGCCACCTATGTGCTGACGCCGAAGCACGACTATGGCGTTTGCAGCATGATAAACCTGTATGCCCAGCCCCAAAACAGCGTGGATGTGTTGTCCGTGGGGACAAGCCTCGCCTACGCGGGCATCAATACCAATACCCTCTGGTCGGAATATGGCATCGCATCATACAACCTGTGCAGCGCGGAACAGCCCTTCTGGGTCAGCTACTATACCATTCTTGAAGCGCTGAAGACCCAGAGGCCGAAGGTCATCCTGCTGGACGCAAAGCCGGCTGTCTATAGCCGTGATTACACCAGGCGCGGCCGCACCATTCTCTCGACCTACGGCATCCTGGGGCTTGGAAACCGCATCGGCGCGATGCTGGCCTGCGTGGAACGCCCTGAAGACGCAATCGGTTATATCCTTGGCCTGCCGGAGGTGCACAGCAACTATCAAAGGCTTTCTGTGAGCGACTTTTGTTTTCCGCCGGACAACGGCGGACGGGGCGCGGCCTGGAAGGGGTACATAGAGATGGATGAAACAAACCATCATCAGCGCCCCTCCCTTGTCTGGACGGACATCAAGCGCAACATGAACGTGCGCGAGGAGGAATACGTCAGGCGGATTTTCGAATTGGCACAGGCGGAGGGGATCAAGCTCCTTCTGATCGGCATGCCGAACCCGGACTATGCCAGCGACCATATGTTTTACAACGCGCTTTGGAGCATCGCCGGGGAGTATGGAATTGACGGCATTAACTACAACCATCCGGACCTGCGCTATGGATTGCGCTATTCCTCCGATTTCGCGGACTGGCAGCATTTGAATGTAAAGGGCAGCGTGACTTTTTCCAGAAAGCTTGCTTCCGATCTCAAGGAACTGTTTGACCTGCCGGATCGCCGCGGGAACGCCTTGTATGCGTCCTATGACGCCTGCAGCGCGGACTGGTACGCTCAATATCCGGATTTTAAACTGGACATGAAAGGAGATGAATCCATATGATGAACAACCTGGTGGATTATCTGAATGACGCTGCGGCCAAGAATCCGCAGGGCATCGCATTCTTTGATGACCGAAACAGCCTGACCTTTTCACAGCTCAGGCAGACCGCCCGCAGGATCGGTTCCGCGCTGTGCGGGCTTGTTCAGCCCCGGTCTGCTGTGGCGCTGCTCTTTGATGCCCGGAGCATCAGCAACCTCCCGGCAATCTGGGGCGTGCTTTATGCGGGCTGCTCCTACGCGCCGCTTGATATCACCATGCCGCCGGAGCGGCTGTTGCTGCTGCTGGAACTGCTCTCCCCGGCTGTTGTTTTGGCGGATGAAAAGGGCATGAAGGCGCTTGAGGGCTGCGGATACGATAAAGCGCCCGGTCTGTCATACCTTGACGCGGAGCAAGCCGCTTTGAACGAAGCGCAGCTTTCGGCCATCCGGGAGCAAAGCAGCGTGTACGACCCTGCCTCCATCCTGTATACGAGCGGCTCCACGGGGATTCCCAAAGGATCGATCCAGAACCATTTCAGCTACATCCATTGGACGGAAGCGACGGTTGAAATGTACGGCATGGACGCCCACACGGTTTTGGGGAACCAGTCGCCCTTCTTTTACGCGAATTCGATTTTCGAGGTATTCCTCCCGATCGCCCTTGGCGCGAAGGTGTACATGCTGCCCTCCGGCGTTCTGACCTTTCCCAGACGGCTGATCGAATGCTTAAATGCAAATCATGTCACAGCGCTGTGCATGACGCCCTCCAGCTTTATCAGCGTAGTGAAAGCGGGCGTGCTGACGCCCGGCTGTCTGCCGGAGTTGAAATGGGGAGTCATGTCGGGGGAATCCATGCCGTTCAGACCGCTGAGCATATGGATGCAGGCCACGCCCAACGCGGACTGGTGGCATTTTTACGGTTCCACGGAGATGTTTTCCGTGGCTGTCGGAAAAGTGAGCAAGGATCATCAGGATGACGACCACCTGCCGGTGGGGAGACCCTTCCCTTTGACCCACATCTTGTTTTTGGATGAAAATGGCGATGAGGTGCCAAAGGGGCAGCCGGGGGAAATGCTTGTATCCAGCCCGTGGATTGCCCGGGGTTACTACCGGGACGCGCAGCGTACGCAGGCTTCCTGGGTGATTGATCCCCTGGAGCGGGGGTGGCATGAACGCTTCTACCGCTCCGGGGACCTCGGATACTTGCGCGAGGATGGCCAGCTCGTCGTCCTAGGACGGCGTGACACACAGATTAAACACATGGGTTATCGCATGGAGCTGGGCGAGGTGGAGGCTGCGCTTAGAAAAATACCCGGCTGGGTGGATGGCTGCGTGCTCTTTGATCAGGAAAAAGACCGCATCTGGTGCTTCTTTACCGGCGCGATCACGGAAAATGAGCTGCAGCAGGGATTAAGAACACAGCTTGCCCGATATATGCTGCCGGATGTGTTCGTTCATCTGGAGGAGCTGCCCCACACAGCAAGCATGAAAGTGGACCGGGCAAGGCTTACTGCCATGATGAAGCGGAACGGATGAAAAAGTATTTCAGAATTGCTTTGCTGATCCTTCCGCTCCTGCTGCTGTCATCCGGCGCGCTTGGGGAGGGCGTCTGCTGGACCGGGCTTGAATGGAACGGCGATATACGCGGCGAAGTCGGTCAGCGCAATTGCGACATTGTCCAGATTGGCCGCGAGTCTGCGCGCGCCGGTTCCATCCCCTATGGAAGCGCGCAGCAGGCTGTGGAGGCGGCTGTTCACTATCACAGGGAGCTGTCGCCCTACTTTCTGCTGCTGAGCCAGACCGACTGGCGGTTTTCGTTTTATGAATCTCCCGACGCCTTTGACCGGAGCGCGGATGCGGATTTCTGGCGAACAGATTTTGACGCGTCCGCCTGGGATAGGATTTATGTGCCTTCCGTATGGCAGACGCAGGGCTATGATCATCCCATCTATACCAACACCACGCAGAAATTCGCCCGCAATTTCGGCAATGAGGGAATCGGCTATCCACGCGATCTGCCCAAAGCGCCGACAGTGTATAACCCGGTCGGCTTGTACAGGCGCAGCTTATCCGTGCCGGCCGGCTGGGAGGGCCGGCGCGTGTATATCGATTTTGAAGGCGTGAACTCCGCGTTTTATCTGTGGATCAACGGCGTGCGGATCGGATATGCGGAGGACTCGTTCACCACGAGCGAATTTGACATCACTGAGGCCCTGCGCTTTGACGGGGAGAACACCATTGCGGTCAAAGTATTCCGCTGGTGTGACGGGTCCTGGCTGGAAGATCAGGATTATTTTGATCTCTCAGGCATCTTTCGCGATGTATATGTGTACGCCGCGCCCCAGGTGCGCGTGCGGGACTACAGCATTGTGACCGATTTTGATGACACGTTCACAGACAGCGCCCTGCTTCTTGCTGCGGACGTGACCAATCATACAGGCGAGGCTCAGCCGATTGAGATCAGCCTTGCATTGCTCAGCGCGGACGGCAGTCCCGTGGCGCTCGAAGGAACGACGCTGAGCGCGACCATACCTGCCGGGCAGGAGAAAACTCTTCATTTTTCGGTTGATGTTCCCTCGCCGCGCAAGTGGAGCGCGGAGGATCCCTATCTGTATACGCTGGTGCTGGAGGAAAGGACGCAAGCCGGCACGGTATTCGAGTCCGCGCAGGTGGGCTTTCGAAAAATCACCTATAAAACGACAGAATCCGGCTGGTATGAAGGCGCAACAGACGATCAGGACCTGATCCGCATCAACGGACAGCCCTTCTCCTTCCGCGGCGTCAACCGCCATGAAACCCATCCGGAATACGGATATGCGCTTACAAGGGAGGTGATGGAAGAAGACCTTCGCGTGATGCTGGAGAACAACTTCAACGCCGTCAGGACATCGCACTATCCCAACAGCCCGTACTGGTACTATCTGTGCGACAAATACGGTGTTTATGTGGTGGATGAGGCAAACCTGGAATGCCACTCCAACATGATTCATGAGAACGAGCGCATCACGCAGTACATGAGCGCGTCCGTCATTGACCGGGAATACAACATGGTTCGCCGCGACCGCAACCATCCGAGCGTTGTCATGTGGTCGCTTGGGAATGAGTGCAAAAACCCAGAGATATTGCGCACGATTCTGGTACAGCCTTACCCCGACCCGGAAGGCGTTGAACGTATCCTGCACGAGTACACATACGACCGACCCTGGCATTATGAGCAAGCCAGGGAGATGTATGAAACGGGCATTGATGTGTATTCCGGCATGTACTGCAGGGTCGGCGCGCTCACAGCGCACGGGAGGAGCGGCTCAGCGGCCCCGATGATAGAATGTGAATATGAGCATGCCATGGGAAATGCCCTTGGAAACTTAGATGAATACTGGCAGGCCTATGACGCCTACCGCAATTTGCAGGGCGGCTTCATCTGGGATTTCATAGACCAATCGATTTACGCTGTGGCCGGGGACGGCACGCGGTATTTTGGTTATGGCGGCGATTTCGGCGAACGGGTGCACGATGAGAATTTCTGCGCCTCCGGCTTGCTGCTTCCCGATCGAACGGTGCAGCCGGAAGTGTCGGAGGCGCGCTATCATCAGCAGCAGGTGAAGTTTGAGGCGATTGACGCGTCAAGAGGGCATATCCGCGTCAAAAACTTCTTTCTGTTCACAGACATCGCGGAGAAATATGATGTGTTCTGGTCGATCCTCCGGGACGGCGCTGTTGTTCAATCCGGCGCGCTGGATGGGTCGCTTGTCAGTGTCCCCTGTGTGGATCCGGCGAGCAATCAGCCGGGCGAGGCGGAGATCCTGATTCCTTTTGAAATGCCGATAGCGGACGGCGCGGAATACTTCCTTGATCTGTCAGTCCGGCTCAAACAGCCCGACGGCTTGCTGAACGCAGGGTTTGAGATCGCCTGGGAACAGTTTGAGATCACGCCCCCTGCTGTGCAGGTCAAAGCGGCTGAAGGGGCGGCTTCGCCCGTGGCATCATACCGTGACGGCAGCTGTATTGTGGTGGAAACCGACAGGCTCCGCCTCTCGTTCTCCGAACCCTTGGGACGGATTGTGCGCTGCCAGGGGCGTGATGCACATGGCGCATGGCGCAGCCTGCTTGTGGAGAGTGAAGGGCCGCAGGGGGATTTCTTCCGCGCCGGCACAGACAATGACCGCGCTTTTGGCGCCGGATTGAATGTGTATATCGGCATGTGGAAGGAAAAGGGCGGTTATGAGGTTCGCCGCTTTTCTGTGGATGATTCAAAGGACGGGATGCTCATCCTTGAGATTGAGGGAAACTACCCGGCGCTGAACGGCACGGAACTTCATACGCGCTATACTGTGTATGGCGAGGGCTTCGTAGCCGCTGATGTCACCATCGTTCCCAAATATAATGACAAGCTTGTGTATTTGCCCGTGGCAGGGATGTCCATGCGCCTGCCTGAAGGATTTGAACAACTTGTTTGGTTCGGCAACGGGCCGGAGGAAACCTATATTGACCGCTGGAAGGGTACGCGGGTTGGACGCTTTGAGCGCACTGTGACGGACAACTTCTTTCCTTATGTCCAGTCATCCGAGACGGGAAACCATGTCGGCACGCGGGCACTGGCTTTGACGGATGGGCATGGTTTCGGCCTGCAGGTTGTGACAACGGGCGATCCTTTTGAATTCAGCGCGCTTCATTATACTGCTGAAGAGCTGGACCGGGCAGTGCATCCCCATGAATTGCGTGCGATTGAGGAAACGGTCTTGCGCATCAATGCGGTTCAAATCGGCCTGGGCGGCGATGATTCCTGGTCGCGCATCGGTCCCCACGAGCAGTATTTGCCTGATGAACCGGCGTATCATTACGGCTATATCCTGGCGCCCTTCCATGGGAACCTTGACCTGATGGAGCAGGCGAGGTCCCTGCAAAGACGAATATTGAAATAACAGCAAGCAAGGTGCCGATCAGCGCGAGTTTGCGCCTTGCTGCCGGTTCATTCTTCCGGGATATATTGAGAGGGTTTTTTGCCGGTGTATTGCCTGAACACCTTTGCGAAATAGGAGGAATCATCATAGCCTACGCAGGCGGCCACGTCCCGAAGCAGCAGATTGGGCTTTTCCCGCATAAGCTGTACGGCGGCCTCCATCCGGCAGCGGGTCAGGTATGCGTTGAAGGTGGTGTCGCTGTGTTTGCGGAAGAGGCGGCTGAGGTAGGTTGGCGAGATGCCCAATTCATCGCAAACACTCTGCATGCCCAAAGGCCGGGCATAGTTTTCATCAATGTACCGCCGGGCGTGATTGAACAATTCTTGTGTGGAGAGTTTCTTGTCACGGATGTTGCCGTTGTCAAAAAGCAGGGAATATAAGCCGGACATCAGTTCTCCATATGAATTTGCATACCGGATCAGCTCATTGTATTCAAGCAGGACTTTTTCAAGGCGCGTAAATATGGAAGGGTTCACGAGCGCGATTTGATGAATCAGCTGCCGGCCCAAATGCCACACCTGTCGTTGCGGCATCTGTTCCTTCTCCCAAGCGATGGCAAGGGAAATCAGATGGTCTTTTATGATTCTGAGATTGCCTGTCCTGACAAAATGCGTCAGCTGCGTCAGCTCGCTCATTGACAGGCGTGCCTGCTCGTGCGCCCTTGCGCTTTCCTTGATTTGGAGGATCTGATGCTTGCCGATAATGGTTTGATGATGCATCACCGTCAGCGCCCGCTCAATGAATACAGGCAGCGCTTTGATCTGCTGAGGATTGGGAGAATAGACCGCCGTCCAGGTATTCAGGCTTCCAGGCTGTGTGATATACACGCTGAGATTGGTTAAAAACTCCTCCAGGGGGCCTTCCGCAGCAACGAGGATGCGTTCATCGTCATCGCGCCCGCGAAGCACCTGAAAAAACTTGTGACCCGGGATCACCAGAGAGCTTGCGCCAAGCTTCATGCTGAGCATCATGTCCAGATTGCCCCAGCGGATATATGCGAAGCGGTATTTACTCTGACCGTATAGTTTTTCGAGGTCCTCCTGGGAATAGGCGCTGCCACATGCAATCGCCGGCAGGAGCCTCGCGGAAATGCTGGCGGTCGCCGCATCCAGCCTTTCCTGAATGGAATTGAGCACAGCGGTCATTTTGCTGATGCTCACGGGCTTGAGCAAATAATCGTCCACACCGGCCTGGATCGCGCCCTGGGCATACTCAAACTCGCCATAGCCGCTGATGATGATGATATGGATGCCGGGCGCCAGCTGCCTGGCGCGCTGCGCAAGCTCAATGCCCGACATGCCGCGCATGCTGATATCTGTAATCAGCAAATCCACAGGGTGTTTGCTCAGAAACTCCAGTCCCTGTTCTCCGCTTGTTGCTGTTCCCTCCACCTTGAAGCTTGTGGCAAACTGATTGATAATGTTCCACACAAAACGCAGGGCTGGCATCTCATCATCGACAATCAGCACGCGATACATGTGGGTTCCTCCATGAACTGTGTGTGTTTGCTTTATTATATCATAAAAGCAAGGCAATACAGCAAAGTACAGTTATTTTGGGTAAGCTGTGCCGGAATATCCTGTTGCCATTATTTGTACAAAAGCGCGTTCGAACTGAAGCGCGCGATCGTCATCATGAGCGGCTTATGCGCTGATCACAGCATTAGTCGTGAGATGAATGAAACGGTTGTCGGAAAACGATGATTCCGAACCGGCTGGGAGGAAGACGCTCTCTCCGCTTGGTGTTCGCAAGGTCAGCGCGGTGCATGATTTTCCCGGTCATTGTGCCTGAATTTCCTGAAATTTCCTGTTTTCCCATGCTACAATCATACTGGAGTGGAATAAAAAGACAGATTGAACCTTCTGCTGACGAAAGGAGCACAACGCGCATGAGCAAACTGATGAGAATATTTGCCGGAGCAATGACGGCTTTGATGCTAGTGACCCCTACGCTGGCTGAGGAAGCAGTCCGCCCCGGCATTACGGCCCGCAAAGCGCAGGGGATCGTGATCGATGGCAAGCTGGATGATTGGAATTTGGATTCTCCTGCCGTCGTAGCGGATGTAAGTCAAATCATTCGCGACGGGGTCGTCTGGAAAGGCGCGGAGGATTGCTCTGCGAATTTCTACCTTGCCTGGGATGAAGAAAACCTGTATATGGCCGCTGAAGTCACGGAGGATACGCCGCTGGGCGCGATTGAGATGCTGCCGATCGACGGGCAGGACAATCTGAAGCTGTACATCTCGACCGATCCGGGGGCTGATCCGGAGCGCACGGAATATGCAACGAATGACTTCCTGGTATATTTCGTGATGATTGAGGGATATTGGGACACCGCGATTGACCGCTCCATGGTGCCCAAGGATGCGCGTCAGCGTTTTGTCAGCAAGGGCATGGATGGCGGCGAAAGCGTGCTGGATGGCTTTGCGTGCGCCATAGAAATGACCATCGCCGGCTTTAACTGGGAAGCTGTGATTCCGTGGACCTGCTTTACCAACGACAGGATCGGTGTATATGTCCCCGCGGCGGGCGATACGCTCTCCTGTAACTTCGCCATCACCGATATCGATTATCCCTGCCCCGGCACGGAATACATTCCGCAAATGGCGTGGACCGGCAATTATAAGATCAATACCAACCCGAGCCTGTGGGGTTCAGTGACATTGGTTGAATAGTTCATTCAATGAACCTCCAAACGGGCAGACGATACAGCCTGCCCGTTTTTTCATGCAGTTGGGACAAAATCTTCCTGTTTCCGGTGACATATAAAGGATTTTACGGTTTTTGTGCCTGAATTTCCTGCGCGTCGATGCAGCATTGCGGCTTATGATGGAAGCATGGGGGAGAGGTTTGCTCTCCGACAAAGAGAAACAAAAGGAAAGGTGGATGGATGATGAGAAAACTATCTCTGCTTCTTGCTGTGGCCATGCTTTTGGGCAGCCTCAGCCTCTCCGCTTTTGCGGGGGAACCTGGCGGCGCAGCCAGATTCACGAGCTATGAGGAGGTCAATGCGGCCATTACCCTCATTCCCGCAAGGGATGCGCAGGCTGAACTGGGTTACCTGAATGGCGTGACGACCATTCTGGAAATCGACGGATTGAAGTTCAAGGACTTGAACGGCAACGGCGAGCTGGATGTGTATGAGGACTGGCGCAAGGACGCGGACGCCCGCGTGAACGATCTGTACAGCCAGCTGACGCTGGAGGAAAAAGCCGGCCTGTTCTACCATGTGAACACCTGCGGCAATCCCCAGGGCGTGGATTTTAATGACAGCCGTTACATGTTCTCCACGGAGAGCACCGTGCCCGCAGAGGAGGGCGCAAGGTTCGAATCCAGGTCCATGTGGTATTACATCAACGCACTGAAGATCACCACCCATTTGGACAACACCAACGGCACGCCCGCCCAGCAAATCGTCTTTCACAATGCCATGCAGGCTTTGGGCGAAGATACCCGGCTGGGAATGCCGATTGTCATCTCAAACGACCGCCAGTACAACGCTTGGGGCGGCATGATTGATACCGCACACGACGCTTTTGGCGCAGCGAACAATCTTGAGCTTTCCACCAAGCTGTGGACGCAATATTCTCTTGAAAGCCGTGCGGTGGGCATCCACATGGTGCTGCATCCCTACGGCCAGGAGCTTGGCAGCTGGAACGGTGAGGATCCGGAATACGCGGGCGCCATGACCAAAGCCGAGGTTGAAGCCATCCAGGTAGAAGGCGGCACGCAGGCGTGCATGAAACACTTTATTGCGCGCGGGGGCGATTCCTCCTTCCAGAATGCGCGCAGCGACGCCCAGACTGTGGACAACTGGATGAAAGCGTGGGAGATTGCGCTGCAGGCCAACCCCAAATGGGTCATGACCAATGGGTACGGCACCGGCCTTACCAATACCGTGCACGTTGACTATGACAAGGAAACCATGGATTATCTGCGCAAGACCCTTGGGTTTAAAGGGATCATCGTCTCTGACTGGGGTGATCAGGGGGATCACAACTCCGGCGGCACCACGGTGGACGGTGTTGAGCTTTTGACCCTGTCGATTCCTGAGCGCTATGCGTTCACCATCAATCTCGGCCTTGACCAGATCGGCGCGTTTGCGGCGGATTATGACAGCGATGGGCACGGCGGCCAGGCGAACCGCGGCGCCATCGAAGCCGCGCTGTCGGAAGGCCTGATCACAGAGGAGCGCGCCTATGAGACCTGCTATCGCGTGCTGAAGGACAAGTTCGAGCTGGGCTTGTTTGAGAATCCCTATTCCGATGTGGAATATGCCTTGTCGCTCACCGCTTCCGCCGAATATATCGCGCAGCCCTGGGACGTGGTGGACAGCGAGACGTTGGCTGCCGCGCGCAATCCCGAAGTGGTAGCGCTTGAGCGGCAGCTGCAGGCCGAATCCGCCATCCTGATCAAAAACGAGAACGACCTCCTGCCTCTTGAAAGGGGCATCAAGGTGTACATCAATTCCACCGCCTCCGCGATTACGCTGGAAGGCTACAAAAAGGTGCTCCCGGATTATGCCGTGCTGGTGGATGAGATTGCAGACGCTGACGTTGTCATTGCGGACTGCACACAGATCAACGATGCGGCCGAGCAGATCATAGATGATGCGAAAGACGCCGGCAAGAAGCTGGTGATTGTTGCGAATACGGCAGATCCCACCACCTATTTGGTCGAAAACGCAGATGCGCTGCTGGCCTTGACCTTCTCCCGCTCTGCGGATCACGGCACCGGCGCCGGAGGCTTTATTACCACCACGGAGCCCATTGTTTTTGCGCAGCTGCTCTTTGGCGAGGCCGAGCCTTCCGGCATGGTTGTCAAGGAGCTTCCGCGTGATTCCGCCGCAAATTCAGCGCAGTGGAAGGATCTTGCCGGCGACCAGGGGGCGCATCCCTGGGTGCGCATGATGCTGCTGGCGATGATGAAGACCAGTGAGAACAACACGGTTCCCAACAACTGGGGCGATCCCCTGATCCAGTATCGCTACGGTATGAGGTATGGCGCGAAACCTGGATTTGTGTACGATACCCTGGTGCTTCCGCGCGCCATACATGAGGTGGTTACCGAGTCCGGCGGTTCCACCAGAACCAGCTATGAGTCCGTCATTGAAACCAAAGCCGGAGAACCCTTCACCGCGTATGTGCTGCTGTGGAACAACGGAGATGACGGCATCACCACCGTGCAGGCCAAGTGCGATGACGTTGTGATTGCGGAGAAAATCATGGCCGTCAACGGCGGCGACTGGCGTGTGGTGGAGATGACGCTGACGATTGACCAGCCCGGCGAACATCTTGTCACCGTGGGCGATTTGACAAAGACGATCAGCATTGTTGAATAAACAGCCAGCCGTATCGCAGAATCATTGAAATATAGCAAGACACAGGACCTGTCATCTCCGGCAGGGCCTGTGTGTATGATTTTTCGATGGTTTGTACTGTATTTTCCCGCCCGCGGGGATGATTGACCAAAAGATGGTATTGTTCGTACCTGTTTTTCGGAGCCTTGAAACCCAGGCGCCTATTATAATAAAAGAGACGAGCTGGCGGATATCCGTTGGGAAGGAGGATAAACAAGCCGTGTCGCCAGTACGGAAGATTGCTTAAAATGAAAGGAGAATATGGAATGAAGAAACTCTCACTATTCCTGGCGCTGTTGATGATGTTCAGCTGCATCGGCGGAGTTTTCGCGGAAGGCCCGCCTTCTGAAGAAACAGAAGAAAGCACGACTTCTGCGGCGGATGACCTGCAAATTCGTTTTCAGGAAGCTGACCCTGAAGCCACAGCGGCTGAAAAGGCTTTCCTGGAGCAGGATTGCGGGTACGCCGTCATTGAGGCGGACGAGGCTAGCGGACAGGTGAAGCTGTCCTATATTGACGGCGTTACCCCCATCCTGGAAGTTAACGGCCTCAAGTTCAAGGACATGAACAAAAACGGCGAGCTGGATGTCTATGAAGACTGGCGCCTTGAGACCGATACCCGCGTCGCTGATTTGATCAGCCAGATGACGCCGCAGGAGGAAGTCGGCCTTCTGTTCTGCGTCAACACCCAACTGGTCGATGCGCGGAAAATGGTGCGCGAGTATTATCTGACCTGCCAGCTGTTCAACCTGAACGGCACGCCCATCACCATCACCAACACCTTGAACAACTTGCAGGCAAGCGCCGAAGCGGAGCGCCTGGGCGTGCCGATGGTATTCACTTCTGACCGCGAGTACAATTCCTTTGGCGGCTACATTGACAAGGCCCATAGCGCTTTTGGCAACGCCTATGATCCCGAGCTTCCTATGCGCTGGCCTCCTTTTACGGCAAAGCCATGGCTGCCATCGGCATTCATGTGACCTTTGAGCCCTATGCCAACGAGATCGGCGCGCAGTATGGCGAGAACCCCGAGCTGATCGGCGCAATCATCTTTAAAGAGATCCGTGGCCTGCAGGAGAACGGCCTGTCTTCCTGCACGAAGCACTGGATCGGCCGCGGCGGCGATTCCTCCTTCGGCAAGGCCCGCTCCGTTGCCCAGAACTTTAAAAACTGGCTGGTCGGCTGGAAGGCAGCCCTTGATGCAGGCGCAGAGTGGGTCATGACCAACTGCGGCGGCACCGGCCTTGACAATACCGTCGATGTCAAATGGGACAAGACGACCATGGGCTACCTGCGGAATGTCTTAGGCTTTGACGGGGTGGTTGTCACGGACTGGTGGAGCATGGGCGGCGGCCCCCAGAACCCCGGCCGCATGAAAGGTATCACTGCCGAGGGCGTGGACCTGGGCGCACAGACCCTGGCCTGGCTCTACAACGAAGCGCTTTTGAACGGCACCGACATGTTCGGATCCGGGCGCATCACCTATGATTACTCTGAATGGGAAAAATCCCCCTCTGCCAACTATCCCGGCGCAATCATCGACGGCCTGGCCAGCGGGGAAATCGACAAGGCGAACGTGGACAAGGCGGCGACCCGCATCCTGAGGTTCAAGTTCAACAAGGGCTTGTTTGAGAATCCCTATCGCGATGTAGCTGCTGCTTTGGAACTGACTGCCAGCGCCGAATGGGCTGCAAACCCGACCCCCATCACCACCAATGAAGAGCTGCGCGCTGCGCGCAATCCCTATGAGGTGGAGCTGACCGAGCGCCTGCAGGCCAAGTCCGCTGTCCTGGTGAAGAATGACAACGACCTGCTGCCCCTGGCGGCGGACGCGAAGGTGTACATTGTCTCCTCCAACTCCTCAGCTGAAGCGGGCTACAAGAAATACATCGCTGAAAAGGGCGCTGTCCTTGCAGAAACCATAGGTGAAGCGGATGTGGTTGTTGGCGATTTCTCTTCCATCAATGACGCTGCTGAGCTGTTCATTGATGATGCGCATGACGCCGGCAAGCCCATCGTGCTCACGCTCAACAACACGAAGCCCACCCAATACACCATTGAGAGCGCGGATGCATTGCTGTACCTGAGTTATAACCACAGAGCCGATCATGGTTCCACCGAAGCCGGTTTTGTGACCACCACTGAGCCCTGGGTCTATGTTGACCTGCTCTACGGCATCGTCGAGCCTGGCGGCATCATCACCAAGGAAATCGCCCGCAGTGAGTTTGAGGATGCCGCGCAGTGGAAGGATCTTGCCGGCGATCAGGGCGCCTCGCCCTATGTCCGCCTGATGGTACAGGCCACCATGGAGGATAATGAGAACTCCGCTTCCCCCAGCAACTGGGGCGATCCGCTGGTGACCTATCAATATGGCATGAGCTACGGCGCACAGCCTGATTTCAAGTATAGCTGCCTGATTCTGCCCATCTCTCAGGAACGCATTGAGGAGGAAGGAAGCTCCCCCGGCAGCATTAATGTTTCCATTGTCAACACGCAGACAGCCAAGGCCGGCGAGCCCTTCATGATCTATGCCCTGCTGCGCAACAACGGCGCGGACGGCATCACCACTGCCCAGGTGAAGGCCAATGGCGCGGTGGTTGCCGAGAAGATCATGACCGTTGAAAGCGGAAGCTGGCGTGTGCTTCAGATGGAACTGACGCTGGAAGCTGGCGAATACACCATTGAGGTCGGCGGCTTGACGGATACGATCGTTATCGAATAATACTGAAAGGCCCTTCTGCCCGGCAAGAAGCTTGATGCTCCTTGCCGGGATTTTTACTGACCATTGATAATGCGAGTGACCATTTATTCCTTTTTTTACTGTATTCATTTGCTCATGATTATGATATAGTTTTCATGTATTGGTGCAGTAAAAAATGCAGGAGCCATCCTGTAATAGAGGAGGACATATGGCAACAACGAAAATAGCTTTTATCGGTGTGGGCAGCATCAGCGGCATTTATCTGGACAACATCACCAGGGTTTTCAAAGGGCTTAAGATCGCCGGCGTCTGCGATCTGATCCCCGAGCGCGCGATCAACGCCAGGGAGAAATACAATCTGCCGCGCGTGTATGAGGACATGTACGAGGCCTTCCGCGACCCTGAGGTGGACATCATCCTCAACCTGACCCGCCCTTACCAGCACTATGAGGTGACCCGCCTGGCGCTGGAGCACGGCAAGCATGTGTATACCGAGAAGCCCCTGGGCATCACCCTGGAGGAGGGCGACGCCCTGGTCAAACTGGCCAAAGAAAAGAACCTGCAAATCGGCGGCGCGCCGGACACCTTTCTGGGCGCCGGGCTGCAGTCCTGTCGCAAATACATCGATGCGGGCATGATCGGCGATGTGGTGGGCGCGGCCGCCTTCATGATTTGCCGCGGACATGAAACCTGGCATCCCGATCCCGACTTCTACTACCAGAAAGGCGGCGGGCCCATGCTGGACATGGGGCCTTATTACATGACCGCGCTGACCAGCCTGCTGGGCCGGGTGGACCGCCTGGTGGCCGCGGGCAAGCGCACCTTTGACAAGCGCATGATCACCAGCCAGCCGCACGCGGGCACGGTGATGGATGTCAATGTGGACACCTACGCCACCGGCATCCTGCAGTTCGCCTCCGGCGCCATCGGCACGCTGTTCACCACCTTTGACGTGTACTACGACACCCAGGCGCGCTTTGAAATCTACGGCACCGAGGGCACGCTGATCCTGCCCGACCCCAATTTTTTCGGCGGCCCCATCCGCATCTTCCGCCCGGAGACCGGGAAGTATGACGAGCTGCCGCTGCTGTTTGACTATGCGGAAAACTCCCGGGCCCTGGGCCTGGCGGACATGGCCAGGGCGCTTGAGACCGGGCGCGAGGCGCGGGCGAACATACAGCAGATCCACCATGTCATCGACATCCTTACCGCCTTTGAGCGCAGCGCCAGATCCGGCGGTTGGGTAGATATGAAGACGCCTTATGAGCGCCCCGCGCCGATGGTGAAGGCCAGGCTGAGGGGCATCCTGGACTGATGCCGATATAGGCCTGCGACCCCAGGCATAAGAACAACAGGGCTGCAGTACGATGGCTGCAGCCATGTTTCGTGTAATCAGATGACCCCTTGACTAAATGCTGATCCAGGTCAGCGGCTCGCCCGCCGCCTTGATGCCCGCGCCGCGGATCGCCATGACGCGCAGGGTTTCCTCGGTGGAAACGGGCGGCTTCCGGTCGCGGAAGAAGGCGACCAGTTTGGCGATGAAGCGCCGGAAGTAATCGGACTGCACGCGGATCTCGCGCGCGCCTTCGGGCAGGAACAACCTCATGCCGAAATCGCCGCCGGCTTCGCAGCAGGCGAGCGTCGCGCAGCGCCCGGACGCGAATTCGACCGCCAGCGTCGTCAGCCCCCTGCCGGGCAGGCACATCACGCGGCGCGCGCCCTCGCCCATGAGCATGACGATGGGCTCGATCTGGTGGATGGCGTAGATCTCAAACTGCCCGGGGCCCCATGAGAACAGCCCCGTGGCGCCCGAAGCGTCGATATCCCGGTATTCCTCAGCGTAGCGCAGGGCGCTGGTGGTGTAAAATGGCGTGTTCTCGGCGTTCGCGATGATGCGCTTCGCGGTTTCCAGATCTGGCGCGAAGGTCTTGTCCACATAGACCGGTTTGCCGCAGCGCAGCGGCAGCGCGCAGAGCGTTTCATGCATCTGCGGGTCGTCGGGCGAGAGCACGATCAGCCCGTCGCATTTGGCGATGATCTCTTCAATGCTATGGCACCGCGTCACGCCGAATTTCTCGCACCACGCCGCGGTCGAAAGCCCGCCCCTGGGGCTGTCGATCACAGCGTAGGCGTGCGTGACCCGCATGTCGCCGCCGGACGCATCGGCGATCCACGCGGGGTAGTTGTTGGCGTGCCACTCGTCCAGATAATAGTCGATAAACCCAAGCTTCATCATGATCTTATCCCTCCAGTACATTTTCATCGCGGACCGCCTGCATCATCCGCGCGATGTTTCCGCAGCCAGCGGCGGCGACCTTGAGCATTGCTTCGTTTCCCCGTTCTTTCTCTCTATTCCTGTTTTACACACTCGCGCGTCTGACAACCTCTTTTATTATACCAGATTTTTTGGGGGAAAAAGCAAAGTCCCGGGTCGGGATGCAGATTTGAGCTGTTATTTTATTGTGACAAGGGGCAGCCGCAGCACATCCCAGGCCCATTTTCGAGGAAAACGGAGCAAAGGCAGCCAAAGCCGCGCGCCCGGACAAGGCGGGGCCACCGCCCAGTGTAAAACCTGCGCAAAATGTCAAAAACGGCTAAATGCCGACCGTTTTCGCTTGAACCTGCCGCGAGGGCCGGGGATACTTTCAGCAGTACCAGCGGCCGGCAGACCGCAATAAAATACGATACTTAAGGAGAAGGAATCAGGGCGCGGCGCCGGCCGGGCCCCACTCCCGGTACTGCTTGGGGGTCATACCCTGATATTGTTTGAAGACCTTGGTAAAGGCGCTTTGCGAAGAGAACTGGAAATACCCCGCGATCTGCGCGATGGGGTAGGCGCTGTAGCGCAAAAAGCGGCAGGCTTCCTGCACCCTGCGGCGCTGGATGTAGCGGCTGATGCCTTCGCCCGTTTCCTGTTTGAAGCGGGCGCTTAAATAATCCGGATGCACATAGACCTGACGGGCGATGTCGCCCACGCGCAGCTTGTCCGAGAGATGGTCGTCGATGTAGCGCATCGCCCCGCGCACGATGCTGGATACCTGGCTCTCGCGCAGCGCGGCCACCTGGGCGCTGAAGCTGATGACCATGTCCTCTTCCAGGGCGTTCAGGGCCTTGGCGTCATGCCGGTCCTCAATGGCGCGGATGAACTCATCCGCCAGCGTGAAGGCCGCGTCCGCCGTGACGCCGCCCGAGATGGCCGCGCGGCTGCACAGGGCGCAGCTGCCGATCAGCGAGTTTTTAAGCGACCGCAGGGGGTCGTCCGCCACGCGGGCGCGCTCCAGGCGGTTGATCTCGTCCAGGGCGCGTTTCGCGCGGACGCTGTCGCCCAGCATGATGGCGCCGGCCAGCTCCTGCTCCAGAAAAAACGGCGGGTGGATGAAGGTGTGGGACATGTTTTCCCGCAGCTTGGGGTCTTCGGCCGGGCGTCCGGCAGGCCCGGCCTCCTCCGGCGCCAGCAGCTGCGCCATTGCCTGGGCTGCAGCCTGACTTTGTTCGTCATTGAGCGTCGGGGCTGGACAAGGCGGGGTTGCGCCATCCTCCGCCCGGGCATAGGGCCCCAGCGCGATGACGGCGCCGGCCGCCGTGCGCAGGGCCAGGAAGTGCCGGCCGTGTCCATCCGTCAGCTGTTCGGCGCGGCTGGCCGTCAGCCGGCTGAACTGGTCCGCCACTTGGGCGCAGGCTGGCGGCGCGCCCTCCCCCTCAGGCAGGGCCAGGCTGCAGGCCTCACCCCGCCACAGCGCCGCGGGCAGGCGCAGGGCGTGGTGCATCAGCCGCAGGGCCGATTCCAGGCGATCCTCTGTCATTTCATCACCCCTGTACAAAATAATAACAAAAATATCAGAAAAATGATATATATTAGGCGTCATCTGGGGCTATAATAACAATAACATCCATGCGCGGGTTATTCTCTCAGCTGCGTGGGTATATTACAAACAGCGGCATTACCGCCAACGCGTGCCTTGGCGCTTAGGCGCTTAAGCATAAACCAACATATCACAAGGAGGCAACAACATGCGCAAACTCTTATCCCTGGCCTTGGTGGCGGTGCTCGCCCTGAGCGTGCTGGCCCTGCCGGCATCCGCCAATGAGAAGGTCAACTTCTCCGTCTTCCAGCTGAAGGTTGAGATCGATCCGATGATCCAGGCCTTTGGCAAGCTGTACAACGAAAAGCACCCTGACGTCAACGTGACGGTCGAGACCCTGGGCGGCGGCGCGGATTACGGCGGCGCGCTCAAGGCCAAGCTGACGGCCGACCAGATGCCCACCATCTTCATGATTGAAGGCCAGGGCGGCTATGACCTTTGGAAGGACTTCATCGCCGATATGTCCGACGCCGACTGGGTGAAGGATACCGACCTGGCGTTCTATGATCCCGACGGCAAGGCTGTGGGCTTCCCCATCGCCATGGAAGGATTTGGCCTGGGCTACAATGCTGAGATCCTGGAAAAGGCCGGTGTGGATCCCGCCACGCTGACCACCTTCTCCGCCACCAAGGCGGCGATTGAGAAGATCGCCGGCATGAAGGAAGAGCTGGGCCTGGATGCCGTGGTTTCCGTCGGCACCTCCGTGGCCGGCGGCCTGTGGTGGGTCACCAGCCAGCATGTGTTCAACGCTTTTTATGCCGGCTACCAGGACTATAACGACTCGTCCGTATATGACGCCCTGCGCCGCGGCGAAGTGGACCAGGAGCGCATGACCGCGTTTGCCAACTACCTGAAGCTCCTGTATGACAATGCCGACCCCAACGTGCTGGAAAACGGCAACTATGACGCCCAGGTGGCTGCCTTTGCCTCCGGCAAGGCCGCGTTCATCACGCAGGGCAACTGGATTGACCCCAACCTGGCCCAGCTGGAAGCCACCTTCCCCATGGGCTACATCTCCCACAACTTCCTGGAGGAAGAATCCACGGGCCTGTACATGGCCGCTCCCTCCTGGTTTGTTGTGAACAAGCAGGCAAGCCCCGAGCAGCAGAAGGCAGCCATCGATTTCCTCAACTATATGGCCCTTTCCGAGGATGGCGCCAACTACATGGTGGCTGAGGCCGGCATGGTGCCCGCCTTCAAGTCCGTCAAGCTGCAGCCGGAAGGCCCCTTCTCCAAGGCATTGGTGGAAGCCAGCGCCCGCGGCGGCAACTTCAACTGGTACTTCGGCCAGAACCCGGATGGCTTCAACCAGGGCACCCTGGGCCCCATCTTTGAGCTGCTGGCCACCGGCACCGTGGAAGACTTCGTAGCGGACGTCACCGCTGCCTTCCAGGAGATCGCCAACAAATAAGCAAGCCTTCATGGGAGAACCGCGTGAGCGGTTCTCCTTCTTTTTTCATCCATGATGTTCTGCTGTCAGCAAAAGGAGGGCCATCTATGAAAAGACGGGGATGGATCGATGCCCTGTTTATCTTTCCCTGCGCGTTCGCGTTTATCATGGTCATCATTGTGCCGTTTGGCCTGGGCATCTATTATGCCATGACTGACTGGAACGGTGTGAACCCCATCGTCAACTGGGTGGGCCTGTCCAACTTCCAGGGCATGTTCTCGGAACCGCAGTTTATCTATTCCTTTTTGATCACGCTGATGTATACCGCCATCAACGTGGTATTTGTCAACATCGTAGGTTTTGGCCTGGCGCTGCTGGTCACCGGCAAGCTGCGTCTGCGCAACATCTATCGGGCAGGGTTTTTTGTGCCCAACCTGATCGGCGGCATCGTGCTGGGTTATATCTGGCAGTTCATATTCAACAACGTGCAGGTGGACATGGGCAACGCGCTGGGCATCGCCTTTTTGCAGAAATCGCTGATTTCCCGGCCGGATACCGTCATCTGGGCGATGTCAGTGGTGAACACCTGGCAGTATGCCGGCTACATCATGATGATCTATGTAGCGTCCATCCAGTCCATCCCGGGCAGCGTGATGGAGGCTGCCAGCGTGGACGGGGCCAATTTTTTCCAGCGTGTGCGCCGCATCCTGATCCCCATGATGGCCAGCGCCTTCACCATCACGCTGTTCCTGACACTGACCAACTCCTTCAAGCAGTTTGACCTCAACTTCACCCTCACCAACGGCGGCCCGGCCATGCGCTTCATGGCCAAGCCCATCCGCTCCAGCCAGCTGCTGGCGATGGACATCTACCGCACCGCCAACCAGCAGAACCTCATGGCCCAGGCCCAGGCCAAGGCCGTGATCTTCTTCATTGTCCTGGTCATCTTCTCCCTGACCCAGGTGTACCTGAACAAGCGAAAGGAGCTGGAAGCATGAGTCAACTTGAACCTGTTGCCGGCAACAAGCGCCGCTTCCGGGATGAGGGGCGCAGCCCCGGGCTGATCATCGCGGAGGTCGGCACCATGCTGCTGTTCCTTTTGTTTATGGTGCCCTTCCTGCTGGTGCTGCTCAACTCGGCCAAGACGGCCAAAGAGATTATCTTCAGCCCGGTCTCCTGGCCGCAGAACTGGGGCCAGCTGGGGGAAAACATCACCGCCATCTTCAACAACCCGTCCACCGACTATCTGGGCGCTTTCGTTGACTCGGTCATCATCACGGTGGCAAGCCTGGCGGTCATCGCGCTGTTTTCCGCCATGTGCGCCTGGGCGCTGGTGCGCAACCGCAAGGGCTGGTCCACGGCGATCTTCATGGCCTTTGTGTCGGCCATGGTCATCCCTTTCCAGGTGGTCATGTTCCCACTGGTCAAGTGGTTCAAGATCATGGGCGACGCCATCGGCTTTCCCCTGCTGGGCACCTATCACGGCATCGTGTTCGCTTACCTGGGCTTCGGCTGCTCCATGTCCATCTTTATCCTGCACGGTTTCATCAAGTCCATCCCCATGGAGCTGGAGGAGGCGGCCACCATCGACGGCTGCAGCCAGGTGCGCACCTTTTTTGAGATCGTGATCCCGCTGCTGCAGCCCACCTTCATTACCGTGCTGATCCTCAACGGCATCTGGATCTGGAACGACTACCTGCTGCCGCTGCTCATCCTGGGCTCGGCCGGCGAGGTGCAGACCATCCCGCTGGCGGTGACCGCCTTCGCGGGCAGCTACCTCAAGCAATGGGACCTTATTTTGACCAGCGCGCTGCTGGCGATGATTCCCATCATCGTGCTGTTCCTGTTTGCCCAGCGCTACATCATCAAGGGCATGGTGGAGGGCGCCATCAAGTAGAGCCGGCGGAAACGGCTATTGAACTGCGGCGGCGCAGTTTGACCATATTATTCTTGACAAAGGCTGCGGCCCGCAGCCCGGCGGTCGCTTTGACCTCTTGCACAGAAGAAAGGACGCAGCATGCGCATTGAACGCACCCAATGGGACCCTGCACAGAACGCCCTGGAGGAGAGCCTGTTTCACACCGCCAACGGATACCTGGGCGTGCGCGCCTGTCCGGAGGAAGGGGCGCCCGCGGGCGTACCCAGCATCCGCGGGACCTACATCAACGCCTTTTACGATGTGAAACCGATCCGCTATGGCGAGAAGCTGTACGGCTTTCCCGAGACCCAGCAGGGCATTGTCAACCTGACCGATGTGCAAAACCTGCGCCTTTTCCTGGAGGACGAGGTTTACGAACCCCTCAGGGCCGGCGAGGTGCTGGCCTGCCGCCGCACGCTGGACATGGAGCGCGGCCTGGTGACGCGCTTCATCCGCTGGCGCTCGCCGAAGGGTCGCGAGGTGGAGGTGACCGTGCAGCGCATGGCCTCGCTGGCGCAGCGCGAGCTGTTCATCATGCGGTACACGGTCAAGTCGCTCAACTTCTCGGGCCGGGCGCGCCTCATCAGCCGGGAGGAAGGCGCGGTGACCAACTTCGCCGACCCGAACGACCCCCGCGTGGCCGGCGAAGCGCTGCAGCACCTGCGGGTGGAGGAGGTGCGCCCGATGGAGAGCGGCGGCCTGATCCGCTCGCGCACGCTGGCCTCCGGCCTGGAGCTGGCGGTGGCGGTGGGCTATGCGCCGCCGGCCGGTTTCGCTTTGTCTGTGGAGGCCCGGCCCGCCGCGCTGGAGGCCCGGATGGAGGGCAGCCTGGAACAGGGGCAATCGCTCACCATGACCAAATACGCGGTGTTCGCGGACAGCCGCCGCCATCCGGACCCGGCGCAGGCGGCGCCTGTCATCCTGGCGCAGGCCAGGGCGCTTCCCGTGACACACTATGAAGCCCGGCAGCGGGAGATGCTGGAGGCTTTCTGGCTGCGCAGCCGCGTGACCGTGCGGGGGGATGAGGCCCTGCAACGCAGCCTGGATTTCAGCCTCTACAGCCTGTATTGCTCCGCGGGCCGCGACGCCGTCAGCAGCCTGGCCGCCAAGGGGCTGTCCGGCGAGGGCTATGAGGGTCACTACTTCTGGGATACGGAGATCTATGTGTTTCCCTTCTTTTTGATGACTGACCCGGCGCTGGCCCGCGACCTGCTGGATTATCGCCACACCATCCTGCCCGCCGCGCGGGAGCACGCCCGGATCATGGGCCATGACCGCGGCGCGCTGTATCCCTGGCGCACCATCGCGGGCTCGGAGTGTTCTGGCTATTTCCCCTCGGGCTCGGCGCAGTATCACCTCAGCGGCAATATCGCCCACGCCTTTCTTCAGTATTACTACGCCACGGATGACCTGGCCTACATGGCCGAGCGGGGCGGCGAGGTCCTGGTGGAGACGGCGCGCCTCTTCCTGGACGCCGGGCACTGGCACGAGGGCAGCTTCCGCATCGGCGCGGTGACCGGGCCGGACGAGTACAGCTGCGTGGTGGACAACAATTTCTACACCAACGCCGGCGCGCAGGAAACCATGCGCGGCGCCGCGATGATCACCCGCAGGCTGATGGAGGCCGGCCTGGCCGGCAGGCTGCTGGCCGCCACCGGCGTGACGCGGGAGGAACTGTCGGCCTTCCTTCGCGCGGCGGACGCGATGTACCTGCCCTACGACGAGACCCTGGGCATCCATGCCCAGGATGACGGCTTCCTCAAGCTGGCCACGCTGGACCTGTCGGCGATCCCCCAGGAGAGATTCCCCCTGCTGCTGCACTATCACCCGCTGTGGCTGTACCGCCACCAGGTGTGCAAGCAGGCCGATACCGTGCTCGCCCACTTTCTCTATGAGGATTTGGCGGACGAGGACACCATGCGCCGCAGCTATGATTACTACGAGCGCTGCACCACCCATGACAGCTCGCTGAGCGCCTGCGTGTTCGCCATCATGGCGGCGCGCCTGGGGGACATGGACAAGGCGATGGACTACTTCCGCCGCTCAGCCACGCTGGACCTGGACAACGCCCACGGCAACACCAGGGACGGCATCCATACCGCCAACATGGGGGGCACCTGGCTGGGCCTGGTGTCCGGCTTTGGCGGCCTGCGCGTCAAGGCGGACGGCCTGCGCCTGCATCCCCGCCTGCCGGGCAGCTGGGATTCTTACAGCTTTCCGCTATGCTGGCGCGGGAGCCGGCTGCGCGTGCACGTGACGGACGTCGGCTGCCGGGTGGAAGCCCTGGGCGGCGAGGCGCTGACCCTGCGGGTGTATGGCCAGCCTGTGCGCGTCGCGCCCGGGCAGGCGGCGGAGGTCCCGCTGCCCAGGGAAGAATAGCGGTTGCGCAACAAAAACAACGCCCGGCGCAGCTGGCGCTGATTCCGATTTTTCCGCATTATATCTCATCCGAGTGTCGCCTTTTCCATGCAAAATGATAGACAGTCAGTGACAAAACTGCAATGGCATAGGCATAAAACCAGTTCTGATATGGAAAGAATCGACAGGCGAAAAAATGAGGAAGTCCAACGCCAGATTGGCAATGAAAACCATGATGAGGCTTTTGCATATCAAAACATAGCCGCCGATGATCACGCTGATTGGCCGGAACAGCTTGCTATTGAAGCTCCACCGCTTTTAAGGCATAAAAATCAAGGGAATCCGGGTTGGAAAGCGCGTCGCGGTTTGTGACCTGGCGTCCGTTGAGGATGTTCGTGACAGCGCTCTCCACCTTTTTGCCGTTCAGGGTATGGGGAATATCCGGGGCCTTGATGATGACCGCGGGCACATGGCGCGGGGAAGCGTTTTTGAAAAGGTTTGTCCTGATCGTCTTTTCAAGCTCGGCGGTCAGCTCGGCGCCTTCCGACAGCCGCACGAAAAGTATCACGCGCTGGTCGCCGTGATGCTCCTGCCCCACGGCAAGGCTTTCCACAACGCCGGGAATCTTTTCCACGATATTGTATATTTCGGCGGTGCCTATTCTGACGCCGGAGGGCTTCAGGACTGAATCGGATCGCCCGTAAAAGGAGATCCCGCCGGTATCCCCATGGAAAAGAACATAGTCCCCGTGGCGCCATACCCCGGGGAAATCAGCGAAATACGCGTCGTGGTAACGCTTTCCGCTTTCATCATCCCAAAAATACAGGGGCATGGACGGAGTCGGATGCAGACACACAAGCTCGCCCTGGGTATCTCTCACGGGTGTACGGTCATCGCCAAAACATTCGATCGGCATGCCGAGCCCCGGGGCCTGAAGCTCGCCCGGATATACCGGAGACATGGGATTCCCGGAGGCGAAGCAGCCGTTGATATCCGTGCCGCCCGCGATGGAATTGAAATGGAGATCCTTCTTGATTTTCTCGTAGATGTAGAAGAAACCGTCCCATGAAAGCGCGGAACCGGTCTGGGAGATGGCCCGCAGGGCCGAAAGGCAGGCGCTGTCCTTCGGCGCAAAGCCCTGCTGCATCAGGGAGTGGATATAGCTTGCGCTCAGCCCGAACACGGTGACGCCTTCCTCCTCAAGCACCTTCCATATGGCCGAGGTATCGGGATAGGCCGGGTTGCCGTCGAACAGCACAATTGCGCTGCCGCAGCCAATGGCAGCGGCCTGCCAGTTCCACATCATCCATGAGCAGGTGGTGATGTAAAGCAGAACGTCCTGTTCGCCAAGGTCTGTATGAAGGGACAGCTCCTTGAGCTGGTTGATCAGAAGCCCGGCAACCGATTGCACCATGCATTTCGGCTTTCCCGTTGTGCCGGACGAAAACATCACGACAGCCGGGTCTGAAGCCTCCGTCTGCTCAAACATGAAGCTTTCGGGCATGGGCTCAAGGAAATCGTCCCAAAGGCAGCCCTGATGCACCTCGCCGTCGCCGCCGGCATAAGGGGTCACGATCACTCTCTCCACACTGGGCAGGCCCAGCGCAAGGGCGGATGCGTTTTTCGTCACGTCAAAGCGTTTGCCCTTGTAGTAATAACCGTCAACGGTGAAGAGCAGGCGGGGCTTCACCTGCCCCATCCTGTCGATTGCCGCGCCGGGACCGATATCCGTGGCGCAGGAGCACCACACGGCGCCCACGGCGGAGGTCGCAAGCATGGCAATGACAGTTTCGGGAAGGTTCGGCATGTATGCGGCGACAAAATCCCCGCGGCCTATCCCGGCCTTGCGCATGGCTGCGGCAAGCCTTACCGTCTGCTCATACACCTCGTCCCTTGTAAGCAGCCGCCTTGTATGATGTTCTCCCCTGAAAATCAGGCTGGCCCTGCCGCCCCTGAAACGGAGAAGATTCTCCGCGTAGTTCAGCCTTGCTCCGCAAAACCATTTTGCGCCGGGGAAGCGCCCGAGATCGTCTACGACCTGATCGTAAGGCTTTGAGCATTTTATGTCCAGAAACTCCCAGAGATCTCCCCAGAAATCCGGGATATTGTCCACGCTCCAGCGGTACAGGGCCTTGTAGTCCGAAAGCTCAAGACCGCGCTTTTGATTGACTGTTTCCATAAAGCGGTACATCCTGGTGCGCTTTACATATCCCTCAGACGGCGCCCAAAGGGGGGTTCTCATCATAATATATCCTCAATAAAAAAAGTAATCATCGAAATGAAGCGCGTCACTGCGGGGTCTTCCCCGCAAAGGCACAGCAAAGCGCGGCCTGATGCTTTGTGTCCGCGGCCGCAGCGCCTGCTCCGGCAGCTGTCAGATGACAGGCGATCACTCAGCCCTTGACTGCCCCTGCGGTCAGGCCGGTGACAAACTGTTTGGACATGCTCAGGTACAGCAGGATGACCGGCAGGGCGGACAGCGTCAGCAGCGCGAACACCCGCGGCCAGTCGGTCGAATACTGGCCCTGCAGGCGGGTGACGGCCAGCAGCACCGTCTTTTTGTCCTCCTGGGTGATGAAAATCAGGGGAAACCACAGGTCGTTCCAGATGGGCACCAGGTTGTAGATGCCCACCGTCGCCAGGGCGGGCTTGATCAGGGGCAGCACGATGCCGTAGTAGATCTTGCTGCGCGGGGCGCCGTCGATATAGGCAGCCTCATATAAATCCCGGGGCAGGCCGTGGATGAACTCCGTCAGGATGAACACCGCCGTGGGCATCCCCATGGCGATGTACACGAAAAACAGGCTCCACAGCGTGTTGAACAGGTCAAAGATCTTCATCAGCTCCAGCAGGCGGATGGTGGCGATTTTGATCGGTAGCATCATGCCCAGGATAAAGAAGAAATAAATCCCCCGTGAAAGCCTGGTGCGCCAATGGGCAAGGGCATATCCCGCCAGCGAGCCCAGCAGCAGAATCGTGGCCAGCGATACCACCACCACCGTGATGCTGTTGAAGAAATACTGGAAGAAGTTGCCCCCCTGCACCACGTAGATATAGTTGTCCAAGGTCCATACGCTGGGCAGGCCAAAAGGATTGCTGTAAATGGCCATGCGCTGCTTGAAGGAGTTGATGATCAGCAGGTACACCGGAAACAGGGCGATAAACACCCAGAAGATCATCAGAATATGGGAAGGGATGTGCATGTTCAGGATTTTCAGGCTGGCGCCTTTGCGCTCATTTTTCCGGGTGCTCATGTGCTCACTCCTTCCCCTGGGTGGCCCTCAGGGTGGGAACCACCCCGGCCAGCAGCATAAAGAACACGGCGGTGGAAATGGCCGCCCCGACCCCCGGTTCCGGGATGCCGATGGGATGCTTGCCGGCTACCCCATAGCGGTAGAAGAGGGAGCCGATCAGGTCGGTGGAGTAATTGGGCGCGCCGTCGGGCGTGGCCATGGCGTAGATGATGTCAAAGGCATTGAAGTTGCTGACAAAGGTCAGGATGGCGATCATCCCCACAACGGGCAGCAGCAGGGGGTACTTGATGTACCAGAAGGTTTGCCAGGAATTGGCGCCGGCGATGTCGGCGGCTTCCAGCAAGTCTTCGGAGATGCCCTGCAGGCCGGCCACGAACATCATGGTGGGGATGCCCACCCACTGCCACACGGACACCAGGCTGATGACGTTCAGGGCTGTTTTCTCGCTGCCCAGCCAGGGCTTCACCAGAAAGCCCAGGCCCATGCTGCGCAGCGTGGGCCCTGCAAACTGAGGGTTCAGGATCAGCTTGAACAGGTAGCCGGTCACCATGACGGCGATGGTGCAGGGGATGAACACAACCGTCTGATAAAACTGGCGTCCTTTCATGGTGCGGTTGGTCAGCACCACGGCAAACAACATGCCCAGCACATTCTGAACGAGCATATGGTACGCGAAAAACACCCAGGTGTTTCTGAATGCGCCCCAGAAACGGGCGGAAACCTCCGGGTCGGTGAACAGGCGGACGTAGTTGGCAAAGCCCACAAAGGTCCGGGCGCCGGTGGTGCCTTCATACAGGCTCAGGCGCACGGAGTCCAGCATGGGATAGGCCATGAACAGACAGTACATCAAAAGCGCCGGCAGGATGTACCATATCCAGTACCTGCCGCCCGGATTCAGGCGGTTTTTACTGGAGGTTTTGCGCTGTACAGTGGTTTGCATGGGGCCTCCTGTCAGGGGTCGATCGGAAAAATGCCGGGAGCCGGTGACCGGCTCCCGGCAAAGTCATTGCGGGGATGGATTTACTGGCCGACGATCTTGGCCTGCTCGTCCGCAAACACTTCGGCGACAGCCTCGGGGGTGGTTTCGCCCTTGGTCAGCGCGTTGAGCTGCTCCACCATGGGGGTGTACATGTTCAGCAGCTTGGCCCATACAAAGCGGGCGTCCAGCACCTTGCCGTCGTTGAGCGCCAGAATCTCCGTCACGGCCGGATCGGCGAAGGTGATGGGGGCGTCAATCATGGGGAAGAAGCCCTGGGGCAGATAGGTTGAGGTGGTCTGCGCCCCTTCGGGGGTGGCCAGCCAGGTCAGGAAGGCCTTGACTTCCTCGGGATACTTGGTGGCGTTGTTGCCGGTGATGCCCATGTCCGGATGGAAGCACATGGCCGGGGTCGCGCCTTCGGGAGCCGGGAAGGCGATGGCGCCCCACTCCACGCCATAGTCGGCGAAGGTGCCGCAGGTCCAGGAGCCGTCGATGAACATCGCAGAGCGGCCCAGGCCCAGCATGGCGGGACCATCCGAGTTGGTGAGAGATTCAAAGCCCTCGGGCAGGTATTGGGCCAGCTCCGCGAAGTCCTGCAGGGACTTCAGGAAGGCCTCGTCGTTCATTTTCTTCTCGCCGCTTTCGTACAGCGCGCGCTGGTCAGCGCCGCCGACATAGTTGGGCAGCATGCCCAGATACACGCACTCCAGGATGTCCCAGTTGGAGGCGATGCCGTTGGCGAAGGGTTCGATGCCCTTTTCCTTGAAGGCCTTGCTGACGGCGATCAGCTCTTCAAAGGTGGTGGGCACTTCCAGGCCGTTCTCGGCAAACAGCGTCTTGTTGTAGTAAATGACCTGGCTGACGGCGGCGAAAGGCACGGCAAACACCTTGCCATCGGGGGTCTGCCAAGCGTCGAGGGCGGACTCCGGGAAGTTTTCCTTCACGCCGGGGATGTCGGTGCAGTCCATGGAGAAGCCGGCGTCAAACAGCTCCTGGCCCACCGCGTAGGAGCGGGAGTAGTACAGGTCGGGGCCGGTGCCGTTGTCCAGCTGCAGGCGCAGGGTGGCGTTGTACTGGTCGGACACCGTGGGCTGGAACGCGATTTCCACGCCGGTCAGTTCCTTGTACTTGTCCAGGAGCGCCTGGACTTTCTCAGCGTCATCGCTGCGCCAGGAGCCCATGGTCAGCTTTACGGTCTCAGCCTGCGTCAGCGCAGGCAGCAGGCCAGCCATCATCAGGACGGCCAAAAGTAGCGCGGTCAGTTTTCTCATCGAGCAAATACCTCCTTCGATTTTGATTTTTTCCATTGATATTGTATCATATGGACATTTTTAGAACAAGCGCAGGCAACAAAAAACACATTTTTCATTTCAAAATCAGCACATGGGCTTCTCAAGCTATGAATCGCCGACCGGTTTGCCAAGCGGAAGCTCAGGTTAAATACGCTGCGATCCCTGTGGTGCCTGACAAAACCGGGTGGCCTTCAGATGTGCTTGTTCAGGGGTTTGGAATTTCAGCATTCAAGTTGACAGGTGCGGAAAGGATGATTCCGGCACCGTTGAAAAGCCTGATCTCAGCCTCACTGGCCCAAAGCAAACTCCGCCTGGCGCAGGATGCCCCGCAGCAGGGACAGCATGCCGCTGTCCACATGGCTGCCGGCCTGCAGGCGCAGCTTCATCCACAGCCTGCCGCCCTGAAACAGGGCGCTGGCCGCTTTGCCGCCCTGCTCGCGCACCAGCAGGAAGCTGCCCTGCCTGGTCCCCACCAGCTCATACTCCTCCCCGCCCAGGGTGCGCGCCGCCTGCTGCAGCCCCTCCGCGTCCAGGCTGTCCAAAGCAGGCTGGTCTGTGTATTTCAGGGCCAGGGTGATGGTGAAGGCCCCCGCGACGTCATAGGCCTTTGCGTACAGGCCCGCGCCGGCCAGCTCCTCGCGCACCGCCTGCGGGGTGGTGCCGTACAGGGCCGGCACCGGGTCATCCATGTCCATGCTGCGCGTGAATACATCCAGGGACGCGGGGAAATGAAGGACCACGCCGAATTCGGGCAGGTCCACCGTGGTGGCCAGCGCCGTGGCGGGCAGCAGCAACAGCGCCGCCATGAAAAGGGCCGGAAAGAACTTTCGTGTTGACATCAATTTCTCACCTTTATTGAATAATACTGATGCAAAGCTTTACAGCCGCGCGATCTGCGCCTCCGCGTCCTGCATGATGGCGGCCACGCGGTCGCAGAAGCGGTCAAAATCCGGGTCGGGCTGCTGGCGTTCCGGGGAGTTGAAGATGACCTCCAGCGATATGCGCAGCCCCTGGTCAAAGCGCGTTTTGGCGGTGAAGCCGGGCACCAGGCGCTTGATCTTGCTGTTGTCAAAGAGGGCGCAAACGGCCTTGTCGCCCAGCATGCTGCCGGTAAAATCATACGCCCCGGCCTGGGCCAGCAGGGTGGAGGGCACATAGCAGGGCAGGAAGGGGCGGTCCAGCGCCTCAGCCAGCAGGCGGTGGATCTGGTTCCAGGTCAGCGCCTCGTCGGAGGTGATGTGCACGGACTCGCCGATGGCGTGGTCATTGCCCATCAGCCCGATGAAGGCGTCCGCAAAATCGTCCGACCAGGTCACGGTCCACAGGCTGGTGCCGTCCCCGGGGATCAAGACGGGCTTGCGGTCCAGCACCCGCCGGATGATCTGCCAGGAACCCTTGTGCCCGTGCACCGACAGCGGCAGCGTGCCCGGGCCGTAGGTGTGGCTGGGGCGCACGATGGTCATCGGAAAGACCTTGCGGTCGCGCTCCTCACACAGCAGCTGCTCGCAGGCGATCTTGTTGCGCGAGTACAGCCAGTAGGGGTTGGACAGCGGCGTGGATTCGGTGATGACCGGGTTGCGGGTGGGCTTGATGTAGGCCGAGGCTGAGGAGATAAAGATGTATTGCCGGGTCTTGCCGGTGAACAGCTGGATGTCCCGGGCCACCTGGTCGGGGTGGTAGGCGATGAACTGGGCCACCACGTCAAAGCTGCGCCCCCTCAGCGCCGCCTCCGCCGCGGCCGCGTCGTTCATGTCGCAACAGATGATCTCAGCTCCCGGAACCAGGTCGTTTTTGTTGCCGCGGTTGAGCAGCGTGACCTGCCAGCCCTGCGCGATCAACTTGCGGGTGATGGGCAGGCTGATGGTGCCCGTCCCGCCAATCAACAATGCTCTCATGTGGGCCCTCCTGTCTATTCAACGCGACGCCGGCATCGAGCCTGTGCGCATGTCGGTTGGACCCATTGTACAGGATGGCCGGGCGCGAGGCAAGATGGCTTTCCTTTGGCGCCCGATGGACCGGCCGACCAGATTTGACAGGCCCGGAAAGGAATTTTATAATAAACAAGTTCTTGCTATTTCAGGCCGCAGGGCCGCAGAAGGAGTACCGCTTGTCCCAGGAAAACGGATTTTTGGCGCTGGATGTCTCAAAGGAAGTGCACCAGGCGCTGACCCGCATGGGGATCACCGCCCCAACGCGGATTCAACAGGAAACCATCCCGCCCATGATGGCCGGGCGCGACATCATCGGCATCGCCCCCACGGGCACCGGAAAGACCATCGCCTTCGGCATCCCGATGCTGGAGTATATCAGCCTGAAGGAGACCCGTGTGCAGGAGCTGGTGCTGGCGCCCACGCGTGAATTGGCGCTGCAGATCGTGCAGGAGCTCAGCGACCTGGCAAAATTCATCCCGGAAATCAAGGTGGTGGCGCTGTATGGCGGCCAGCCCATGTCCCGGCAGATCACCCAGCTCAAGCGCAACCCGCAAATCGTGGTGGCCACGCCCGGCCGCCTGCTGGACATGGTGGCCCGCGGCCATGTGCGGCTTGACCGGGTGCACACCATGGTGCTGGACGAGGCCGATGAAATGCTCAAGATGGGCTTTGTCAAGGATGTCACCAGGATCATAGAGCTGGTGCCGCCCAGCCGGCAGCTTGTGATGTTCTCGGCGACCACCAACGCCGAGGTGATGACCATCTCCTGGAAATACCAGCATGAGCCGATCGAAATCACTGTGGAGGCCACCCGTGAGAACCGCCCGCAGATCACGCAGTACACCATGATCGTGGAGCGCGAGGAAAAAACGGGCGCCCTGCAGTACCTGCTGGATTCGGACGAGTATGAGCGCGTCATGGTCTTTGTCAACACCAAGTTCATGACCCAGCGCGTGTGCGACCGCCTCAAAAAGCAGGGCTACAGGGCCGAAGCCCTGCACGGGGACATCCGCCAGTCCCAGCGCACGCGCATCATGAACGACTTCAAGCGCGGCAGGTTTCCCATCTTGGTGTCCACCGACGTGGCCGCGCGCGGCATCGACGTGGATGACGTGGAGGCCGTCATCAACTACGACCTGCCCAACGAGGACGAGTACTACCTGCATCGCATCGGCCGCACAGGGCGCGCGCGCAAGCACGGCGTGGCCTTCACCATGATGACCTATCAGGAGAGCGTGCGCATGGACGAGATCCTCAGGTACATGCAGACCCAGCCCACCCCGCTGCACTTTGACGAGAGCAAGGTGCTGCGCCGGGAAGACGGCGAGGCGTTTTTCGAGCATATCTGACAGGAATCAGGATTTTTACAAAAGCAACAGCCCGGCCTGGCCTGAAACGGCTTTGCCGGGCTGTTGTTTAATTGCCTGTTTCAGTCTTTGAAGCGCTCCGGATATTTCTCAATGACCGCCTCGGCCATCCAGGCTTCCTGCAGCTGGGTGTAGACCTCGTCCTGGCGGGCGTGGAAAAGCTCATGCTCAAGGGTTTCGCGCACGCCGCCCAGTTCGACCGGACCTTCCTGAACGTCCGACTGATAGCGCAGGATATGGTTGCCGTAATTGGTGCGCGTGGGCTGGCTGATGTCGCCGACGCTCTCCAGCGCCAGGGCAGCCTGGGTGAAGGCCGGCACATAGTCGGTGGTGTCCTGGCAAAGCAGGTAGCCCTGTTCCGGCTGGTTGACGTCATCATTGTACTGGGCGATCAGCGCATCGAAGTCCGCGCCCTCGGCGGTGGCCAACTGATAGACCTCATCCGTCCTGGCCTGGATGCCGGAAAAGGCGGCCTCGCGCTTTGTGTCAAGCTCCTCCTGCTTGGCGGCAAGGAGGGCTTTGGCTTCCTCGAGCTGCCGGTACACGGGCAGGGCGGCCTTGAAGGCCTCCAGTTCAGCGGACTGCTCAGGCGTCAGGCTTTCCAGGGCCAGCAGCTCCTTCACGCGCGCGGCGGCCTCCTCGCCCAGGGCGGCGTGCTGCTCGTCCACAAAGGCGCTGTCCTCCGGGGACGCGCTTTCATTTTTGAGCGCGTCCTCATAGCGGGTGAGCCCGGCCTGGGCCTGGTTCAGCGCGGTTTGCAGGGGGGACAGCTCGCTTTCCAGCGCGCGGATGGCGTCCTGCTCCTCCTGGGGAAGCTGGACCAGGATCTGACGCACCGCGCGGTAGCCCGCGGGCGCGTAATAGACTGTCTGGCCCGTGCGAAGCGCCGTGCCGTAGGCGGCCAGGTTCTCGGCGCAATCGGCCTTGGCCTGGGCGACCTTCTCGTCAAAGGCGCTTTGGATCTGCTCCTCGCTCACCTCGATGTCGCGCCCGGCGTAGTCGTGCAGCTTCTCATACAGCTTGTTCTCCAGGGCGGATTTCCGGTAGGCTTTCTTCGTCAGGTTCAGCTCCGCCGCCTTCTTGTCGATGGCCGCCTCCAGCTCCTCGCCCTCCAGTGCGGTTCCGGCAAAGAAGACGTTCTTCACCTGCTGGCGGATGCTTTCAAACTGGGTTGAAGCCTGCTCTTCAATCGCGGCGTTCTCCTCATCCGTCATCGCGTCCAGGCCCAGCTCGCGCGCCTTTTGCATCAGCAGGGTATGCCTGGCGATGCTCTCCAGGGTGTTTTCCAGCACCGCATCAGGGTCGACGGCCTGGGGGGAGAAGCCGTAGTACTGCGCGTAATAGGCCTGATCTTCCTGCGCCTGCTGGTAGGCGTTTTCATAATAGCGGGTGAATTGCTCCTTGACGATCTCTTCGCCGTTGACCGAGAGGATGACCTGCTGCGCGTCCACTGCCATGTCCTTGACAATCAGGTTGCAGCCGCTCATCAGGAAAGCCGCGGCCAGCAGCAGCGCCGCCAGGGCAAGCTTACGGTTCACAGGGTTTGTTTTCATTGCAGATACGCTCCAGTTCAGATTCTCAAAAGGCGTGTCAGACACGCGCTCACAGTATACCCCCATTGCATGCAAAGCACAAGCCGGCAAGCCTTCCTGCGTGTTCCGCCGCGTTCCTTTCCGGATGTTCCGCGTTGTGTATTTATGCACAATATTCGTTTTTGTTTGCAGATTCGTTGACAATCCGGGCTGTTATATTATAATATCTTGGACGGAATCAGGGGTTGAACAGAACTGACCCGGTGAATTCTGCACTACAAAACAAGGAGGAACTTGTATGAAGAGGATTTTCGCCTTACTCCTCACCCTGGCAATGATGCTGTCCCTGGCGGGCACAGCCTTTGCCGAACCCATCACGGACTTCGTCACCTACCAGACCACTGCCAACGAGATGGAGACCTTCAACATCCTGTACAGCCAGTACGCCAAGGAGCTGGATGTGCTGACCAACTGCATCGACGGCCTGCTGTCCAATGACAACTACGGCAACCTGGTCCCCGGGCTTGCTGAAACCTGGGAGACCCTGGACGGCGGCCTGACCTGGACGTTCAACCTGCGCAAGGGCGTCAAATGGGTGGACTACCAGGCAAATGAAAAGGCCGAGGTAGTCGCCGAGGACTTCCTGTGGGGCCTGGAGTGGGTGCTCAACGAGAAGAAGAACCTGGCGGCCAACATGTCCATGCCTTCTGAAATGCTCGTCGGCGCCCAGGAATATTTCGACTACACCAAGGAGTTGCCGGAAGCTGACGCGCTGGCCCTTGGGCTTGAGAAATTCCAGGAGATGGTGGGCATCAAGGCGGTGGACGATTACACCCTGGTGTTCACCTGTAAAGCCCCCATGCCCTATTTTGCCACCCTGGGCTCCTACAACTGCCTGTATCCTGTCAGCGGCAAGCTGCTGGCGGAGCTTGGCGCAGAGGGCATGAAGGCCGTTTTCTATGATACCCTTTGGTACAACGGGCCCTACACCATGACCACCTATGTGCAAAACAACGAGAAGGTGCTCACCAAGAACCCCACCTACTGGAACAAGGACATCCAGACCTTCAACACCGTGACCGTCAAGATGGTGGATTCCGTGGACGTCGCCTTCCAGATGTACCAGACTGGCGAGCTGGACAATGTCACGCTCAACGAGGCCAACCTGCAGACCATCTACCGCTCCCCCTCCCATGAGTTCCACAACCACCTCAACGAAGCCCGTCCCACCAAGTATTCCTACCAGATCCACCTTGTCTATGACAAGAAGCTGGAAGACGGCAGCCCGGATGTCGCCTGGAATACCGCCATCGCCAACGAGGCCTTCCGCCTGAGCTGGTATTATGGCATGGACTTCACCAATTACCTTGGCCGTGTCAACGCCATCAACCCCCTCAACTGCACCAACTATTGCTACACTGCCGCCAACCTGGTCGCCACTTCCGACGGCAAGGACTATGTCCAGCATGTCATGGACCTGATCGGCCTGCAGCCGTCCAGCGAGACCTACACCCGGTTTGACGCGGAAAAGGGCGCGGCCTACAAGCAGCAGGCCATGGAAGAGCTGTCTGCCAAGGGCGTCACCTTCCCCATCCAGATGGATTACTATGTGCAGGGCAGCAACCAGTCCGCGCTGGACACCGCCCAGGTGCTCAAGCAGACATTCATTGACTGCCTTGGCGAAGACTATGTGGTCATGAACATCAAGACCTTCGTCAACTCCCTCATCAAGGAAGTGCGCGCGCCGCAGCTTGCCTCCTTCTACATCAACGGCTGGGGCGCGGACTACGGCGATCCGATCAACTACCTGGGCCAGGAGACCTATGGCAAGGACAACGCTTTCTACTCCAGGGCCTACTCCAAGATTGACCTGGCAACCGATGAGGACCTGATTGCCCAGTACAAGGAGTTCACCGCCCTGGTGGATGCCGCTGCGGCCATCAACGACGACCTGGATGCGCGCTACAAGGCGTTCGCGGTGGCGGAAGCCTACATGATCGAGCATGCGCTGGTCATCCCGCTGTATGTGAACATCTCCTGGCAGCTGACCGGCGTCAACGACTACTCCAAGATTTTCGCAGCCTACGGTATCCAGAACAACCGTTATATCAACTGGGAGACCAACAAGCAAGGCTATACCACTGAGGACTATGTGAACTTCGCGAAGGTTTACGAGGAGAATCGCAAGTAAGATGCTTTTGTACACGATGAAACGGCTCCTCCAATCCATTGTGACGGTGCTGCTCGTCGTGACCATCGTATTCCTGCTGCTGCGCTTATTGCCAACTGATTATTACTTCACGGAAGAGCAGCTCATCAAGCTGACCGACCAGCAAAGGCATGATCAGTTGGCCGCAGCAGGCTTGCTGGACAGCCCCTTTGTACAGCTGTTCCGCTTCTATGAGGACCTGGCGAATCTGGATTTGGGAACTTCACGCCGCATTCAACACGGTGTGCCGGTCACGCAGGTCATAGGCGGCAAATTTCTGGTTTCCATGCGCCTGGGATTGATTTCCTTAGCCATCTCGCTCTTTTTAGGGGTTGTGATGGGGGTGCTTCAAGCCAGGTACAAAGACAAATTTGGTGATCATGTAGGCACCGCCTACACTGTGTTCGTCAATGCGGTGCCTACCCTGATCACCTATTCATTGGTATTGGTCCTTGGAGCCAGGCTGTTTAAGCTGCCATCCATGTATTCAGTACGCAATGTGGCTAGATCCAGCATCCTGCCGGTGGTGTGCCTCTCGCTCACCTCAACCGCGGGATATATGCTATGGACACGCCGCTATATGGTGGATGAGCTGAACAAGGACTATATCAAGCTGGCCAGGCTCAAGGGGCTTTCTTCCCGCAAGGTGATGTATCGCCATGTGCTCAGAAACGCCTTTGTGCCCCTGGCCCAATACCTTCCCTATTCCATGCTGCTGACCATCGGTGGTTCCCTGCTGGTGGAACGCTTTTTCTCAGTACCCGGCATGGGCACCCTGCTCACGGATGCCATCTCCAGGTACGACACCAGCATCGTGCAGGCAGTGGTCATTTTATATGCCTCCCTGGGGGTGCTGGGTGTGTTTCTCGGCGATGTGCTGATGACGCTGATCGATCCGCGCATTCGTCTAATCAGCAAAGGGAATACACGCTGATGGACATGACGACAAACAACAAGCCCGGCCTGCATCCGGGCGGTGGCGGCAGCGCCGCCGACGACCTGTTTACGTTTGCAGAGTACCGCCACGCGCAGGCAGAGTTCACGGCCAGCACGGAATATTCCTACTGGCGCTCTGTATGGCGCAATTTTTTGCGCAACAAGCCCGCGGTGATCATGAGCTTTGTCTTTATTATACTGTTTATTTTCACTTTTGTGGCAGGAGTGATCGGCAATTACCGCTATGACGAGCTCAGGCCGGACAACAAACTGATTTTTCTTTTCCCCAACGATGAGTTTTGGTTCGGAACCGACAACCTTGGCCGGGATTACTGGAGCCAGGTATGGTATGCGGCGCAGACATCCATCAAGCTTGCTGCGATCGTGGGCGTCGGCGAGATCCTGCTGGGGGTTGTCATCGGCCTGGTGTGGGGGTATGTGCGCTCCCTGGACCGTTTTTTTACAGAGCTGTACAATGTGGTCAATAACGTCCCCACCATCATTTACATGACGTTGATTGCCCTGATGATCGGCCAAAGCTTCCTGATCATGGCGGTGTCCCTGATTTGCTTTGGTTGGCTTCCCACCGCAAGGAATATCAGAAACATGGTGTTCATTTACCGGGACAGGGAGTACAACCTTGCTTCCCGCTGCCTGGGCACCGGCCTGTGGCGCATTCTCTGGCGCAATATCCTGCCGTATCTGATCTCAGTCGTGGTGTTGCGCCTGGCGCTGAGCATTCCCAGCACCATTGCGTATGAATCCACCCTGAGCTACCTGGGGCTCGGCCTGGATGTGAACACCCCCTCCCTGGGCATCCTGCTGCGGAACGCCCGCAGTTATTTCCTGGACTTTCCCTATCTGCTGATCTTCCCTGCGGTCATTGTATCTGTGATTACTGTAACTTTCTATTTGGTGGGTAATGCGTTCTCCGATGCCTGCGACCCCCGCAACCACCTGTAGGCGGGAGGCACGCATGAGCAACAGAGAAAAGGTCTTATCCGTAAAAGATTTGGAAGTGCAGTTTACCCTTCGCGGGCACAATCTGACAGCCATCCGCGGTTGTTCCCTGGATGTGTACGATGGCGAAACCCTGGCCATCGTCGGTGAAAGCGGGTCAGGCAAAAGCGTTTTTACAAAGTGTTTTGTCGGCATGCTGGACAGAAACGGCGCGATTACGAACGGCAGCATCCGATACAAAGGACAGGACCTGGCGGGATACAAGAGCGAGGCCCAGTGGCGCACCATTCGCGGCAGGGAGATTGCCATGGTGATGCAGGACCCCATGACCAGCCTGAACCCGCTCAAGCGCATCGGCAAGCAGATCCAGGAAGCCGTTGAGCTGCATCATGGCCTGTACGGCGCTGACGCCAAGAAGGAAACCATCCGCATGCTTGAGCTGGTGGGCATTCCCGAGCCGGAAAAGCGCTACTATCAATATCCCCATGAGTTTTCAGGCGGCATGCGGCAGCGGGTTGTCATTGCCACGGCCATTGCCTGCCGGCCCCATATCCTGATTTGTGACGAGCCCACCACCGCTTTGGACGTTACGATTCAGGCGCAGATCCTGGACTTGATCCGTCAGCTGCAAAAAGAGCTGGGGATGACCATCATCTATATCACCCACGACCTGGGCGTGGTTGCCAACGTGGCCGACCGGGTGGCGGTGATGTATGCCGGCCAGATTATTGAGATCGGCATGGCAGATGAGATCTTCTACAACTCACAGCACCCCTATACCTGGGCGCTGCTGGGTGCTCTGCCGCAGCTGGGCACAAGGGGAAACAAGCTTCCCGCTATTGATGGCGCGCCCCCCAACCTGTTCAATAAAATCACCGGCGACGCCTTCGCGCCGCGCAACCGCCAGGCGCTGAAGATTGACTATGTGGAAGAGCCGCCGCTGTTCAGCATCTCGGACACCCACCGGGTGAAATCCTGGAACATGGATCCCAGGGCGCCCAAGGTGGAGCAGCCGGCAGAAGTAAAGCGCCTGGCGGAATGCATGCTGGAAAAACGCAATGCCCAGGCGCCAGAGCCTGAGAGCTATGAAGGGCGTGAAAAGCTGATAGAGGTCAAAGACCTGTATGTCGGTTTCGGCCCCGCGCGCAAACGCTTTATGGCGGTCAAGGGCGTCAGCTTCGATATCTACCGCGGGGAAACCTTTGCCCTGGTCGGCGAGTCGGGCTCCGGGAAAACCACCATCGGCCGTGCCATTTTGCGCATCAACCCCGCGACCGCGGGGGAAATCCTTTACCACGGGCGCCGCATCAGCGGAAAGATTGACAAGAAGCTGGATTTGGAGGTCATCCGCGGCTGCCAGATGATTTTCCAGGATCCCATGGCCTCCCTGAACGAACGGGCAAAGGTGGACTACATTGTAGCTGAGGGCCTGCTCAACCATAAGCTCTATGAGAATGAGGAAGACAGACAGCGCAAAGTGCATGACGCCCTGCGTGAAGTCGGGCTGTTGCCGGAATTCGCCTCACGTTTCCCGCATGAGTTTTCAGGCGGTCAGCGCCAGCGCATCGGCATCGCGAGGGCGCTTGTCATGGAGCCGGAATTCATCGTGGCAGACGAGCCCATCTCGGCTTTGGATGTCAGCATCCGCGCCCAGGTGCTCAATTTGCTGGATGATTTGCAGAAAAACCGGGGCCTGACCTATCTGTTTATTGCGCATGACCTGTCTGTGGTGCGCTTTGTTTCGGACCGTATCGCTGTCATCAACCATGGGCGGATCGTAGAGCTGGCGCAAAGCGAAGAGCTTTTCTGTCACCCGATGCATCCCTACACCCAGGCGCTTTTGTCCGCTGTTCCTTACCCGGACCCGCGGCTGGAGAAGCAAAAAAAGCTGATGATTTACGATCCTGCTGCCCATCAATACTGGAAAAACCCGCCAAGCTGGCAGCAGATCAGGCCGGGGCACTATGTGCTTGCCAACGAGCCGGAAATGGACACCTATCGCAAGCGCCTTCAGCAAGAGCGGGTAAACTGCCTGTAGGGGCAATGGAATCCTGACAGCTGTTTCTTTCCGATCGTACAGGCCGCCTGTGATCAAACGGGCGGCTGTTTTTATGCGCTTGTGACTGGATTTAATATTGATTCCAATCTTTATTGCATCGTCGCGCCGGGTCTTTTATCGCCCTGCTGTGCCAGTCAGCCTCAATAAACCCTTCTCCAAAGAGAATGGAAATTGCTCGTAAGCTGCAAGTAAAATTCACATTATTTCACGTTATTTCAATTGTTTCATACTGCGCCGCGGTTGACAGGCGTTTCTTTTCTGTTTATTATAATTTCAGACCTTCATAAACGGAACACCAATCTGCCGCCTGAACGAGGGGAGAGTGTGTGTATGGCGCAACTGGATTTGCGAAATCTGAGGGAATATAACCGCCGCAACCGGATTACCCGCAACTGGCAGTTGTATCTGATGCTGCTGCCGGTGGTTATCTATTTTGTCGTGATGTGCTACGGGCCCATGTACGGCGTGCTGCTGGGGTTCAAGGATTACCGCGTGCGTCGCGGCATCATGGGCAGCCCGTGGGCCGATCCCCTGTTCAAGCACTTTGACCGCTTTTTTTCCTCCCCGTATTGCGAGCGGGTCATCACCAACACCGTGATGCTCAGTTTGCAAAGCCTGATATGGGGTTTCCCGGTGCCCATCCTGCTGGCGCTGTGCGTCAATGAGGTGCGTAACACCAAATACAAAAAGTTTGTACAAAACGTCACCTATGCGCCGCACTTCCTGTCCACCGTGGTGCTGGTGGGCATGATCCGCAGTTTTACCAACACCGACTATGGTGTGGTCAATATCATTATCCGCGCGCTGGGCGGGGAGGGATACAACTGGATGCAGCGGGCCAATTTGTTCCGGCCGCTGTACATCGGCTCCGGCATGTGGCAAAACGCGGGGTGGAACTCCATCATCTATATTGCCGCGCTGTCGGGCATCGATCTGGAGCTGCACGAATCGGCCATGATTGACGGCGCCAGCCGGTGGAAACGCATCTGGTACATCAACCTGCCCGGCATCATGCCCACCATCGTCACGCTGCTCATCCTCAACAGCGGCTACATCATGAGCGTCGGGTTTGAAAAAGTCTTCCTGATGCAAAATGACTTGAACCTCTCGGTGTCCGATGTGATTTCCACCTATTCCTACCGCATCGGCATTGAATCGGCGCAGTATGAGATGGCCACCGCCATCGGCCTGTTCAACTCGGTGGTCAACATGGTGCTGCTGGTAATGGTCAACGCCGCGTCCAGGCGCCTGGGCGACACCAGCCTGTGGTAAGGGGGAGCATGATATGACACAAACAACGCGCCCCGGCACCAACAAAAATGCCCGCATGTCCAAAGGCGATGTGCGGTTTGAAACGGGCATCATCATCCTGCTGGCCATCCTGACGGTGCTCATCATCTACCCGCTGGTGTATGTCGTCAGCGCGTCTTTCAGCGACGCGCTGATGGTGGCGGCAGGCCGTGTCATCCTGTGGCCGGTCAGCTTTACGACCGACAACTATGCGCAGGTTTTCAAAAACCAAAGCCTGGTAACAGGCTTTTGCAACTCCATGCTCATCATGGGCATGGGCACGGCGCTCAACTTGGTGATGACCGTTCTGGCTGCTTTTCCGCTGTCGCGGCGCCATCTGTGGGGCCGCAATGTGCTGATGAAGCTCATCACGTTTACCATGTTCTTTTCAGGCGGCCTCATCCCCACCTACCTGATGGTGAGCAAAACGCTGGGCCTGATGAATTCCTGGCTGGCGCTGATATTGCCGGGCGCCATCTCGGTGTACAACATGATCATCATGCGCACCTACTTTACCTCGTCCATCCCCTATGAAATCCAGGAGGCGGCGGAAATTGACGGCGCCAGCCACTTCGGCACCCTGCTGCTTATCATGCTGCCGCTGTCCGGCCCCGTGATTGCCGTGATCGGCCTGTATTACGCCGTTGGCCACTGGAACAGTTATTTCAACGCGCTGCTGTACATCAGCGAGGAAAAGCTGCAGCCGCTGCAGCTGCACCTGCGCAAGATCCTGATCCTCAACTCCTCCCAAGCCATCATGGACATGGCCTCTGATGAGGCCGCGCGCCAGGCCATGCGGGCGGAGACCATCAAATACGCGGTGATTGTCGTGTCCTCAGTACCTATGCTGATCATCTATCCGTTTGTACAGCGTTTCTTTGTCAAAGGCGTGATGATCGGCTCTGTCAAGGGATGATGCGCGCATGGTGTGCGCTCATGATATTGAAAGGAGGGTTTCTCATGTTCAAACGTTTCCTGACCTGTTTCGTCGCGCTTCTGCTGGCGCTGCCCTTTGCGGCACTGGGCGAAGTGACCGTCAACAAGGAAGGATTCCCCATCGTATCCGAACCCATTGTGATGACGGTTGTCAATGCCCAGTCCCCGATACAGATCGACTTTAACGACATTGTGATTCTCAAGGACTTCGAGGAAGTCAGCGGCATTGACATGCAATACCGCAACATCCCGATGTCTGATGCTCCCACGCAGCTCAGCCTGCTGCTGGCTTCCGGCGTGCTGCCCGATATCCTGTTCAAGATGAGCGTATCGGCCACCGACCAGGCCAAGTATGCCGAGGAAGGCATGTTCCTGCCGCTGAGCGATTATGCGGAATACACCCCCAACCTGGTCAAATGGCTGGATAAGTATCCCTCCGCGCGGGATGCCATCACCCAGGTCGACGGCAAGTACTATGGCGCGCCCTACATCCTGGCCGGCGAGGCCATCCGCATGAGCACCAAGATGTTCTTCAACACCGATGTGCTGGAGAAATTGGGCTATGATGCCATCCCCACCACCACCGAAGGCCTGCTGGAGTACCTGCGCAAGGCCAAGGAACTGGACTACAACGAAAATGGCCAGGCTGATGAAATCCCGCTGACTGCCAGCAGCATTGGCGCGATCATTGGACCCTTGGCCGGCTCGTTCGGGCTGTACAATCGCGGCGGCAGCCATACTTACCTGTATGCGCTGGAAGACGGCACGGTGGATTATACTTTCCGCACCGAGAAATACCGCGAGCTGCTGCGCTTCCTCAATACCCTGTACACCGAAAAACTGCTGGATCAGGACATTTTCACCATGGACTTTGCCCAGCTGATCGCCAAGGCGTCCACCGGGCGCGCATTGACCTATTGCATGGTCAACAACTCTCCGGTGGCCGGCAGCAAGTATGAGGACTTCACCATCGGCATCACCGAGCCGTTTGAAGGCCCTCAGGGTGATAAGATTTGGGGCACCTATACCCTGCCTGCCAGCACGACGGCCCAGTTTGTCATCACCGATGCCTGCAAATATCCTGCCGCCGCCGCCCGCTGGGTGGATCACTGGTATTCGGATGAGGGTATCATCGCCTACTTCATGGGCGTGGAAGGCGTCACATATGAAAAGGACGAAAATTCTCCCGGCGGCCTGAAGCTGACCGACTTTGTGGTGAAAAACCCCGACGGGATCAACTTTGAGCAGGTGCTGGCCACCTACGTCCCGTGGGCGGGCGGCGCCAACCCCTCGGTAGCCACCAATGAATTCTTCAAGGGCGGCGAAACCTGGCCGGCGTCGGTGCGCTGCGCGGACGGGCTGATCAACTATGTCCCCGAAGAAGTGTGGGCGCCTGTGGCGCGCTTCTATACCGCTGAAGAAGCCAGTGAGATGTCCCAGTTGCGCAGCGAGATCGATACCTACCACTCCGAGTGGCGTGCGTACTTCATCTCCGGACAGAAGAGCCTGGATGACGATTGGGATGAATACGTCAAGGGCTATGACGGCATGCGCCTGGATCGTTGGCTGGAAATCTACACCAAGGCGCTCAAGGAAGCAGGTTACATAAAGTAATCCCGCGATCAACCCGCCCCTGTCCTCAAAACGAGGGCAGGGGCATAATTCTTATACTGATGCAATAAAGATCGGAATCAGTACCAATCGCATCAGGACAGGTTTTGCGGAATAAGGCCTTGCCGCGGTGCACTGTTTTGATCTTGTATTTCCCGGGGCGTGATGATAAAAACCGATGGCCACCATCAACCCGCTGCTTTTTCCCGGCTGGTTTTATGCTATACTCCATGAAGGCAATACAGGAAACGGGGGCGGGCCATGCGCATCGTCAGGGCCGGGGCGGCGGTCTATGCTTTGGCATGTGATCATGGATTTTGAGGTGGCATGTTGAGGATACCGCGTTTTCAGACCTATTCTCCTTTGGGACGTCTGTACCAGAAAGCGGGTTTGCCGGATAAGATTCGGCGCAGCCTGAACATCATGATTCTGGCCAATGTGTTTGGGACCATGCATGGCATTATTTGCGGCGGGGGCACCAGCGCGATGATCGGCTTTGCCAGCAGCCTGGGCGCGGGTGACCTGGCCTTCGGGCTCCTTGCCGGATTGCCGCAGGCCGCTTCCCTCCTGCAGCTGCCATTTGCCGTGTTGGTCAACGCCACACAAAAACGCAAGCGCTATCTGCTGACCTATGGTCTGGTTTCCAGGGCGCTGTGGCTGTTTTTCGGTTTTATTCCCTTGGTGGTGCCCCAAAACCCCGCCTTCCTGCAAATTTTTTCTTTGATCTTTCTGTTGGGAATCTCTTCCGGTCTGGGCGCTGTCATCAACGTGTGCTGGTTTCCATGGCTGAGCGATCTGGCTCCGCTGTCGATCCGGGGGCGGTGGATGGGCTTTCGGGATATGCTCCTGTCCCTGACCAACATTGCGTTTGGTTTGCTGGCCGCCTTTATGCTGGATAATCTACCGCCCCAAAGCAGGTATCTGATCATTTTCGCCGTGGGGGGAACGGCGGGCGTGCTGGACATGCTGTGCTTCCGGTTTGTGGAGGAGGTGTATACCGCCCCGCCCAGGCAAATGAAACTCGGGAAGACACTGAAAGCCGTGTTTTCCAACAAGCCTTTCATGCGCTTGCTGCTGATGTGGACGGTCTGGTGCTTTACGACCAACCTGGCTGCCCCTTACCTGATCCCCTATGCCCGAAACGTGATGGGCCTGAGCTTTACGCAGATCATGATCTTCGGCACCCTGTCCGGGTCGATCGCCACCATAGCGATCATGCCCTGGTGGGGGAAGGTCCTGGACAGGCACGGCCCGCGGCGCGTCATGCTTCTTGCGTTTGCCGGCGCTCCCCTCAGCGCCTCTTTCTATTTGCTGGCCCGGCCGGGAAGCGTGCTTCCTGTGTTTCTGCATAATTTTGTCGGCGCCTTGTTCTGGAGCGGCACGAACCTTTCCGCGACCACGCTTCAGCTGTCCTGTTCGCCGGACGACATACGCTCTGCGCACATCGCGGTTTTTTCCAGCGTCACGGCCCTGGTGGGGACGGCCTTTGGCGCCCTGACAGGGGGCGCCTTGCTGGAAATATGCGCCGCAAACCAATGGTTCAGCGGCGCTTTTGACCGCTACAAGGCGCTTGTCCTTCTGGCGGTCATCTTGCGTTTTTCTACGGCCCTGCTGCTGGTGCCCCGGCTGCAGGATGGTTATGCCGACCAGGTTCAGGGGAGAACCAGCAGCACCTGAGCCATGGACCCTTTGCGCGCTTGCCTTCACGGATGGGGCATGCTTCTATGGTTGCGGCCCGCTGGCAAAATGAGGCGGCGCGCCCATCCCGGCGCTGCGCCAGGGCAGCCATCAGAGACCGAAAATGCAATGAAGAGGTGAGTTCAATGCTTCCCGCACCGGAGAATTACAGCGTATGGCCTTCCGTAATCCCGGCGGACACAAAGGTGACAATGACGGTCACCGCCAATGAGAAAGCGTTTCTATTCGCGCACGGCGCTGTCTATCAGCTGAAAATCATCCATGTGTCGGCGGATGAGGACAGCTATTATCACCCCGCCAAATTCGATCTGCTGACGGTGGAGGCGCGCGACGGCGTTCTCCGGTTTGAGCATGTGTTCCCGGGAGAAATGGAGCACCTGATCATCCTGTCCCGGGACGGGCAGGAGGTTCAAACGATGGCCGTGTACTCCCTGTATGAGGACTGGTACGCGCTGACGCCATACAAGGGGGATTTTCATGCGCATTCCTTCCGCTCGGACGGCAGGCGCGACCCCGCTGCGCTGGCGGGACATTACCGCGAGCAGGGGTATGATTTCTTCGCCCTGACGGATCACAACCGCTTTTATCCCGGTGAGGAGATCGACGAAACCTTCGCGGGGGTGCGCACGGGGCTGACCCGGGTGCCCGGCGAGGAGGTGCATGCCCCCAGCATTTCGGTGCATGTTGTGCATGTGGGCGGAAAAAAGAGCGTGGCGGAATTCTATCTGAACAACCGCGAAGCCTATGAAAAGGAAGCGGAGGCCTGCCTTGCCGCCCTGCCAGCGCACATTCCGCCGGAATACCGCGAGCGCTACGGCAAGACGATGTGGGCGGTGGACAAGATCCATGAGGCCGGGGGGCTGGCGATTTTTCCGCACCCCTACTGGCAGGTCGAATCCACGCGGATGTACAATGTGGATCTTCCGCTGACCCATCTTCTGCTGCGCAGCGGCAAGTTTGACGCGTATGAGCTGCTGGGCGGCATGGGACAGGCGGGGAACAATCTTTCGTTGACCATGTGGAACGATTTGCGCGCCCAGGGGGTTCAGCTCCCGGTGGTAGGCTCAAGCGACGTGCATGGCGTTAAGGAATGCGGCTTTTTCCCCAACCTGTTCACCATCTGCCTGGCCGCGGCCAACGAGACCGGCGCCATTTTGGAGGCGGTCAAACAGGGCCATACGATCCCGGTGGAAGCGACGGATGACGAATACAGGCGGCATTACCGCTGCTACGGCACGCTGCGGCAGACGGTCTACGGACAGTTTTTGCTGAAGCGTTACTTCCCCGGGCTGCAGCGCCTGGCGCAGGGTGAAGGCGTGGCCATGCGCGCCTACGCCATGGAAGCGGCGCCGGCGGCGCTGATCGAGGCCCATGCCGCGATGGCGGAGGACTTCCGCCTGCGCTTCTTTGGCCGCAGGGAAGCGAGGCTGCCGTCAGCCGCGATGCTGGCCTGGGAAGAGAAATGGCGGGAAGCGCAGCGCAATGGCCCGCGAACCAAGGGCAGCGCGGCATACAGCAAGGAGATCAGGTATCAGATTTGATACTGATCCCTATCATTATTGAATCGTCGCGCCGGGTCTTTCGCCCTGCTGTGTCAGTCCATTTCGACGCGGCTTTGGATGCGAACAAGCTTGGCATCGGTATGACAACGCCATCCAGGGTTTTTCCTGCGGCGGCCGGCCTTTACACAGCCATGGGCTTCCGATAGAATCAAGGGGATTTTATGAAACATGCCGGCGCTGCCGGAATGCAGGAGGAAACATGTTCAATCGCACCGAATACCAGGATCTGACCGTGGTGGCGGACCGCCGGCTGCCCATGACGACCACCCTGGTGCCCCATCCGGATGCGGCGGGCGCCATGAGCTTTTCACGGGTATCGCCCTTTTGCCTGTGCCTGAACGGCACCTGGGAGTTTGCCCTGCTGGCGGGCCCGCGCGAGATCCCCGCGGACCCGGCCGCGCTGGAGACGCCCGGGCGCATCCTGGTGCCCGGCTGCTGGCAGATGCAGGGCTGGGGCAAACCGCAATATACCAACGTCAATTTCCCCTTTCCCTACGATCCGCCCCATGTGCCCGACGAGAACCCCATCGGTGTCTACCGGACCCGTTTTACCCTGCCGGAGGCCTTCCTGGGGCGGCAGACCCGGCTGCGCTTTGAGGGGGTGGATTCCTGCTTTTATCTGTACGTCAACGGGCAGTACGCCGGCTTCTCCAAGACGCCTCATCTGGCCGCCTGCTTTGATATCGGCCAATTTGTCCGTGAGGATAGCGAGAACGAGCTGCTGGCGCTGGTCTTTCAGATGTCCGATGGCAGTTACCTGGAGGATCAGGACAAATGGCGGATGAACGGCATCTTCCGCGATGTGCTGCTGATGAGCTTTGGCAGGGATCGCATTGAGGACGTCATCCTGGACGCCGGGCTGCTGGCAGACAACACCACCGGCACGCTGAAGGCCCGGGCGCTGGTCCGCGGCGATGTTAGCGTGCAGTTTACCGTGCTGGACGGCGACCGGCCGCTTGCCAAGTCGACTGTACAAGCTGTTCAGGGCGAGGCGGCCGCGGATTTCACCCTGGAGGGGATCAGCCCCTGGAGCGCGGAGACGCCCCAATTGTATACGGTGCTGACCGAGATCACGGGCCAGGCCGAGGCCTTCCGGGTGGGCTTCCGCCGGGTGGAGATTGACGGAAGCCGGCTGATGATCAACGGCAAGGCAGTCAAGCTCAAGGGCGTCAACCGGCACGACACCCACGATACCCTGGGCGCCGCGATGCCGCTGGAGACGCTGTATCAGGACGCGCTGCTGATGAAGCGCTACAACATGAACACCGTGCGCACCGCCCACTATCCCACGGACCCGCGCTTTCTGGATTTTTGCGACCGGCTGGGGCTGTATGTGGTGGACGAGGCGGATTTGGAATGCCACGGCGTCAACCGCTTTGACAGCTATGACCTCATCGCCACGGACCCCGCCTGGCAGAAGCAGTTCGTTGACCGCGGCGTGCGCATGGTGCAGCGCGACCGTAACCATGCCAGCGTCATTTTCTGGTCCCTGGGCAATGAAGCCGGCTATGGCGTCAACCACGAGGCGATGGCCCGGGCCATGCGCAGGCTGGACAGCTCCCGCCCCATCCATTATGAGCGCGACGAGCGGGCGCAGACCGCGGACATGGTCTCCCAGATGTACACCTCCATCCCCAACCTCATCAAGCACGGCAGGGAAAAGGGCAAAAAACCCTTCTTCCTGTGCGAGTATGCCCACGCCATGGGCCTGGGCCCGGGCAACCTGGAGGATTACTGGCAGGTCATCTACGCCCATGACCGGCTGATCGGCGGCTGCGTGTGGGAGTGGGTGGACCACGGCATTCTGCAGCACACCCAGGAGGGCAGGCCCTACTGGGCCTACGGCGGGGAATTTGGCGAGTTTCCCCATGACGGCAACTTCTGCGTGGACGCGCTGATGTATCCCGACCGCAGCCCGCATACCGGCCTTCTGGAATACCGCCATGTGCTGCGCCCGGTGCGCGCGCGGCTGCGGGACGAGGCGGCCGGCAGGATCACGCTGAAGAACCTGTTCGACTTTACCGACCTGGACCGCCTGGAGATGCGCTGGCAGGTGGAAAAGGATGGCGAGCGCTTCGCGCGCGGCTGCCGGAGGCTCAAGGGCGCGCCCGGGCGCAGCGTGACGGTCTCCCTGCCCCTGGGCGGGTACCCGCAGGGCAGCTTCCTGCGCCTGGCCTTCTCCTTTGTGGACCAGCCGGACTGGGCGCCCCCGGGGCATGTGCTTGCCGGGGAGCAGCTGCCCCTGGCGCTGGGTTACGCGCCCCGCAAGGCCAGCCTGCCGCCGGTCAGGCTGGCGCTCCGGCAGGATGACCGGGAAATCCGCGTCAGCGCCGGCCGGGCCGAATACACCTTCACCCGCGCGGGCAAGGGCCTGTCAGGCATCACGCTGGGCGGCACCCAGCTGCTCAGGGAGCCGCTTTGCGCCAATCTCTGGCGCGCCACCACGGACAATGACCGCGGCTGGGCCGGCCTGGCGCGACGCTGGGAAGAGCGCGGGCTGGACAAGCCGCTGCTGCGCCTGACGCGCTTTGAGGCGGCTGAGGGCAAGGACAGCCTGGGCGTGCTGGTGGATACGGTGGTCGCGCCCAAGTCGCTGCGGCCCATCCTGACGCTGGAGCAGCAGTTTGTCTTCCGGAAGGATGGCCGGGTGGAGCTCACGGCGCGCTTTGTGCCGGGCGACTTGCCCCCGGACCTTTACCTGCCGCGGCTGGGGCTCAAGTTTCAGATGCCCCGCGCCTTTGACCGCCTGCTCTGGCTGGGCCGCGGGCCGCAGGAGAGCTATCCGGACATGAAGACCGGCGCCTTTTTCGGCCGCTACGCGGCCGTTGTGCGGGATACGCATGAGCCCTATATCTACCCGCAGGAGAACGGCGCCCATCAGGACACCAATTGCGTGATGATCCATGCCCTCTCCGGCCAGGGCCTGGTCATCGCCGGCGCGGAGGGTTTCTCCTTCAGCGCCCACCACTATACGCCCGCGCAGGCGCAGGCGGCCCGCCATCACCATGAGCTGCCCGAGGGGGATTTCACCCAGGTGCTGCTGGACAGCGCCATGGGGCCCCTGGGCAGCAATTCCTGCGGGCCGGAGCCGCTGGAGAAGGACAGGCTCTACCTCAGGCAGCCGCGCGAATTCCGCCTGACCCTGCTGGCGGCCGATGCCCAGTGCCTGGCGGATTTCCCCGCCCTGGCCCGGACGCTGAGGGGCTGACGCGGCCTGTTGAATTTTGTGAATTTACCTCATTAGAATATCCATGATGTTTACCTCATTAGAATATCCATGATTTCTTGACAGCCCCTTTGCGGGGCTGCTATGATTGTAAAGAAGCCGCGGCAGGAAGCGGCCCCGGATGATCACAACAGATGAAGATGAATAAGGAAGGGAGAAACATGAACAAAAAGAGAAGACTTCTCGGCATCCTGCTGGTTTTGGCGATGATGTCAGGCCTGCTTGCGATGTCCGCAGGGGAGCACACGCACAGTTGGAGCAACTGGAGCGAACTTAGCCCGGCCACCTGTACCAGCAGCGGCTCAAGCATGCGCAGCTGCACGAAGGATGGCTGTTCGGCTGTAGAGTATGACTACAACAGGCCGGCGGCCCTGGGGCATGATTGGGGCAACTGGACGGTAGTCACACCGGCCACCTGCATCGCGGAAGGCCAGGAGAAGCGCGAGTGCAAGCGCGCCGGCTGCACCGCTTCGGAAACCCGTACCCTGAGCAAGCTGCCGCATGACATGATTCCATGGCATGTGACCACTCCAGCCACCTGCGACAACAACGGCGTGGAAGAAACCTCTTGCAGGAACTGCGCTACCCAGACCCAGACACGTGTGATCACGAAACTGGGCCACAGCTATGGCCAGTGGAACCCGCTCGCGGGCGACGTGGCCGACTGCACCCACGACGGTAAGGAGATCCGGTATTGCACGCGCTGTGGCGACCCGGAAACCCGCGTTGTCCCCAAGCTGGGGCACCAGTTCGGTCCCTGGATGGGCAGCCCGGACCCCACCTGTACCGCGGCTGGCACCAGAATAAAAATCTGCGCCAGGTGCGCTCATATGGAGTCGGAGCCGGTCCCGATGCTGGAGCACCAGTATGGTCCCTGGAAGGGCGACCCGAACCCCACCTGTGAAGCCGGCGGCTGGAGAGTGCGCATCTGCGCCATGTGCGGTGGCGATGACAAGGAGCCGCTCGCGGCATTGGGGCACAGCTATGGCGCCTGGAAACCCGAGGTCGACCCCAGCTGCACCTTTGCAGGCTCCCGGCAACGCACCTGTACGCGTTGCGGTAATGTTGATACCCAGCCTGTGCCTGCGCTGGGCCCGGCTCAGCCCGCAGGCCACAATAATATGGGGAACTGGATACTGACAACGCCGCCCACTTGCACTACATTTGGCGAGGAGACGCGCACCTGCGCGGACTGCGGCCGGGTGGAGAAGCGCAAGGTGGAGAAGCTGCCCCATACCTCCGATGAGATATGGGTCATTGTCCAGGCGGGCGATCTCCGGCAGCCCACCAAAGAGGCCACCACCTGCACTGTGTGTCATCAGCCGGCCAAAACCAAAACCTATGTGCCCAACGGCATCAAGCAGGAGCAACGCACCTTTGCCTATGGCCCGCTGGCCGGCCAGGCCAATCCGGCGCTGGGCGGCAGCGATGTGCGGGCCATCTGGCTGGACCTGACCACCAACGCCACCTATACCTTCCCGCTGGTCACGCCCGATTCGCTGAACGTGGGCAGCGCGATCGTCACCGTCTCCAACGGCACCGTGCGCGTGAGCCTGGAGAAAAACGGCGAGACAGCCTCCCTGCTGCGCTACCGGTATTGGCAGGCCTTTTCGGACGCGGCATCAATCTCCCTGAACAAGCTGGAAGGCCCCTCCCTGCCCTTTGACCAGGCTGTGCCGCTGCAGGGCGACAGCGCGGTCATTGTGGTGCAGATGCTGGCCAACTACTATACCTTTGGCGTGAACACGCCGTTCTCAGACGCGGAAACCGCCTGGGACGGCATGAGCTATCAGGAAATCAACAACGAGATGCTGCAGAACATGGCGAGCGAGTAAGCCCGCCGCTGTCAGGCAAGGGCGCCGGAAGGCCTTTGCCGGCAGCCGGATGATACAAAAGACGGATGGGTCAGGTTTGACGTCCATCCGTCTTTTATTGCGGCGGTTCAGCCGCAGCATTTTCAGCTCTCGCGGTACAGGTCGATCAGCGCCTGGGTGCCCAGGTCGCCCTTGCCCTCCTCTTCCATTTTCTTGTACATTTTCAAGGTCTTTTTGAGGATGGGCAGGTTCAGCTCACGCTGCTTGCCCTCCTCCTGCGCGATGGCCAGGTCCTTGATGAAATGCTTGATGAAGAAGCCCGGCGCCTTGTCGCCGGAGATCATTTTGCGGCCGTTGTTGCTCATTTGCCAGGAGCCGGCGGCGCCGGTCGAAATTGTGTCCAGCATGAGCGTCAGGTCCAGCCCGGCAGCCTCGCCGTAGCGGATGGCTTCGGCCACGCCGGCCACACAACCCGCGATGGCGATCTGGTTGGCCATCTTGGTGTGCTGGCCTGCCCCGTCGCCGCCCTCTAAAATGATGGTCTTGCCCATGGCTTCAAACAGCGGGTAGGCGGCCTTGAAATCCTCCTCCAGCCCGCCCGCCATGATGGCCAGGGTGCCGGCCCGGGCGCCGGTGTCGCCGCCGGAAACCGGGGCGTCCAGCGGGCGCAGGCCTCTCTTGCGCGCCTTTTTCGCGATGCCTTCCCAGAGCTTGGGGCTGGTGGTGGTCATGTCGATCACCAGGGCGCCCTTCGGCGCGCTGTCCAGGATGCCGCCCTCGTGCAGGTAGACCTGCTCCACATCCTTGGGGAACCCCACCATGGTAATCACGGCTTCCGCGCCCTGCACGCAGTCGCGGATGTTGTCAAATTGCTGCGCGCCTTCGCTGACCAGCGGCGCGGCCTTGGGCGCGGTACGGGTGTATACGCGCAGGCTGTGCCCCTGTTTCATCAGGTTGCGTGCCATGGAAATGCCCATGACGCCAATGCCGATAAATGCGATGGTCATGTCAGATGTCCTCCTGTCTGATAATCGTCTGGAAAGCCCGTTCAATCGCCGGGCCGGGAAAACGCTCAGGCCTCAGGAGCGTCCATGCCCTGGTGCAGGGCGCTGCCCGGGTCAAACACATTCCCGCCGCCCTCTCCCTCGTCCAGCAGGCCCGAGCGGTAGGCGGCCACCAGGGCCTCCAGGTCCTTGATCTCAAGGGCCATCTGCTGCCCGGCATCGGTTTGCGCGGTGGTCATCCGCTGTGGCAGGCGCTCTACCACCTGCAGGACGGGGCTGTCAAACAACTCCTCTTCCAGGTCGTCCCACGCCGGGTGCTGGGCCAGGGCAAAGGAGTGGGAGTTGAAGATCAGCGTATAGCCCCCGATGCCGGTGGTGGCCTGGTAGGCCTTGGAAATGCCCCCGTCAATCATGTACAGCCGCCCTCCGCCCTTGACCGGGGATTCGCCGCGGTTGAGCTTGACGGGCACATGGCCGTTGACGATGTGGCCGGTCTCCGGATCCAGCCCGAAGGCGGACAGGATCTTTTTGCAGGCGTCCTCGTGTTCCACATGGCTGTAATAGGGGTTCATGACCTCCTTGTGGGTAGCTTTGTCCTCAATCAGCGTGCGCTCGAAGGTGGCCATGCGGTCCTTGCCAAAGATGGGCGACAGCGGGCCGCACCACAGATACCACAGAAAATCGCGCGCGGCCACCTGGGCTTCGCTGTCGTACTCAAGGTACCAGGCCTCGCGGACCTTGTCCTGGATGTAATCAAACAGCGCGGCGCCCGAGAGCGTCCTGCCGTCCACGGTGAACCGGGCGAATTCGCCCTCCGGCGTCATGGGAACGCAGCCGTGATACAGCAGCAGGCCGTTGCGCCTGAGGTAAAGCTTTCCGTGGCTGATGAAAAAGCGCATATGGCGCTGCAGGCGCACGCCGTGGCGGAAGGAGGCGGTGAGCGCTCTCATCAGCTCCTCCTCCCCGGGGCTGAGCCGCAGGGGATCCTCGGGGTCGATGGTGGGGAAGCTGCTGTCCCTGAGGGGATACTCCCTGCCGTCGATCGTGACGGTGCCCTTCCTGTAGTCCATGCGGCCGAGCAGGTCCCGGCTGTCCATCCCGTACTCCGGACGCCGGCGCAGCAGCTGCCCCTCCAGCTTGAACTGGATGACCGCCATAGCCTTTTGCATGCGGGCGCCCAGGTCCGGGTCCACGGTATCATAGAGGTTGATGTTGAACTGGTCCTTGGGGCGGAACGCCAGGCAGGGGTCGTCCGCGTAGACCTCGTTGGCGAAGACGGACAGGGGGCGCAGGTTGAGTCCGTAGCCATCCTCAAACAGGTCAAAGGTGTTGTAGGAAATGCCCTGGCGGATGACCCCGGCAATCAGCGCGGGGTTGCCCAGGGCCGCGCCCAGCCAGTGGATGTCGTGGTTGCCCCAGAGCAGGTCCACCTTCTGGAAGGCCATCAGCTCATCCATGATCAGGTCCGGGTGGGCGCCGCGGTCATAGATGTCGCCGATGATGTACAATTGCGCCACGCACAGCCTGCGGATGGCGTCGCACAGGGAGTTGATGAAGGCGCCGGCGATGCCGGTGTCCAGGATGGCGCGCACCACGCCGTAGTGATATTGCGCCCGGCTCTCGTCCTCATCCTTGTAGCTCAGCTCATTGATCGCGCCGCGGAAATCCTCGGGAATGACGCGCTCTGCCATGGAACGCGTGTACTTGGCGGACACGGCCTTGAACACCATGATCAGCCGCGTGATGGACAGATAGTACCATTCCTCGCTCAGCAAGCCCTCGCGCTGCATGTGGCGCAGCATGGCTTCCGGCTCATAGATCAGCTGCGCCAGCTCATCCCGGTCCTTTTTGGACAGCGCGCCGGAAAACAGCGTTTCGATCTTGTCGCGGATGGTGCCCGAGGCGCTTTTGAGCATGCGCAAAAAACCCTTGTGCTCGCCATGAAGGTCGGAGAAGAAGTATTCCGTGCCCTTGGGCAGGCGCATCCAGGCTTTCAGCGATACGATGCGCGCGGCGGCCGCCTTTTGGGTGGGGTATTCCTTGGACAGTTGCCGTAAATAGCGCAGGCGCATGTCCTGCGCCGCCGGATGGCCTGGCTGCATGTGGCTCACCTCCAGACATAACAATAAGGCCCTTGATGGACAGTTAGATTGTAGCGTATCGGGGTAGAAGGGGACAAGGCGTCCGGCAGTAAAATAATCCGCAGCATGACGCCGCCGGAACCAATGGAGGCTATTGAGGCTTTGGCACCGCCTGGTCGCTGAACAGCCTGGTCTGGGTCTCCTTGCCGGCGATGCCGTCGTCCTTGAGGCCGTTGGCCTGCTGGAAGGCCCTGACCGCGGCCTCGGTGCCCGAGCCGTAGTCGCCGTCGTTGGAGCCGGGGCGGAGGTAGCCCAGCTCAATCAGTCGCGCCTGCAGGTTGACCACATCCGCGCCTTTCGCGCCCTTTTTGAGGCTGGTGATGACCTCAGGCGGCGGGATCCTGGTGGGCGCGGGGGTGGCGGTAGGCGGCGGCACAGGGCTGGGCGTCGGGCTGGGCGAGGGCGTGGGGGATGGCAGGCTCTCCAGCGCTTCGATCACCGTAGCGAAAGTGGGCTCCGGCGAGGCGGGGGGCCGGCTGAGGCTGATGGGCGCGCTGTCGCCGAAAAACAGGAAATACAGGGCCGCCAGCAGGATGATGACGGCCAGCGACAGCACAAGGATGCGCCGCTGGGCGGTGTTCATGGGTTGTCTTGGCTGCATGGGGTCCTCCATTGCCAGGGCCGCGGCCCCGGCCGACAGGCGGTCAGGGTTGAACATCACCGGGGTTTCCCGGGGATATCAATCATCACATAAGAGGAGCTTCCGCAGCGGCGGGCTGATCCGCGCCTCTCCTCATACAACGCGTGCGCTACGCCATTTCCTGCCGGAGCAGCTCCTGCTGCGCGGCGATGGCCAGGGGCTCGATCAGGGGATCCAGGTCGCCGTCAAGGATGAGCTCGATCTGGTACAGCGTCAGCCCGATGCGGTGGTCGGTCACCCGGCCCTGTGGAAAGTTGTAGGTGCGGATGCGCTCGGAACGGTCTCCGGTGCCCACCTGGTTTTTGCGGTGGTCGGCGTAGGCGGCGTCCCGCTCCTCCCGGCTGCGCTCATACAGGCGCAGCTTGAGCAGCTTGAGCGCGGTCTCATGGTTTTTGATCTGGCTGCGCTCATTCTGACAGGCCACCACCAGCCCGGTGGGCAGGTGGGTGATGCGCACGGCCGAGTCGGTGGTGTTGACGTGCTGGCCGCCCTTGCCTGAGGAGCGGTAGACGTCCACGCGCAGATCGCCTGGGTTGATGTCCACCTGCACGTCCTCCAGGACCGGCAGCACGGCCACGGTGGCGGTCGAGGTGTGGATGCGGCCGGAGGCCTCGGTGGTGGGCACGCGCTGGATGCGATGCACGCCGGACTCGTACTTGAGGCGGCTGAAGGCGCCGCGCCCGGAGATGGTGAACACGGCCTCGCGCACGCCGCCGATGTCGCTTTCGGAGACGTTGACCAGGCTGGCCTCAAAGCCGGAACGCTCGGCATAGCGCATGTACATGCGCACCAGCAGCGCGCCGAACAGGGCGGCCTCCTCGCCGCCCGCGCCCGCGCGCACCTCCATGACCACGTCGCGCTGGTCGTCCTCGTCCCGGGGCAGCAGCATCAGCTGCAGGGCCTCCTCCTGCCGGGCGAGGGCCTCTTCCAGCTTTGAGAGCTCCTCCCGCGCCATCTCGTGCATTTCGGGGATGCCCAGCAGCTCCCTGGCGTCCGCCTCCTGCTGCTTCAGGTCACGGTAGGCTTTCCAGGCGCTTACCTGGGGCTCAAGCTCGGCCATTTCCCGCATCAGCGACTGGAAAAGCGGCTGGTCGGCGATGGTCTCCGGCTGAGCCAGGGCGATCGCCACTTCCTCGTAGCGGGCGACAATCCGTTCAAAATACTCCTTCATCGCTTATCATTGTACACTGTCCGGCAAGCCGGTTTCAAGCACGCGCGGCAAGCCGGACAGGTCCGGATGCACCCGCGGGGGCGCAAAATCACGCGGTACCAGTGCGCGGAGCGCGCCGGCTTGGCCGTCGCCCGTTTCCAGCAGCAGGCGTCCGCCGGGGTTCAGGAAGCGGGCGGCGCGGTTCAACACCCTGCGGTAAACAGCCAGACCGTCCGGCCCGCCGTCCAGCGCCAGGGCGGGCTCATGGCGCACCTCAGCCTGCAAATGGGGCAATTCGCCCGTGGGGATGTAGGGCGGGTTGCAGACAATTATATCGAACCGCAGCCCTTCAAAGGGCGCGAACAAATCGCCCTGGCGCAGGCTGATGTCCGCGCCCAGGCGCTGCGCGTTGTCCCGGGCCAGCCGGATGGCCTCCGGCGCGATGTCCCCGGCAAAGACCTCCGCGTCCGGCCGGGCCAGCTTCAGGCTGATGCCCAGGCAGCCGCTGCCGCAGCACAGGTCCAGGACGCGGGCGCCCTTTCCGGCCAGGACAAGGGCCCGCTGCGCCAGCGCCTCGCTGTCCTGCCGGGGGATCAGGACGCCCGGCGCGACCAGAAAGGCATGCCCCATAAAGTAGGCCCGGCCCAACAGATATTGCAGCGGCTCGCGCGCGGCCCGGCGGGCAACCAGGTCAAAAAAACGCGCCAGGTCGGCTGCATCCAGCGGCCTGTCCTGCGCGGAAAGGACCTCAAGCTGGGCCAGGTCCATGACCTCGCCCAGCAGCGTGCGCGCGTCATGCCGGGCGTCGGGCACGCCGGCCTGCGCCAGACGCCGCGTGGCCTGACGCAGGGCTTCCCCGGCTTTCATGCGCCCTGGGGCGCTGCCTTGGGCAGGATGACATAGCCCTCCGGCGTGGTCTCCCCCTCGGGCAGGCCGTTGAGCGCGGCCTCCAGCGCGGCGATGGACACCTCCAGCATCTCATCGGTGGGCGGGCGGGTGGTCAGCCGCTGCAGCTGCATGCCCGGCCAGCGCAGCGCGCGGGTGAGCGCGTTGTTGGCATGCGCCAGGCCCTTGAGCGCTTCATAGCCCAGGCCGGCGACGATGGGCAGCAGCAGCAGCCGCGACAGCACGCGCACCGGATAGTTGGCGGCCAGGTCAAAGCCGGTCAGGTTGAAGATGACCTGATCCACCACTGAGTAAAACAGGATGGATAGGATAAAGGTGAGCAGCAGGAAACTGGTGCCGCAGCGCGGGTGCAATGTGGTGAAGCGCTGGGCGTTCTCAGGCGTGAGGGGCAGCTGCGCCTCGTGCGCGTAGACCGCCTTGTGCTCGGCCCCGTGGTACTGGAAGGTGCGCCGCATGTCCGGCATCAGCCCGACCAGGTATAGATAGCTCATCAGGATCACAATGCGGATGGCGCCGGACACCAGGTTGACCGCGATCAGCGACCAGCCGGCGTCGCGCATGGCGCGCGCGGGCAGGTTGGGCAGCAGCACGAACAGGGCCACGGACAGCGCCATGGCCAGCGCCATGGCCAAGCCCATCATGACCTTGTCCGCGCCCTTGCCCAGCTTATTGCTGAGCCATTCCTCAAACTTCGAGGGTTTTTCGCTTTCCAGCGCGCCGGTCATCCGGGCCGCGTCCTGCAGCACCTTCATGCCCAGCTTCATCATCATCACCATGTTGACCGAGCCGCGGACGAAGGGCCAGGTCAGCCAGGAGCCCTTTTTGAAGGGGGATACATAGGGCTCGCGCTTGACCAGGATGTCGCCGTTCTCACGGCGCACAGCCACCGCGATGGCGTCAGGCGCCTTCATCATCACGCCGTCCAGCACGGCCTGGCCGCCGATGTCCGGACGGCGGGCCTCAGCTTTTGTATCAATGGATGTCAGCAAAACAATACTCCTTTTAGTGTCAAATTGAACCACGAATGCCTGGATGGGCCGCCTGCCGCGTGCTGATCCGGCCTGATTCATCCGGCGCGGGTTTGGACCGCGGCTGCTTACCCCCGCGGAGCGGCAGGCCGTCGGATCTCTGTCTGCCCGCAGGCACAGCGATCCATATACGGATTATACCCCCTTTGCAGCCTGGCGCAAAGGCGCCGGCGCGGGGAGGTTTTGCCGGGATGCCGCGGAAGAAAAAACGCCCCGTGTCAGGGCGCTCCTGTCTGGCAGCAAAAAATCCTGTCAGGCTTCCTCGGTCTGTTTTCCGTAGCGGCGCATGAAACGGTCGACGCGGCCGCCGGTATCCACCAGCTTTTGCTTGCCGGTGTAGAAAGGATGGCACTTGGAACAGATGTCCACGCGCATGTCCTTGCGGATGGAGCCGGTCTCAAAGGTCTCGCCGCACACGCAGCGCACCGTGGCGGGGCCGTACTTGGGATGGATGTCTTTCTTCATCGGGTTCACCTCTTGGCGCGTAATGCTCGGATTCATGGCGCGCAACCATGAGCCGCGAAAAACATAATAGCACGCGCGGTCAGGGAATGCAAGCACGGCGGGGACGATTTTGAGCGCAGGCGGGGACGATTTTGAGCAGGTCCTCCCCAAACCTTCACAGCTTCCCATCACGCATCCTTTTTGTCTTGCTGCGGGCAAAAGCAAGCTTCCGGCGGTTCTTCAACGCCTTTGCGCTTTCATCAATTCAATTTGATGTGTGTGCAAAATATCACTCGGAAAACCTGATGCTTCCCAACAACTGATCAATGTCAGCCAGCAAGGCATCCAGTTGTCCCACAATCACAAACGCATATAACCGGCCTTTGTGCACACGCACAATGTGCGTAGTGGAAAGCATTTGGGCAAATTCCCCATCCGCCTTGGTATTGACGCAGTTGATTTTGTAAAAAAGATAACTGCCGTAAGCAACTACATCAACAGATTGCACCTCATTGCCTGACGAGCGGAACCCATCAATATAAGACTCTATTTCTTTTTCTGAAAGGCTGGAGTTTTTGGTAAAAAGCACGGACTCAGCAGTGCGGGGAGCATCCGTGATTGCCAGCGGGACATCAAAAGTTACTAAAAGAATGTTTGTTCCCGCCACCGTTTCAGATTGGAACAGCGCGGTTTCGATGCCCTGCAATTCCGGCGCGGGAGCGGAAAACCAGCCTGCAGGCACTGTAAAGGTGATTTTTCCCGGCGCGTCCGTATAATCATGGGATGGTGACAAAACAGAACCGATCATGGCGGCATTGGCGCCCAAAACCAAGGAGTCGGCAATTCTATCAAGCGTTGATTTGTTTTCGGGGGTTACCTCCCCCGCATATGAAGTCAGCGTCAGGGTGATGGATTTCCCTTCCACAATGGTTATATACGCCAGAGCGGCGCGAGATTCCCCTTCAGGCGTTTGCTTGATTTCATGCACCAAAAAGGTACGCTGACCTGACAGATAATTGTTCTTTCGGCTGATCAAAGCCCCCTGTGTCTGGAAGGCATGCATAATGCTGTCAGACAGCATATTCATTGAGGAATCGCTGAGTTCATTAAGGTTGCCAAGAGGAGAGTTCGCCATAGCCACGCTGACTTCAAAAGCGCCATCTTGGTCGAAGCCAACCAAGCTCAGCAAGTTCTCTGCCATATAATTGACGAATTGCTCCGTGGTGAGACCGTACCTTAGCAAATAGGGATCATCTTTGGTGCTATCCTTTGTAAATACGATCATGCCGGCAGGCATGGAAATGCACGTTCCGGCATCATCCAGGATGTATGGGTGCAAATCCTCCGAAAATGCCGGCGAAAAGCAGGAACACAGGTATATGAACGCCAGTGCGGAACACAGAATCTTGCAGCTGTTTTTTCTCATGGTTGACCTCCATTGTCCATATCTGTTTTAGCTTTTCCGGGCATCAAACCTTCATGGTGAAGCGTGTCTGCCCTGCCTCGGAAGGCTCCTTCCTGATGATTCACGGTGTGCGATGCTTAGTCAGGCCGTAAGGTGTACGGACTCGTTTGTTTTCGGCAGTATAGGTTATTCTCATCAGGAAGTCAATGAAGAAGGCTTTGCTTGAACAAGCTACAGGGTCACAGGATCATGTGTAAACGGCATGAGGACAGCGGTGCATGGAGGCACCGACGGTGCTTGACCGCGCTTTTGTACGGCGCATCGCCAGAACACAGTATAAAACGCTGAAAATTCAAATTTTCAAATTTTAAATTCAAAAAGAACGCATAATAATTGATTTTTTGCCCGGCTTGCATTATCATATGATAACCTAACTTTTACACTTTGAGAGATAAAAACGCTCGGTATTTCCTTATAAATTAAGGGAAATGAGCGTTTTCAGTTTGCACGCTGGTTTTTACCGTCAGCGCTAAGAGGATGCTATTTTTTTACCTGCGCGACCAGTTGTCGGATGTCCTTTGCATGACGGTATTTCATCGCAAAGTCAAGCCCTA
>Ga0116183_1000216_pt1 | contig 67028 bp, 93 predicted proteins | sample AD_UKC078_MetaG_FD_89753 | JGI IMG/M metagenome (GOLD analysis project Ga0116183, IMG submission 89753) | Active sludge microbial communities of municipal wastewater-treating anaerobic digesters from USA - AD_UKC078_MetaG | ecosystem: Engineered > Bioreactor > Anaerobic > Digestate | place: USA...
AAAATACGGCAATCAATATTTGCGGATGGAGTTCTTCTAGTAGCAGTGGAAGTTCCGCGAGTTCGTCGAGCAGTTTAGCCGTCGGAATATGGTCGTCCAGAAGCTCAAGCGCTTCTAGCGAGATGGGAAGTGCTTCAAGTGAAAGCAGTAGGTTCGTTTCGTCTGGCTCAAGTATTTCATCGGCATCTTCTACATCTGCTGGGTGGACCCCCCCTCGGCCACCACCAGTGGACAGAGATTGCGATGCAATAAATTATGGCCTACTTGTTTTATCGACTCCGGATGGAGATGGCGCTTTCCATGGTGCGCAGCTATATCCTCTAGAGGGTTCTTTTGATACGGAATTTTGCGTGTGGGGGACATGGCCAATATACGGACGTATACTCGTCGGAACGCCTGATCCAGAAGGCCCAGTGCGAAATCTTTATATAAGATACGACCGCGCTAGTAAGGAATGGCGGGCTGTGCAGCAGGGGTGGTGCTATGATGGTATATCATCTATTTATTGGTGTCAGTATTCTCAAAGATATGACATATGGCCCGCCGCAGACCCTTGTGATGGTCCTCCCAAAGGGAAGGGACGACTTGGTAAGTTGATTTTGCTTCCTAGAAGAACGACTATATGTAGAAAAAGATTGTGAAAACTTAAGATGAAGAAACGATTGCGCCCATCTTTTTGAGTTTTTTATATCTAGCAGGATCAGCTTCGTGTTTTTTGCCGCGTCTTTTCTTGGAGTATTCCTTGAAAAACTTATTTTTAAGGGGGTCAACACCCCCGTTTTTCTGGGCGCGTTTTTCACTAAGCTCTTTGCTTCGATCAAGAAGGTCTCCCACGGTTCCCTTTTTAGTTCGAGTCTTCTCCACGAATTCTTTTTCGGAAAATTCGTTTATTTTAGAGTCAACTGAAACGTTCGGTGGCGTAAATACTCGGTTCCACTTTAGACCTTTTTTATCGGTGTATGAATGTTCGTCATTGATACCCTGAACAACCTCGACTTGTTTGCCGGATTTCGGGTGTTCATATACGTAAAGCGGCACGTCTATACTCCGCAAAGGTTTAGAAGCCCGTCAAGGGTTTCGCCGTATGTAAACTTGTCCCTCAACAGTTCTCCGTTTGGATTTGGGGTTTTTGCCAGTTTAACCGAATCTTTTATTGCTTGGCGAATCTGCTCTTCCGCAACATCAAAAATAACTCCCTGATTATATGCGTCACCTTTTGCAAAAAAGGCTTTGTCATAGGGTTCTCTTGTCCCTCGTGGTTCAACAAGGATCGAGTTTTCGCTGTTCGCCCAGTCTTGGTGAGCAGTGGCGTCAAGAACGCAACTCCACTTTCCAAGCGCCGTCATGTTAAAAGCTGGTAGGTTCCACCCCTCTGCCGAACTAAGGCCGCTCAGGTCAATGTCGGCGGAATTATACAGCATGTTCACTTCCGCGTTTGTCTTTAGTCGTGGAAGGAATGTTACATTAAAAACCTGTTTTCCGCCGAGGCTTGAGCTTTTCAAGGTTTCCATTATTGATTTATCGAAAAATGGGTTATCAACAAGACAGGTAAGCTTATAGTCCCTGTTGTTGCCAAAAAGGTCTATCCAAGTCTTGATTATTAAAAGAGTATTTTTTCTCTTCTCCCATTTGCCAACAAGAACAAAATGGACCTGATCCTTGAAAAATTCTTCGTCTGTTTTTTTGATAGAATCATCAAAAGCTGGGTTGCAGAAAAAAACGTTATCGACCCCTGCATTTAGGAAGTTTCTTTCGGAGAACTTACTGCTAAAAATGACGCTTTCATGAAGAGAGCAGACTGATTTTTCAGTATCGGTGACACCCGAGATTTCATGAAAAGTATACAGAAAGCTGTTTCTTGTCGGGGATGAATCGGAGCCTCTTATGTGCCAAAGTTGAAGGCACGGCGTATCTTTTGAAATGCCGCTGTATTTGTTTGCAACACAAGACTTTAGCCATTCAACAAATCCTTGGTCCGGATCATATGCGGAAAGGTCCGCTGTTTCGCCTATTGGAAAAATCGATACGTCAAGGCCTTTTTCATACATTCCTTTAGCCAGATTATAGGAAACCTGACCAAAGGAAAGTGAATTAAATGGCGCTCTGAATATAAATTTAGAACGGGATTTCTGCGTCATAGTTCTCAGGCTCTTTTCTGCTTACCGGAGCTTTCTTGTCTTGAGAGGGGGACTTTTCAGAGCCCTTTTCGTCAAGAAACATTACGTTGTCTGCCTCAATGTAAATCTTGGAGTTCTTTTCTCCGTTCTTGCCTTCCCAAGTGTCTTGCGACAAACGGCCCTCAACGGCGATTCTGGAACCTTTGCTCAAAAATTCAGAGCATGGCTTTGCTTGCCCACCCCAAACATCTACGTCAATAAACGTGCTTTTTTCGGTCTTCTTTTTGCCGATAATCCGATTTGATGCAATTCTCATACTGCACAAGTCAAATTCTCCGATTTTCTTCATTTCGGGGTCCTTGACGACTCTGCCAGAGATAACGACTCTGTTAATGTTCATAATAGTTTTCCTTTGTACTTTCTTTTTATGTTTTTTCTTATTTGCTCGATACCCTTGTTGTGGGCGTCAATACATCCTTGTATGCTCAATTGTACTTCTTTGGCGACATTTTTCCACGGATTTTTCTTTTTTCCTTCGCAGAAGTATCTTAGGCGGATTATTTTAGCAATTCTTTTGTCTTTTAGCGAAGACAGTTCTTCTGAAACGATGCGGTTGAGAGTGTTTATGTCTTCGTCAGAAAGGTTACTTCTGGTGGGCTCGCCTTGATTCAATAAAAAATCTATGGTGTCAGATTCGGCGGTGATTTCCCTGTTTGATTTTTTGCATTTGTTCTTGAGGCAGTGCCATTTGGCTTCATTTGCGAAGTGGGTTGAGAATTTTGCGCCCCTTTTCTCATCGAAATTTGAGGCTGATTGGAATAATACGGCCAGTTTGTCGTCCAGCATGTCTTGGGTCAAGTTTGGAACGTCGGCATTTCCCGTTACCTTCATAACGGTTGATACGTAAAGGCCTGAGTGCCTGTTGATTAGGACCGAAATGCTTTCGTCAACGTGGTCGGAGCCGTTTTTTATTCTGCTGACCAGTTCTTCGTCGGGAAGCGTGTCAAGCTTCTCGTAAATAATACTCATATAATGTTCTCCAATGTTTCCCGTACTATACTCAATAGGCGCGGACTTGTCAAGATGTTTTCTTCGACATGAGGCCAATACACTGAAACATCGGAAAATTCCCGCTTGATTTTGGGGATATTTTCAGCTTCGTGTTCATTTGGCGGGTAAATGTCTGGATTGTAAAGACTAATGACCCTGCCGTTTTTGTGAGATTTTATCCACTCGGCCTCGTTCGGGTTTCTGATGTCTGGAATGAAGGCAAAGTTCTCTTCATTTAGGTCAAGAAGTGAAATCTTTTCGGCAACTTTTTTTATCCAGAAATTTTCGTCAATGTCTCTGAAACCCTGCCCTATTCCCACCAGAATCTTCCGTATGCGCTTTTTGTCGCTTGGAGAGGCGTGGAGACAGTCTATGCCCAGATGGGGCCTTACAATCGAATTGGCGATGATTTTTAGTTCGTGTGCCAGATTAAAAAGATGGGCTTGATGTCCGGATTTTTCTATAAAATCCTTTGCTATCAGGGAAAAAGTGTCCTTTCCTGTTGTAGCAAAAGCACTTACGCCAATTATGTGCAATTTTTCGTCTTGAATAATTTTCATGTTGCCGCCATTATCCCACAGCTAAGAAAAAAGTCAAGAAAAAAATGAACTTGAAAAACCTCCTCTCAACACGTACAATGGCAAGCGCGGCACACGAATTCTCGCTTTCTTCTAAGCGTTAGTATTCTAGATATGCGTTGGTATTAAATAATTACTTCGTAATTATTACGATGCTTTCGCATCGATAGCAAAAAAGTGTTGTTTTATCTTTTTCTTGAAAAAAAAACGTGTAAGGCGTAATATCCTGCGAATGAATAGAAGAATTATTATTGTTGACGATACCTGCAAATCATCTACAGGTGGGACAGCCCTTACGATTCAGGCCCTCTTAGAGGGTGCAAATAAGCAGTTTGCGCTTATTGAGACAAGAGAGCTTAACGAAAAAGCCCTGCTGTCTACGAATCTCGACGACGTATGGGTCTTCGGGAACATTACTGACCTTTCCCAAGAGTCCATCGGTGTTATTTGCGCCATAATGATGACAAGAACGTTTTTTAAAATAGAATTCGACTACGGTTTTTGCAAATATCGGGGCGAATATGGTTACAAGTATTTTACTGGCAACGACAAATGGGAGCCATCCAGCAATCCTGAAAACTATGATCTTTTGAGAATTTACTCGCTTATTCATGATAGGGCTGTGGCGGTATTTTATATGTCTTGCAAACAGATGGAGCAACACCAGAATGCTATTTCTTGCGTTTGTGGAGAGAGCAAAAACAGAAAAATTCTTGGGCCGTGCGTATCAATGAACCTTTTGTCTAGTGTTCTAGAGAGGGCTCCGTTAGGTAAAGACCTTTTTGCAATACACAATACCGAGAACGAATCTTTTGGAGTAAAATCGTCGATAGCTTTCGCAAAGAATAATAAAAAACAGTTTCGCCTAATAGACTTTCTCAAAATAAATCCATCTGTTTTACAAAATGTATACATGTCCGTGGATGGGTTTATTTTTCTACCAAATGGTGATTTCCCGAACTCGCCTGAAGTGTTGTTATCGAGGATTTCCGGTGGAAACGTTATAACAAACGAGAATTTTCACCATTCTACCGAAAAATGGTTCGCACAGAGCCACGAAGATATTGCCAATGAAGTTCTATCAAACAACAACAAGCTAAGAGAAATGATTAATTAATATGAATCCAAAAGTAAGCGTAATTTCAACATATAAAAATGCCGGAGTATTTATCGACAATTTTCTTCTAGACATACAAAGACAAACAGTTTTCTCGGAATGCGAGTTTTTGTTTATTGATGATTCTTCTCAAGACGGGGAATCCGAAAAGATAAAGGCGTTATCAAAGAAATTTCCAGAGAACATTAAGCTCATTTTCAATGAGGGGAATTTAGGAGGTCTTTATCGGGGCTGGAATATCGGCATTCGCGAATCCAAAGCTAAGTATATTACGAACTGGAATCTAGACGACAGAAGAACAAAAGACTCTATAGAAAAACAGCTTAATTGCATAGAAGATGGGTACGATGTGGTATACGGAAAAACCCTGATAACACTTAAAAAAAATGAATTTCCGGAGGATTGCAAATCGACAGCAATTTTTCCGTGCGGACAAGTATCCTCCTTATCCGATCTCTTGGCTAACAATTCTCCCCACTGTCTGCCGATGTGGAGAAAAAGTATTCACGAAAAAATCGGATATTTTGACGTAGAATATTCTGTTTGCGCAGATTACGAAATGTGGCTAAGAGCAATAACAAATGGGTTTTCTTTTAAGATGATTGATTCTGTTATTGGTTCTTACTACAGAAACCCAAACGGATTATCTTCCGGCAGAGACGGATATAAAAAAGGATTAGAAGAAATCTCTAGAATAAAGGAAAAGTATGCATGAAAGTAATTTCTTTTTCTTTATGGGGAAGCGACCCCAAGTATTGTGTTGGAGCAATAAGGAATCTTTTTGCCTCTAAATATATTTACCCAGATTGGAAATGCCGTTTTTATGTTGCGAACTCGGTGCCAAGGAATATTGTTTCTGCTATTTTTGACAATGGCGGGGAGGTTGTAGAAAAGGACTCGGCAGGAGACTGGTCCTCTATGTTTTGGAGGTTCGAGGCTGGGGCGGATCAAAATTGCGATGCCGTCATCTTCAGGGATACCGATTCTCGATTAAACATTAGAGAGGCTCTTGCCGTAAAAGAATGGATTAATAGCGGTAAATCCTTTCACATAATGAGGGATCATCCATTTCACGGATATAAAATATTGGGTGGGATGTGGGGCATAAGGCCCCGCTCCGTTCCAAAGTTTTCCCAGATTCTATCCTCCTTTGTGCCTAAAAACGAATATGGAACAGACTATAAGTTTTTCGGAGAAGTCCTTTTTGATAAGATCGGTAACGACAAACTTACCCACGATGAATTTTTCGAAAAAAAACCCTTTCCCGTCGCGAGATGCGGACTTGAGTTCGTAGGACAAGTCTTTAATGAAAATGAAGAATGTCCCCAAGAACATCTTGATGCAATAAGGGCAAAATGACGGAACACTACGCAATTTTATCCTGCGACGATAAATCAAACTATATTGATTTTTGGCCAACCGTTTCGTTTTTATGGGATAAGTTAATTGGCGTCAAGCCAGTCTTACTTTTAATAGGCGATGAAAATTCCGATATTTATGAATGCGGTATCGGCCACGGACTTGTCAAAAAGATAAAGGCCGTAACTGGTAATCGTATTTTTGAGGCCCAAGTTTCAAGGCTATATGGCCCCTCCATGTTTCCCGAGTCGAAATGTATTATTTCCGATATAGATATGTTACCGCTGTCAAGGGAATATTTTTCTGAATGTTTATCAAATGCAACGAGATCATCTTTTAATGTTTATTCTTCCGACGCATATGGGGAAACCGAAAAATTTCCAATGTGTTATAATGTCGCATCCGGAGATGTTTTTTCCGAAATCTTCGATATCCACGATTACGAAAGCTTTATCATTAAAACTGCCACGGATTTTGGGATGTCTTGGTCAACGGATGAAATTATGCTTTACAAAAAGGTTCATAAATATCCATTTCTTCAAAAATACAATCGCGGCTGGACTGGCGGATTTGCGGCCAGAAGAATAGATCGCGGATATTGGAAAGTGGACGAAAAACTTGTTTCTGATGGGTATTATATCGACTGCCACTCACTTCGTCCTTTTAAAAATCACGAAAAAGAGATAGAAAAAATATGGAAACCATTGATATCATAAGCGGGGAACGATTCGAAGGCCTCTGCGATCTTGTCGTAAAAGACTATCGTCCGCGCATCATAACGAATCCCCCAAGAGTTGTTTTCGTAAAAACCGACTTTTTAAGATTCTTCGAAGAGAATATCCTTCCTCAAATCAAAGTCCCTTTTAGGCTCATAACACATAATTCCGATTACTCAATCGCGGACGGGTTTGACGGAATTCTATCTAATCCGCTTCTCGTAAAATGGTATGGAATGAACTGTAAAACAATTCACCCAAAGTTACAACCAATTCCAATCGGCATCGCTAATAAACAATGGCCGCATGGAAATATTTCTGCAATAGAAAAAACATCTCAAACCAAAGTCGAAAGAAAAAACGCGGTCTATTGCAATTTTTTAGCAAACACAAACCCCAGAAGAGCGGCTATCCTAGATAGAATGTCTACATTAGGGTTCGTTGATATAGAAGAAAAAAGACTCTCTTTTGAGGAATACCTTTTTAAGCTTAAGTCTTATAAGTTTGTTATTTCTCCTATTGGCAACGGAATAGATTGCCACCGCATTTGGGAGTCTATTTACTTAGGTTGTATACCTATTGTCGAAAAACATATCTGTCACCGTTACTGGTCCGATCTACCTATTTGCTTAATAGACGATTTTCTATATTTCTCCGAAATCCCCGATTCGTCAACCTTAAACGCCAATATTGACAAATCTAAGCTTAGTCATTACTCTAAAATGATTCTTAGCGATGAATAATGCCCATAAAGTTTTGATTTTGATTCTCGGGACACACAACGAAAGATATCTGTGGCCTATAAAAACCATTCTTTCAACCTATCTATCCGATATCCCCGAAGGATTTGATTACAGAATTTATTTCGGAGCAAGGCTCTTGTCCGAGTCAAGCGATCTTTGCCCAGATAAGTCTATAATCCTTGATTGTAAAGATTCGTTATACTTTGTATCTCAAAAAACATGGTTAGCCTACGAGTACATCGTCAAAAGCGGACTTATTGATGATTTTGATTTTATTATACGCCCAAGCTTAAGCTCTTATGTGAATACCGGTGCATTAAAAGAATTCCTTTCCTCTAAGCCTAAATTCGAATATTGCTCTTCTCCTGGAATAGGATTCGAGAAATTCCAATACCCAAGCGGGTGCGGATACATTGTTTCAAAAGACATCATAAAGCGGCTAATTACAGATAAAGACTCTTTGAGTGAATTTTCATCGCCAGAGTTCGTCGGGAAGGACGATGTTGCCCTAGGTTCTTTTTTAAAAAAGAACGGGATAAACATAGAAAACTTCGGTAGATTTGATGCCCACTTATCCAAACCTATCCAAATCCTTTCTAAAAACCAGCTTAACAACATCATTTTTCGTTGCCGGAAATCTATTGCCGCCTCTCCGGATTCCGTCAATGATATGTTAAACATACATTTTCAGATTAAAAAGTCTCAGGCCCATTGAAAAACATAGATATCCCCTTATCATAAGTTATGATTGAGCAAAAATATTTTCAAAGCATACTGGCTCGTTCCGACATCAACGAACACCTTCAAACCCTTTATTTATATGCAAAAAAATGCGATTTCATAACGGAATTCGGAGTCAGAGACGTTGTTAGCACTTGGGCGTTTGCCAATGCCCGCCCCAAAAGCCTTGTTTGCGTAGATATTAAAAAGAGTAAGAATGTTGACGAGTTTTTGTCTATATGCTCTTCTGAAAACGTAAACGCTAAATTCGTTCTTAGCAACACTCTGGAAATAACCATAGAGCCAACGGATTTGCTTTTCATAGATACGCTTCATAATTACAGTCAATTAATAGGCGAACTATCCCGCCACTCTTCCTCTGTAAGTAAGTATATTATTATGCACGATACTTCCACTTATGGAGAAAGAGACGAAGTCGGGAATGGATGCGGCCTCAAGAGGGCAATCTCAGAGTTTCTGGTTTCCAATAAGGACTGGTTCATAAAAGAAACTTTTACCAATAATAACGGGCTAACCGTTTTGGAAAGAGTCTAGCTTAATGAAAAAAGCTTGTTTATTAACGATGGCTAGAGAAGAACCGGAGTTCAATCCAATCTGGCACGGTTATTATTCTCAATTTTTTAAAAACGAAGACATCTATTATCTAGAAGATTTTTGCGGCAAAGAAGATATCGTTTCCCAGTACGGTATCAATATTAAAAAAATGATTTGGCCGGAAAACGAAAAGAAGAACGAGTGGATAAAAAGAGTCGTTGAAGATGAAATTTCCGAACTCCTTAAAATATATGAATACTGTGTTTTTACGGACATAGACGAAATAATTATTCCCAACCCAGACTTTTATCCCCATTTTTACGACATCCTTACTGGCGGAAACGTCCGCTGTTCAGGGTACTATGTTTTTCAGGATAAGTCCGAGAAAGAATATTCTCCCTCGTTACCTATTTTGCGTCAGCGGTCTAAGTGGTCCAGAGATATTCTGTACGACAAAACGCTAATTCTTAAAAATTCCGTTAAATTTGACCTCGGTTTTCATTCGTGCAGTCCACAAAACGACCCTAATCCTAATGTTTTTTTGGTTCACCTACACTACTTCGATACGAAAATTCTTCTCAAGAAACTCTCTAGAACTAGAAGCTGGGTCTATAACGAACCAACGACGACAAGTATACAAAATAAATCTGGCGATAATTATGCTATAGGCTTTTTAGATAAGCTCATCAAAAATTCCCAAAATATTCCCGAGTCAATAAAGGATAAGATATGAGCATTCATATAAGTTACTGGGGCGATACAGGAAACAATATGTTTCAATATGCTTTCGCCAGAATAATTGCCGAAGAATCGGAACTTCTCCAAAGTTTCTAAGCTCGGAAATTCAAGATCGAGCAGGGAAGTTTATCTTTGCTCTGTTTAGAGGGGCTTGAAAATTTTTCGTTTTGACCTATAATGGTAAGATGACCAAAATATTAAATTTCCCAAGTAAAATCCCATCCCAAAAGCCAAGGAAAATAATTCTCAAATCCTTCCTTAGCCCTGGAGACATTGTTATGCTTACCGCCGCCGTCAGAGACCTCAAAAAGGCCCACGGCGACAAAATCCTTGTCGATGTTCGCACCTCTGCCGACCAAATCTGGGAAAACAACCCTTATCTTACAAAGCTAGACGAAAAAGACCCAGACGTAAGAGTAATTGAGGCCGAATACCCGCTAATCCATCGCTCTAATACATCCCCATTTCATTTCATCCACGGCTACCGAATGCATTTAGAGGAAGTCCTTGGCATAAATATCCCCGCCACAGACTTCAAAGGGGACATTCATATTTCAGACGTAGAGAAATCATGGATATCCCAAATAGAGGAAATGGGTATAAAAGACGATTTTTGGATTATAAACGCTGGCGGCAAAACAGATTTTACGGCGAAATGGTGGAACCCCGAGAGCTATCAAAAAGTTGTCGATCATTTTAAGGGAAAGATAACCTTTGTTCAAATCGGAGAGAAGAATCATTTTCACCAACCGATAAAAGGGGCGATCAACCTTATAGGAAAGACCGATTTTCGCCAATTAATACGCTTGGTCTATCACTCCGTAGGGGTTTTAAGCCCCGTTACGGCGGTAATGCATCTAGCCGCCGCCGTCGAAATGAAATCCACCCCGCCCAAGAATAGGTCCGCCGTAATAATAGCTGGCGGCAGAGAGCCCTTTCAGTGGGAGGCTTATCCCAACCACCAATATCTTCACACAAACGGAGCATTGGACTGTTGCGATCACGGTGGTTGTTGGGCATCTCGTGCTACTTTAATCGGGGACGGAGACAAGAAAGATGTCGAAAACCTTTGCTCCTACCCCGTAGACCACAAGAGAATCTATACGGTAGACGGTAAGCCCATAAATTTCAGAGAGGCCAAGTGTCTTAATATGATAACCCCCAAAATGGTTATCGAGGCTGTAGAAAAATACTACAAAGGCGGGGTTTTGAAATATAACAATAAAGGCGGCAAAAAGTGAGTGTTCATATTAATTATTGGGGAGATACTGGTAATAATATGTTTCAGTATTCATTTGCCAGAATTGTTTCCGAATCCCTTGGCTACAAAATGTACGGCGAATGCAGAAACCTAAACGATTTCAAAAGGAACTGCGTAGACCTTTATGTAGATGACGATGATAGATATAAGTATATTGATATAAGATGAAATCTAAAATTATAATTTCTGTATATAATGAAGACCTCTCTTGGACAGACAGCATCAATAGGGATATTTTTGACATCTTGATTTACAACAAAGGGTCTTCCTTGATTAGCGTTCCAGATGCAGAGGTTCAAGCTCTAAAAAATTACGGCAAAGATAGCGAATCATTTCTTCGATATATTTGCGATAACTACGGGAATTTTCCTGAATTTTCCATTTTTTTGCAAGGCAACCCTTTTGATCATTGCTCTTTTCACTACAAAAAATGTCAAAACAAATTATTTGCTCCGTTTGATCTAAATAAGCTGATTTTCGAAGGTCCATCAAAATGCGAGATAATAAGCTCTGCCTTAATAAGAGAAGGCCCTGACTCTGACTACCATTGCAAAGCATTTACCTATCAGCATCTCTTTTTCAAAAACTGGCTTGATTATTTTGATTTTGGGGCTGGATCGCAATATTGTGTTAAGCCGTCGAATATAATGTCCAGAAGCCTTGAATTTTGGGAAATACTACACTCTTTTCACAAGACCCACCCCCGCCCGTCTTGGGTAGTTGAAAGATATTGGTATTATTTGCTTTTTAGGCCAGACATAGAAACGGTTGCATGATATCCATTTTTTCAAAATTCAAGATCGCCGGAGGAAGCGAAAGAAGATGCGTTGAACTTGCAAACGGCCTTTCCAGATATACGGACAATCAGGTTCAGATACTTTGTAGAGAAAAATCTTTTCCAGACGGGTTAAAAAAACTTCTTCACCCATATGTTTTTGTTGTTACCGACTGCCAGAGTAAACCGGACTTTTTTTATGGCTCAGAAGCAATCATTACCGTGAATACGGATTCCAGAGATTTTACAAAATTATCATATTGGCAGTCCTTTTTAGACACGGAGAAGCTTTCTGGCAAAACGATGATCTTTTTATTCAATTTCATAATCTCCCCGTCTCAGCATCTATCCGACTTTTCCAATAAAGGGGCGAATGTTGGAATCATAACTACAAACAAGAAATTTTTTGACGAGGTTTCTCAAAAGGACAAATTTCAGTCCGTCAGGCATTTGCCTAGAATAATACTGGAAAGCCCGATAGACCCCTCTTCTATTTGCCCGTTTCCAAAAAAGAAAGACGACTCTTTTAAGATAGGAATGCTTTCAAAGTCATATGGAGACAAGTGGAACGACGATATTCCCACCGTAATAGACTCCCTTTGTGGTTTTGGCGGCTTTTCCTTTTCTCTCATGGGGGCAAAACCGCCCCTGTGGAAAATCCTGTCTGGCAAAGAAGAAGTATCCCTGCTTCGGGAGGGCTCAAAAAGCGTTGGGGAGTTTCTTTCTGATCTTGATTTGTTTATGTTTTTTCCCAGCTATAAAAGACAGGAGCCTTGGGCGAGGGTTATTGGAGAGGCGATGATGAGGGGCCTTCCCATTCTTGCCCTAGACAATGAAGGCGGCACCTCCCAGCAAGTTCTTAACGGAAACAACGGCTTTTTGTGCAAGAATCCAAACGATTTTATAGACAAGGCGGTGTATCTGTTTACTAACCGAAATGCTTGCGAGCAGATGGGAAAGAATTCAAGAATATATGCCTGCGAATTCACCTCAGAGAACATTTGCAGGAAATTATGTCGGTTCATGGAAGGAATAAAAGGATGAAAGAGTATTGGCAAAACTGGGATTTCTGGGACCCAACCAAACAGCCTATCTCCCAAAAAGAACCCAAGAAGTACAGGAAAATTTCTATCTGCACTACCTGCATGAATAGGACCCATGATTTAAGGAAAACACTTCTTCAAAACATTTCCGACAATGCCGATTATCCAAATATAGAGTTTGTTGTTTTGAACTACAATAGCAGTGATGACATGCACTCTTTCATGCAAAAAAACGACCTAAAGTATCTAATAAAAATGGGTGTTGTCAAATACTACATCACCAAACAGCCTGAATATTACTCAATGTCTCACTCCAGAAATATTGCCTTTAAAAATGCCACGGGAAACATCGTTACAAATGTTGATGCCGACAATTTTACAGGAAAAGGTTTTGCCGATTTCCTCAACCGTCTTGCGGAGATTTGTCCACAAAGGGCGTTTTTCGCAAAAGGCAAAAGGATGATGCACGGGAGAATTGGCATGTATAAAAACGAATTCCTCGATCTTGGTGGCTACGACGAGGACTTTAATGGATATGGCTTTGACGATCACGATCTTATGGCGAGAGCAATGAACAGTGGCTTCAAGCTAATGTGGTGGGCTGGGGCTTCCGAGGTTGATTTTACGAAGAGGATAAAAACCCCTCGTTCTTTGGTCGGAGAAAACATGAAAAACCCGAACTGGAGAGAAACAGAGAGAAATAACAAATCAAGGTCAATGTCAAACCTTTCCGAAGGCAAACTTGTAGCAAATTTTGGCAGGAATTGGGGTCACGTAAAAGACCTTCATCTTTTCAGAACATGAAAAACGTTATTGTAGCAAACTTTCCGCCGAATGGGTCAAAAGCTTCGGAGCTATTAACCCTTATAAGAGCGCAGTCTGTAAACACCAAAAATTTTGGATGGCGCGAGGACGATTTTATAATTGTATCGAACCACGACAAGTGTTGCGATTTTGGCACTTGGATAAAGGCCGATATAAACAAGTTCTGCTATACCGGAAGCAAGCTTTTTGCCGTCAAGCATCTTTTTGAAAAAGCCGGAATCAGCGACTCTATCTGGGCTCACGATCTAGACGCATGGCAGAACTCCGAGCTTGTTGAGCCAAGCTTCTTGGACGCAGGTTTTTCTCATTACTCACGACCCAAAATAAATGGAGGCTCCCAATTTTGGAAAAAGTCAGGGCTCGATATTATCAATGATGCTGTTTTTGAGATTCTTAAATCCAAATCCGCAAAAGAAGAGCCGATCCTTCAAGCCATTTATCCAAAATACAAAAACAGAATTACAATCCTTAATGAAACCTATAATGTCGGATGCTCCGGTTTTGTGGAGAGATTTGAACGCGCAACAAAGCCAATTCAAGTTTGTCATTTTCACCCAACCAACAGGATTGCGTGGCAATCTCACAGACTCGACAGAAACGGCCTTGGCTACGTTAGCGTATCCCCCGAACTGGAAAAAACAATCAGAGCCTTCTATAATCCACAATCAGAACTCGACAAAGAGGGTAAAATTGCCCAAAAGAGAAAAATAGAGGCAAGAAAAAAGTGAAAACCCTCAAGATAAAAAACCTTAAATTTGGGACGTACCCGATTATTTTTCACCACCACGGAAGGCCCTCGCTAAATGAGGTCGGATATAAGATAAAGAGGCAATTTTTCAACTATATAGCTCCATCCTTTCCAGAGAATTTCTTCAAGGACACTAAAAACAAGCGGGAGGTCTACCCGATCCCGATTTGTCACGGGAAAGAAGCTGTAGAAGATTTGTCTATTGTTTTGTTTTCCAACTATCCGTGGAAAGGCTCAGGCAGACTGTCATTAGAGCACTTTGGTTTAGACTATAGCGTAATAGGGCAAGACGTTCAAGGCTTCAAACACATAAACAAAATGCAGGAATTGATGCGGTTTTCCAAGGACTGCCGCTCGAAGTACATTCTTTACATAGATGACCCCGACCTTTTCTGCATATCAAAACTTGGTGATATTGTTAGCCGCTTCAAAAAGTTCAATTGCAAAATGCTTTTTCAGGGAGACGGGTGGTTCTATCCTCGCTCAAATTCCGAACTCGCCAAAAAAACAAAATCCTTTCTTGACAATCTTCGCCCCGACTCGCCCTACAAATACCTAAACTCCGGAGCGTTTATCTTTGAAACAAGCTTTTTCAACAACGTTTCTGATTCTATAATAAACGGAGAATCATACAACAAAGATATTTGTCAATCTACCTACATGAGCGCCTTTCCTCACCTTTATCCGGAAACAAAAATTGATTACCGTTGCGAGATTTTTCAATCTACGGCTTGGAGCAAATGGTTTACCGAAAGGTATGGCTCACTTGATTTTGAGATAACAGGGAAAGAATAATGGGCAAAAAAATTCGCTATAAGCACCTCGGCGGCAACATATTAGGCGGAGATTCCAAAACCTTCTACCCTATGCTTTGGGAATATCTCATAAAAGAGTTCTCCGTAAAAAGCGTTTTAGATATCGGTTGCGGAGAGGGATGGGCCTTGACATATTTCAGGCTTCGCGGGGTCGGGACTATGGGCATAGACGGTCTTTCCCGCAACGTGGATCGGTGTAAAAACCTTCACAATAAGGCAAAGCTCATTGACTTCTCCAAAGAAGCCTTTTCAAGCAAATGGACTTTTGACTTAGGTTGGTGTTGTGAGTTGGTTGAGCATGTGGAAGAGGAATATGTTCAGAACATTATAGATTCGTTCAAGTGCTGTCGCTACGTTGCTATGACCCATGCCCTGCCGAGGCAAGGCGGATACCACCATGTCAACTGTAGGCCTTCGGATTACTGGATTTCGTTGATGGACAAAAACGGCTTTGACCTTCTAAAGGAAAAGACTGAGTTCGCCAGAAAATTAAGGTGCGAGCCATACTTTGCAAAAAGTGGGCTGATATTTAAAAATGAACATTTGTCCGATAGACCTATCTAAATATTCGTCAAAGCGTGGCTTTAAGGTTATTGATAGATTTCCTGATAGAAAGTTTTCCGGAGAGGCCCACGTTTTATTATATCCCAAAGAGGCTTTTGGTGGGTATGAACATTTTAATTTCTTCAAACTATGTGATAGAAGCAATATAAAGGTTCACGCATATTGCTCGTCCCTTCTCCTTCCAGTTGCGTCTCTTGTATCCCATGTTGCAATTATTCAAGATACAGACATATACGGGAAAATGTATTGTAAAAATTCCATTGGCGTTTTCGGTTTTGACAGAAAGCTGGCGTGGAGCATTTTTGGCATTGAAAAAAAAGGAGGATGGACTCAAATACCGAGTTTCGACAGGGGGTTTTCTGATGTTCTTGATTCCTTTCATTTTTTTATTTCTAAAGACATTTTAATGGACAAATCTGCGATAATAAACTGGGAGAACGGTGTTTCCGACTTATTTGACCCACAAAAAATATTCTGCGAAGTCAAAGGAAGACATTATAAAGAAATTTGGCTATTGTTAAATGAAAAATTCTCTAGCTCTATCATGGGGCTAGACAGAAGCTTTCAAAAAGAAATCCTCTTGAAACACAACGGCAATTCTCTTTTCTTATCGTATCAGATTTTGTCTTCTGTTTTAAAGGGCTGTAGATATGTTGCTTTTGGTGGCTCCGCAAACCTTCTTTCCTCTGCCCTTCCCGTTAGGGTGATTGTTTTTGGTGATAGCTGGGACTACCTTTCGGAGCAGATGGTTTTCTTTAAGAATCGTTTTATGAAACACTTTTACTCAAAATTTTCTCCGTGTTTTAATTCTCTATATGATAGCCATGAATACAATGCTGATTTTGTTTCTGATTTCTTATCAGTCTATCTCGAAAAGTACGAGCCCCCTCCGTGTGTAGCTTCAAATATTAAAATAATCAAATCGTTGCAATAAAAACACTCTTCTTTTGCATTCCTCTTTTTAATTTTAATTCCTTTTTTAAAGAAACCTTTTCGCAAAACCACAAATTTGTGGATACGACTCAAAGAGAAATGGATACTGGCCCGACGACAGGGAGTTCGCGCAAAGGTGCCGGAAAAACGGCTTTAATTTTGTCACAATCCCCGATTCCAAGAAATTTACGCTAGAGAAACTTCACAATCCAGACAAGCGCTCAAATTTTCTCCCCAAAAAGTCTTGACAAAGTGCGGTATTTGAGGTATTCTTTGCGTGAAAAATGAAACGAGAAACCCTAGCAAATTTAAAAAAGTTTATCTCCAACAACGTCACCCCCCCAGAAAAAGGTTTTGTTAGTCGGTTCTGGCCCAAGGAGATAAAACTAGCGAAAGAATTGTTCTCCATTTTCCCAGACGATGCGTTCTGGGGGAGTGTAACCATAGGTTACAAGGTCAATAGCTTGGCTTGGTTTAAGACCAAAAAGGGCCACTTGGAACTGGAAACAAAATACAAGGAATTTCACTTCGTTCCAGTTAAAACCCAAGAGGTTTTGCCCATTTCTGATAGAAAATTTGGCGAATCTACGCATAATATCAGAAGCCCAAGGACATTAAGGGACTTTTTAAAATAGAAAGAATATTTTCATTATGGCAAAAACAAAAAAAACAGACGGCGAGAGCATTAGCGACAAGGAAATGCTAGAGAGCTTCCTTAAACAAAACGAAAAAGACCATTTTAATTTCGTAGAAGAGAAGTATTTCAAAATTTCAAGCGGAAGCCTACTACTGGACTCGGTTCTTGACGGAGGATTCACGCCAGGACTGCACAGGTTTGTTGGTTTTAACTCTGGAGGCAAGACATCTGAGGCTCTCCTTGTATTAAAAAACTTCCTGTCCAGCGTAAAGGGCTCAAAGGGCATTTTCTTTGCGGCAGAAGGAAGGCTCAATTCAGACATAAAGAACCGTGTCGGCTTGAAGTTTGTCTACGAAGCGAAAGACTGGGACGAGGGAACCGTTTTTGTGTACGAGTCAAACATATATGAGTCTGTGGCTCAATTCATCGAAGCCCTTATAAATAATGATTTTGGTGTTCAATATGGCATGATTATCGACTCTGTTGATGGTCTAACCCTAAAGGCCGACCTCCAAAAGGGTTACGACGAAGCGGCTAAGGTTGCCGGAGGACCCGTTATAGCATCCGTCTTAATGAAGAGGATTAGCATTCCCCTCTCTAAAAAAGGTCATCTTGCCATTTTTATATCTCAAGTTCGCTCGGAAGTTTCCATAGACCAGTATTCGCCAAAAGCGGTTAGGCAGATTACCGCAACAGGCGGAAACGCCCTTCTTCATTATGCAAACATCATTCTTGAATTCTTACCTAGATTTAAAGGCGACATTATCACCCACAACGAAAAAGAACCTCCCTCTATTGCGAATCCGCCGTTGGGTCATTTAGCGAAGGTCATTGTTAAAAAATCCTCTAACGATAAAAACAATTACGTTATCAAATACCCCATTAAGTACGGCAAAAATGGTGGCGTTTGGACCGAAAAAGAAATCGTTGACTCGCTGTTGCAGTGGGGCGACCTTGAAAGAAAGGGCGCGTGGTACAATTTCTCGGAAGACCTTGTTTCATCCGGCATTGTAACCGACGAAAAGTTTCAGGGTATAGACAAGGTTTATTCCTACATCGTAAATAACAAGCCCGTAGCAGATCAGCTTTATAAAAACATTTGCGAAAACATTTCCGAAGCATATTCCGATAACAAGGAAGAATAGTCTTCCATTATGTACTTAACCTCCGAATCGGGCAAGAAGATCAGTATCAAAAAGCCAAGCCGTTTTGTTATCGACTGGCAAAAGAACAGCAGAAGTAAATTTCAACATGCTGTCAAAAGCTTTCTTTATCCGTATTGGAAGCGAGATGTTGTCTTTGAAGAGTTTCCAGTCCCACATACCCGACTTTCTCTAGATTTTTTTAATATCTCGAAGAATGTGGCCATTGAGGTTCAGGGTAGCCAACACATCCACTACAATAAGTTTTTTCACGGGAACACCCGTTACAAGTATTTGACCCAGCTAAAAAGAGACCAACAAAAGCTTGACTTTTGCGATTCTTTTGGCATACTGCTTGTAGAAATATATTCGGAAGATGAACTGAATAAGGATTTTTTTAATAAGGCTGGCGTAATTTTATGAGTAAGAAGATATTGTATTCGCTTAAACTTGAGCAACATGTTATAGCTGGAATTCTAAAACACCCGACTTCATATTTCCAGATTTCTCAATTTCTAGAGCCCAATGATTTTGGCGATCCGTCTAGGGTCAACCCAACGCTTTATACCATAATCGGAAATTCTCTTTCCGCATCCGAGCCAATCGACCCAGTTTTAATATCCCAGAAGGCTTCCTCCCTTAAGATAACCTTTGAGGACGGCATCAATCCATTTGACTACCTACAGTCCCTTCAAATGCGAAATGTGACCGAAGAGGCATGTATTTCAGCCGCCAAGCAGGTCAAGAAGTTTTCAATAAGAAGGGGCATTATTAAAAACTCTGAAAAGCTAAAGAAGGAGGTTGAGGGCCTTGATGAATCAGCGACCTTCGAAGAAATTGTCTCTGTTTCTGATAAGATATACAATTCGGAACTAAACTCATTTTTTAATACATCAAATGTCCCTCAAAATGTTTTCGCTGATATGGAAGAAAATATAGAGCTTCTTGGCGAAAATCCTCCCGATGACAAAGACATCATGACCCAAATGCCTCGCCTTAATGAAATGTTCGGCTCAATTTTCAGGGCTGGAAATATAACTGTTGTCGCGTCTCGATATGGGGTTGGTAAATCTACGCTTGCCCTTGATCTATGTTCAAAAGCTGGTATTGACTATAAGATTCCCGTTCTTCATTTTGACAATGGAGAAATGAGCTACAACGAGATTCAAAACAGAATGTGCTCCGCAATGACAGGAGTTCCCCTTTATTTTATTGAATCTGGTAAATGGCGTCAGAACAAACACTCCACCGAAAAAGTCAGGGAGCTTTGGAAAAAAATCAAGGATTGGAATTTTTATTATCATAATGTAGGCGGCATCAATTATGACGAAATGATAAACCTTGCTAGAAGGTGGTACTACTCCGAGGTCGGGAGGGGCAACAGAATGATTTGGTCATTTGACTATATAAAACTAATTTCCCTTGGCGGCGGAACGGATAGGTTTTGGGCAGAAATAGGAATAATGCTTGACAAAATGAAAACCTTTATCGCAAGAGAGATCGTTTTCGATAATGAGCCCAAAATCTCCCTTCTTACATCTGTTCAGGCAAACAGGGCTGGAATTTCGCAAAATAGAAATAGTCAGGATATCGAAGACAGCGAGGCCGTTATTGGCCTCTCGGATATGATCGGACAGATTTCTTCGCACCTGTTTATTCTTAGGAAGAAGACTACTGACGAGATAATTTCTGAGGGAGAACGTTTTGGTACACACAAATTGATTAATCTTAAATCTCGCCATATGGGTATAAATCCCAGCAGGGCCTTTGATCTTGTTTGTATGCCAGATGGCTCAAAAAAGAAAAACTTCATCAACCTAGATTTCAATAATTTTTCAGTAAAGGAAAAAGGCGATCTTATTGATTGGGTCAATCATCTTCATATTGAAGATGCTTCTCCCGAGCAGGACGGAGAAACGGGAGGTGGCCTCCTTGTATAATCTTAAAGAAATGCTTGAAGAACTTGGCTATCAGCTAAGAAATGACGGAAAGTATTGGAGAACAAAAGCTCTCTATCGCGGCGGTAAAAACGGTAACTCCATTTCCATTGATAAGAAAACTGGATATTGGTCTGATTTCGGATCGAACATAACGTCTCAGCCGATATCAAGGCTATTTGAGCTTCACGGCAAAAAATGTCCCGTTTCTGGTCAAATGGGGCCGGTGCCTATTCGTAATGAAATTGAAGATGCGCAAATTGATAAAATATATCCGGAATCAATTCTGAAAAACCTTCTTCCTCATTATAAATTCTATACAGAGAAAGGCATTTCGGAGGACTGTCTTATCCGTCTGAAATCAGGCATGGCTACAAAGGGCAAAATGTATCGCAGATTTGTTTTCCCAATCTTTAACCAAGGCGGTCAAATAATTGGATTCTCTGGTAGGGATATGTCTTCAAGCTCCAGCAGGCCCAAGTGGAAATTATTGGGAAAAAAAAGAAATTTTGCGTATCCTCTACATATAAAGGATTCGGAAGGCAGGTTCTTCGCTAAAGAAGCCATCGAAAAAAGTGGCGAGATTATCATTGTCGAATCCGTTGGAGATATGCTTGCTTTTCATACCCGTGGCATATATAACGTAATAGTATCATTCGGAGTAAAAATCCTTCCTGCCTGTATTTATTCCATTCTTGAGCTATCACCAAACCGAATTTACATTTGCTACAATAATGACGAACAGAAAGGCGAAAATAATACCGGCAAGATTTCGTCTGTTGAGACCTTCCTTCTTTTGTTAAAGTATTTTGACTATAATTCGATAAGCATTTGCTTGCCAATAAAAAAGGATTTTGGAGAAATGAATGATGTAGATTTCAGAAAGTGGTACGAAAAGAAAAATTCGATTGATTTCGACGCTCAAAGGGATATGATATGTACGCTGGCCGCTAAATACAGCGAAGAAAACAAGATATCCAAGAAATCGTTTGAGAACTATAAACTGCTAGACTGTTAAAAGTGAAAAAAAAGACCAAGAAAAAAGAACACGTCGCCCTTTCCGCCTCGCGCATAAAAACCCTACAAGGATGCACTTGGCAATACTATTGCAATTATATCCTCAAGCTCCCCGATAAAGGGAATCTTGGCAGTCAGCTTGGCTCTATTTCTCATTTGATTTTGGAATGTCTTAGCAAGAAAAAAAGAAAAAAACAATATGACAAGTGCATTAAGCACAAAAACATTTATAAAGTCGCCCAAATTACCCGTCTTGTTAAGAAGTGGTTTGCAAAGTATGATATTTACTCTAAAGAGAACGCGGACAAGCTCAACAAAATGGTACTTCAAGGACTACTCTATGACTTTTTTGGCAAAGGGCTTGGGCGTCCAACGGCCTCCTTTTCAGAGTTATCGTTTGACCTTGAGGACAGCATCGGGTATCGCATAAGAGGATTTATTGATAGACTTTTTTTGTATAAATCCAAAAAAACTGCCGTAATTAGAGATTATAAGACCAGCAAGAAAGTTTTTGATGGAAAAGATGCGTCGGACAATCTTCAAGACCAAATGTACTCTCTTGCCGTCAACAAGCTTTTTCCTGAATACAAAAAAAGAATTGTAGAGTTTCCCTTTTTGCAAGTTATGATCAAGACCGGAATTGATGCGGTTATTAAAATGGAAAACCTTTCAGAAGACGACCTTGAATCCTTTGAGTATTTTTTAGCAGAGGTTCAGGAGCAGATTGACAACTTTTCTAAGGATGACGCAAAAAGCAACATGGCCTTCTATAAAGATTATCCCAGTGATGGTAGCTTTTCCGGCAGACTTCTTTGCGGTTTTGATGAGTTCAAGGGCCAGAAGAAGAAGGACGGCAATGACAAATGGGGCTGTGGATTTAAGTGGCCGTTCAAGTATTACTCCGTCAAAGACAAGAAGGGAAACGTTCTGAGGACTTATTTTCTTGACGACTACGATAAGATAGAGTATGATGATCAAAATGGTGAAAAATTGTACATCGAAAAATATGAAGGATGCCCAGCGTGGAACAAAAACAAATAGTGCCGCTTTTTAAGTCGAACTTTTCAATAGGTAAGTCTATATTGACCCTTGATCCTGTCGTAGATTCCGACCTACAAAATATAGAAACCTATCCTAACGGGCCAAAGAGCATTTTTGGGATTTTAAGCGAAGAAAATCTAACAGAGCTTATCCTCCTTGAGGATAATTTTTATAGTTTTTATTCCGCCTATACACATTGCAAAAACAATAAGATTAAATTGATTTATGGCATTAATTTTCAATATAAAGAGGGAGATTATTTTAGCCGCGTCTCTGTTTTCATGAAAAATAAACTTGGCTATCGCGACCTAATCTTATTAGATGCAAAAAGAAACGAAAAAGGATTTTTGGAGTTTACCGACTTAAAGAATCTTCTTACTGCCAACCTTTTGCTTACTATTCCCTTTTATGATTCATTTATCCATAGTAATTCAATGACCTTTTCAAAGTTTTCCGATGCGCTTTTATCAATGTCTCCCGTTTTTTTTCTTGAAGACAATGGGCTTCCATTTGACGATATAATCAGAAAGTCCGTTGTTGATATTTGCGGCGACCGTTTTGAATTGCTTGAATCAAAAACAATCTGCTACTATAAGAGGTCCGACATAGAGGCATTTCTTACATATAAGTGCATCTGTAATAGATCATTCGGCAAAAAATCTCTTGCAAAACCTAATTTTGATCATTTTTCATCAGATGAATTTTGCTGGGAGTCCTACAAAGAAAGGGCGGCTAAAGATGGTTGAAGAGAACCTGTTTTTTAATAGTTCCCAAAAATACGTTGTGCTTGATACGGAGACAAACTCCTTGAACTTGGTTTCAACACTTCCGTTTGAGGTCTCTTGGATTGTTGCCGACAAATATTCTGTCGTTGAAAAATATGACGAGTTTCTGCTCTGGAAGGACTTTAAGATGTCTAGCGGGGCGGCAAAGATCACTGGATTCAATAAAGAGGACTATCTTTCTAAAGCTATTGATCCAAATATCGTTTACGATAGACTGTCAAAGTATTTGCTTGATCCAAGCTATGTTATTGTTGGGCAAAATATTATAAATTTCGACAGCTACGTAATAAAGAATCTGCAAAAGTCCCTTGGAAAACCCGTCGATTACAGTTGGCTCAAAAGGTGCGTAGACACAAGGGCGCTGTTTATTGCCCTGCAACGCAATATTAAATACAATCAGGCCGACGACTTCTTAGCTTGGCAATATAAGGTACTTGGCGACAATGATCGTCGTATAAAAAATAGCGAAAAATATATGCTTGATTACTTTGAGATTAAGCACGATCAAAAGAAACTGCACAATGCCCTCTACGACGTAGAAATGCTCTACAAAATCTTAATGAAGCTTTTGCCCAGATTCGAGGTCCCAGATTTAGCCAAAGGAAAGATGTGAATAAAAAAATCTATAGTAACGAAGAGGCTTTTGCTAATAGCCTAAAATATTTCGACGGTGACGAGCTTGCGGCAAATGTTTTTGTGAGCAAATATGCCCTCAAGGACAACGACGGCAATCTTCTGGAAGACACTCCGGAAAAGATGCACAGGCGAATTGCAAAAGAGTTTGCTAGAATTGAAAAAGCTAAGTTCAAGGAGCCACTTTCCGAAGACGAAATTTTCGCGTTGCTTGACCGCTTCAAGTATATTATCCCGCAGGGGAGTCCGATGTATGGAATTGGGAACGATCATCAAATAGTCTCTTTGTCAAACTGTTATGTAGCAGAGTCTCCGCTTGATTCCTATTCTTCGATAATGATAACAGATAGCCAGCTAGTCAATATTTCCAAAAGGAGAGGTGGGGTTGGGATTAATCTGTCAAACTTAAGGCCAGAAGGAACTCCAACCAAAAACGCGGCAAGAACATCTACCGGAATCTCTACTTGGATGGAGAGGTTCAGTCATAGTATTCGCGAGGTTGGTCAGGCGGGGAGAAGAGGGGCGTTAATGCTTGCTCTAGATATTCGCCATCCAGATATTGAAACCTTTATAACAATCAAAAATGACGACACAAAGGTCACAGGAGCCAATATTTCCGTTTTGGTAAACAAAGAATTTATGGATGCTGTTAAATCAGATTCCGGTTTTGAATTAAGGTGGCCCATAGACAGTGATTCCCCCTTAGTATCAAAAACAATAAAAGCAAAAAAATTATGGAACTTAATAATAACCTCGGCCCATCTTCGCGCTGAACCAGGAATACTGATGTGGGATAACGTCCTAAACAATGGCCCAGCAGATAGATATGAAAAATATAGGTCCGTATGCACGAACCCTTGTTCCGAAATTTCCCTCTGCGCTTACGATTCGTGCCGTTTGATTGCAATAAACCTTTATTCGTATGTCAAAAATAGATTTACCGAACAATCTTATTTTGATTTTGACCTTTTTTCAAAGCATGTCAAATTAGCCCAGAGACTTATGGATGATCTTGTTGATTTGGAGTCTGAAAAGATAGAGAAAATCATCGACAAAATCAATTCCGATCCCGAACCAAAGAATATAAAGTCCGGAGAATTAGAGCTATGGCAAAATATCAAATGGTATAATGACAATGGGCGCAGAACTGGCCTTGGGATAACCGCCCTCGGCGATACCGTTGCCGCTCTTAATCTTAAATATGGCAAGGAAAGCCTTTCTATTGTAGAGAAAATATACAAGACAATGAAACTTAGCGCGTATCGAAGCTCCGTTGAAATGTCAAAAGAGCTTGGCCCTTTCACGGGGTATGATTCCGAAACAGAGAAAGACTGTCCTTTTATAAAAAGAATTGCCGATGAAGACAGGGCTTTATATGAAGACATGGTTAAAAACGGCAGAAGAAATGTGTCCCTAACAACCACCGCACCAACTGGTAGCGTAAGTATTTTAACACAAACCTCTTCTGGCATTGAGCCGGTCTTTCTTCTCTCTTACAACCGCAGAAAGAAAGTCAATGCAAGCGAAAAGGACGTTAAAGTTGACTTTGTTGACAAAAACGGCGATTGCTGGCAGGAGTTTCCCGTTTATCACTATCGCGTGAATGACTGGATGGAGGCCTCGGGGAAAACAGACGTAAATAAAAGCCCTTGGGCTGGATGTACCGCTGGAGAGATCAACTGGAAAGAGCGAGTCCTGTTGCAAGCGACCGCCCAAAGGCATGTTTGCCACTCAATATCCTCAACCATAAATCTTCCCAGCGACACTTCCGTTGATGAAGTCGAGAATATATACATGGAAGCCTTTGACTCCGGATGCAAGGGCATTACCATTTATAGGGATGGATGCAGGACTGGGGTACTCGTCAAATCAGACGCAAATAAGCCCAGCCTTGGAGTTCCTCAAACAGTGGCACCCAAAAGGCCAAAAACTTTGCCGTGCGAAGTTTTTCATGTTACAAAGGGCGGCAATAGGTATTATGTTTGCGTCGGTATTTTTAATAACGAACCCTACGAAGTTTTCTGCTATTTAAATGACGACGGAGAAGGAGACGTTATAGTTCCCAAATCTATTAAACACGGAGAACTAATAAAAGAATCTCGCGGCAGATATAAATTGAAAAATTCCGACAGAGGATACAGTTGCGTACTGAATAGCGATAAGGCCGACGATTCCGTTGAAGCCCTGACCAGAATGATTTCTACCGCCCTAAGACACGGAAGCAACATTTCCTTCATTGTCCACCAGCTAGAGAAAACAAAGGGAGACCTGACTTCGTTTGCGAAGGTTCTGGCGAGGACTCTCAAGAAATATATTAAAGACGGAGAAGAAGTTCATGGCGAAAATTGTTCTGAGTGTGGGGGGAAACTTGTTAGGCAAAACGGTTGTATTACATGTCAGTCATGTGGTTGGTCAAAATGCTAAAATCCTCCCGCCCAATAACCTATGAAAACGAGCTTGGGATTATTAACATTCCTGATCCGGACGCACTTATTCGAGTTGAAATATCTGACGACCCACGTATAATAACCGAAAACAAAAAGGAAAAACCAATGAACACCATTAGAACAGCGCGTGAAGAGATTGAAGCGGAATACACCCGCTCGAAAGTTGACGAAGCCAAGGACCTGCTTCGCCGAATAGATGAAGCAGAGGCTATTCTTAAAAATCTGTATGAAGAGCTTCACGAAATAGAGAGATGATTGATTCTTGTCCAGTTGAAGTTCTTATTTCTTTTGAAAATGGGAAATTTGAGAAGGTCTTGCCAACAAGTTTTCAATTCAACCTTTCAGCGGGAGGTTATTCGACTATTGATATTTCTGGGGTTATGTCTTCCCGCGAATACGAACGAGAGTCTATACTGGAATCATTTTCCACTCTTGACCTTTTGAGAGAAGTCAGAAAACGCACAGAGAAATAATTATGATCGCTGACGAAATAGATGCAAAAAAAAGAATTCTGTACAATCGGATATATTCGGCGCTTAAAGAGTTTTCCCAAGACACCGGATTGATAGTTGAGAATGTTTATTTTCACAGCGCTACATGCTCAAGGATTGGCGAACCAAGCGTTACTGAATATTTTGACTTTGAATCGACATTAAAAACAAAACTAGATTAAAAAAAGGAATAAAAACATGAAATTCGCAACAGAAGACATTATAGAAGCCCTTCGTGATTCAAAAATTGGCCCCGATGAGATTGATGCCGTAATTGTTAAGTTGGATGAAATTGCCGAACAAATAAGGAAAGAAAAAGAGTCCGCTAGAATTAGTAGGCCCAAGAAGCGATTCGTCCTTCTCAATCCCAAGGATACTTCCTCCTATTATCTAACCCAAACAGAAGCAGATGCGGACCTGTCCCAGATTGTTCCAAATATTCAGAAGGCAATTGGAGATTATAACGAAAGGGCCAAGCGGAAAAAAGTTGAAATAAAAAATAACGCTGAGGCTATTGAGTTTATTCCAAACAAAATTCTGAAGGATAGGGGTATTGTAGTGAAGTCGAAAGAACCTTGTAAGGTTGAAAGCATATAAGGAACTTTTTATGATAAACTCATTTATTAATTGGGTCTCCGAGCTTATCGGCGTTGCTAGTCCGGTTTGGCCCAAGGCATGTAAAAAGATAGAGTCCATGATGATTACTCCGTTCTTTGTATATAAAGATAGGAAAAAATCCAAAAAACAGGCAGAACTTTTAAGCAAATCTGATAAATACAACTCTATTTGCGGTCTTGTCGATCTTCAAGAGGGGAGAAACTATATTATAAGCGGTAGAAATGCCACTAAACTTAAAAAACAATGCGTAAAAAACATAAGGACCGCCTTGGACAATGGCCTTACACCAGTTCTTATAATCAGAAATGACTGGGCTGTTAGAAATAAAATAAAACAAAGAATCCCCTCTATTGACGGTCCGGCCCCGTCCAATCAGGCAGACTTCTATTCGACCTCGTTTTTCGACAGGGAATCAAAGTTTCTGGAAAGCCTAAAATGGCTTTTTCCTTATATTCATATTCAGGTCAATATAGAGCCAGAACATCCGGCTTCCGCAGATTTTGCGAATTCCCTTTCTATTAAGCTACGCTCAATTGGTTTTAAGAATAAGATCATAGTCAATCCTTATGGCAAGGCTGTTTCTGCACATTCCTCAATAAAGGGCCACCTTGATTCTAACGGAGTTTCTTGGGGTAGAAGTTGGCACAGCATGTCGCTTCCTCCGGACCCCATTTGGAATACTGACGGCAATACTGAGATAAATCGCGGAACAATAAAGAACTACTATATAAAAATAAAAAACAGTGGACGAGAATATATAATCTGGTCTCAAGAAATGGCCAATAACCCAGACGGAATTCCGTCAGAATATCTGTAAAATTTTCTTGACTTGTTCGGCCATTTGCCTTATTATGTAGGCATGAAAAATTTCACAGACATATTCTCAAGCTATGGAGGTTGCCTTCCAAAAGGCCTTCTTCTCCCAGAAGTCAAAATCGATCAAAAGCACTATGAGAGACTTAAGATTTCTGATTCCAGCAGTAACTTTGATTTTCTTAAACAGCTTTGCCTCGGTTCGTTCAATAAGCTCACCTTCAAGAATGAAGAGGAAAAGACTAAATATCATGACCGCATGAATCACGAGCTTGCGCTTTTTTATGAACTCAACTTTACAGATTATCTTTTACTTACTTGGGATATTATTGAGTTCTGCAAGGAATCTCAGATTCCTACTGGAATGGGAAGAGGATGCCTTCATCAAGATTCCCCCATAAAAACAGAAAAAGGTATTAAAAAAATATCCGAAGTTAATAGCGGCGACTTGGTTATAAATAAACTTGGAAAACGCGACCGCGTATTATCGGTACATAAATGGAAATTTATCGGCAATCTTGTCGGGATTAGAGTCTTTTCCGGCTCTGGTAGGCCAATCTTCTTTACTGGGGATCATCATATTTTAAGGATAAAAGACACCTCTCTTCCTTATTCGCAGGAGAATACAGAATGGGTTGAGGCCTCTTCTGTTAAGAAGGGCGACTACTTAATTAGATTTCCACTAAAAATACAAAAACAGGCATGTCCCACCGTAGACATTTCTGCGTTTTTTAATGAATTTGATGATTCCCATTGCTACGAAAAGGTGCAAAAAAAAGAAAAAGGGCCTTTGTCTTGGAGGCAAATACAAAGAGAGACCAAGCTTCAATATAAGTTTTTAAATTTCATATATAAAAACGGATTTGGACAAAACAAAACACACTCCCACCCCCTGACAGATAGATTAAAAAACTATCTCAATAAAAACGGTCTTTCCGAAAAAGATTTTTTGGAAAAAAAACACTATGAAATCAGGAAATATTCCCGTTATATGAATTCATATGATTTTGGGTATATTGTTGGCTTTTACGCCGGAGATGGTAGTATATCTACGGGCGGAAGCTGTACAATCCTTTCCGTTGACTCAAAAGACAAAAGCTCTTTATCAAAAATAACCTGCATACTAGAAAAACATGGATTAAAATTTTCTATATCCGAGCAATCAGATTGCGGTTGCACTCATATTTCTATAAATAGCAGACGCTTTTCTTTAATGATGTCTTACTATTGCTCCGGAAAAACCGTCTCTAATACTAAAAGATTTAATAGCGCGGTTTATTCTTTTTGCGACGACTCTCTACTTGGCTTGATTGATGGTCTTGTTGATTCAGATGGTCACAGAGATAAATACGGAAATCTTTCTTTTTATAATACAAGCGAAAACATTGTCAACACATTTCGTGAAATTTACGAGATGATATACAGAAAACCAATTTCCATTAACATTTTTTCTGGAGAAAAAAGAATCACAAGGAACTCAAGGGATGCCTTTCACTGTTATACTGTGAAATCAACAAGCGGAAAAACTATTTTACCAGAGAATAATTCCGACCCCATTCTTTGCATGGTCATGGAAAAAACAACTCAAAGATACAATGGATATGTTTATGATTTGGTTGTAGACGAAGACCCCTCTTTTTCTACGTCCGATTTTATTGTCCATAATTCCTCTGCCGGATCACTTGTTTTATTTCTAATGGGCATAACGGGAATAGACCCGATAAAGAACGGTTTGTATTTTGAAAGATTTTTGAGCAGGGCCAGAGCAAGACAGTTTATTGAAAACGGCGTTAAATATTTTATCGATTCACCCGATATCGACAATGATATTTCGTATGATCGCCGCCAAGAAGTTATTGATTATATCTACTCAAAATACCCCGACTACGTATCCTCCATTTCAACCTTTGCTACCCTTAGCGGAAAGCTTTGCGTAAAAGAGTGCATAAAAATTGTTGACGAGGATGGGGAAGAGGTCGCCCAGCATATTGCGGACTCCATTCCGAAGGTTTTTGGTAAAGTCATGCCGCTCATCAAGGCAAGAGAAAAAAGTGAAAAATTCAAAAAATGGGCGGATAAGCATGAAAGAACCTTTTTAATTGCGTCCCAACTAGAGGGCCTGATCAAAAACACGAGCGTACATCCATCGGGGGTTGCCATTGGTAGCAAAAAGATAATGGAGCTATCTCCGGTTTCTTATGACTCTACCAACAGGCCCGTTTCAAGCTATGAGATGGATACCGTTTCCAACCTGATGATTAAAGTAGATATCTTGGGCTTGAGAACCCTCTCCGTAATTGACGACGTATGCAAAAGGCTAAATATTGATTGGAAGAAGATCGATACAAATGACCCTTTTATTTATGGAGTTCTCCAAAAGCTTGACACCCCAAAGGGAATTTTTCAAATAGAGGCTGGCGCGACATTTCAAGTTTGCCAGAAGGTGAAGCCAAGGAATCTTTCCGAACTATCTGACGTTATCGCCCTGTCTAGACCTGGTGCAATGGCTTTTGTGGACGATTATGTTGATATAAAAAACGGAAATAAAATCATTCCAGAACGTCACGCTATTCTTGACGAAATCCTAAGAGAGACAAAAGGCATTATTATCTATCAAGAGAGCTTAATGAAAATTGCCCATGAAGTCTTTGGACTCTCACTTGAAGACGCAGAGATGATAAGAAGGTCGGTGTCGAAAAAAAAGCACAAAGAGATGAAAAAATGGGAGAAAAAAATACGCTCCCAAGGGAAAAAGCTTGAAATAGATAAGTCGATTGTAGACTTTTGCTGGGATGCCTTTAATGCGGCGGCGGATTATTCGTTCAATAAATCTCACAGCGTAAGCTATGCAACTCTTTCTGCCATAACGACTTACCTTAAATACAAATACCCCCAAGAGTTCTTCATTTCCCTCCTAAAGATGTCACAGTACGAGCCGAAGCCCCACGAGGAAATCCGCATCATTTCAAATGAACTTCGCAATTTTGGAGTAGAGCTTTTACCACCCGATCTTGCTAGGTCAGAGATGGAGTTTTCCATTGAGGGAAAGAATATCAGGTATGGGCTAAAGAGCATTAAGGGCATAAGCGAAAAGAGCCTTGAAGCTCTAACTAAGTTTAGGTCGTCCTCCGCTCCTAATAAACTGGAAATCTTTCAGGCCGCAAAAGAGGCTGGACTAAATATAGGAATCTTGTCGGCCTTGATTCAGGCCGGAACGCTTGGAGATTATAGAGAAAAAAGGGCGAGAACGGTTTTCGAGGCACAATGTTTTAATATTCTTACAGACAGGGAAAAGAGAAATCTCCTTATATTTGCTAAGGATTTTGACTTTGATCTTCTAAAATGTATGAAGTTTTGCCACGACAATAATAAAATTGCTGACGATCAGAGGGTGCTTTTTAAGGAATCTCGCTGGCAGACTATCATTGGAAAACTTGACACGTATCGCCAGATTTATTCACAAAATAGCAAATATGAAAATTTTGCTAACTGGTTTTTCGAGAAAAAACTCCTTGGGTACAGCCCGAATATCAAACTGAAAGACGTGATGGGAGACGGCTTTAATGACAGCGAAGATATATCGAATATGCATAAGTGGACTAAATATAAGCTCATAGGCACGGTAGACATTTCCAAAAAGGCCAAGTCTGCGGCTGGAAATCCATATATAATGTTGTCTGTTTTTGATGATTCTGGCTCATTCAAGGCCCTCCTTTGCGACAATCAGCGATACAAGAAGTGTACGGAATATATTGAGTCTGGCAAGAAAATTCCCGAGAAGGACGATATCGTTATAATAATAGGTTCCCCTTCTGACGATGGCACTATTTTTATAGAAGATATGTCAATAATGTCAGAAAAAATCTACATGAAACTTTCTGACATAAATTAGTTTCGTGTAACCTTATCTTAACGGAACGAATGTCTTATGGAGAAAATCGCCATTTTTATCGAAGAGTTTTGGCCAGCGATTGCGGCAATAGGAGCGGCAACGCTTGGTATTTTTTATAAGTCCATAGCAAAGTTTATCTACAAAAGAGTATACCTTTTTCTGACAAGGGTAAAGCAAATGTTTTTAATTCCTTCTTCTTGCCCGATTCCGCATGTTAGTAAACTTCTTTTTGAAATTCAGAAGGAATTAAAACCCAATGGAGGCGGGAGCCTAAGAGATGTTATCAATAGAATTGAGAAAGAACTTAAAAAGACCTCTAAAAAGGTCTCTTATCTACAAATATCTAGTGAAATAATGTCTGATACCCTCGATATTCGCAGGTGGGCGGCTGATAAAGACGGCAAGTTAAATTTTGTTAATACGTCCCTTAAGCATCTAATAGGCGATTCAAATGCCCAGTCTTACTACGGAGACGGATGGACTAATTTCGTAGCAAAGGAAGACCGAGACTCTGCTATTCACGAATGGAACAGATGCGTTGCATCTGGCATAGACTACCATGATACGTTCTTTGTTCAAAATTCCATAACAGGCAAGAAAATCAAAATTTCTAGCCACGCAAAGGTCGCTAAATCTGAGTCTGGACAGATCGAGGGTTGGCTTGGAATTATAATTCCACACGATGATAATCGCTAATTTTCCAAAAGCTCACCTATGTTAATTACTCCATAACCCCACTTCTTATCTCTTCCAACTGTCCCTTTGTCAATGCAATGTTTTACTAGATGTTCTCTTATTTGATCTACAGTCTTGCAGTCATTTTTGCCCGTTTCTGCTTCTTGTTTTAAATGTTTTGATATTAAAAGGGCTACGATTCCAGCAACGAAAGGGGTCGCCATGCTCGTTCCGCTCAGTTTTGCGTATCCAGATTTAGGCCACGTTGAGTAAATATCAACACCAGGTGCCGCAAAGTCCACCTCGTCTCCCGTTGTACTAAAGTTCGCAAGCCTTCCATTTTTGTCGTAAGCACCCACTGCTATTACTTTTGGGGAATATTTTGCCGGATAGTTTACACCCTCGGTTCCGGAGTTTCCAGCCGCACAAACGATGCAAACATTTTTTTCATATAATTCGTTTATTGCTTTTTCGCACCTTCTACCTAGTCTTGAATCTGAGCCAAGGGACATTGACACAATATGGGGAGGGTACTCTCCGTGTAATTCGCGCAAGCAGTATTCCAGCCCCTCCGCAATTGCCCTTATCGATCCAGAGCCGCTATCATCAAGAACCTTAATTAGAAAGAGGTTGGCTTTTGGCGCAACGCCGACAACCCCCGTGCCATTCTTTTCAGCCGCGACTGTTCCGGCGCAATGTGTATTTGACACGAAGCATCCATTTGCGAGATAGGTATGATTCTTTTCTACGGTAAAGTCATAATAATATTCGTTAACTTTGTTTTTTGATATTTTTTTAATTTTCTTCCCAAAAACATTTTGCTCCCTTAGAGAGTTTTTCGCACGTTTTTTCTTGTAGTCAATAAGAAGCCTGTTTGATATTTCTTCCCGCATGGCCGAGAACTCTACGTTAAATACCTCCGCAGAGGAATCTGTTCTTTTTATCAGCGCCGAATTGTATTGTTTATATTTTCTATAAGACGCAATTATTCCTATCGAATGAAGTAATGCACACATTTGTTTTGCAAAGCTTTTTGACGCGGTTGTTATCCTGTGCTTTTCCGACCTTCCGCTGATGCACCTGTCCCCGTCCAATACCCCCGCAATAAACGCGTGTATTACGCTCCCTTTTGATTTGCTTATTGATTTTGGCATGTCTTGAGTTATACTTTTTGCGCCTTTTTTTATTCCCGCATTTTGTATCATCAAATGGATTGATTTATTGTCAAACCTAAGCCTATAACAATTTCTTGTTTTATCTATTACAGAGTTGTCGATATTCTTTTTTATTAATATTTTTTGAACTTCCCTTAAAAAAGCTATATTCGACGAGGAAATATCTATTCTATATTGTCCCTTCGTCTTATATACATGTCCGTCAGTCAGTATCAACCCCAACAAATAGCCCCAGTCTTCGTCGATTATATATTTGTCTGCTTTTAGTTCAAATTTTCCCTTCGCGCATTCTCGGCACTGCCATTTGTTTTTTCTTTCTTTCGTATGAAAATATTGTTTTCTTCCGCAAAATAAGCATTTTCGATATTCCGACCCCTTTATTGAAACGTATTCATCTGAAAGCCCTTCAAATTTGCCCCTTGGCACCACAATCATCTCTCCCTCTTCGAGTTTTGAGGCTTCTTTTTTATTTATATCCAGTCTTTTGTGAGTTAAGGCCTTTATTGTATATATTTTATGCCACGGCGTAAGTTCTAGTTTTATGTTTCCCGCCAGTTCTACATTTATTACATTTTCTTTTATTTTTGTCTTGTGGAGCAGTTTAATTTTATCGGTTTCTGTCTTTCTTGTTATTGGATTAAATGAAAATGTTTTTATATTTAATTTACTTATATCTTTTACATACCCCTTATATTCGCTCGAATATATCTCCTCTTCGTCTATTCTGTCATATAATTCTTGTATTGTTTCTATTCCGCCTTCTGTGGTATGAATTAGAGTATCCGCCGAAACGCATCCGTGCCCAGCGACATCTTCCCCACTTTTTGACTGAGAAAAATTTCTTCCGCCTTTTATATTGGCAACCAAATCTGGGTGGACGGATTCTCCCGCAGTATCAAGTATGTAGACATTAACGCCTTCCCCCATTGTTTTTTCCCATGTTTTCGGGACTCCGTGCTGTAGAAGCCCCCAGTCCACAACTTCTGACAATGCCCCCACTACTTTTTCCACCTTGAACGGCGGTAAATTTATTTTGTTTCTTTTCATTTTTACTCCCAGAAAAATATACACTTTTTCTTGAAATACGCATCCGCCACTCTTATCATAGTCATGAGAGAAAAAAGAGCTAAAGAAATAAGAAAAATAATGAATCTCGATCCCTCCGACGCCCGATCTAGCCGTCAATATAGAGGGCTCAAGAAGATATATACGAGACTTTCCTCAAAGGCAAGGCCTATTTTTATGGAAAAACTAAAGGAGATTTTTACGTGACAAAAACTCCCCACCAGCAAAGAGTTGAATCCTTTATGAGGCTTGCGAAACAAGACGTGCCAGACAAGCCAATTACGCCAAGTTCGGAAGTTTGCGTACTCAGAGCCCGTCTTATTCTCGAAGAAGCTCTAGAAACCATTGAGGCATTGGGTTGCGAAGTTCTTGCAGAGAGGACCTTCTCTGTAACAAAGCAAAATGTGGCGGTTGTTTCGGTAAAGGACCCCGATATCGTAGAGGTTTGCGATGGGTGCGCTGATATTTCTGTTGTTACCATTGGAACTCTTTCTGCATTCGGCGTTCCAGACAACGAATTACTTAGCCTTGTCGATAAGAATAACCTTGAAAAATTTGGGAAAGGTCATTCTTGGAGGCCGGATGGCAAACTTGTAAAGCCGCCCGATCATCAGGCCCCAAAAATAAAGGAATACATCGGCACCCTTTCAGGAGAAAAAGAATGAAATTTTTAAAAGCCGTTACCTTCGTGGAGAAACAAAACCTTGACTCCACGAATCTCTGCAAAGACGGGATCGGCTGTAGAAACCCAAAAACATAATACCCGCATGACTGCCAGAAAAGGTTCCGAAAGAATCTCTAAAACAGAGTATGGTCTCCTTTTGGCCCTATCTGCCTCTCTGCGCTCCGAGGACCCCTTTACGAAGGTTGGTGTGGCACTAGAGAATCACGAAGGCAGGATCGTTGTTACGGGCTATAACGGACTTCTGAGCGGCCAGACACTTGACTTCCTAATGGAGAACGAGCGCGACAGGAAAAACCTTCATTTCATTCACGCCGAAACAAACGCCCTGTCGCTGGTAAAAAAAGGAGACATTGCCACTATTTACCTGACATATTCGCCATGCGTACCGTGTTGTCACAATATTGCGGCACACGGAATCAAAAAGGTCGTATTTCTAAATAAGTATTCAGAAGATTACGAGGAGGTTTTATTGTCTTACGGAATTGAGTGTATCCATTATGTTGAGATTCAAAATGAGGTCCTAAAAGAGATGGCCTCAAAAGATGTTTTTAAAAGAATCCCAAGGTAAAAAATATGTCTAAAACCTTTCGGTACGGTGCTCCAAAAAAACGCGACTGGCGCGGCAAATACAAAAAACCAAAAAAGAATGAAAAAAATAAAAAATCCGCAAGACGCGGAGTATCAGAATCTTACGACGATTTTCAATTTTTTGACGATTGCCCATAGCGGCTTTTCCAATAAAACCTCTTGACATTTTTGGTCCTTTTCTCATAAAATGGTCTCGAAAATAAGAGATAAATAATAGTGAAAAACAAAATACATGACGTTTTAGTCCTTAATAGGGGCTATCTTCCAATCCATATTATAGAATGGAAAAGGGCTATTTCTCTTATTTATCAGGAAAACGCCCGTGCGCTAGACGCTGACCTTGTTTCATATTCTTTTGATGAGTGGCTTTCTTTCTCTGGATCACCAAGCTCTTCCGAATACACAAAGGTTAGCTCTATAAGCATGATTGTATCTGTTCCAGAAATCATAACTCTTACTAGATACAATAGGCTTCCTCAGCGTGATGTTAAGTATTCTCGGCAGTCTCTTTTTGAGAGAGACGGTTTCAGATGCGCATATTGCGGAGAAAATTTCCCACGAGAAAAACTTACCGTTGACCATGTTATTCCTAGAGTTTTAGGCGGGAAGACCTCTTTTGACAATACCGTTACCGCCTGTAAGGATTGCAACGCTCGCAAGGGTGGTAGAACTCCTGAACAGGCGAAAATGCCTCTTTTGTATAGACCAAAGAGGCCGCGCTGGATCAGTCCGATTCACAAGAAGGGCTTTCGCAAGACCCTTAAGAGTTGGAGAAAGTTTATGTTTAAGGAGCCAGATGTCGTCTAAGGCAAAAACTAGCACGTATCGCCCCGTTAAGGTTGATATAACACCGGAAATGGTGGAACGTGCCGAGGCTAGAGACTGTGGGCAAATGAACAAAAACTCGTTCATGAAGGGCAAGGGAAATATAGTGGGGTTTCTTGGAGAGGAAATCGTGCAATCCCTAAGCCCTTCTTTTATTTGGGCCGATACCTATGATTATGATTTTATTTATAAGAAAAAACACACCGTTGATGTAAAATCCAAATACCAGACGGTAGACTATGAGCCAAAGTTTTTCTATGAAGCTTCTGTTGGTAAAGACAGCTTGCACCAGAAAACAGATTTCTATATTTTTTGCAGGGTTTTTCGAGACAAAGAAGGCAACTATCCCTACGGGTGGGTTTTAGGCTTTATGCCAAAGAAACTTTATTTTGTAAAATGCAAGAAGCTGTTGAAGGGAACGGTTGATCCCAGCAACAACTTTCATGTCAGGCAAGACTGCTACAATCTCCCATATTTCAAACTTTTTCCTATCAGAGAATTTTTAAAGAACCCTAATTGGGACTGGAGGGGCGAAAAATGAAACTAATGCAATGGTTCAGGCGATGATGGTAAGAGAAAAAAATAACCCAAAAGAAAATTTGATGGTATGAACAGTGCTCAAAGCGTTTGGTTTTTAGTGTAAGCCAAATAGGAACAAATAATTATGGCAATGAAAAAAGAAGAAACGATTTTGTTGGCGGCGATGATTGGATTTCTGACAATCCCTTGGTTTGTCGTTGGCTTAAATATTTGGGGATGGTTTTTCGTAACAATGGCGACTGTCCTTCTCGTTTTTGAGGCGATATCCTGTTGGATCAATGACGGCAAAACAATAAGCCGAATGTTTTGGGAGTTCTCTGAAAAACATAAAAAAACCTCATATGGCATTTTGATTTGTCTGGTAATCGCATGGATATTGCTAATTGCGCACCTTTTACATTGGCCGTGAGCGAAGAAGCTAAAAATTGGTTTTTGTCCCTGACGGGATCGCCCCTCGTTCCACCTGATTTATTCGAGAGAATAGAATCTCTTTATAAGGAATACATTTCTGAGGCGTCTAAGGGGGGCGGGTGCTCAAAGTGCCGAAGAAGAAGACTTAATCGAAAATACTCTGGCATTTTAACATCCCTTCTAAAATAAACTTTCACAACAAAAATTGGTCCGTGTACCATTTGTTGATACAATGATAAGACGATTCAAACAGATTAGCCTGAATTCAGAAGGGACACCCATGTCCTAAAGGGTTGCCGTGCAGTTTTTTACGTCAACCCGCGAAAAAGGCGGGTTTTTTTTGTTGACATTTTGGAGAAGATCGCGTACTATAAGCGCAGAAAATTTGAGAAGGTTATTGAATGGTGTCCTTTAACACCAGACGCCGCCGGGATGATCAGGGCGCGTGGTAATATACCAGAAGGACGAAGACATAGACAAAGGTAGTGAGTTCACCTTGGAGGGGAAGACCTCTTAAATCCCCAAGCTCACATCTAAACAAAACAAGGTTTCTTTTTTACAGACTGCGGGTGAATCGGCTAGAGTGCAGATGGATGGCTCATAACCATCATAGAAAGGTGCAATTCCTTTATCCGCTACCATTTTATCCTCCGGTAGCTCAGGTAGTTAGAGCAGTTGTCTTATAAACAACAGGTCGTCCGCGCACATCGGACTCGGAGGACCAATTTTTATCACGGCCCCGTGGTGAAAAGGCGAAACACAAGGGTCTTAAACGACAAATGCGTTTCACTTAGTTCGATTTTGTGTGTATATCTAGTTATGAAAAAACACACAAAAGAAGAAATTGAACTTGCTGTAAGTAGTAATTTTTCTGTTGCAGAGTCGCTTCGATCTATCGGACTGCGACCAGCGGGAGGAAACTACAAATGGTTTAATCGGATGGTAAAAAAATTTAATATTGACACCTCTCATTTTACCGGACAAGCATGGTCAAGAGGAAAAAAACTAGGTCCGTATGCTTGCAGAATTAATCTTAAAGATATTTTGGTTAAAGATTCTTCCTATGCCTCGTCAAATAGACTTAGGAAGCGCTTGATATCAGAAGGTCTTAAAAAGCATCTCTGCGAGGAGTGTGGTAATACGACATGGAATAATAAACCAATTCCATTAGAGCTAGAACACTCAAACGGAGTAAATACTGACAACAGGATAGAAAACCTAAAACTTTTATGTCCAAATTGTCATGCCCAAACTCCGTTTTATAGAGGAAGAAACAAAATGAGCGCTCGCTCTGAAAAGAGAGAGATGTACCGCGTCAAATTCGGGGAAACCTTAACTGGCAATCCCGAGCCAAGCCGCCACAGAGCGGAAGGTGTAGAGACTTTACGGCGCGAACCTAAGTTAAATGAACCGTGCGAATGCGGCAAACCCAAGCGCAAAACAGCTAATATGTGTATAGACTGCTATCGAAAGAAGATGTCTGCGTCAATACCCTCAAAAGAGGAATTATTAGTTGCGTTTGTAGAGCTAAAAACGTTTGTTGCAGTTGCAAAAAAATATTCCGTGTCTGACAATGCCGTTAGAAAATGGCTGGTACGTCGCGGTATATCATTTGACATGGTTAAGAGAAAGTCCAGCGCACAAACGAATACGGTAGAGAAATCTATAGTGTGATGAAAAACCCTTACATAAGAAACACTGCTGGTTCGAGTCCAGTCGGGGCCACCAATTTAGGCTAAACCACCACCATTGTTTAGCCAAGTCGCAAAAAGACAAGAAGCATACGTGGTGTATGGACAGCACACAGGCCCTACTAGATAAATCGAACGGACGCTTCGGCTTACGAGTTCAAGTCTCGTCTTGGGCACCAATTTTCGGGCCTATAGCTCAAATGGTAGAGCACGAACCTCGCAAGTTCGACTGGTTCCGTTTCGATACGGATAGGTCCACCAATTTCACACTCCCATCGCCTAATGGAAATGGCACTTGGCTACGGACCAAGAAAAATGAGGGTTCAAGTCCTTCTGGGAGTACCATTTAGTGTATATTTTCTATTTATATACATGAATATAGTTTTTTATATGTTATTTTTGATTCTTTGCGCCTATGTTTACAGCAAATGCGTTTCTTATCCGTCTTTTGAGAATGACGGAAAGTGTTTAGGTGCATCCATTTTGGTTTTTATTCTATTTTTCATATATTCTTGCTTAAATGACTATGGGCTATAGACCGATGCTCCACAGGAACTTATTTCTTTCTTCAGGCGTCTTTCCTCCCCATTCTTTATTCGAGCTTAGTATTGTTTCTCCAGCTTCGTGAGACAAAATTCCAAATGATTTATCATACGGCCTTAAGTCCGGAGTACCAACAATTTGTATTTTATATGTTCCCCCTAGACCGGCATACCAGAATCCTGCCGATGTTGGTCTCCCCCATTGCCCCGAGGTTGGACTTAATCGAATTCCTTTTTCTATAACGATTTTTTTGCATTTTGTTATTGGCGTTATTCCGCTTTTGGAAAGCCTTGACGAAGCTCTTTCCCAAGCGTTATCTCTAACAATCTCCCACTCCTTGGGCACTTTGCAGTGTTTTAGGTTATTATAAGTTTTCGCCCTATTGTCTTTTTTTAGAATTGAATATAACGCACTTCCTAAACCGCCTATAACTATCGCTGATACTATAATTATTTTTGTGATCATGATTTTCTCCTATTTATTTATACACTCGCGCTCGTAGCTCAGAGGAAGAGCTTCTGGCTTTTAACCAGAGAGTCGGGATTTCGAAATTCCCCGAGCGCACCAATTTGTTACTGATCGGGAATATTATTGGATTCATCCCCCTGAATGTTGGAATGTTCCCGTTCGGTAACTTTCATGCCCCAGTCGTCTACTGGCTAGGACGCAAGCCCTTCAAGCTTGAGAAGGCAGATCGATACTGCTCTGGGGTGCCAATTTTAGGCGGGGTATTTATACCATTCGCCAAGTCCAAAAATGACAAAACCTAAACGTGGTGTATGGCGCACTCCGCCCCTTAGTACCGCCCTATAACGGTGGGAAACGGGGCGGCGGATAACGTTCAAGTCGTTAACTTAGTGTTGGCTAACGTGGCCTATTTTTTGGGCGAGCTTTTTAATGCTCCCATAGCTCAATTGGATAGAGCATCAGATTTCTAATCTGAGGGTTGGGGATTCAAGTTCCTCTGGGAGTACCACTTACAACATTTCGCCCCTGTATTGGCGCTGTTTCCTAAACAGTTAGTGCATAATGGATGATGAAGGTTCGAGTCCTTTCTGGGGCACCATTTTTTGATAAGGCGTAATGGCACACGACCATTATGCGTGTTGGCTTGAAACTCCACCGTGGGAAGTGGTTTATTCGAGACAAACACAATCCGACAGGTAAGATTCTGCGTAAGCATATACCCAATATGTGCAGAGCCTCCTGATTATTCTTCGGTACCTTATCAAAATTTCCTGTCCGTGTGGCGGAATTAGGCATACGCGCAACGTTGAGGGCGTTGTTTTTTACAAGTTCGAGTCTTGTCATGGACACCAATTTTGGTCTAGTAGTTCAAAAGAGCAGAGCACTACCTTGTCACGGTAGAAGTTGCGAGTTCGAGTCTCGTCTAGACCGCCATTTTAAGGGGCCGTAGCATAACGGTATTGCGTCTGCTTTGCAAGCAGAAGATTTTGCAGGTTCAAGTCCTGTCGGCTCCAGGTTTTAAGGAGTAATAGAATGCGCATAGTTGACATATACGTTGATTAAGTGCATTGTATTATGCGTTGTGGGCTTGTAGCTCAATCGGTAGAGCGGCTGTATGGCATATAGCAGGTAACGAGTTCAATTCTCGTCGGGTCCACCAATTTCATCAACTAATAATTAAGAAACAAAAAACGCCCGAGATGTACATTAAGGAGTTTTTTCTTTTTTGATTAAACGAAAGGATAGATAATATCTCTGCGGAAGTGGTGTAATGGTAGCATTGCGGCGAGAGGCTGTAGGTCAAGTTCGAATCTTGCTTCCGAAGTTAAGGAGATTAACGAATCAAGTGAAATCCCTTTTGTTGATGAATCGATTTCTGTGGGCGATTAATATCAATGGTCAGATAGTCTCTTTTACACGGAGAAAGTTGCAAGTTCGAGTCTTGCATCGCCCACCATTTTTCGGTAGTGTAACTCAATTGGTTAGAGTTCCAGTCTGATACACTGGCGGTTGAGCGTTCAAGTCGCTCCACTACCACCACGCCCGAGTAGCTCAATGGTAGAGCATCTCACTTGTAATGAGACGGTTGGGGATTCAATTTCCTCCTTGGGCTCCAATTTAACCATTAAAGTAACCACAAACCCACTGGTACTAGGATTTGTTAGTTGAGGAATACGGCTAACATGTAAAGGAGCTTTGCTCTACCTGCTTTAGTGGTTTATTTTCTGCCCGTGTGACGGAATTAGGCATACGTACTACGTTTAGACCGTAGGTTTTAGGAGTTCGAGTCTCCTCGCGGGTACCAATTTCATGCCGGATTAAACCACAAGCCCTGTAGGGTTCCGGCTCCATTTTAAACGGGTAGTAGTTCCGTAACCTGGTATCGGTCCTGTTTTGGAGACAGGTGCTTAATTGCCTTGCTGGTTCAAGTCCAGTCTACCCGACCATAACTTATTGCGACGGTTAGACTTGCGGCAAAAATGATATCAGAACAGCAAAACTAACGGACAGCGGGAAAGACCGCACAATTTTCGAGTTATTGGTGTTTAATGGTCAGCACGACAGGCTTCCACCCTGTAGGTATGGATTCGAATTCCATATAACTCTCCATTTCGAGTTCGTATTTTATTACAGACAGGCACAAGGATTTTTATGAAAAAATATATATGTAAATACTGCGAAAAAAAAAGATTTTAAGAACGGCGATGAAGAATAGAATAATTTTCGATAAGCTTATTGATTATAAATGCTCCTCATGCGGGAACGAAGGAGAATGGAGAGGCGAACGGCTATCCCTTCAACTTGAGCATATAAATGGAATATCTAACGATAATAGATTAAAAAATTTGACGTTTCTTTGCCCGAATTGCCACTCTCAAACAAAAACTTACGCTGGTAGAAAAAATAAGATTTTCAGAGAGAAAAAAGACCCAAAATGGAGAGAAAAACCTCGACCAGAAATCAGAAAAGTAAAGAGGCCATCGAAGGAAGTTTTAGAGAAACTCGTTTTAGATGAACCTATGACAAAAATAGGGACTCAATTCGGCGTATCTGATAACGCTGTTCGCAGATGGTGCAAATCATACAGGATAATCCTTCCCAAAAGACTAGGCTATTGGGCAAAAATACGCTCAAAAAAATAAAACAATTTATGCCCCGTTCTTCTATCGGATAGGATGCTAGACTTTCACTCTGGCGAGAGGAGTTCAATTCTCCTATGGTGTGCCAATTTCGGGAGTAGTTCTAGCCGGGGGTCTGTAAAACCCTTGCGCTCAAAAGCATGGCTAGTGGTTGCGCGGTTGGGTTCAATTCCCTCTACTCCCACCAATGCCTACATAGCTCAATGGCAGAGCATCTGTTTCGTAATCAGAAGGTTGGGGATTCAATTTCCTCTGTAGGCTCCATTTTTAACCGATAATGCAAGCGGGTTGAAATCCGCCGAAGGGCGCATAAAGAGGGTCGTATAAGTGTAAATGTTGAGAACCACTTATATGTAAATGTTCCTAAAGCCTTGGGTAGCACCTCGTCGAAATAACGGGAAATGGGAGTTCGAATCTCTCTCGGTTAAAGCTTTTGCGCTAGTAATTCAATGGTAGAATGCCACGTTGCCAACGTGAATGTTGCGGATTCGAGTTCCGCCTAGCGCTCCAATTTATGAAAACAGAAATATGTTATTTTTGCGGAGAAGATATTGAAGACTTCTTTTGGTGGATAGCGATTGAATGGGATTTGTACGAAGAAGACTCTTTCCGCCTTGAAGCTTTAAGAAATTCGTTTGGCAAACTCCATAAATAATTTTGGCTAAAGCCAAGAACACAGCAAACACCTAAAAAACAACAATCCCTTCTTACTTATTATAAGTAAAGGTAAACGCCGCAAACAGTTTGCTCTTGTTATAAAAAATGCGGCCTTTTTCGCACGTATACCCAAATGGTTAAGGGGCTTGTCTGCAAAACAAGTATTTGAAAGTTCGATCCTTTCTACGTGCTCCAATTTTCGCCTCCATCGTCTAGTGGACTAGGATACTACCCTCTCACGGTAAAGACGAGAGTTCGATACTCTCTGGAGGCACCATTTTAACACACACGCTTCGCCACTTGTTTTTTCAATGCGAATAAAGGGCGTGTTTTTGGGGCTGTAGCTCAAAGGAAGAGCGCTAGGTTGTGGCCCTAGCGATCTGAGTTCAATTCTCAGCGGTCCCTCCATTCATATTCAGGTAGTAGCGCAGTCTGGTAGCGCACCAAGCTGACATTTTTGGGCGTGAAAAAGGCTCGGAATCTCAAAAAACTCCGTCTGAGATGTCAAAGGTTTAAGTTTCACATTTCTGACCACTTTCCGTATCTTCTTACATGAAGAAATACGATGAAAAGAAACTAAGAGAAAAAATCTCTGAAAGCCACTCCATTGAAGAACTGATGAGAAAAATGAATCTATGTGTTTGCACTCATTCTAGAAATATTCTTAAAAGAGAAATCCTCAGATGCAATATAGATATTGGACATTTTAGTAAAACTTATGCGATCAAACAAAAAGCGATACATAAAGATATTGTCAAGATTTATCCGACTTGCTTGAGAAGTTTCACTACAAGAACAGGTGGGAGGGAAACGGCCTATTGCTCGCGTCGATGTTCTAATTCTTCACCTTTGGTTGTAAGGCTCACTGAAGAATCAAAAAGAAAAATTTCAAAAAAGTTAACAAAGCCATCTTTTAAAAAAAAGTGTCCCGAGTGCGGAGATATCTTTCTTACAAAAAGAAAAAAGGTCGTATGTTGCAGTAATTCTTGTGCAAGAAAACGCGGCTGGAAAAATGACAGTTTTAGACAAAAGATAATTTCTTCTATAAGAGGCAGAGTTGAGAGCGGTAAGCACAAGGGGTGGACCTCCCGAACCGGATTAAGCTATCCTGAAAAATTCTTCAAGAAGGTTTTTGAGTCGAATAAGCTCTTTGGGCAATTTGAGATCAATTATCCAGTCAAGAAAAAAGATTTGGGGATTAACTGCAATAGCAACTATTTTCTGGATTTTTATTTCCCCCATATCGGGCTTGACGTAGAGATAGACGGCGGACAGCACAAGCTCCAAGACAGAAAGAAGCACGATGCTATTAGAGACTTAAAGCTAAGGGAAAATGGATATGTAGTATATCGTATTCCGTGGAGAAGTATTAATACAGACAGCGGAAAGAAATATATAAAATCCGAAATTGAAAAAGTTTTGAAATTTATTGACAATTTAACGGGAAATATACCTCGGTTTTGATTCGGGCTCGTTTTGGGAGCGAATGCATTATGCCACGGTAGTTCGAGTCTACCACGCCTGACCAATTTAAGCCCATGTAGGCCAACCGGCAGAGTCGCTACACTCAAAATGTAGATGTTGCGGGTTCGAGTCCCGCCTTGGGCACCAATTTATGCGTTTGAAGCTTTTAGGTGAAGCCCCTGTCTCTTAAACAGGAGAACCGATATCATGATTCGGCAGACGCACCAATTTTAGTAAAAAGAATTTTCTGGAAACTTGGTGTAATACGGTTATGCACATAAGTCTGAAAAACTTAAGGTTTGGGTTCAATTCCCAGAGTTTCCACCAATTTAAACCGGACGATTAACTCAGCGGAAGAGTGTCACGTTGACATCGTGAAAGTCGCTAGTTCAAATCTAGCATCGTCCACCATTTATTGCCCTGTAGCACAAATGGTAGTGCGCTTGACTCTGGATCAGGAGGTTATTGGTTCAAATCCAATCGGGGCAACTCTTTTTCCACCTATCTTCCATTCGATTCTAGTTAGGTGGACCAGTTTATTTTGTTTAATACGGAATTTTGGTCGTGAGATTGAATAGCTAATTCCCTTTTGGTGTAATGGCAAACACAGGAGGCTTTGATCCTCTTATTCCAAGTTCGAGTCTTGGGGAGGGAACCATTTTTAGCAAACATTCGTCCGATTTCTTGCTTAAGAAAGGAGAAATTAATGATGAATAGTATAATAAAAAAAGGATTCAATAGGTTTCCGCTTGTTTATCCAACGGACGCCTTTGATGAAATGATCGAAAGCCTTTTCTCGTCCATCGAGAAAGGCTGGAATGTTGACAGGTTTTTTGACCACCCCTCGGGCTATCCTACGGATTTGGTCGAAGTTTCTGATAAGGACGGTAAGGTAACGGGCTACAAGCTGGACGTTGCTCTAGCCGGAATACCGAAGGAGAATATAAACCTGTCTGTTGACGGAGAGAACCTCGTTCTGTTTGTTGACAAAACAAGCGAGAGCGACAATAAATCCACCTCTTATATAAGTAGGGGTATTAGTCGCCGCTCCATGAAGACGAGCTACAGCCTTCGCGGTATAGACAAGAAAAACATTCGCGCCAAACTTGATGGCGGGATGTTAAAGGTTGAGCTTCCGCTTGCCGAAGAAGCCAAACCTATTAAAATAGAAATCGGCTAATCAATCTGGACGAATGTTTGCTATATTTTTTGGAAGATGAACCGTACAGGCGCGACGGCATCGGTTGCTAACCGACTGGCACTCGAAAGGGTGTGGGAATCATGCTCTCCGTCTTCCGCAGTTTCATGCCTACGTAGCATAGCGGCAATGCGTTCCCCCGGTACGGGAAAGATCATCAGTTCAATCCTGATCGTAGGCTCCAATTTCTTTGAAAAACATGTAACAATTTTGGTAGCGTGGCAGAGATGGCTTATCGCACCTGTCTTGAAAACAGGAGGGGTCCAAAACCCCCGTCCGTTCGAATCGGGCCGCTACCGCCAATTTTGGCTCATAGGCGAATGTTGCTTTGTCGCGCTTGTCTCGAAAACAAGTCTGGCTAAAAACCAGCGTCCGTTGAATTCGGACATGAGCCGCCAGTTTGATAGATAGGCGAATGTCGGTTCGTCGCGCACGATTGGAAATCGTGTCTGGCATAAAAAACCAGCGTGGGTTCAATTCCCTCATCTATCGCCATCCCGATGCCGCCAGCGCGGAATTCGATCTCATAAGTCGGATGTGGTGGGGCCAGCACCCACCTTCGGGACCATTTTAACGGGCAAGACAGGTTTCGACGTAAAGACGGACGGAATTCTTGCATGGCGCGGATGATTCTTGGCCGCGTAAAAATGAATCAACAAACAAACGCAGATGCAAATCTAGCACTCGCGGCGTAAATATCGTCGCGCCCAAAACCAGTGAGATTAACTCTTTCGTAGCTGGGAGTAGGGTCATTACTAAAGAGAACGCTTCTTGATGCAAATAGAGAATGCGGAATTTATTTGCTATGAAGTCCATAATTACTTGTAAACGAGTTCTTCTGTAAGGAAATTATGTGCGGCTGGTCCAGCAAAAGAAAACAGGACTAACCATGTGAACGAAAGATTTCTTAACTTTTTGCGGACCCGATTTTCGATAATCGGCTTGTCCACCATTTTTAGGTGTACCTTACTACGCTCAAAGAGTTGTTTGGGAGCCCAAGTTGTAGACCCGAAAGAGTCCTTTGTCTATGTCTTCGTCTTTTTTGCTTGAAAAATTTCTATTGTTGCGGATAATATATACGATCTTTTGAAATATAAAAAAGGCATTGGCTGAACATGGGGTCGCCAGCCCCAAAAGCTCGGCAAGATACCTGAAAAGGCTGTTTTGTCGGATGTTTAGTCTTGGCCGTGTAAGACACTAAAAGCCACGGGTGAGATCAACCCGTCGCCTCGGTGGTGCGGAACAAATCGCTATTAAAATAGATGGCTGTATTCCGTTGGCAGTAAACAACCTGCCCCTCCTTCCTTTATTGGAAAAGTTTTAGGGTCGCTCCCCAAAATTGGCGGTGGTCGAATAACATGGCTTTGATGATAACTTTCGGGTAATTCTTGAATCCCGTTATGCCGCTTTTTTCCGTAGTCATGGGCAAAACCTTGGCTACGGATTTTTTTTTTGTATTTTTACTTTTTGGCGTGTATAATAAAATGGATTCGATAAAGTTTTGAATCCTTAGCAAAGTCCCTGTAGAGGGCAAAGGAAAAAATGAATAAAAGACCAGTAGAAATCTTTGTCAACGGCAAAGCAATTAAACAATATGCTCACGACGGAAGAATCTTCGTTGAAGCAAAAATCGGTTCAGAGTATACGATTAAAATACAAAACTCTTCTTATAAAAGGAAACTTGTCGTCGCTACTATTGACGGCCTAAATGTAATTACCGGACAACCCTGCTCCGGAAAGCCTACCGAAAGCGGCTATATCGTAAACGGGTATGACTCCCTTGAAATCAAGGGCTTCCGAAAAGACTCCGACAGCGTTGGAGCTTTTAAATTTTGCCCATCAAATCTTTCCTATTGCAATGAAAAGGGGTTAGGCGGAAATAACGGGGTTATAGGTGTAAGGATTTACGACGAAAGGATTATGCTTTCTTGCCCCGTCTACACAAATCCAGAGCCGATATTTCCTTGGAAATACGAGACACCTGTTGTTACGTATCAAACAATCGAGGTAAACGACTGTTCAACCAGCGCCTTTTCCTGCTCTCAACAGAACACCGCATCCATGAGCTTTTCTGCCGGAACCACTTGGGGCAGTGAGATTAAAGATTCTGTTATCGAAGCCGGATTTGATGCGTCTGGCCATTATGAGGATTATATTATTTTTTATGATACGAGGGATAACTTAAAAAAGCTTGGTATTGACCTTGAAAGAGAAAAGAAAATCCATTACCCCAAGGCGTTTGGAGCGTTTGCCACGCCGCCTAGCGGTTGGCGCGGTTAATTCAATCGCCTCGCTTTTTTTCTGAAAGCGAGGCTTTTTTTGTTGACATCTCCCCCGTATTGTCTTATAATACGCATGAAAAATAGAGAAAGACTAGAAAAGTTCATTGAAGAACACGGGCTGGAAGATGCCGGATTACTTTACGCGGAAGGATTTGACGATGCCATTCTTGGAATTGGTCAGAAGTTTAACGACTATTCCGTGGTATACGATTATAACAAATGCATAGAAATTTTAGAAAAACAAGGAATGACCTATGAAGAAGCCATCGAGTATTTTGATTTTAATGTGACCGGAGCTTATGTAGGTAAAAATACCCCAATTTTTGTATATGGAAGAGAACACTTTTTATCCTAATACCCCGTGCCTTGAATGCACACAAAAACATTTTTGCACTGCGCTTTCTTTGGCAAATGAGTTTTCCTATTCTGATGAAAATGAGGCTTTTGTTATAGGAGAACTCGGGTGTGCGATTTTGCACTGCATGGTCGAGTACCCTGATTTGGCGAGCCGCATAAGAGAAGCGAGACATTTTGTTCAAGATGAAACGCCAGAAAAGGTTGACTGGCAAGGTATTTATAAAATAATAAAGAAAAAGATAAATGAAGAAAATAGTGGCAATTAGTGATACTCACGGATCGGACTTTTTGGACATCATTCCAGAGTGCGACATCTTGCTTATTGGCGGCGACATAAGCCCCGTAAAGATGCCTCACGACTTCAATTCTCAGCGCGGCTGGTTTAGAAAAAGGTTCATCCCCCAGCTTATCGAACTAAGAAAGAAGTGCGGCAACATTGTCTTAACTGCCGGAAATCACGATACCTTTTTTTACGAGTGCTCGGTTTCAAAGAAGGAAAACTCCGAAATAAGAAGCATTTTGCCAAGTGGCGTTTTTTATCTTAACAACAATGGGATGAAGATACACGGGATTAATATTTATGGCACCCCTTTTGTCAATCTCCCAATTTGGGGCGAGGCTGGACCCCCCGTTTGGAACTTTGCCTCGTCAAATCACAGTTTTTTTAGTGAGATTATTAGCGGCATTCCGAGTGGCGTTGATATTATTCTTTCCCACGGACCTGCATACGGATATGCGGACCAGATTCTCGACGAAAATCTTCTTGCGAACGCCTTTGCCATGTATAAGGATAGACTAAAGGCGGAACATCTTGGCGTAAAGGCTTTTGCTGAAAATCTTAAAAACAAACGCTTTCGCCGCTTAAAGTATTTTCTTAGTGGACACATTCATTCCGCCGAACACGAGTTTGTCGAGAATGAGGCCGGAGTCAAATTCGCCTGTATTTCTGTTCTTGACGAAAACTACAAATTAAGGTATGATCCCAAAATAATTGAGATCGAGTAGATGAAAAAGTTTCTAGTCATATTTTTTCTTGCGATATTGTGCCAAAACGCATATGCGTGGCAATCTGCAATTAAATATATCTATCTGGATAAATCCAACCGAGACATCGCTTTCGTTACAAATGGACTTCATACAGAAATTATCCTTGTAAATAACGAGACTGTATTGATAATGTATAAGAGTGAAAAAGAAAGAGCAGAATTAATATCAAAAACACTGGAGAAATAAAAAATGAAAAACTACAACAAATCAACCCTCGATAAGACCTTGATCGACATGAGCGAAGAAGACTTTCTTCAATATCTAGAAAAGGCGATTGGCCCAATGATCCCTATCAATCTTGACAAGATAAATATAGGGAAGGGCTGGAGACCCCTTTTCGTGGAGTTGCTACAGAAGATTGCTCTTGTTTCCGAACCACGCGAAGTTTGCATTGAAGGGGCGGAACCGCGACTAGGCAGAATGAGGATTTATTACTCCGTAAAAACCGAACATTCAGACGTGGCCGATAAGCTCAGGGAAGAGATTATTTCCACCCTGATTGACGAGGCGGCTAAAATCAGCGACAATATTGACAGTCAAACCGCCGAATGGTACGAAGATAAGCTTATTCTTGGCGGAGAAGTTTATTCCGTTTCAATTGACACCTTCAAAGAACTGTTTAGCGGAGAAAAAGACATTGATTTTGCAGAATCAGAAATTCTAAAAATGAAAAAGATCAACAAGGTCCGCTCTCTTGTTCAATACCTTTCGGAAGAAGACGCAGATACGGTTTTAAGGCTCTGCAAAAAGTCTGCCAGCTAAAATGTTTACAATCTACAATGAGCGGGAATGGCGCGATGTACTAAAAAAGCATCCGCTTCCCTCGGAAGAAATAAAAGAAGAAATATGGGCCAAGACAAGGCCCTATTCGCTTCCGCTTGTTGAGATTGGACAAAATGATGCGGATAGTGACTTTGACGCCCTTTCTAGACTTGATTCTAATTCTCTAATCAAGGAAGGCGAAGTCTTCACTCGCTATGAGTATAATTGGGACATTGGCAGAAGGTACATTGATTCATGTAATATCGGCAACAAATCCTCAAATTTTTACCATCAGGATTTAAGGTTTAAATGCGACTCCATTAATTCCCCCTCTCCGCATCGAACATGGAATAATAAAAAGTTTTTCTTTACGATGTTAAGCGGATTGTGGAGCCTTAGATTCAAGAAGGTGGATTCCGACACCCTGCGTCAATGCATAGCCCTTCGTAAGTATATAGCCAGCCAGTTCCGTCCATCTGCGGCAAAGGCCGTCTATGAGTATTTTAAGGCCAAGAGAGTCCTTGATTTTAGCTCTGGATGGGGAGATAGGCTGTCTGCCGCACTTGCCACCGAATCTGTTTGCGAGTATAACTGCATAGACCCGAATCTTAGTCTTAGGGATGGATATTCAAGACAGATATCAAACTATATCAAGTCTGGCAAAACCATAAATCAGTACTTTCTTCCAGCAGAAGAAGCTCTATCAAAAATAAAGCTCGACGTTGATCTTGTCTTTACGTCCCCGCCTTATTTTATCATTGAAAGATATTCTAAGGAGGAAACCCAGTCTTGGATGCGCTATAAAAAATTAGATCGCTGGCTAAACAGTTTTCTATTTCCTTGCTTAAAAATGTCTTGGTCAAGCCTTCGTTCTGGCGGAGTAATGGCTATTAACATTAGCGATGTCTATTGTAACCATACCATAAATAAAATTTGCGATCCAATGAACGACTATATCTCTAGTCTATCGGGTGTATCTAAAATAGATAACCTAAACTATCGCATGGCAAAAAGAATAAACAGTAATTCGAACAAAAAAGGAATCTTCGTAGAACCTATTTGGTGCTGGAGAAAAACATAATGAAAAAGAAAAAGAAGAAGAAGAAAAAGAATAAAAATTCACAAGAGACCGTCATTGAGGTTCAATCAGCCGAAGAAATGCGCGTTATAGAAACCGATGATGGGGAAAAATGGGTTAACATAGAAGACCTTCTTATTTCGTATGATTTTTTGAACCACCTTTATAAAGAATCTATTGATAATCAAATAAACCAAACCTCCGATGATGTAGAAAAGGTGTTTTTATTCAATTCCGCAAACATGTACGAAAAGACCGTTGAAATTCTCAGCGCCCCGCTTCATAACATAATAAAAAAATGAATAGAAAAATAGAAAAACCAATTCTTGAAAAGTTTTTAAGATATGTCTATCCAATAAGCGGCACATTTTCTAAACACGGTAAATTGAGACTTATTGAATCTATGGGAATGAATGGCGGGAATTATGAGCTTTCTATTGTGAACGCAAAAGGCTCTCCCGTTACGGACCCCTCTATTTGGAGAGAAATTTCCGAACTTAGTCTTCCGAGGTAGGATTGTAAGTGGAAAAAGAAATTAAATATCAGCTTCAAAAAGGTAAGGAGGACTCCTTTGTAATTGACAGCGGTTTTGTTGCATTTAAGAATGGGAACTGCTTTCCTGTTTATATTTCAAGCAAGCCTTACAGTTCCGGACTAACAATCGGAAAAGTACGCGCCGTATTTTCTGCTGATAATTGTCTCTTGAGTGTTGCCCAGCCTCTTTTGGGCCTTAATAATGATTACGAAATGCTTCCAGTCTCCATCCTAGAAGATTTTCATAAAAAATGGCGTAGGTTTAACAAAATGAAAAAGAAAAACTTTGATCTTTATAGAAAGAGAAAAAAATGGAAGAAGAAAAATATACAATAGATGAAATCGTTGCCTATCTTCGCGGCTGTATGCTTTCAGACGGCAGTGGCAAAAAGTCTGATGAATACAACTTAGCTCTTACCGGCGCAATTGCCTTAATTAAAAACGAGTGGGATGGAATTAGGGATTTTACAAAAAGACGCTCTTTTGCAAAAAATCTAATAGTAGCCGGAAATCAATCTGAGGCCTTGCGCTTTGCAAAAACAACCGGCCTCGGTGATTATAAAATAATTAATGATCCCGCTCAAATGCGTGGTTACGAAAAAATAAAAGTGTTTTTTGTTGGCAACTACCATCGAAGGACCGATCTTGTAGAGATACTTGTGGCACTTGAGCCCTATAAAAGCTCCAACCAATGTGATTGTGAGATTGTTTATGGCTAATCTAAAACAGGCGGTAATAATTAGAACTGACTTAGGCTTTCCTGTCGGCCTAATCGCCTCCCAAGTTGCCCATATTCATTTTAATAAATTCCGCCGCGCAATAACTGACGGGCAGGAAATCTCGTCGGAAGAAAAAGAGTGGATGAAGGACCCTTATCTTTATGTATATGGCGTTCCCAACATCGAGTCACTACAACTTGTCGGGGCCGATGCAAAACGGCTTAATCTTCCTATTTGCGAATGGAAGGACACTGTTTTAATAAAAATTTCAGAAGAAAAAAAAGAAGCTGTTTACGATGTTCCCGTTGGTTTCTCCATCGGCCCCTGCGATTCCGACAAAATGAGGCCAATAACCAAGGACCTTGATCTTTTATGATCAAGAACGGAGACATCGTAAGATACAAGAACTCTGGCCGCATTGGAAACGGACTTTACGGAAGCGTTCTTGAATATAAAGGAATTTTAATTCTTTTAGACAATGAAGGCGCTCCTGAAATATGGGGGATTGGCAAAAAGGATGAGGAAAAAATCGAAGTAGTCGGCACACAGGAAAACAGCCTTGACTTGTTAAATGTTTGGTGGAAAGACGTTGCCCATCATATTCCCCAAAAAACTTGACAAATCCTATTTTTTGTGAGACAATCACTCTCATGAAAATTAAAGGAGCATTTAAAAACTTTCCGCCAGAGCAACGCCCAGTAAGGATTCCCGTTTCTGTTTACGACGAACTTGCCGAGTGCGTAGCGGAACGCATTTCTAAGAAGTTTCACTCTTTTGTCCCCAGCATAAAAAAAACTAACGGGAGAGAAGATGCGGGGGACTTGGACGTATTTCTTGACCCGATTAACCGTCAAACTTGGAGGGACGATCTTCGCGCCATTTTTGCCGAAAACATCGTTGCCGAACTTTCAAACGGCCCCCAGCAAATGTTTGTAATGGAAGGACTTATTGACGATAAGAAATATATGATTGACTTTATTCTTGCCGAAGAAGGCTCTTTTGACTATCGAAAAAAATATTCCAAGTTTGGAACAATTATTCCTGCTGTTGTTGGCTCTTTTGCAAGGTCTTTGCTGTACAAGTTTGACCAAAACAAGTTTTCCCTTCGCCTGATAAGCAAAAAAGGTAATTTTCACAACATTCCACTTACGAGAGACTTTGATACCGCCCTTAAAATCCTAATGCTTGATCCAAGGCCCTTTTATGAGGATCGGCTGTATTCCGCCGAAGAGGTTGCGGCGTGGATTATCGCCAGCCCACGCTTTGATAGCACCGAATGGCACCGCCCTCATTCCTCAAAAGGCCAAACGATAACGACAAAGAATAAAAAATCCCATCGCGCAATTAAGATAAAGCCAGACGTTCAAAAGGCTTACGACATAATTGATGCTGTTTCCAAAACCGCCACATGGGACAACTATGGCTACAAAATAGAGCGGAAGCTTTTGGGGGATTCGTTTGTTGACGGGGTTATAAAATCCGCCGATGAAATAGAGAAAAAAGACCTCAATTCCGTTTCCGGAGAAGATGTTATGGAAATTCTCGGCATTCCCTCCGGCCCAGAGGTCGGCATAGCGCTAAAAAGCGTGGCTGGTCTTTCCAGAGAAGACGGCTTGAAAAAATTGAAGAATTATCATAATTGTCATTGACAAATCCATCCATTTAAGATATTATAACAGAAAATGAAAATAAGCGATAAAATTTTAAAAAGGATTATAAAAGAAGATCGGTTTCTTCCGTATGTTGATGTAAAATCCGTCGAAGAATATTTTTCGTTGCCAAAAGAAAAGCGAGAGAAGTATGGACTTTATCTTATGCCCTTCTCCCTCCCCCTTGAAATTGATGAAATTACAAGTGGAGGCGAGACTTCTTTCAAGCGTTTTTATAAGGAAATCCGTAGGCGTTATCCCGTTCAGTGGTTTTTCAGAGAGTATCTTTTTGATGTAGATAATCCGGTTTATTATTGGGCTTGGTTTAAGCCTTATCATCTGATGCGAGATACCTACCACAATATCCGTCGCCTTATTAGGCCCGAACATCCGCGCTTTCGGAAAGTTTATCGTCGTTATGAATATAGGGATTTGGTTGAAGTCATTCCCGAAACCCTGTTTGCAATGATTCAGGATTTTTGGTACGAAGAAGTTCTTAATGGTTATGTAAATTGGCATAGCGATGAGTCCCACCAAGAGGTTTATGATTTTCTTAAAAATGCCGTAGAGTGGACGGAGAAAATTCGTCCCGAAATTGATAAAAAAATCAGAGAAGAATATAGTGCAGTAAAAAACAAACGCGGCAAAACATACGATGAAAAATACGGCGAGATTAACCGCCTTGAGAGGTTTATTTTTGACGAAGAAACTAAAATGCTAAAAAAACTTCTCGATTACAGAGAAAGAATGTGGACATGAAAAAATACAACGCAAAAAGAACAAAAGAAATCTTAAATTGCTTTGAGTCCGATTCACTTGATGATATCATTTTTTGGGCGTTTAGATATTTTATTGGTAGACAAACAATTGCAACATGTTGTTTCGCAGAAGACTTAGCTAGAGCGTATCCACTCCTTAGTGACAAGATAAAGAATCTTATTAAAAGAGAACTTGAAGAAGAATTTCGTCGCGACGACAAAGAGAGAGAAGCCGCCGCAAAAGAAAACAAAAAACCGAGATGGCTCCCTCTTGGGTGGGATTGTGATAGGGAAAGCTGGGAATATGTTCGCAGAGCATATACGCAAGCCCCCGATGTTGCATCACCGGAAAGCAAGGTTTAGATGTTTTCTGCCTCCGATTTCCATCAGGAATATCGCGGCATATTCCAGTATGAAACCGCCCGCGATCGGTGGCTAATTGATCTTGCGAAAGAGTATCACACGCGTACCGAGGATTACGACCGCGCCATCTGCACCGGCCCGATCCTGCATGGCGGAATCATGCCAGAAACGCCTCACCAGCACCGCGCCATACAGCGGAACGCACTCGCCATTCACCGGGATCTTTTTGAAAAGGCGCGGAACCTTGGATACACAGGTATCGAATGGCAAAAGGCACTGCGCGTGGCACTGCGCGAGATCGAAAGGCAGAACGCTGGCGGTGAGGGGCGCGAAGTATGAGCGTACCCTCCGCCGCTTTGTTGGCAATCGTTGATCGGCTTAGGCGCAAGCGCGACACGTTGCGTGAGTACATCGAACAGGCCGACGAGCAACGAATGCCGGAATGGGTTTCCCGGTACACGGAAGCGCACGACGCATATCAGGAGGCCATTGACATGATCGAAGAATGTATTGCCAACGCTAAGAATGAGGGGCTGACTGCCCCGGAAAGGAACTCATGAAAGAAGACAAAACGCAGGCGGGGCAGACAGTACCTCTCAATTCTCTGGTTGGCCTTCCGGCTGGCTCTCGCATTTGGTTTAGCGAAGAGAAAAGACCATACCGTGTGCGTGCGACTGGAAAGAGATTCCTTATCTGCGCCAAACCGTTCAATCCGAAGCGGACGGTGCTTTACACAGTGGTTGACACTCAAGACGGCATTCGCGGAACCGAAAACCTTATTTTCGGAATGGGTGCAGAAACAACAGAGGATTGTAGCGAAATGCTTCAACGGCTGGAAGAGGGTGAAACTGCGATCTCTCGCAGAAACTTTATCAGCTTGAATGTGGTTCGGATTGAGAAGGCCAACAATTGATAAGCGTCAGTTGTCGTTTAATCTTAAAAGAAGTTATTGACAAAAAATTAAGCTTATAATATAATAAAGAAACAAAAATAAAGGAAATCAAAATGAACACAAACATCAGCAATGCAGTCGAAACAACTATTAATATGGTTAATGGAAATTTAGAACAAGCCATAAACCTTGTAAAGGAAAAAACTCCAGAGTTAATTGATCAAATTTTAACTTGGGGGGTGGTTTATAGCTGGGCTTGGATTATAATTTCATCTATCATTATTATTCCATTTATTTTTGGAGCATGGATACATTTGGTAAAGAATAATAACTTTGATGTTGATGATCCTTTTCATATTATTTTCGTAAGTTTCCTATTTGCTGGAATATGTATTGCCTTTATCGGTGATATTATATCAATTGTTGATATCTGTAAAATTAAGTTTGCCCCAATGCTTTATTTGATGGATTATTTTAGCAATATTATCAACAAATAAAAAAAGACAATATTATATATTTACTTGGCGACCTTTATTTTGCCGGACAAATGAAACTCAAAATAACATTTAAGAACGACTTGGCTTCTTACACCCGTGTAGAAGATTTTTCAGATGCAATTAAGGAAGGTTATGAAGTTCACGAAGGACGCTGGCACTACCCATTTCCAAATAAAAAAGGGAACTCGTTTGCCTTCGGCTTGGCAGAATCGTTTCTTCAATCTGACGGATGCCCACAGTCTTTTCGTGAGAATGGCGTTGAGGAAATAATTGTGCAAAGGATCACATGAAGGCTTATAAAGTAGAACTTCTTATTATTGATTTTGATGAACAAAAAACCCACTACGAAAAACTGTTCAGGGAAGAACAATGAAAAAACTTATTATAACCATGCCGGATGGATCAAAGTGGAGCGTTTCTGCCCTTGTTGTCGCAAAAAACAGGGCTGAATATTACAAAGAGAAAGGCGACGATTATGATGAAGAGTTGGAGTTTGCGCTTTCCGACAATTCCGAATTAACGGATTGGGCGCAGAATAATATGAATTGGAGCGATATCGAACCCCATGCCAAAAGATTGCAGTCACCGCAATGCGACTATGATGACAAGTGGCCTAATGCGGATATTGAAGTAATAGGAAACTAAAAGATGAAAAAGTCGGAAATAAAATGGAGTAAACAGAAAATTATAGATAGAGTTCTTGCTTACAGCAACGAGGATTTGATCTACAACGTTCTTTATCTTGCTGGGGGAGACGATTACGATGGGTGTTTTACACCAAGAGGAGAATTCGAATACGAAATTTCGCTAAAGGAATTGTCAAAAAGATTAATTTCCGTTGGATTTATTGAAAAAGAACTGGAGAATTAAAAGATGATATTTAGAAAAACAGACAAATTGGTTGTAAAGAACGAAGGTTTCTTTCGCACCAAGAGCTTGATTACTACCCACTGGTTTCTTTTTATACCATATTTCAGGTCTAAAATAATCATAGATTTTAGCTAAAAAAGACACTTGACTTCCTTCGGTAAATAAGCTACTATGCTCTTAACAAAATGAAAGATAAAAAAAGATGAACGAAAAAAAGATAGACGGGTGGTGCTACACTGAAGGGGTTCCGTATTCCCTTGAAGAACTAGGCACCGGTGCATGGCTCACTGGATGTCCTCTTTGCGGTGGTTCGGATTGCGGAAGAAACCCGACACCGGAACAAAAGTCCGAGGCGAATGAATTTTTCGACACCCTCGAAAAAATACAAGCCGAAAAAGAAGAATTCAATTTTGTAATAGGAAGAAAAGAAGAAAGTGGTTATATCGGCGTCTATGCTTACGGAACAGAAGTACATTTCGGAACCATTGTAGAGGCCAGAAAATTCCTTAAACACTTAGAAAAGATTTCCGAGTCGAAGTCAGAAGCAAAAAAATACAAAATCTATCGAATCGACCCAACCCCCGTAGAATAATGAACGCTAAATTTACCCCAATACAAAAAAAGGAAATCAAGGCGTTCATACGTGAGCACAAGAAACTTTGCAAGCCCTTTACGGTTTCTATTCCAGTTGAAGTAAAAACCAAAATGAAATGGGAATCCGACGTAACAGTTAGTCAGATCAGTGATTTTGATCTTCGCATTTCTAATAAAAAACTTGATAGCGTAAATTCTGTTAAGCAAAGAAACGACGCAATTAAGGATTTTTGCAAGCGCAGGAAAGCTTGGGGCCGAAAGAACTTTAAAAATCATCTTTGGCTTTGGGAAAACTATCTTTGGGATTTGGTATGCCAGTTCTAGAAATTGTAGAATAAAGAAAGGAAAAAATTATGTTATCTGTTGCGCTTATTGTGATTTGGACAGGAGAAATAAATTAATATGAAAAACAAAAACGAAAAACTACACAAACTAATCATTGAACAATACGGCAAAAGCCTTTACGACAAGGGAGCTTCAAAAGCAACCCTTATTCAGAAGCGGCAAAAGAAGGCTCGTCGCATAACTAGAAAAAATGCCAAATAATTAAATCTATGACAACAATTAAAAAAGACATCACAACCATCGAATCCGGAACAATTGTTCACCAAGTAAACTGCCGAGGCGCAATGGGGTCCGGCGTTGCTTTGGCAATAAAAAAGAAATGGCCCGAAGTCTATGATGCTTATAGGGCGTACCTTGATAGTGAAGAGTTTTGCTTGGAGCTTAATGTTCTTGGTGCGATTGATGTTGTTAAAATAAACGATTCCCTTTCTGTTGTAAATCTTTATGGTCAAGACTCTTATGGTAATGACGGCAAAAGATACACCTCTTATTCAGCATGGGAGTTGGCTCTTCCGGCCATTAAAAACCGCAATTTGCCTGAGCCAATCTATTTTCCATATAACGTGGGTTGCGACCGTGGGGGGGGCGATTGGCGCATTATTTCCGCAATGATCGAAGAACATTTTCCTGATGCTATCTTTTGTAAATGGCCCCCCAAAAAATGAAAATTGTAATCAATCCATTCGGAATGTTCAAAACTACCGATACCATTATTATTGGTATTGAAGACGAAAAATAACACCCTATGTTTTCTTTTGCCATCCAAAAAGACGAGTCTTCATTCATGGAGTCAATTGCTGTTCATCAAACCTGCATCCTCAATAAGTGGCCTGTTATAATAGTCAAAGAACCCTCTGATGTGCCTTCTGATTTTATACCATGTGGAACCGTAGAGTGGTGCTTGCAGGTCTTGGGTCGAGAAGTAGAACCGGACTATTATCCAGTCTTTCTCCTAAACCATCTTTACCGTAAAATCTGGAAGACCGAGAAGTGGCCTTTAGGCAAAAGAGTCTTTATTAAGCCCGCCGATAAATATAAAAGATTCACAGGATTCATTACAAAAGGAGGCTATAGAAATAAAAAGAAACCTCCTTACTGGTGCTCCGACATTGTTTCCTTCAAAAACGAGTGGCGCTATTATGTTACAAACGGAGAAGTTGTCGCTTCCGGCTGGTATGCTGGCGATGAAAAAAATATGCCCGATCCACCCGTTTTAGACCTGTTCATTCCAACCCATTATTGCGGTGCGCTGGATTTCGGAACTCTTGAAACGGGAGAACTTGCGCTTGTGGAAGCCAATCACCCTTTTGCTTGCGGGTGGTATGGACGGGACCACAAAGCGTATACTCTTTGGTTGGCTCATGGATGGGAATATATGAAAAATAACACTTGACTTTACCCACGAGACAGGTTATTATATACTCAACAATGGGAGAAATAATATGAGCCTTAATATCCAAAACCTAAAAAACGATCTAAAAATCATGATTGTCGATTGCGAAAAAGAAGCTTTGCGTCGTATAAAAGACAATGAGTTTCTTGAAGCCTTTGAGGAACAAAACGCAAAGGAAGCTCTCCTTGAACTCGATGCCAGAATCATCGTATTGGATTCAGAAGAAGCGATTCTCGAAAGCATCGAAAAATTGTTAAAAGAATACGACAATCATATTAAAACAAACAAGAAAGTACATAACGCCTTCTATTGCAAAGTATGTTCCGACAAGATCAGGGAAATCGAGGATAACATCCTGAACGAAATCAGGCAGGGAACATATGACTAAAAACGAATTAAACCTTTACGATTGTGTTGAATACTTTTTGAGTTGCACAAAATGCAAAAAGAAGATTGGTGGATTCGGAACTGATGATTTCTCGGTGGCCGAACAAGCCCATAGAGAGGGCTGGAAAGTAACTCGGGCAGGGAATGTTGTTTGCTCGAATTGCTCTAAAAAGAGAAAAAAGAAACAATGAAAAACTTGATTAAAATGTTAGAAGCCTTCTTAAAGAAGAAATCTGAAAGTCAGAATGGCGGCTTTGCAAAGGTTTCGGAGGGCGAAATTGAAGATTTATATAAAATAATTCTTCGCATCCTTGAATTGAAATACGAAAAAGATGCCGATGGGGATATACCCGTTGATTTCAGGCTAGTTGACAGAACAAGGTTTGAGCCTCTGCACTATATTCCAGTTCCTTATGAGCATCAGGCCAAGAACGACAAAGAACGCATGGATATTTTATCTACATTAAATCTTAATCTTTTAATTGCGAGCCAAGGAATTGATAGACATATAAGAATTCTTGATATGATTCGTAGAGATAAGGAAAAAAGCCAATGATGTTCCATATTCAAAAATCATGTGATGGCGTTTTTGATACAGACCTAGAGCGTCAACGCATTGAAGTCGCTTTTAGCAAAAACTCCTTTGTTAAGAAAAAGTTAAATGAATTAATGGATTTAATTGAAGCTCAGGACTGGCGTTCTGCGGAGAAGCTTCTTGATTCAAGGTGGTGGAACGGACACGACGAACATAAAGAATGTCCAAGAGTAGAATTCATTGGATCAATGGATATTAGAGACCCGAAAAATCACGAAAGACTGGCAGATGGTTTTGATCATTGGCACACATCATGTGGGGACTTGGTATATATGATGATTCATCGTCCGAACAACTATAAATTAACAAAAGTCGAAGGAAAAACACAATGAACAAATACATGATGGCAACCAAAGCATTTCACAAACTTGGAGATATTAGCTCCGACGTTCCTGATCTGTGCTATATACACAGTGAAGATAAGGATAACTATATTGGCAATTGGGTAACAGGACTTGGTTTCATTAACGTAAAGTTTCCAAAAGAAACAACCCGTCCACTCACTCCGGAGGAAATTGAAAAATACAACAAACTCTACGTGCGTATCAATAGTCAACCCGCTCGAAAACTAAAGGTGGATTAATGACCTTCTTACAAGTAATTTTAATGGTGATATTCACAACTTCTTTGTTGGGGTTGGTTTGATCAGGTGTTGCATTATGCAGTGGTTTTTGGAATTTTGTATCTTTTACATCGGACGACTGCGGATGCTTGCTTTTGATAGCGGGAACGGTTTTGATGTTGGCTGGGTGTTAAAAAATAATTGACTTTACCTACCATACAGGCCATTATATACGTAACAATATGAGAAAGAATATAAAATATTTCAAAGTAATAAAGTACATGCAAGGCATTTCAACTACTTATTATGCCGAAATGCCAGAATCAAAGAGAATGAAGTGGGGAGGGTGGCATAAGCAATTAGAAACGTGGGGAGAAACTACAAACGGTGGTTATAATTATGGTTATCGGATAAAAGCGACAAGGGTTAAAAAGATTCCTCCTAAATGCAGAAGACTATATTTTTACGAACAAAACTTAACAAAATGAAAACAAATGAACATAAACGAAGATCAATTGAATAAGCATATAAATCAGATGAGTTTTTTTCGACGATATTTGATTTGCTTTCTTAATTTTAAGCGATGGAGATTGGCAGTTGCCTATAATAAAGTGTGTGCAGATTTGATGGTTTCTGGAGAAAAGGATGCGATGGCTATCTACGAACAAATTAGAGAAAGAATGAATGCGGCTTGGCATAATGCTTATTTTTAAGCATGGCAATTGTTTTACTAAAGGAGTCCTATGAACAAACACAAAAACACAGACGCAGAAACCGAAAAATGGATTGAAGAGATTGGACGATTGAAAACTCTCTATCACCGAAACACCAATTTTTATAGAGCCCTAAGTAGTGTTTTGGGGGTTTCCGTTGAATCTCCGATTACTGAAATGATAGAGACAAATTTTGAAAATTACGTCCGTTTGGTTTCTTTGACAACCGGAATAACAAAAGACGCCCTTGAATGGTTCATTTATGAAAATGATTGTGGAGATAAAGGTATGGTTTGCGTTATAAACGAAAAAGAATATAAAATAACAGGACCAAAAAGTTTTGTTGAATTTGAGAAGGGGTTAGTATGAAAGAAATAGCCATAGAAGATATCGCAACCGTGTTTGTTAGCGAATTTGTGAAACAAACTACCTTTTTAAAGAGAAGCGGATATTGTTCCAATACAAGAATGTTTTATCGGGATTTTCTCAAAATGAATTACGCAAGGCGCAGGAAGCTCGTTGAAAAGGTTTTAGATAAAATGATGCCAATAAAGGGAAAAGAGGAAAAATAAAATGAACAAAACACCAAGAGAGCTTAAATTTCGTGTCTGGTTACACGGTGAAAAGAAGTAGGGAGAAGTTGCGGTATTAGAAGTTTTTAATACTTCTGGTCAATTAGAGTATCTTTACCAGAATCGGGAATACACCATTCGGCAATACGCTGGTCTGAAAGATAAAAACGGAAAAGAGATTTATGAGGGGGATATAATAAAATGGAAGCATCCGATGGAAGATATTGGAGTTGTCAAATTCGGGTGTGTTAATCCAAATATGTCTGTTTTTTACCTTGATGTGAAGCGTTTGGGAGGATGTATATTTCAGGACGATGATATTTATGAGGTAATTGGAAGCATTTTTAAGAACTCGGAGTTGTCGAAATGAAAAAATATTGTTGGAATGTATTTAAAAGGTTGTGTTTACTCGTATTGGTTTTAGCAGCGTTAACTATTGTTTTATTTTATAGTTGTGAAGTAGATACAAAAATGATATGGTGGTTGTTCGGCGTCTATGCTGCTACGTGGGGTGCCGTAGATATTTTTTGGTATATATTCTTTAAACCATTCACAGAGGAACTTGAAAATCAACAAGTTAAGAAAATGGTAGATGAAATTTGGAATGAAAAGTTAGCAGAATTTAGGGCTAAACAAAATGAACGGCATGGAGCGCAGAATTAAGATGATGAAGCAACACGAGGCCGAAAACAGTCAAAAACCAGCCAAAAAATTTAGGCTCTGGTACAAGGACAGGTTTTGGTTTGATTCGTTTTTAATTTCACCAGAAGGTGCGGTTCACGGCACGACACGCTATGACATGAACGGCGAGATGCACACCCTTATTGACAGCGTGGATCGCTTTGACAGCTACGTGTTGGAACAGTTTACTGGCAAACAGGACATTGAAGGACAAGACATCTACGAAGGTGATCTTGTATGTATGCATCTTGGCCGATGCAATAACATATACCCCGAATCTGCTGGTGTGTACGAAGTTATTTTCGAGGACACAATGTTCAAACTTTCAGTAATTAAAAGAAATTGGCTGGACACCTTTTTTAAAACCAAGAAAGATGTTCAGATGGAAACAATCGATCCGGCTTGCCCTCCTATCGCAATAACCAAATTGCCCTTGACAAATTTTGATGTTTGTCGTACTATAGGTAACATACATGAAAATAAGGAACTTATAAAAATATGAAAACAATTAAAGAACTTAAAAAAGAACTAAATCGCTTCCCGCAAGATTCCGTATTTTGCGCCTACGAAGGCGAGGACATGGGTATAAGTATTTACAGCGGAGATCGAATGACATATTTGGGTTTTATTTCAAATAAAGGGGGAGATAAAGACAATAAAACCCCCGATCCTGTTTTCAATGACGATGAAGGGTGGTGGTTTTGGGATGAAACTTGGGCTGACTGCCTTGGGCCTTTTGATTCAGAAAAACGAGCGAGAGACAAACTGAAAGACTATGTTAAACGGTTGCATGAAGACGAAGAGGATACTTCTGATATGAATAAAAACCAAATAAAAATCCTAAAAGAAACCCCCATCAAATATGTTGACATGGAAGTGGAAATGGGTGATAATGCAAAAAAACTACTTCTTGAATATGCTCTAGAGAATATTAAAAATGATGAGAACGCCCTTATTAGTTGGGCGGCGGCAGATATTCTTAAAAAGCAGACTGAAAGAACAGAAAAAACTCTGGAGGTTATCAATGCCCTAAAAAGCGCGGAAGGTTCCACGAAAAGAGCTTTTGACCTACTAATGAACTATGTGGGTGCCGAGGGGTATTCTTCCGGAATGGGAATGATTGACGGAATTGCGGCAATTCGAAAATGGATAGAAGAACTAGAGTCTCAAATTACATTTAATGACAAAAACGAACATGAGTAAAGAACTCGATACAGGGCTTGGAATTGCGGCAATCATACTTGCGTTGACCTTTGGAATGGGTGCATGTTCAGCGTTGATTAACGCTGGTATTGCTGAACGTGAACGAGCCCTTACCGAAAGGTTTATAGCGGAAAGGTTGATACATGAATCCCAAAAGTAAAATACAAGAAAAATATTATTTGATAATAGATAATGCTACCCAATGGTTTCAAAACGCCATAGCAGTAGACAGTGAAGATAAGATTCATTCTAATATCTGCGTGGATTTTAAAATCAACGGCCCCTTCCTGAATTCTATCTACGAAAGAGAAGTCCATTTCTGGGACAGAAGTTTTTTGGGGCAAAGCTGTTACGGTTGGACCATTTCAAAAAAAGAGTTTGAAACAATTAAAAGACTTGTTGAATTATATCCTCAATATATGGAATACATAAAGACAATATAACATGAAAATAACACTACAAATACCAGACGGAAACAGATGCGAGGATTGCATGTTTTTAGATATTAGTTTTCTGGAAAATAGGGCTGATTGTTTGCTCTTTAAGAACGAGAGAGTCACTTATAAAACAGAATATGGAGACCTAATCGAAGAAAGCGTTCAAAAATGTAAAACCTGTCTCCAAATAACGAGGAACAATGAATGAACAAAGAACTAACAAACAAACTTTTTGACAAATACCCGAAAATCTTTGCACAAAAAAACCTGCCAATGTCTGAATCTTTGGTATGCTTTGGTTTTGAGCACGGAGATGGATGGTATGATATTTTAGATAATCTTTGTGAAAAGATTCAACAACATGTAGATGAATCAGGGTGTTCACAAGTAGAGGCTGTTCAGATGAAGGAAAAATATGGGGGTCTTCGGTTCTATGTACATGGTGGAGATAAATATATAGACGATTTAATATATCGGGCCGAAGAAGAAAGCTATAAAACCTGTGAGGCTTGCGGAAGCAAAAAAAATGTTACATCGGAAGGTAGTTGGATTACAACCCTTTGTGAAAAATGCAGAAATAAGTCTTGACAATCTCCGTTGGATAGGATATGATGGCGGCAGAAAATTAAGAAAGGAATCTGACATGATCAACAAAGACAATTTTAAATACATCGATTGCGTTTCGGGTCTGCAACCCCTTATCGATCTTTACTATACCGATGAAATGCCTCCCCTTGAATATATTAAAAACGGAGGGCTTTTTTAATGACTTGGACTGGTTTGTTTATAAGGCTGGCAATTTGCTTTGTCGCTGTCGTTGCAATAGCTCATTACGTGAGGAAAATGTGAAAATAGAAAACTTTGACTGCATTTGTTATAGTCCGTATCACACAATTCGGTTTATTCTGGACGATGATCCCGATTGGGTATCCTTATCTTTAGAGGTTCAGCTTGTCCACCATAAGGGATTCTTGAAACGTCTTTACTATGGAATCAAATATATT
>Ga0116183_1000235_pt1 | contig 65085 bp, 69 predicted proteins | sample AD_UKC078_MetaG_FD_89753 | JGI IMG/M metagenome (GOLD analysis project Ga0116183, IMG submission 89753) | Active sludge microbial communities of municipal wastewater-treating anaerobic digesters from USA - AD_UKC078_MetaG | ecosystem: Engineered > Bioreactor > Anaerobic > Digestate | place: USA...
ATGCCGCCGTTGACAATCGCTCTCCTTGGCGCTCCCCGGGTGACGGCCACGCCATTCAATTCACGTAAAAGTGAGATATACTGGGAGAAGGCCCGGTGGCTGCCCAGGGAGAGGAAACGCATTGACTGGAATAATCAAGTCCCCGATCGATCGCACCGGTCAGAAGGGCGCGCGAATCGTGGTGCTCAGCGGAGCGGGGATCTCTACCGAAAGTGGGGTGCCGACGTTCCGGGATAGCGAGACGGGTTTCTGGTCCGAGTACGACCCTCAGGAACTCGCCAGCGTCGACGGGTGGCTGAGGAATCCGGACCGGGTGTGGGCGTGGTACCTGTGGCGCCACCACCTGGTCAAGGGGGTCCAGCCCAACGACGGCCACCGGGCGGTCGCGGCCTGGCAGGACGATGCCGATGTCACCGTCATCACCCAGAACGTCGACGACCTGCACGAGCGGGCCGGCAGCCGCACGGTGCACCACCTGCACGGCAGCCTCAACGACTTCCGTTGCGATACCTGCGAATCGCCCTACCGCGGCCCGATCCCGGCCATGCCCGAGTGTCAACTGGAGAAGGCGCCACTGAACTGCGAGTGCGGCGGGCGGATCCGGCCGGGCGTCGTCTGGTTCGGCGAGCAACTGCCCGACGAGCCGTGGCAGCAGGCGGCCGATGCGGTCAGAGCAGCAGATCTGCTGGTAGTCGTGGGCACCTCGGGCATCGTGCATCCGGCGGCGGGTTTACCCGACCTCGCGTTGGCCAACGGGGCGGTAGTGATCGAGGTCAATCCCGAACCGACACCGCTGTCCAGGCGTGCCACGATCACGCTGCGCGAGAAAGCGAGTACGGCGCTGCCAGGACTGCCGTACCGGCTCGAAGAGTTGGCATAAGCCCACTCGACCTGATGTTCACCTCACAAAAGACCGAGGACGCCACACCCCCCAAACCAGGTGAAAAGCATGCGACCCAGTGGAACCCCTCGGAAACCCTCAACCCCGCTGACCTGCACAGACGAAATCATGAAAAGCGTTGTGCCACAACATAATGCAGCTCATAACCCAGAGGTCGCAGGTTCAAATCCTGTCCCCGCTACCAGGTCAAACGGCCCTCGGAGATCTCTCCGGGGGCCGTTTTGCAGCCATTTGGTGACCTTTAGGTTGACGCCGCGGTGATCCATTGCTCGCTGCCGGCGATGCCCTCTGGGTGGGCGCTGAGCACGGCTTTCACGGCGGCAGCCAGGGCCGGGACTGCTGCGCGGGTCCGCGTGCGGGCCGAGGGCAGCAGGATCAAACCGGAGTGGGTGCGGCCCATCGCGAGCCACTCGGCCGCGAGCGGACGGAAGTCCTTGATGTTATTGGTGACCACCGCGCGGTCTTCGGCGGTCGCGGTCTCAAAAACGACTCTGTCGCTGCAGGCCACGAGGTCGTCACGGTCGGCGACGGCAAGCACGTCGAAGCCAGCTTCACGCAGAAGCGCGGCGATCTGCGGGGACAGGTGCTCGTCGAGCAATGCCTTCACCCCCGCAGGGCCTGCTCACCGGCGGCCGCGGCCGCGCGACCGCGCTCGTACTCGGCCTCATTGGCGTCGATCTCGGCGTCGATCTCAGCGCGGTACTCGCCGTAGTAAGCGACCGCCGCCTGGACCAATCCTGTCGGAATTTGCAGGTACGCCGCCGCCTCGGTTGTCGATCCGTCGTTGTCGAGCACGGTTGCGATGACCTCCCATACATCGAGGCCCCGGCCAACGATGCTCGCCCGCCGGCCGCTCGGTCCGTCGAGAAAGTGGATCAGCGGATGGGCGTCTCCGCGTAAACCTTCTTCGATGTAGCGCTGAGCAAGCGTGCGTTCAGGAAGGTGAGCGCGCCGCGCCCCTTCGAGGAGCTTCTGCCGCGAGCCTGGCGCTAGTCGCAGGGTGAAGTGATCGGTCACTATGTCATGGTACACAAAGTGTCGCACCGTGTCACAGGCAGCTTAACTGGAAAGGTTCCCGCAGGACAGTCAGATTCGACGCGGCTTTCGCCCCGGTGTGGATGCGTCCGGGATAGGCGGTGATTGGTTGGAGAACTACTCAGTTTTCCGGCCTACCTTGGGAAGGCCCCGTCATTCCGTCAACTCGACGGTCTTCTCGCCAAATTCGGCAACGATGCGTAACTGCCCGCCCAACGCGGCGACGTTAGACTGCAGCGTTCCTACCTCGGTCCGTGAGAGGTCGCCGCTCTCCGGCTTCGACACTCGCGCCTGCGAGACCCCCATGAGCGCCGCGACGTCAGCCTGACGGGCGTGTCCGTGTGCCTTGCGGATGTCGGCGAGACGCTGCGCCTGGACGGCGTCGTGCATCTCCGTACCAGCTTTCCCAGCTGCCGGCTTTGTCTCCGGCCAGCAGCAGGACGGCCTGTCGCGCAGGATCGAAGTGGAAGAGGATGCGGATGCTGGTGCCAGCCTGTCGCAACTCCTTCATGCTGTGGAACTTCGAGCTCACCAATATGATTCCTGGGTTATGTCGCCATCGAGCCGACGCTCGCACTTGATAGTGCGGTGGTCGTCGGACGGCCAGTCACCCTCGGGGGGCCAACAGACCTCGGGTCTGTACCGCGCGCCGCCTTCTCTTTTCGATACAGTGCGCGGATGCCCGTCGCACGGTCCGGCCATCGGCTGATGCTGAGCGCTTTGCTGGCGTTCGTCATGCTGTTGTGCGGCGTGCCGACACCGGTATCGGCGGCACCGGCCGCGGCGGGCGTGGTTCCGGGCATCGAGGTATTCCTCGCTGATGTGCCGGCTGGCCTGCGCGGCAAACGGGTCGGTCTCATCACCAACAACACCGGCATCGACAGGTCGGGCAGGTCGGACATCGATCTGATCGCCGCGAGCGACGACCTGACACTGGTGGCCCTGCTGGCGCCGGAACACGGTATTCGCGGCACCGCCGAGGCGGGTGCCACGGTCGGTGATGGTGTCGATGCGAAGACCGGCGTGCCGGTCTACTCGCTCTATGGGGCGCAAGGGCACAGGCCGACTCCCGGGATGCTCGAGGATGTCGACGTCCTGGTCTATGACCTTCAGGAGGTCGGCGGGCGCACCTGGACGTACGTGTCGACCATGGCGCTGTCGATGCAGGCCGCGGCGAGCAAGGGCATCCCGTTCGTCGTTCTCGACCGGCCGAATCCGATCGGCGGCGACATCGTGGAAGGCGCCCTGCTGGACCCGGCCTTCGCGTCGTTCATCGGCATGTACCCCATCCCCGCGCGGCACGGCATGACGGTCGGCGAGCTGGCCACGCTGTTCAACCGGCAGCAGGGTATCGGCGCGGACCTGACCGTCGTTGCGGCGCAGGGGTGGCGGCGCGGGCAGTGGTTCGACCAAACCGGTCTGCCCTGGGTGAACCCGTCACCGAATCTCCGATCGCTGGCGGCCGTGACGAGCTACCCCGGCACGGTGTACTTCGAGGGCACCAATCTCTCGGAGGGCCGCGGCACCGACCGGCCCTTCGAGCAGATCGGGGCGCCGTGGCTGGATGCCGCGGCGGTGGCCGCGACGATGAACGCGATGGGCCTGCCGGGCATCGCTTTCCAGGCCGTCACCGTCCCGGTCGCCGAGGGCGCCGCCAAATTTCCCGGACAAAGCATCCCGGCCATCCGGTTAGCCATCACCGATCGGCTGGCATACCGACCGGTCGGCACGGCGCTGCTGCTCATCGACACGATCCGCAAACAGCATCCGGGGGACTTCGCCTGGGGGCCGTCGATCGACCTGCTCACCGGATCGGATCGGGTGCGCCTGGCGATCAACGCCGGTCGACTCGCGCCGCTGCTGGCGGAGTGGGACCGGGCGGCCGCCCAGTTCCGAGCCAGCCGGGCGGGGTACCTGCTCTACAGCTGAACCGTTTACGTCGTGTGTAGGCCAGGCCTCATGCCGTGGCTACTCGTCCGGACCCCGAAATCGCGAAGCGATCGCTGTCATCGGCAGGAACAGATGAAGCGGATCCACGGGGGACTGGAGGAACTCCGCATGGTGACAGTAGAAAGTCCGGGCTTCATCATCGCGGGCGTGCACCAATAGCGTTGGGGCTGCAACGGACTCGGTCAGCAGGAGCACGCGCTGCATTGCATCGCGCAGCAGGCCCCATCCCACTCCGCGCCCGTGCCATTCGATGTCGACGGCGAGGCGGGCAAGCAGGAAGCAGGGCACGGTTTCGGGCGCCTGCTTGGCGATCGCCTCCGGAACTGCGCCGCGTTGATAGCCGGCCACCGTGATGGCGTAGTAGCCGATGACCCGGCTGTCTCCGCTTGTGGTCACGTAAGTCGTCGCGTCGTGGGCCCGCAGGTTCTGCCAGCTGTACTTCTTGAGCCACTCGTTGAGCTCTGGAGCTGCCGAATCGAAGCGGGTGCGGTCGTGTGCCTTGGTGAGCTTGAGCGGCTTGCTTGGTTTCGCGCCGCCGTTCTCAGTCAAGCGTCGCCGCGCCGCTCTCGTCGAACGGGCTCACGCGCTGCAGAAGTCGGTCGAGCTTCGGCATCGGCGGCAGCGGGGCATCGAGAAGGCGCTGGAACTCGGCCCACTGCTCCTCGTTGGCGATGAACCAGGTGCGGTCGGCCAACACCCGTTCGGCACTCTCCAGCACGCTGCCCAGGATGAAGTCCGTGATGGTGCTATCGGTAGCTTCCGCGGCGCGTCGGATCATCAACTCCTGTCGCGCACTGGCCCGGAAGTTCAAGCGCTGGTCACGGCTGGTTTTCGTCGAAGCTGTCTCTCTGGTCATAACCACCTCACCGGCAGGGCGTGCGGGACGTGAGTACGTCGTATGTACGTCATCGGTGAGTTTATCGGCTGGGCGGGAGATGTCCAGGGACCGGATCTGCGCCGACGTCGATCTGGACCTCGAAGCCGCCGAGGAGTTTTTGCATTCTCAGGGCGGGCCCGACGAGGCTGACAACGGCCTGGCGTTGTGCGCGCTGCACCATGTGCTGTTCGACCTCTGGGCGCTTGGGCTGAATGCCGATCTCTCAGTGCGGGTCTCACCGCAGTATGTGGCGCGTAGCGAGTTGGGGGAGCGCCTCGTCCACCACCTCGTAGGCCGGTCGCTGCTGGACCCCGCGACCAAGCACTCAGTTCCGAGCGCACATCACATCGAATGGCACTCCAAGCAGGTGTTCAAAGACTCAGCGTGAGTCCTGGCGTCGCTGGCGTTGTCCGGCGTCATCGCTGAGGAACGGGGTTGGGGAACCGCGTATCAGCACCCGCCCGGATCGGCGTTCACCTCGCGGCCCCGCATCGGCATGCCGTCGATCACCGCGTAGATCGCCTGAAGATCCGGGACGTCGTTGACGCGGAGTTTCTCGCCGCCGTCCTTGCCGATCAGCACCACACCGAAGCTGTTCGTGCCGATCCCGAACTCCGACAGCAACTGTTGCGCCTGGTCGATGCCGACCACGTCGCCGTCGAGGGTGCTGGTGCCCTCGGCGACGATCCGGCCGAGAACCATGTCGCGGTCTGCGAAGTCACATCGGCTGGCCTCGATGCGACGCATCGTCTCCACCAGCCGTTGATCGCTATCGGTGGGCGCGAACAGCAGCAGTGGGCGGCGTTGCCACAGATAGTCACTCAGTTCCGCGGCCATGGCCTGAGCCGGCATGAGTGCAGCGCAGGTCGCCAGAAAGATCACTGCGAGCGCGATCCGGATGAACTGCCAGTAAGAGTGATGCCTGACCATGGTGAACTCTGACTTTACCGGCTGGGGGCCGTCGCCGGCCCGTAGCTACTGTGGCGATCAGGGCTACGTCATCATTTGGCGTCATCCCTTGTCGCGGACGATCGCGCAGACCGAACTGCGGCATGACGATGCGAAGGAGATCCAGGCGGTGTCGGCCGGGGAGACCTTCATCGTCGCACGTGGACGACAACGTCAGGACCCCTGTCGGCCGACTGAGCCCCGCCATTCTTGTGTTGGTTTAGTCGGAGATCTGCAAAACGCCTGCGCGCCAGAGCAATCCGTAAAACTCGCGCATCGGTGCGGCCATCACGCGGCTGGTGGCATCGACCAGATCCGCATCAGTGATGCCTGCTGCGATGAGGGCGGTTGTCGCGAACGTGTTCATTTCTTCTCTCCTCGCCGATCTCCTGGCCCGGCGAGCGCAGAACCTATGACAAGTTCACGCGAGAATTCTGCCGGGGAATGAGCTTGATGAAATCTGAATCCCGATACCCATCGGGGTGGGGTCTAGCGCCAGGACTCATATCACCACCTCATCTCGGCACGACACCTGACAGCGTCAGCAGACGGCTCAGCGGGAAGATTTGACCGAACGGTCGAATGCATCCCTCTCGACGAAGTTTTGGCACAACACGGCGTACCCGGGTCGAATCGGGAGCCACTTGGGCCCAACCCTTAATCCGGGAAGAGCTGTCCTGACCCTGGGCGTCTTTCGACGTTCGGGGTCAGTGGCCTGTGTCCGTACTGAAGCCTCACCTATCGAGATGCTACGCGCGGATCTTCTCTCGCCACCGGAAGCGATGTCAATGTGATCTAGCTCGCTCAACCGTCCACCGGGTGAAATCAGCTCTGTCGCAGTCATTCTCAACGCCTTACGGTCTGGCTTTGCGTAGACGCTGCTGTCGTGGCCGAAGCAGAATTCAGCCGATCTTCGGCGTGTAACCGTTCGGGTTCCATGTCCCGGGCATGCCTGGGATCGGGCTGCAGCTGACCATGTTCACCTTGCAGCTGCTACCGGGGTAGCCGTAGCCGGTGCAGATCTGATTGATCCCGGTGGGTGCCGGATTCTCGTAGGTGCAGCCGACGCCCGGTCCGCTGAGCATGATGCTCACCAATAGTTCGATCACAGTTTCCCCCGAATCTTCCCGATGCGTCGAACCTAGCGAGAGTCACCGACATCGCGGCGCGACGTCGCGGTAGGGCCGCCGATACGCTCGTCGTCGCCGGGCCGTCCGGACTGGCGGTCGCGGACCTGCCGGTGCCGTACCAGCTCTCCTTCAAGGCCACCGCGGCGGCGCTGGGTTGGTCCAAGGCGGCGATGGCCGAGCGCAGCGCCGCGGAGCGTTCGACCGGCTACGTTCTCGGCGGCATCTCACCGCTGGGGCAGCGACGACGGCTGCCGATAGTCGTCGACACCTCGGCGATGGGATTCGGTCGAGTGCTGTGTAGCGCCGGCAAGCGGGGTTGGGACGTCGCGCTGGACCCGCACGACCTGACCCGCCTGACCTCCGCCGTCATCGCAGACGTCATTGCTCTCTGACGCAACCGTGACGCATAAATTACTTCCATGACGTCTCCCCACCCTGGCCATGTTTTCGTCGTCAAAGCCGACATCACCGCACTTGAGTGCGATGCATGGTTATGCCCCACCGACGATCGCTTTCACGTGACGGCCGGGTTTGGACGACCTGTGGGCAAGCCCGAGGGCGGGCTTGTGGCCGGCTACCGCTGGCATTCAGCCGAATTGGCCAAGATCTTCGCGCCGCCGGAGGACGGTCGGCCCCTCATCGTCCTTGGACGCGTCGGCCGAGCGCCTGCAAGGAACCCGCGAGAGGTTTCCGCGCTTGTGAAGGCGCTGCTCCCGGTCATCGACGCGTTCGTGGAACTGGCGATGGAGCACTGCGCTGAACCCCAGGGCCGGCTGTTGCGCATTGCTCTTCCCCTGCTCGGGACCGGCGAGGGTGGCTTACGTGGCGCCAAAGGCGACGTCATCAGGCCTCTGCTGGCTCATCTCAACAAGCTCGTTCGGGATCGTGGCATCGACCTGATCTTGTGCACCGTTAATGCGCTGGCATGGTCGGCGGTTCAGTCGGCGCGTACCGATGATGAGTGGCGACTCACGTCCAGCGAAGAACGCCTGGCGGCCTCTCTCGCGGCTGAGGCTCGAGCCGGGCGGTTGGTGTTCTTCATCGGGGCCGGGGTGAGTCGTGATGCGGGCCTGCCGGATTGGAACGGCTTGTTGAACGCGCTGCATCGAGGCGACATCTCCGAGGAGGAAAAGCCGACTCTCAACAATCTGGATCCACGCGACCACGCGATGCTCATCGAACTAGCCATTGGCGGTCGAGCCCAGCTGCTTGCGCGATTGGCCCAAGAGGTTGGCAGCTATGAACGATTTGGCCTCACGCATTCGCTGCTCGCGTCGATTGGCGCAGAGCAGGCCGTCACGACGAACTACGACAACCTGTACGAGCGTGCATGTACCCGCCCCGGCGACGACCTCGACGACGATCTTGCCGTCCTTCCCTACGGGCGTGTCGCGGAGAACCGACCGTGGCTTCTGAAACTGCACGGCTCCCTTGACCAACTGGATCGCGAGGACCACATCGTCTTGACACGTCCCGACTACATGAGCCTGGCGCGCGATCGAAGTGCCTTGTTTGGAATTGTCCAGGCCTTGCTGGTCACGAAACACCTTCTCTTCGTGGGCTACTCACAAATGTTCCTCGACCGAGTAGCTCACCTCGCGACGCCTCACGATGCGCATCTCCTCGACGAATCCTTCGCAGGCCTTCTCGACTCTGAGGAAGGCCGCATCGCCTCCAGTCTCAAGGCGGTTCAGCGCGTCGTCGACGACGTCCTCAAGAAGCGCCCTGACCACATCACTGCACAAGCCGTTAGCCGCGCCCTGAAACAGTTCGGTTCACCGCAGCCGACGTCAGGACTCACACGGGAGAGCGAGTCGCATGATGGCCGATGAACCTTCGGTGGAAGCCGGGGACACCGCCTCGACGGTGATACTCAGTCCGTGCGTGGGCGGATTACTGCGCACCTGGGACGGGTCAAACGACGCGCACCTGTGGTCCGTGCCTGACGCTGACTTCCTTCTCTCAAGGCAGGGGAGCGGACTGCTGGGCCGTTCACTGCGCGAGGAAGGCCGGTCTATCGAGTCCGGACTCCTGGTGCCAAATCGCCAGACCCTGATGCTGCGGGGTCGGTTCCCGACGCAGGCCGATGACGGTTCGATGCAGTTGGATGGATCAATGCTCCGACTGCAACCAGCGGTCGCTCCCAGCGAGTCCACGATCGACGACTTCCGAACCCTGCTGTCGCAGGCAATCCGGCACTGCGTCTCCAGTGGTGAGTTCCTGGTGGTCGAGAAGGGGGGCTGGGAAGCCCCGACAGAGCCGTACTGCCTTTTCATCGCTGTCGAGGAAGGCGGCCATCAACTGAACGTCATCGAGACCGCTCCCCAGCCACTGGCTTCGGAGGTCTGGGCTCCGCACAGCGTTCCCGGTGCGGCCGGCGCGACGCTGCGTGCACCGATGACGCAGGAGACGATCGACGTCGCTCCGTTGGTGATGATCGAAGCCATCGCGACCTGGGGTCTTGAACCGTGGGATCTGGCGCTCGTTTTCGGCGCCCGATGAGGCTCTTGTCGGCCTTGCCACCTGGTGAGGACAATCCGTCGTCGAGGCGGGCCGGTAGAGCCGAATCAATCACCTGCGGGGCCCGCTGATTGGTGACCGATTTGGGCACCGGATTCCTCGGAACAGGTGAAGAAGATGCGATTCAGTCGGAGCCCTCAAGAAGAGACAGCGCCTGTGAGCATCAGCGATGCGAACATGAAAATGTCTGTGGCACAGTGGGAGTCAACTACTTACCAGGGTTTGAAGGTTCGAATCCGGTGGCTGAACTCATTTGAGTTGGCTGCCTTTGAGACCAGTTCTGGTCTGGCCGGAAGTTCCGGGGGAGTCGGACCGTCAGCTCAACGTCAGTGAGGGTCCGTCCTGGACGGCGTCGGGCTTCGCCAACAGTTCAGCAAGAGCTTCCAAGTCGGTGTCGGCCCGCGCAGCCTCGTTGGCCAGGTGGGCTGAGCGCCGTTCGGTCACGTAGGCCTCGACTTCATCCCGTGCGTAGGTGTTGATGAACAGGTCATTGGCGGTGTCGATGATGGAGTCGATTTCTGCGATCGTGGCCGGAACACCGGCCGCGTTGGCGGCTTTCGCTGCGACGCCGCCCCGGGCTACCTCGCCGAGTTCCGCATGAAAGTGACGTTCGGCAACGACGTGGGCGAAGCAACTCCACCATCGGGCGTCGGGCGCGCTAGGGCGAATGTCGACCTGAACCGTCACCTCGTCGCGGTCGGGACGCTCGCGCCACAGCCGCGGCTTTCCGGCCCGGAACACCAGGTCAAACTGCCGTGTGTTGGCTTGTCCGCCTTCACCATTGTCGCCTTCTAGTGGCTGCGGGGCGTATTGGCCGTAGATGCCGCGTGCATCGCCTTTCAGGAACAATTGATTCTCCCGATCAGCGCGGGCCGCGATCTGGTGCCGGTCGAGGTGATTGCGTTCCTGGGACTGACGAACATGCTCCGCGTAGTGACCACCGAGTGAAATGACATACGCAACAGGGTCAGCCGCCTGGTGGCGGGAAGTTTGAATGATCCAGTAGAGCCCAGTCGGTGAAGTCAAGACAATGCGGCCGTACAGCATCACCGGCAAGATCCGATTGTTGTTGAACCGGCGATCCGGGCCGCCATCCTTGTTCACATACGTCCACGTCGTGTCCACGTGCTGGGCATCGGCGGGCGGAACCGACTCCTCGATGAATCGTTGGGTCGTCTGATAGACGCCCAAGTGTTCATAGCTGACATCGCTGAATCGCTTTCCGTCACGAACCAGCAGACGGTCTGGCAGGAAGTAGAGGGCCGACTTATCCGCCACGATCGACGGGATCGTGATGTTGGTCTTGAGCCGGTCCGGCCCGGAAAAGCTTGCTGCAGCGGCGATAGAGCTGATCAGCGCTGAGGCGCCGGCATTGCGTTTGTGTTGGTAGGGGGTCAGCACGGCACCGGCTTGGGTGACGCGCCATGTTCGCTGGGATTCGGTAAGCCAGCGCCACTGATCGGTCAATGCCTGGAACCACTGCTCGGCTGCGTCTTGGACGTCGTAGAAGACGACGACCGTTCGGCGGGCCTCGTCGTTGAAGTAGAGCCAGACGCACAGGGGGACGAGGATCAGCGCGAGGATGAGTGCGCCGTATCCACCGACTGCCAGCCCGATGACGACGCCGGTGATCGCGGTGGGCCAGCAGAAGGAGAAGCGGGAGGAAGCGGTATTGAGTTGTGCAACCAGATCGCCGGGGCCGGTCGGCGCCATGCAGACCGCAGTCGCTCCCGTCATGTTCTCCATGACGATGCCGCTGGGAGTGAACGAGACCGGTGAGCCGGGATAGTCGGGAGAAGTCGGCGGTCTGCCGGTGTTCGCGACGCCTCCGCCGAGGGAGGCCCGGTAGTAGATGCCGTTGCGGCCCATGTGAACGTAGTTTCCACGCGCACCGGTGCCCACCCGGAAGCCCGGCACGCCGGTGCTGACCCCCAGTCCGGACTTGCTCAGATTGAAGCGGAAAGGCCCCGCCTTGATGGCCTTCCGGATGTAGAAGCCCACTGTTTCCCCCTGGATCTCGTCGTCACCGGCGTCCTCGTCGACAGCCCGGAAGCCGACCATGTCGTCCGCGAGCGGCGTCGAGAGCTTCATGATCCTCGAATCATCCGCTGGGCTGTATTTACGCGGCCGGTAGGACATCGTGGCAGGTGACGATGACGACGGGATCGGGCACGAACAGCTCGGGTGCCAAGCTGACGCCTCGTCGCACAGCCAGCACCGCCACCCGTCGGCCGTCCCGGCTGACGCGCACCAGCACTCAAAATGTCAGACCCCGGTGCGATGGTGGTGTCATGTCAACGACGGTTACCGAGACGACTCCGGAAGTCAGTCCCAAGGAGCGGTTGGCGGTGTTGTTCGACGAGTTGGCGGAGTTGACGGGTCAGCGCAATGCCATTGATGGGCGCATTGTGGATGTCGTTGCGGAGATTGATCGGGACGGGCTTTGGGGTGCCACGGGGGCGCGTTCGGTGGCTGCGCTGGTGGCCTGGAAGACGGGCACCTCGCGGGCCAATGCCGCGGCGGTCGCGGCGGTCGCCCATCGGGTCGGGGAGTTCCCGCGCTGCACCGGGGGTCTGCGCGAGGGTCGGCTGTCGCTGGATCAGGTCGCGGTGATCGCTTCTCGTGGCGGTGAGGGATCTGATGCCCATTACGCCCAGTTGGCGTCGGTGGCCACCGTCAGCCAACTGCGCACCGCGGTGAGTCTCGAACCCCGCCCCGATCCAGATCCGCGGCCTGATCCGGTCGCCTCGATCAGCAAGTCCGGCGGGAGAACGGGTTCGACTTGTGGCGGATCCGGTTGGCTCACGCGGAATCGGCGATGTTCGAGGCTGCGCTGGCCGCCCATCGCGATGCGCTGTTCGCCGAGTGGAAACACGACCGGGAGAACACCCCCGGCGGGCCGTGTAAGAACCACCCCCCGATGCCGAGCACCCTTGATGCGTTCCAGCGGCTGGTCGAGACCGGTTGGGATGGTGAGGCCGGGCGCCGCCCGCACGGTCAGCGCACCGACTCCATCACCTCGGCGGCATCACCATCACCGGTCCCGCCGAGGGCCTGCGCATCACCGACGACAACGGCGAGGAACTGCACCCCGGATCACTGGCCCGACCTCCGGGCGGATCGCCGCCGGACGTCCCACCATGCCCCGGCCCCCTCGGCGAACGCGCCGACTGGTGGTGGTACGACCCCTACCAGCCGCCAGACCCGCCGAGCGTCAATTAGACGTTCGCTGGGCCCGTGCTCAGCTCTGCCGAATCCGTGCGGGTCTGCCGGGCCGTCACGGCGTGGCCTTGGCGGGAGCGACCGAAAACGTCACGCCCACAGGCAGATCCAACGCCGCACCCGACACCCTCAGATGTACCGCCGAATTCCTTGATCCGGAGGCCGTTGACCGGGCAGCCTGGTTGCACTTCGGGCGGATGGGCCGACGTGATCGGTCTGGACGCCAGCGTCCTCATCGCCTACCTCAACCCCGTGGATGCCCATCACCACGCGGCCACCCGGATACTGCTGACGGGTACACCGGGGGAGATTGACGGCCGACGCTCGGCAGTCCGCGCTGCGGGCCTGCGCTGTCGGGTCGAACTGGTCAGGCGAGTTCGCCGCAACGCCTAGGCTTGCCAGGGATCAACAACGGGGGATGGCAGCGTGATTGAACCGGGCCTCTACGAACAACTCATCACCGAGGCACTTCGAACCGAACTCGAGTCCTGGGACGAGGGGCTGCGGCCCAGCCGCAAGCTCCACACCGCCGAGGCGGCCGACCGCATCGCGCTGCACCTGAGCCGGCGCATCCAACGCACGCTGGAGTCGGTCGGCGACAGCGAGCGAGTCCGGGTCGGCATCGAGGTGGCTCGCGACCTCATCGCCAGGCTCGCGCAGATCGTGGAGGCCGAAGCCACCGAAGTACCTGTCGAACCGGGCGAGGTCCTGCACGCGATCCTTCGCCGCCGGCCCGACGGCACACCGCAGCCGATCGCCCAACCGCTGATCCCACTGTTGGACACCACCCTGCTGACCAATGCGCCCGGCGAGCCGGGGTTGTTGCACCAACTCGACGCCGAAATCGAATCCGCCGACGAAATCGACGTCCTGATGGCCTTCATCCGCCGCAGCGGCATCAACCCGCTGGTCGCCTCGCTGCGCCGACACCGCGAGAACGGCAAGAAGCTGCGGATCCTCACCACCATCTACACCGGATCCACCGAACAGGCCGCGCTGGAACAACTCACCGACCTGGGGGCGGAGGTTCGTATCTCCTACGACGTCAGCACCACCCGACTGCACGCCAAGGCATGGATCTTCCACCGCCGCAGCGGCTTCTCCACCGCCTATGTCGGCTCCTCGAACCTCACTCATGTCACCACCGCAATCTTCTCGTCGCGGCCACCGGCACCGGCAAGACCGTCATGGCCGCCGTCGACTACGCCCGGCTGCGCCAGACGCTGCCCCGAGCGCGACTGCTCTTTGTGGCCCACCGCAACGAAATCCTCGATCAAAGCCTCGCCACCTTCCGGCACGCCATCCGGGACGCGTCGTTCGGCGAAAAGTGGATCGGCGGGGCCAGGCCGCATCACTTCGAGCACGTATTCGCCTCGATCCAGAGCCTCAACGCCGCCAACCTCGATGACCTCGCGGGCGATCACTTCGACGTCGTCATCGTCGATGAGTTCCACCACGCCGCAGCCCCGTCCTACCGCAAGCTGCTCGACCACGTCCAACCCCGCGAACTGCTGGGACTCACCGCGACACCCGAGCGCAGCGACGACCTATCGATCCTGCATTGGTTCGCCAATCGCATCGCCGCCGAACTTCGGCTCTGGGATGCCATCGACCAGCAGCGCCTCTGCCCTTTCATGTATTTCGGCATCCATGACAGGCTCGACCTGACCGACATTCCCTGGCGCCGCGGCCAGGGGTATGACGTCCATGCGCTGAGCAGCCTCTATACCAGCACCGACGCCTGGGCCCGCAAGGTCGTCCAGGAGGTCTCCCGTCTCGCCGATTCCCCGTCGACCATGCGCGCTCTCGGGTTCTGCGTCAGCGTCGAACACGCGCAGTTCATGGCAGCGCACTTCGAAAACCACGGCATACCGTCCGTGGCGATCTGGGGAGACACTCCGCAGGCCGACCGCGAAGCCGCACTGCGAGACCTGGCCGCAGGAAGGGTCCGCGTCGTCTTCTCCGTCGACCTGTTCAACGAAGGTGTCGACGTGCCAACCGTCGACACCTTGCTGATGCTGCGTCCCACCGAAAGCCCCACGCTGTTCCTCCAGCAACTCGGTCGCGGTCTCCGTCGGTCCCACGGCAAGAGTTTCTGCACCGTCTTGGATTTCGTCGGCACCCACCGCCGCGAGTTCCGCTTCGACCGGCGCTACCGAGCCTTGCTCGGCGGAACCCGCCGCGACGTCGAACGCGCTGTGCAGCAGGGCTTCCCCTTCCTGCCCGCCGGTTGCTACATGAACCTCGATGCGAAAGCCTCCGAGGTCGTGTTGCGCAGCCTCCGTGAGGCGATCCCGTCGCGCTGGCCCGCCAGGGTCGAGGAGTTGCGCGTCGTTCACGCCAAGTATCCGGACGTGACGCTCTCGCACTACCTCGAGGAGTCCGGTCTCGACCTACCGGATATCTACGACTCATCCGGCAAATGCTGGTCGGATCTCTGCCAGGCGGCGGGCGTGCCCACCGCACCGGACGGCCCGCACGAGGTGCCGTTGCGCAAGGCGGTCGGCCGACTCCTGCATGTCGACGACGACGAACGTATCGAGGCCTACCGCCGCCTCATGGAGTTGCCGACGGCGCCCGACGTGGCCGCCATGCCGGAGCGGGAACGTCGTCTGGTCCGGATGCTCGTCGTCAGCCTCGGCGACCAGGTTCTCACCAAGACCCAGTCGCTCCAGGACGGCGTCGACCTGCTCTGGTCACACCCCCAGGTCCGAGCTGAACTGGCGCAACTGCTCGTCGAACTCGACGACCGGGTCGACCACCTGCACGGAGCCTTGCCAATGCACCCGGATGTGCCGCTTCAGGCCCACGCCCGTTATACCCGCCTGGAGATCCTGGCCGCTTTCGGCGTTGGGGGACAAGCCAAGACGCCGGATTGGCGTGAAGGTGTCCGTGAGGTCAAAGACGAGCGTGCCGACGTCTTGGTATTCACCCTGGACAAGGGCAGCGGCGCGTTCTCTCCGACGACCCGCTACCGCGATTACGCGATCAGCCCGACGCTTATCCACTGGGAGAGCCAGTCGACGACCAGGGCCGACAGCGATACCGGTCTGCGCTACCGCAACCACGAGAAGAACGGCCGTTCCATCATGCTGTTCTGCCGGCTCAACGACGCCGACCGCTCATTCTGGTTCCTGGGTCCTGCCAGCTATCGCAGCCATACCGGCGAAAAGCCGATGGCCATCACCTGGGGATTGGCCACGCCGCTGCCGGGGGATCTGTATCAGCTGTTCGCCGCGGCAGTGGCCTGACGGCACTCCATGCGCTCAACAACAGCCTTCAACCCAAGTCTCACTCAGCCGATCGCGCGCCCCCAGAATGGGCTGCTGCAGTCTCCTGCCGTGGCTCCATCCGCGATCCCACGGCCAGTGCCGCTCGTCATCGGTCCACACCAGCTGTAGTGCATAGAACGGGCGACGGTAAAACTGATCTGCGATCTTGAGGTGCACATCGGGATGATCGACCTCGACGACTTCCAGGACAAGCTCGCCCTCGAACTCGATCTGCATGCCCGGCTCCAGTCGGGTGTCGTGACAGGCCATTTCGTGGGCGGCCGAGTTCAGCATTTGAACGGAGGTCTTCTCGGGAAGTCCAGTGACCAGCAACTCAGGCAGCCCCAGCCCGTGCAGACCGACCGTGTACGCGGATGGCTGGTGTTCGCTGACGACGTACTGGACCACCCACCGGTCTCTCTCGATGGTTTCCGCCAGATAGCTCAGATATTCCTCGGTGGTGGCCCCGGGGTGATCGCATCGCCAGCACATGGTGTCCGCCTCTCCGTCGTCGTTGACGCCAGACTGCAGCAAGCCTCCGACATTTCCGGCGGGGCGCCGGACCGATCCGCTCGCCGCGGGGCGACCGTCACTACCCTGAATTCGTGAGCACTCCCTGGTCCCCGGACCCCCCGGCAACCTGAACGACCAACGCATCATCGTCACGGGAGCCACCAACGGGTGTCGGTCTGGGTACGGCCGCCGCATTGGCCAAGGCCGGCGTCCGGGTGATCCTGGCCGTGTGCAACACCGAACTGGGCCGGCGCCGTGCCGCTGAGATCGGCGGTTCGACGTCGGTGGCCAAACTCGACCTCGCCGACCTGGAATCGGTGCGTGCCTTCCCGGATCTGATCGACGGCGACGTCGACGTGCTGACCAACAATGCCGGGGTGGTGGCCCAGCACCGCAATCCGATACTCCGTTGATGTCGTTGGCGCACCGGATCATTCACGGTGCTGCCAAGCGGCTGGCCAACAGCATCGACGAAAGGGCGGCGCCCACGCTGTACTGCATCAGCGAGCCGACACCGCCGGGCAGCTACGTCGGTGTCAGCGGCAGATTCGTCCTGCGCGGCGGCCCGGTGCTGATTGGACGGTCGGTGCTGGCGTGCGACTACGCGGCGGCCGCGGACCTGGTGGTGTTCGCCGAAGCCGAGACCGGGACCGCGCTGGCGGCGTAGCGGGGAAGCATCATGATGCGATCACGTGATGCTATGATGCAGCGGTGCGGACCACGCTGAACATCTCCGACGAATTGCTTGCCGAAGCAAAGGTTCTCGCCGCTAGAACGCATCGCTCAATCGGTGCGGTGGTCGACGACGCGTTGCGCATGCTACTGAGGCGAGAGGAAGGGGATTCGCCGACGGTGGAGTGGACTTTTCCGACCAGCGGTGCCGGGGGTCTTCAGCCGGGAGTCAATCTGGACGACAGAGAGTCCCTCGCCGAACTATTGGGTGAGAATGCTCTGCCCTGATGTGAACGTCCTGCTGTACGCGTTCCGCAGGGACAGCGTCGATCATGCCGAGTACGCGCGCTGGTTGCAGAACGCAATGACCGGCCAGGAGCCCATCGGCATCAGCGAACTCGTGCTGTCCGGGGTTGTGCGGTTGGCGACCAATCACCGGGTGTTCCGCCAACCGAGTACGACCTCGGCGTCGTTTGATTTCTGCCAAGCCGTGCGCTCGGCGCCTGCGGCAATTCCGTTGCGGCCCAGCGGTAAGCACTGGGAGATCTTCTCCGGGCTTTGTCGTGCAGTATCGGCTACGGCCAACGATGTGCCCGACGCCTACCACGCCGCCCTCGCCCTGGAGCACGGCGCGATCTGGATCACCAACAATCGCGGATTTGCGAAATTTCCCAACCTGAAGTGGCGTCCGCCGTTCGAATAGAGCGGTGCCGGCCGGTGCCACGCGGGTAAACAGCGAATCATATTGGCCGGCAGACGATTGCATACTCCGGTATGCGCACGCTCGGTCCGAGACACGTCCCAAACTGTGCGATGATGATGCGCCGGTCGGGGAGGCCGGGGTTGAGTATTCAGGGGGAATCGGTGAAGAGTTCGGCATTCGTGGGTCGGGTCGGTGGGCTATCGGTGGCACTGGGTGTCGGGGCCGTGGCCGGTGGTTTCGGGCTGGGGATTGCGGCCGCCGACCCGGAGGAATCCCGGGCCGACACGAAACCCGCCCGTTCTGCCGCATCAGCCGAAGACCGGGGCAGGGACGTCAACCGCGCTGACAAGCCGGCCGGCCCGCAACGGACTGGCCGAACCGCCGGCGACGCGCTGGGCAAGCTGCCCGGCGCGGTGACCGGTAAGTCCGCCAACGAGGCCGCCCACCAGGCACCCGCGCCATCGGCAACACGAACCGTCACCCCGCGACGGCCGTCCCAGGGTGTGGAGGTCCGGATCCCCGCTGTGGTCGTCGTCGAGTCCGCATCCGACGACCCTGCCGGCGTCGTGACGCTGCCCGTGACAGCCGCATCGCCTGCCGTGCAGCCCATTCCGTCGACCGTGGTGCCGCAGGCGATCGCCCCGCCCGCCGCGATCGGGTCGGCGGAGTCGTCACTACCGGACCCCACCCCGACCGCCCCGGCCGGTGTGACGGTGTCGTCGGTGGTCCTGGCGGCGACGCGCCGTCAGACGGTCGGCACGTCGGCGGTGACCTACGGCACCGGATCGGCGGCGGCCACCGGCGCCGACCCGATCTCGACGCTGTTCTTCAACCAGACACCCACGGTGTTGTGGACCCAGACCGGTCAGAGTTCCCTGGGCGTGGTGAGCGGCCTGCTGTGGGCCGTCGACGCCGACAGCGAAGCCTTCAGCATCACCTACACCGACGGATACAGCGGTCAGGTCTTTCTCACCGACGACGGAAGCTACACCTACACACCGTATTCCGCGCTGTCGAGCACCGGGTTCACCGACGCGTTCACCGTGACCGTGAGCGACGCAGACAGCGGGTTCCACATCCACGGCATCAGCGGCCTGCTCAATCTGCTGACCTTCGGACTGTTGGGCGACAGCGGCCACGAGACCGCCAACGTGGTGTCGGTCACCGTGGCACCCTATGGCCGGACGAACACCGCGCCCACCGCCACCGCGGTCGTCGGCACCAACGATCTGTTCACCGGAGTGGTCACGGGAACGGTGAGCGGTACCGATCCCGACGGCGACGCACTGAGCTATTCGGCCCCCGCGTGGACGCCGAAGGGCAGCGTCAGCATCGACACGGCCACGGGAGAGTTCACCTACACCCCGACCGCCGGCGCCCGCCAGACCGCCGCGCGCACCGGCGCCACCGCCGCGGACAAGGCCGACTCGTTCACCGTGACCGTGACTGATGGTTACGGCGGGTCGACGGCAGTGCCGATCATGGTGGCGATCAGCCCCGCACTGCCCGAACCCACGGTCGCGTTCACTAACGCATCGGTGTCACGTCCGGAGGGCGACACCGGGGTGACGGTGGTGCCGGTGACGGTGCGGCTTTCCGAGCCGACCTACCGGCCGGTGACGGTTTACTACGACGTGATCGAACAGCCGCTGCTGTCGACGGCGGCAACCCCCGGCGTGGACTTCCGTACCGAGAGTGGTTCGGTCACCATCGCGGCCGGGCAGACGGACGCCACGATCAACGTGACCGTATACGGCGACAGCGATTACGAGACCGACGAACTGATCCGGGTCGAGGTGACCGGAGCGGACGGCGCGGTGGTGGCCAGCGAACCCAGCAGTTACCGGCAGACCGTCACGGTGCGCAACGACGACGAGCCCGCGGGCGCACTGGTCCGCTTCAAGGGCTGGTCGGTGTCCCAGGCCGAGGGGGACAGCGGGACGACGACGGTTCCGGTGACCGTGCAGCTGTCTGCGGCATCCGACGTCCCCGTGACGGTGTACTACGACGTGATCGAGCAGCCGTTGCTGTCGACGGCGGGGACTCCCGGGGTGGACTTCCGTACCGAGAGCGGTTCGGTGGTCATCCCGGCCGGGCAGACCGAGGGCACCATCAAAGTTACCGTGTACGGCGACACCGCGTACGAGGCGGACGAACTGGTTCGTGTCGAACTGACCGGCGCCGACAACGGCGTGATCGCCATGTCCCCGAGCGACTACCGCCAGACCGTGACGATCCTCAACGACGATCAGCCGGCCGGGGCGCTGGTCGGCTTCACCAGTGTTTCAGTGTCCCGTGTAGAGGGCGACAGCGGGACGACGACGGTGCCGGTGACGGTACAGCTGTCGACGGTCTCCGAGAGTCCGGTCACGGTGTACTACAGCGTCGTCGAACAGCCGTTACTGTCGACGGCCGCGACTCCCTGGGTGGACTTCGTTCCGGAGAGCGGGTCGGTGACCATCGAGCCCGGCCAGACTCAGGGCACCATCAACGTCACCGTCTACGGCGACACCAGTTACGAAGCCGACGAACTCATCCGGGTGGAACTCACCGGGGTCAGTGGCGGGGTACTCAACAGCGACCCGTCGCGCTATCGCAAGACGGTCACGATCACCAACGACGACCCGGCGTCGCAGGTGGTGTGATCGTCCGGTCGCCCGGATCTGCGAATCGCGATCACTACCCTGAACGCCATGACGTCACCCTGGTCCCCGAACCGGCTCGGCAACCTCGCCGGTCAGCGAATCATTGTCACCGGGGCGACCAACGGCGTCGGTCTGGGGACGGCGGCGGCGCTGGCCGAGGCCGGCGCCCACGTGATCCTGGCGGTGCGCAATACCGAACTCGGCAGGCAACGGGCGGCCGAGATAGGTGGTTCGACGTCGGTGATCAAGCTTGACCTGGCCGACCTGGCATCGGTGCGTGCCTTCCCGGGTCTGCTCGACGGCGAGGTCGACATCCTGGTCAACAACGCCGGGGTGGTGACCCAGCACCGCACCGAGACCGTCGACGGCTTCGAGATGATGCTGGGGACCAACATGCTCGGGCCGTTCGCGCTGACCAACCTGCTGCTGGGTCGGGTGCGTTCGCGGATTATCAATGTCGGCTCTGACGCGCACCGCTCGGCGACCTGGCGGCCCGATGACATGCATCTGCGCCGTCATCGCTGGACGCCGATGGGTGCCTACTCTCGCTCGAAGCTGGCGGTGATGCTGTGGGGTCTGGAACTCGACCGCCGGCTACGGGCCGCCGGATCCCCGGTCCACGCTCAGCTCACCCATCCCGGTTGGGTGGCCTCGAACCTCTCGGCAGTCTCGGAAGCACCGCTGATGGCCCTGGCGCACAGGACAATCCAGACGGCAGCACGCCGGCTGGCCAACGACATCGACGCCGGGGCGGCGCCCACCCTGTACTGCATCAGTGAGCCGATCCCGCCGGGCAGCTATGTCGGTGTCAGCGGTAGACTCGGCCTGCGCGGCGGTCCGGTGTTGACCGGCCGATCAGTGCTGGCGTGCGATTACGCTGCCGCCGCGGAACTTGTCGCGTTCGCCGAGGCCGAGACCGGAACCACGCTGGCGGTGTAGTCGGCGGGCTGAAACGTGTCGGTGGCCTCTGCGATGCTGGTGTTATGTCCGCGACCGCCCCTGCTACCCCGATCAGGGAGGGTGTCGACCCGGGCGAACGACTGGCCGTCCTCTTCGACGAGCTTGCGGAGTTGGCCGGTCAGCGCAATGCCATCGATGGGCGCATCGTCGATATCGTCGCCGAGATAGACCGCGACGAGCTCTGGGGTGCCACCGGGGCGCGTTCGGTGGCCGCGCTGGTGGCCTGGAAGACCGGCTCGTCTCGGGCCAACGCCGCGGCGATCGCGGCGGTGGCCCACCGGGCGGAGTCGTTCCCTCGCTGCACCGAGGGTATGCGGGAGGGCCGCCTGTCGCTGGACCAGGTCGGGGTTATCGCTGCCCGTGCGGCCGACGGATCCGACGATCACTACGCGCAGTTGGCTTCGGTAGCCACCGTCAGCCAGTTGCGGACCGCCATCAGTTTGGAACCACGACCCGATCCCGACCCGCGGCCCGAGGTGGAGGCGTCGATCCGCAAGACCAGCGATGACGGGTTCGACTTCTGGCGGATCACCTTGCCGCACGCCGAATCGGCGGCATTCGAGGCCGCGCTGCAGTCCCATCGCGACGCCCTGATGGCCGAGTGGAAACGCGACCGGGAAGCCAATCCCGTTGGCCCCGGCGACAACACACCCCCGATACCCACCAGTGTCGACGCATTCCTGCGGCTGGTCGAGACGGGATGGGACCTCGAAGCCCAACGCCGCCCGCACGGCCAGCGCACCACGGTCGTGGTGCACCTCGACGTCGAGCAGCGGGTCGGCACGCTACATCTGGGTCCGTTGCTCACCGGCTCCGAGCGGCAGTATCTGACCTGTGATGCCACCTGCGAGGTGTGGTTCGAACGCGAAGGCGAAGTCATCGGCAGTGGTCGATCGACCCGCACCATCAGCCGCCGACTGCGCCGCGCCCTCGAGCACCGTCACCGGAGCTGCGCGGTCCCCGGCTGCGGGGCCACCCGTGGCCTGCACGCCCACCACATAGTCCACTGGGAAGACGGCGGGACAACCGAACTGAGCAACTTGGTGCTGCTGTGCCCTTACCACCACCGCCTGCACCACAGGGGCATCATCACCATCACCGGCCCAGCCGACCGCCTCGTCATCACCAACACCGACGGCGAGGAGCTCCACCCCGGATCTTTGGCGCGACCACCCAGTACCCCTCCGCCACCTGTGCCACCCTGTCCCGGTCCCCTCGGCGAACGCGCCGACTGGTGGTGGTACGACCCCTTCCAACCACAAGCGCCACCTACCAACAACTAGTCCGTCCACATCGGCTGCCTTGTGCGGCAACGGAATCCGCGATCCTCGATCTCCCGACCATGCGAGATAGCGAACGTGACCGCACGAATTGATGAGATTCGTCGGACAGACTGGCAACGTGCCGCGGGCTGCTGAGACGCATGTGTGGACAGCCGGATTCGTCTACGCGCGGGTTGTCGGTCAGTGGATAGTGACGACCCTCAGGCCCGTTCGGAAGGATGATCCGTCAGTCGAACAGATCGGGCTGTCCGCGGTTGATGCGGGCGAACAGCGGCTGGAAGCTGAACCAGCCGGCGAAGTGGCTCCCGACCTGGGTGCTGGCGAGCTTGGCCATCTCCGGGTCGGTCAGGATCGGTGTGTCGGCGGCCTCGGCCATCAGCTGGGCGTGACAACTGCGCACCTCATCGGCACCCATTGACATGGCGCGCATGCCTGCACAGTGGGATCTACGCGCGGCCTTCACGCTGGCTGAGCATCCAGAACCCGGCGAAGACCTGCGGCAGCCCGGTCACCGATATAGCCGAACACCAGCCGCAAGCCCAGATCGCCGACGCGCAGCACACCGTTGAGGCGCAGGTCTGCGTCATAGGTGACCACCGATCCGGTTCCATCCGGCTCAACGGTGATTCGGTCGATCGATGTGAACACGGCGCTGCGGGCCACCACGAGGAGGTTGCGTGGCGCGTTGTAGTCCTCGGTCACGTACCGCAATGTCAGGTCGCCGACCAGACCAGCGACGGTGACATCGAACACGGAGTCTGGGCCGCCGCCCGAGCCCTGCACCTGGCTGACGGCCTTTACGCCGGGATCCCACTCGGCGAAGTTGCGCAAGTCGGCCAGGTAGGCAAACACCTCCTGTGGAGTCCTCGCAGTCCTCACCGTTGTCACGTAACGCGCCATGGCCACCCCTTTCGGCAACGTCCAGTGTGCGCCTTGGTGAAGCTTTCGGTTCAGGTACGTCTCTCCTGAGCGCTCGGCCTGCGCCCGGGCCGCGTCGCCGGCGAACTCGCCACCATCGCCCGGATCGTCAAGGAGGCAGGCTCAGACGACTACCTCGGTGCTGGGGTCCGACCGCGTGCTGTGCAGCGCCGGTAACCGGGGTTGGGCCATCGCCCCGGGAGCCGCACGACCTGACCCGCATGACCACCGCCGTCGAAGACTTCCGGGCGCTCTGGCCCGCAACCGAGTCACCGATCCTGGGCGATACTGGGTTGTGCTCAGAAATCCCCGCATCTGGATCTACCTGGTGGTCGGCCTGGTGGCGGCAGGCCTCATCGGTTACTCCCAGTGGCGCGACTCCGATGCTCAACGGCTGCAGCGCTGCATCGATGCCTCCATCAATCAGATGAAGCAGGACACCCCCGCGCTGGCCGGCTTCGACAATGCTCAACCCGTCTTGGTCGAGATGGCGCGCGCGAGCTGTGTCAAGCAACTCGGTATCAACCCTCCGACGAAGTAAGACAGCCGGGCTTGGAGTCGCAGGATGGTCGCCGCGCCGGGGTCGAAGTCTGGGTACACATCGGTGAACATCTCGTTCATCTGATCGAATTCGGCTGCTTTGCGGGCGGATCGGCGGAAACGTGGTGCGCTGCGGTTCGCATGATCCGATGGCTCCGCCGAGCAGTGCCGAGCTCTAGGCCTCGGTGAGTCCGGAATGGCGTTGCAGCCGCCAGACCGCCGAGGAGTCAACCGGATACGAGATCACCGTCCGGTGGACTTCTTATCGGCCCGCGCGGCTTCCTTCCTGGTGTGGACCCCGGCGATGCGCATGACCTCAGCCAATGCCTCGTCATCGAGGTCGATCTGCGTCACGGACATGAAATCCTCCGATGTCGGCAATGTACTGGGTCAACTGACAGCGCCAACATCGCTGAATTAATCGTGCGACATTAATCGTTCGACTCCACCCCGGTCGGTCGGAGACCATGGACGGGTGTGTGCGCCTTTCGATGTGGAACCCCGGGTGGGAACCCCCGGCGGATGGCGCGTTCTCGCGCCTCTGCGGATCCGTGAGTTCCGGCTGCTGATCGCGGCGGTCTCGGTGTTCATCTTCGCCGAGGGCATGTGGACCGTGGTGATGGCGTTGCAGGTCATCGCGCTCGTCGACGATCCCACCGCACTGTCCCTGGTCGCGGCCTGCCTGGCCGGGGGCATGCTGGCCTGCATTCTGATCGGCGGCATCGTGGCCGACCGGGTCTCCCAGCGCGCCATCATCATCACCGTCGAGGCCGTCAACCTCGCGGCCGTAGCAGCGGTGGCCGTCCTGGGTACGTGCGGGGCATTGCGGCTGTGGCACATGGCTGCTGCTTCGGCGATCCTCGGCGCGGGTGCCGGATTCTTCTTCCCTGCCTACAGTGCGTACCTGCCGCGGATCGTTGCACCGCAACACCTGTTGGCGGCCAACGGGATTGAAGGGATGATCCGTCCCACCCTGGGGCAGGCGATGGGGCCGGCGTGCGCCGGCGTCCTGGTCGGTGCGACTTTTCCCGCGCTGGGAAGCACCGCGGTGGCGGTGCTGTTCGCGCTCGGCCTGGTCCTGTTGGTGGCCATGCGTCCCGAGAAGGCCGCGCCTGCAGAGTATCTGGTCACCGACGCCGATCGAGCCAAGCCGCATCCGCTGGCGGATCTACGTGACGGACTGCTGTTCGTCCTGCGGAACCGGTGGCTGCTGTGGACACTGCTGTTCGCCAGCATGTGGGTTCTGCTGGCGATGGGTCCGATGGAGGTGTTGCTGCCGTTCATCGCCCGGGAGCGCTTCGTTCACGGCGGGCAGATGTACGGCTTCGCGATCGCCGCCTACGGTCTCGGCGGAGCGCTGGGAGCGCTGGCGGTCTCGACGCGACCGCTGCCTCGCCGCTACCTGACGGTCATGATGATGCTGTGGGGGATCGGTTCGCTGCCACTGGCGGTCGTCGGCGTGACGTGGTCGTTCCCGGTGATGGCGACCGCGCTGTTCGCGGTGGGCCTGGCCAGCGGTGCCGGCATGGTCATCTGGGGCACCCTGCTACAGCGCCGGGTGCCGGCGCAGATGCTCGGCCGGGTCTCCAGCCTCGACTTCTTCGTCTCGCTGTCGTTCATGCCGCTGTCGATGGCACTGGCGGGTCCGCTGTCGAAAGTCGTTGCGGTGGAGTTAATCTTCGCCGCCGCGGGATTGCTGCCCATCGTCTTGGCCGCGATCGCGCTGGTCGCTGCGCGGATGCCCCGCGATGAAATCGCACACCCGCTGGATTGACGCAGTTACCCGAGAGGGCCTCCTATGGTGGCTCACCACAGGGTGGGGACACCGCGGCAGTCGGCGAAGGCGGGATCTCCGGTGATGATCACCAGGGACTCGATCATCGCCTGCGCCGCGAGCATACGGTCGAACGGATCGCGGTGGTTCCACTCCAGGCGCCCGGCGAGCAGGGCATGGTCCTCGTCCACCGGGAGTCTGATGACGCCAAGCCGATCGAGGTGCTTTGAATAGGCGCCCAGCAGAACGTCGGCCTGCGGCAGTTTCCCCAGTCGGTGCTTCGTGGCGATTTCGCACGCCGACACCGCGGAGACGACCAAACGCGACGAGCGGTTCTCGATGACCTCTCGCGCTGTGCGCCCGAGGCGTGCCGGGTCCGTCAGTGCCCACAGCGTGACGTGCGTATCGAGCAGATAGCTCAACCGTTGCCCTCCCAGGCTGCGAGTTCATCGTCCGGTAGGGCATCGAGAAAGTCGTCCGGCACCGAATAGGCAACGAAGCCCAAATCCCGCGACTCCCGGGGCTCCATCGGGACCAGTCGTGCCGTCGGGTGATCTCCGCGGGCGATGACGAACTCCTCACCCCGTTCCACCGCGGCCAGCAGTGCCGACAGATGCGTCTTCGCGTACTGCACTTTGACCAGCTTCATGCCTGCATCGTAGTGCGCTGACCAGGGTTGATCAACCAGGGTTGGTCAACCAACTCCGGTGCATGATCTGAATGAACTGTGGAACATGCAGTCGTCAGATCGCAATGACGGTGAGGATGTGCTCAAGCCCCCGAAAGTCGTCGGCATTGCGGGTGTAAAGCGGCAACCCCACTGCCAGCGCGGTCGCTGCAGTAAGCAGATCGGCCATGCGCCGCCGGGGTTGGCGCCCGGTGGAAAGTACGGCGGCGTAGATCCGACCGAAAGCCCTCGCGCAGTCGCCGTCGAATGGGATGGGTTCCACCCATGACTCAAGGCGCTGTAAGCGGTCCTGCCGTCGTGCGCGCTCGTCGGGCTCATCGGTCGCGTGGGGTCCGGCGGACAGCTCGGCCATGGTCACGGCGCTGACGGAGGCTTCCTCGGGTAGCTGATCTTGAGCAATTGTGTCGAGGTCGATCACCACCGACGTGTCGAGTAGTCCAGCCTTCGTCTCAGCCACGCGGAGTGATGTTCTGGTCGAGGTAGCTGTCGAGGTCCGCGCGGAACTTGTCGTATTCGATATGCGGGGCGTCGCGGAACGCTTGGGCCAAAGCTGGGCCGTTCACGCTGCGGCGACGCCGCAGCGGGACTAGCTCCCCGACCGGCACGCCGTTGCGCGTGACGATGAACGACTCACCCTGATCCAGCCGACGCATGATCTCGCCACTGTTGTTGCGTAACTCCCGCTGGCTGATCTCGCTGCTCATCTGCGCGACTGTAGCACCGATGCGACACCCGCTCTGCGCGTCGAAACGGCCAGGCTGAAGGACCCTGAATGCGTTGCCCCGTTCCTGTCACCAGCGCCCGGTAACGTCCACTCCGTGCCCGACACCCCCGAGGACGACCTCGCCGCTGCGGTTCACCGACTGCTCGCCGAACGCGGCCCCAGCACCGCGAGCGATCTGATCGATGCGCTGAGCGAGGCGGGCATCGACCTGCCGCCCAACTCCGAGGACGCGCTCGCAGACCTCCTCGAGGAGGAGGATGCGCCGGTGATGTCACTGGCCGACGGACGCTGGGCCTGGTTACCGGCCCTGCTCGAGGGCCGGATCTTCACCCACCGCCTGACGCCGCAGGAGGCCGAGCACGACGCGATCGGCTGGGATCGGGACCTGTCCCCGGTCTCATTTCTGACCGAAAGCCCTGACTATCAGCGGTTTTCCGACGGATCCCCGCTCGTCGAAGCGTTCGTCGGTATGGACGACGACGTCCTTACCCAACGCGGGGTACCCGCGACGGTCGACGTCGGTGACGGGATCCTGCTGCTGCCTCCGGGCCGGCTGGCCGCCCTGGGCGCCGGCAGCGGTGACCTGATCGGGATCCGGGTCACCCCCGCAGGGCTTGACATCACCGCTGTCGCCGAGGCATCGTCCGGCGATCTGGCGGCGCTGCTGACGCCGGTACTGGAGGAGTTCCACAACGCGCCGCTGATGCTCGACACCGCGGTGTGGACGGCCTGCGCCGCCGACGACACCGCCTTCCGCCATCCGGCGGTGCCACTGGGCGAGCAGGTGGCCGGTGCCGGTTTTGCCTGCGAACGCGCATGGGTGGCGCTGCCGGGATTCGACTTCGACAGCTGGCTCGCCGCGCGCCGGACTGCCGCCATCGCCGCCCGCTACAGCCTCGATGAAGACGAGGCGCTCGCCGTGCTGGTGATCAAACGGCTCCACGAGCACGCACTGAACCTGCTGGGCATCGCCGAAGGCGATGGCGATGACGCTGACGACGACGCTGACGACGACGCTCTCGTGGACGCCGTCGGCGACATCGCCGGTGCCGTCGCCGGTGCCGTCGAGCAGGCCGTCGGTCCGCTGGATCAGCCCGCGGAACCCCCAACAACGCTGGTGCGCAGCACCCTGGAGTTCCTCGCCGAACCGATGGTCGCCGCCGCCGTGCACGACGAGATCCCGGCCGGGGACCGGCGCGCGGCGGCGGCCTTGGGGGTATTGGCCGAGTCGGCTGAGTCGAGGGCGCCGCGATCCGCCCGGCCGGCCCTGCGCTGGCTGCGGGCCAAGGCCCATGAGCGCCTCGGTGATTTCGAGGCCGCCGAGAGGGTCCTCGAGGAGGCCGAGTCGCTGGACCCGTCCTGGCCGTTGACCCTGCTGGCGCTGGCCCGCTACGCCGAGGACCGCAGCGACGCCGAACGCGCACTGAGCCTGCTGCGCCGGGCCGGGATGCCCGACGATCACGAGATCGTCACCCACCTGCAGCGCTTCCGGCCCACGCCCCGGACTGGCCTAGGCCGCAACGAGCGGTGCTGGTGCGGGTCGGGCCGCAAGTACAAGGTCTGCCACCTCAACCGTGAGCAGGTGCCGCTGGAGGAACGGGCCGCCTGGCTCTACCAGAAGGCCACCACCGACGTGATGGACGGTGAGTTCGGCTCGCTTGCGCTGGCCTGCGCGCGGGAGCGGGCCGCATACGCGGACAGCCCGGAGGCTCTGGAGCGGGCCCTCTACGGCGACCCGCTGACCTTCGACGTGGTGCTGTTCGAGGGCGGGGCCTTCGAGGAGTTCCTCGCGCTGCGCGGCCACCTGTTGCCCGACGACGAACGGACCCTGGCCGAGCAGTGGCTGCTGGTGGAGCGTTCGGTGCACGAAGTCGTCGCGGTGCGGCCCGGCGAGGGTATGACGATGCGCGACGTGCGCACCGGCGACGTCCACGAGGTCCGCGAGCGCTCCGCCAGCTCGATGGTCCGGGTGGGCGAATTCTATTGCGGGCGAGTGGTTCCGGCCGGTGACACCATGCAGATCTTCGGCGGCCTGGAGCCGCTGTCACTGGTCGAGCGAGACCAGCTGGTGGCCATTCTCGACGACGAACCCGACCCCATCGAACTGGTCGCCGTCCTGTCGCGGCGGTTCGCTCCGCCGGTGCTGAACAACACCGAGGGCGAGCCGATGCTGCTGTGCGACGCCACCCTGCGGGTCACCGACCCGGAGGCCCTCGCCGCCGAGCTCGACGAAACCTACGAGCGCGCCGAGGACGACGACGTCGCCCGGGTCTGGCTGGAACACGTCGTCACCGACGGTATACAACGCATCCGCGCCCAGCTGGACCTGCGGGGCGACCAGCTGCACATTCACGCCAACAGCGAGAATCGTTTCGAGCGGGTGCTAACGGTGATCCGTGCGCTGGACCCGTCGGCGGCGGTGCTCTCCGAAACCCGCCAGACCATCGACGAGATCGCCGATCTCGAGACCCTGTCCGGCTCCCCGCCGCCGGGGGTGCTGGACCCCGGTGACAGCCCCGAGTTGGCCGCAGCACTGCAGGAGATGGTCCGCAACTTCGAGGAGTCCTGGCTCGACGAGGAGATCCCGGCGCTGTCCGGGCACACCCCCCGCGAGTGCGCCGCCGACCCGACCCGCAGGCCCGACCTGATCCGGCTGCTCGACAGCTTCCCGGACACCGGCGCGCCCGGAACCATGAGCCCCGCGCGAATCCGGCAGGCACTGGGACTGAACTGACCTCTGGTGACGATCAAGAGGGACACGATCAGGGGGAGTGTCGATTCCGTATGACAATCCCTCCGACGGAGCCGTACCGGGTGATCCTGCTCGGCGGCTACGCGGCCAAACAGTGCCCGGTGCGCACCCACAACGACTTCGCGCCGCTGGTGCCCACCCTGATCTGGGAGCCCCCGGCGGAGATCCAGGCCGACCTGGATGCCGGTCGGGCTTTCGAGGACGAGATCTTCGCCGGCCTGCTCGGCATCCACGGAAACGCTGCGACGCTCGTCGATCCACGGCTGCGCAAGGCCGAGGCGGTCGGGGCGACGCTGGCGGCGATGCACGCCGGCGCACCCCTCATCCTCGGCGGGTGGCTGCCCGACGACGAGCGGGGCGGACGCACCGGGCGCCCCGACATCTTGGTGAAGGTCGACGGCGGCTACCTGCCCGCCGACGTCAAGCACCACAAGACCCTTGATACCGCCAAGACGACGACCAGACGGATCTCGCCGCTCAGCCATCCGGACCGCTGGCGCGACGTGCCGGCGTTGACGGCGAGCGCGCATCACTACCAGGACGGCCTGCAGTTGGCGCACTACACGCGGATGCTGCAGGCCTGCGGGTTCCATCCGGGGCCGGATCAGCTGTTCGGCGCGATCATCGGCACCAGCACCGTGGCGCTGTCGGGTCCCGACCCCGAACGGGTCTTCGTCTGGCATGACCTGTCCAGGCCGACGCGGCCCACCTTCTCCCGCAGCCGCGGCAAGGTCCTGCGGTCGATGCTGGAACGCTATGACCACGAACACGACTTCCGGGTGAAGGTCGCCGCGACCGCGGCGCGGATCACCGGAGCCGCGGATGATCCTGAGCCGCTGGTGATTCCGATCGGCCAGAAGGAGTGCGGACAATGCCCGTACGAGCTGTGGTGCGCCGACCAGATGGGCCCCGAGGACCCCTCAGCGGCGATCACCCGCGCTCGGCTCGACACCCGCGAGTGGCGGACACTGCGCCGGATGGGGATCGGGACCACGGGCGCGCTGGCCGAACTGGAACCCGACGATCCGGCGTTCTTCGACGAATACCACTCGGAGGTAACCCATTACAGCCGGGCGCAGGCCCGCAAACGGCTACAGGCCGCGGTGCGGCAGGCCCGGATGATCTGCGATGGCGCCGACTTCCAGCCCATCTCCGGCGTCACGGTCGAGGTGCCGTCGGCGGATGTCGAGATCGACTTCGACATCGAGTGGGACACCGCCCGCCGGATCTACCAGTGGGGGCTCCGGGTCCGCGAGGGCCAGGACGACACCACGGCCCGCTATCAGCCGATCGTGTCCTTCGAACCGCTCGATGACGAGGGGGAAATCGCCCTCGCCGAGCGCGCCGCCGCCGCCATCGGCCGCCTGCGGGCCGAAGCCGACTCCTCGGGCCGCACCATTGCGGTGTACCACTGGTCACACCCCGAGGTGAGCATGACTCGCAAGTTCGCCTGCATCGCAGCCGCTCTGGACGGGCTCACCGTCGATCTGCTGGCGTGGTTCATGAGGACGTTCCACGTCCGTGGGAAAGCCTCCATCAAAGCCGTCGCGCAGGCTATCGGATTCAGCTGGGCGGTGGACGATCCCGGCGGCCGGCTCTCGATGGCCAAGGTCGAGATCGCCCGCGGCGGCGGCCCGGAGGCAGTCGAGGCGCGGCAGTGGTGCCTGGACTACAACGAGTCCGATGTCGCCGCCCAGGCGGTGATCCGCGACCGCATACGGGAGATGTTCGCCGACTGACGCGCAGTTGGCCGAGACCTGGCCGTGTCGGTGGGTGAATCTACAGTCGGCCCATGCCTTTACAGAACCGGGTCCGACCCGACGGTGAGATCATCACGACGAGCGCACGGGGGACCTTCCTGGGCAACCGCGGCATCCTGCATGACGAGAACAAGCGGATCGTCCGGCAGTCCCGCAGCGATATGTGGCTGATCTGCCAACTGCAGTTCAACGGCCGTCAGCAGGAAATCATGCATCCCAAGCGTTACACCCAGTTGTTCTTCCTCGACGAGGCGGTGGCCCTGGCCGCGGGCCACCGGCCGTGCGGGGAGTGCCGCCGCAAGTACTACCGCGCCTACATCGACGCGGCCAACGTCGACAGCGACACCCCCATTGCCGGATCGGGGGACCTCGACCGGCGACTCAGGGTGTCCCGCCGGTCGCAACGCACCAGCGCCCCGGTCGACTCGCTGCCCGACGGAGCGTTCATCAGCCTTGGGGGAGAGGACTTCCGTCTCGTATGGGAGGGCTCTCTCTACAGGTGGTCGCCGGACGGTTACGCCGAACCGATCACTGTGGCCGACTGCGGCATCGCGCAGGCAACCGTGATCACCCCGGCACTGTCCCTGCGGGCCCTTCGGCACGGCTATCCGGTGACGGTGCACCCGTCGGTCGCGGCTGCGGCGCCCGTAACTGTCGTGTCGGAGAGTTCCCTCGCGCCTAGGGTCCGCGCCCAGCCGGCTCCCATGACGCGGGTACCGACAGCGGGCGGGCTGAGCGATGAGCATCGCGCGGAGGTTGAGCAGATCTTGCGCGCCAGCAGCCCTGGTCTCACCCACGGCGAAGTGTTCCGTTACCTCGAGCAGGGTCTCGACGTGGACGAGATCTCCGCCCGGCACGGCAGCAGCGTGGCCAACGTGCGGAGCTTCATGCGCAGCCTGACGCACTTGTTCGAGGGAACCGTGCCCGACACTGGGTCGGCGGCACGCACGAATGCATTTGTCTACAAGGAGTTGCTCAACCATCCGCTCTCGCCCGGACTACTCAGTTATGTGCAGCAGCGGCTGCGGCAGCTGATCGGGATTAACCCCGAGATCACGATGGAGCCGTTACGGACCCGCGGCCACCAGTACAAGATCGCGCGTCCGCGCGCTGCTTTGCGGGAGGCGCCCTGTGCGCGTTGCCATCGTGTTCACCCGGGCGAGTGTGATTGATGTCGATGCTTGCTGTCAGGCCGCTGCACCGCCATCGCAACCAGGAATGACGAAGCCGAACCCGCAGACACCGAAGCGGATCGTGCCTGCTTCTCGCTTTCGCACAGCCTCTAGGATTGCGATCCAGGCACAGTGGCCTGCCCATTGACAAGGCCGACGTCGTCTTTGGTGAGGAGTGCCAATGAACCTTGAGAACCACACCGCGCTGATCACCGGATCCAGCGGCGGAATCGGCGAGGATTTCGCCGTCGAGTTCGCCAAGCGAAAGGTCAATCTGGTCCTCGTCGCGCGGCGCGAGGACAAACTCGCTCAATTGCGCGCCCGACTGCTTGAACAGAGCCCTGGGCTGACCATCGACGTCGTCGCCGCGGATCTGTCGGTCCCCGGCTCGGCTGCCGAACTGGCCGCCAAGATCGGCGACCTCGGCCGCGAGATCGACATCCTCGTCAACAACGCAGGCGTCGGCCTGCATGGCGACTTCGTGAAGCAGGGGGTCGCGGAGAACGCGGCGCAGATCCAATTGAACTGCGTCACACTGGTCGAACTCGCAGGTTTGTTCATGCCGGCCATGACCCGGAAGGGGCGCGGACTGGTCATCAACGTCGCCTCCACCGCGGCCTTTCAGCCCACGCCCGGGATGGCGGTGTACGGGGCCACCAAGGCATTCGTCCTGTCCTTCACCGAGGCGCTGTGGCAGGAGACGAAAGCCTCCGGCGTGCGTGTTTTCGCGCTCTGCCCGGGTGCCACTGAGACGGAGTTCTTCGCACGCACCGGTGAGGAGTTCCTGACCAGCGGCCGTCAGACGTCGCAGGAGGTGGTCGCCACCGCGATGGCCGCCATCGACAAGTCGACGCCGACTGTCATCTCCGGGCTACGGAATGCCCTGCTGGCCAATGGTTATCGGATCGCACCGAAGAAACTGCTGCTCGCAATAAGCCAGCAGATCATGAAGGCCAATGAGGCGGACCAGTCAGTAAGCCAGAAATTGTCATAACGTCCTCATATCCTCGACAACAGGGTGAGTTGTTGAAGGGGGAGTTATGGGGCGGGACCTTCGAACGCTCGGTGCTGTAGCCGGGACGCTGACCGCCGCGGCGGTGCTGGCTGCGCCGGATGCCTACGCCGATGACGGTTGGGTGGCGGTGGCCAATTCGCCGAATCATGAGCAGCAGGACTTCGGCTACGGGCCCGACCAGGCCAGCGCCGAGGCCAACGCGTTGGCGCAGTGCACGGTGTTGCAGCGGGCCAACGACTGCCGGATCCTCGCGGTGAGCACCGACTGCGTGGCCACCGCCTGGGATGTCAGCGAGCCGCTGAATCAGATCTACGCGGGCTCCGGGGGAGGGCCGGAAGCCGCCGCTCGCGGGGCGATCGCCGCGGCGGGGCCCTACGCCAACGACGTGCAGGTGCGCTGTACCTGGTGGCCGCGCAACGCGCCCCCACTGCCGGAACCGTCGATGGCGCCGAGCTTTGCATGAGCGGTGCGCTGCCTGAATAGTTCAGTTGACTATTGCATTGTTCAGTACGAATGACATTGCACAGCAGTCGATCTCGAGATTCGGAATCAGTCACAGCCTTGATGTAGCGTTCGCGCCCTAAGCGGTTTCGAAACGGGGGATGAAGTGACTTTTTCGTGTCTGAATGCTCGGGGCGTTCGTGTCGGGGGCTCGGCCGCATTGGCGGTCGTTGTCGCCGTGGGTCTTGCGGTCGCTCCACCGGAACGTTCCCAGGTGTCGATCGAAACTCACCAGGTGCAGTTGGCTGCCGTGGTCGTGACCGCTGTTGACAACAGTTCCGTGCTCGGTGCTAACGAGGCCTCCCTTGCTCCGGTGTCAGCGCAGGTCTCAGCGCAGGTCTCGGCGCCGGTTCACGATGAGGGACGGGCGATCCTCCCGGCGGCAGCGGAGGCCGAGGACAACTTCTGGGACACCCCCTTGGGGACGGTGCTGCTCGGGGTCAACTTTCTGCTGATGCCGCTGTGGTTTCTGGCCACCCCGTTCACGTTGCCGCTGTCGATGTTCTTCGCGGCTCCGCAGGTGACGATGGACGGTCCCTTCGGGACGCTGCAGTTTCTGATCGCCACCGGACTGGGGTTCATTTCCGGTCCGATCAGCTTGCTCGCGCCCTTCGTGCAGAACCCGGCATCTGCCGCCGCTGCTGAGGCCCCGGGGACGGGCCGATCGGGGCTGGCCGGGGAAGCGCCGAATCAGACGGGGAGCGCGCCGTCGGCGAAGGCTGCCGTGGCCGAGGACGACTTCGGTTCGGCTCCGGTGCGCAACGAGTCGGAGTCAACGGAGAAGCGCAGTCGCGTTCGGTTGGTGGAGCGCCAGATTGGTGCTGAGCCGCGGGCCGCAGCCACCCAAGCAACGGGCGCCTCGCCCGTCACGGAGGAGCGCGTGGCCGGCGACTCGCGCCGGGAAGTCAACGACGGCGAGGCGGCAGTGCCGGTCACGGCGGCTGATCCGGCCCCGTCGTCGGCGGTCGAAGGCCCGAGCCCCACGTCGAGAGCCCCCAAGTCGAGAGCTAAGTCGCGCTCACTTCGGTAGCCGCTTTCGATCAGGGCGACCCCCGCGAAGCGGCGGACTCACCAGTTCGCCGATGCGCCGAGTGCTGCGGTGGTGTTCCGCATCGCCTATCCGCGCTTGCGGCCCGTGTGCCGGTCGTTCGAACGCTTACCGGCGTCTGCGGTCATCGCGGCGGTACCGCGTTCGCTTGCGGCGGCGGCGCTGCCGGTTGCGGCTGCCGGTTTCGGCTTCTTGTTGTCCTCCACCGCAGCCGTGTTCGGAATCCGCACTCCGTTGATGTTGAAGCCGAGCTGCTGCTTGGTGACCGTCGAACTGGTTTGGAACATCGATCCCGCCGTGGCGAGGGGGCCGGGACCGGCAAATACCGAGTTACCGCTGCCGAGGACGGTGAAGGCCGAATTCAGGAAGCCGCCATCGGCGCTGACGAGGGTGTTGCGTCCCCCGATGTTGGTGGCGGTGGTCGCGACCCCGGTTGCCAGGGTCCCGTTGATGCCCCCGTTATTGGTGCCGAACAGATTCAGAGCGACGTTGCCCGTGCCGTTGGCCGCGGTCAAATACGGCGTTTCGTTCCCCGGCGAGATGTTCAAGGCGATGTTGGCACCGAGATTGCCCAGCGACGGATTGCCGGTGGTCTGCGCTTGGGTGGACGGTCCCAGCGCGGCGGTGATCCCGAACAGACCACTACCGACGGCGAGCGAGTTGTCGCCTGCGGCGGTCGCAAAGTTGAAGGCCTCATTGGTGTAAGCGAGCGCATTGGTACCCAACGCGAAAGCCGACCCGAACAGGCCGTCGGCCTTGGCCTGGGCGCCGGTGCCGATGGCGATGGCAATACTCAGCGGCGTGCTGCTGCATTCGGCGCTCGTGCTGATCCCGAAGAACGACGCGCACGTCGCATTCGCAGTCGGCGCCGATCCCAAGCCCGCCCCGGCGATCGCGCCGACAGTCAGTGCGCTCAGCGCCAACGCTCCGGTGAACGCCGACTTGCCAGCGGTGTGCGTACCCATCCGTGTTCTCCCCTTGTCCGAGTTTCTATCTGTTTGTCCGAGTTTCTATTCAGACTGTTCAGACGACATAGTGAGCGACAGTCAGGTCTGGTCTGGGAAACCTGATGAAAGTCGAAGAATCTCCTGAGCATACCCATGGCGGCATCGCCGAGGCGATCGGAATTGAACTGGACCAGGCCTCGCTGCGTGCGGGGTGACTCGGCGACCGGCGCGCCGCTGCTGGTAAACAGCCCCCGCGACGGGGCAGACTAATCCCCCGTGGCGCACCTGTTGATCGCTGCGAATCCGGACGAGGATTCCCGGTTGCCCTACCTGCTGCGCGTTCCGCTCACCGGCGGTGACCTGCTGTTCCGCACTGCCGGGACGTGGCCGCGGGAGAAGTCGTTGTTCGCCTACCCGGTACCGCTTGCCGACTGGCCCACCGAACCGGTGATCGTCGAACAGGTGCATCTGCGGTCCTGTCACCGGCGTGGCGCGGCGATCGACGTCATCGCCAACCGGGCTCAGCACAACCGTTCCCAACTGGTGTTCACTCAGGCGCGCGGCCGCGATGTGGTGTTCTGGCAGTCGCCGCGAACCCGCAAACAGGCGCGGCCGAACGTGCGGACGCCGACCGCCCGTGCGCAGGGCATCGACGGCCTGCAGATCGTCGTCGACAGCCACGAGCAGTACGCCTATCGCTTTTCCGGCCAGCAGGTCGTGACGGTCAAGCGGGCCCTGCCGTGCGGGGACTACGGGATCGTCGACGACGGCCGGCTGATCGCCAGCGTCGAGCGCAAGTCGCTGGCCGATCTGGTCGGCAGCCTGATCGGCGGGAAGCTGCGCTATCAGGTCGCCGACCTGGCGGTGCTACCGCGCGCGGCGGTCGTGGTGGAGGACCGCTACTCGCAGCTGTTCAAACTCGATCGCGTCCGGCCGGCGATGGTCGCCGACGGACTGGCCGAACTGCAGGTCTGCTGGCCCAACGTGCCCGTCGTGTTCTGCGAAACCCGCAAGCTCGCCGAAGAGTGGACCTACCGGTTCCTGGCTGCCGCGCAGGCGTGGTCGGCCACCGAAGACGCTGTTCTGCAACGCATTTCACCGACTACGGTCGATCTCCCCAAGCCGGATGACACCCGAGCCGCGGCGGGGCCGACCACCGCTGAGGTTCGGGCCTGGGCCCGGGACGCCGGGTTGTCGGTGCCCGACCGTGGGAGGCTGCGCCCGGAGATCTGGACGGCCTGGCAGGAAGCGAACCCTTCGCCGGGAGAGTGAGCTCAACGCTGGAATTCTGTGCATGACGGCGCTTCCGCTGGCTGAGGTGCGTGCGAATCTCTCCAAACTGGTGGATGACGCCGTTCGCACCCATCAACGGATTGAGGTCACCAGGAAGGGGCGACGGGCCGCGGTGATCCTGAGCGCCGAGGACTACGACGCGATCATGGAGACGCTGGAGATTCTCAGCGACCCGGAACTGATGCGTGACCTGCGGGCAGCGGAGTCCGAAGCCGCCGAAGGCCAAGTTTTCACACTCGATGATGTGGCTGAGGAGATGCGCGCCGTTGGGCGCCTGCCGCGGTGACCTATCGCGTTGAACTGACGTGGTCTGCCAAGAGGGCGCTGACCGATCACCTTCCTGAGGCGGTTGCTGCAGCGTGCTGGCAGTTCATCCAGGGTCCGCTGGCGGAGGATCCCTACCGCGTCGGTAAACCCCTCCGTCATCACCTTGAGGGCCGATTCTCTGCTCGCAGAGGCGAATTCCGCGTGATCTATCAGATTGTCGAAGACAGGATCATCATCCGCGTTATCCACATCGCGCATCGACGGAACGTCTATCGGTAGAACCCGTCACTCGTCGATTCTCAGTCGAACAGGTCGGGCTGCTCACGGGTGATCCGGGCGAACAGCGGTTGGAAGCTGAACCAGCCGGCGAAGTGGCTGCCGACCTGGGTGCTGGTGAGCTTGGCCATCTCCGGTTCGATCAGGATCGGCGTGCCGGCGGCCTCGGCCATCAACTGGGCGTGACAACTGCGCTCCATGGTGATGAACCACCACGCGGCCTCCTCGACCGAATGGCCGACGGTGAGCAGTCCGTGGTTGCGCAGGATCGCGGCCTTGCCGTCGCCGAGGGCGTGGGCGATGCGCTTGCCCTCCTCGATATCGAGGACCACCCCGGAATAGTCGTCGAAAAGCGCGTGGTCCTCGTAGAAGGCGCAAGCGTCCTGGGTGATCGGGTCGAGCGTGCGCCCCAGGGTGGACCACGTCTTGCCGTACACAGAGTGGGCGTGAGCCGCCCCCACGACGTCGGGGCGGGCCGCGTGCACCTGGGAGTGGATGGCGAACGCCGCCTGGTTCACCGGCAACTCACCTTCGACCACGGTGCCGTCGTGGCGCACCAACAGCAGGTCGCTGACCCGGATGTGGCCGAAGTGCATGCCGAACGGGTTCACCCAGAAGTGGTCGGTGAACTCAGGATCTCGCGCGGTGATGTGCCCGGCGACACCTTCGTCGAATCCGAACTTGCTGAACAGGCGGAACGCGGCGGCGAGGTTCTGCTTGCGGTGCAATCGCTCCTGCTCGGTGGTGCGGTCCTGGGGGAGCAACGTCGAGATGTTGCCGCCCGCCATCTTCTGAGCCTGCTTGGCGCCGATGTCAGCCATGGCAGCAGGCTACGCCCGCCCCGCCGGCCGTTGATTAGTACATCGCCCGGCGTGCGCAACCGAGTTGCCCGTGACGGTCATTCCCGAGAGTTTCCGGCGGCAAGAGTTACCGCCCCGGTGATCGGTGCGCGCGTGGCTATGTGGTCACCGACCACGTACCGGTCAGATTTCTAACTGGTTCTGTGCTTGAATTCGAGCCCGTACAGTGCGTCGTCTGCCATCGGATCGGTCCCTCGTGTACGGACACGGTTCCGTTGGTGGTGAAGTCGTAGGTGAAGGGTCCCGACCCCTCGGATGTGGTAGCGCAATCGGCCCCATCGCTCTCGACGTGTTCCGTTTTCATTCCTGTCACGGAGAGTCCAGATATCGTGCCGGCGATCGTTGCCATCCACGCATTGACACCCGCCGGCCGTGGCTCCAGTCGCGACGTACAAGTGACGGTGTTGCCAGCGATCCGACAGTCACTGATGGCGCTGCCGACAGACATTCGAAATCGGCTGGGCAGTCCGGTCCGGCCGCCCCCGGCAGATGTTGATGGCGGTGAACCGTCACTCCCGTCTCCGCCGGCGCCGCCGTGGATGCAGGCGTTGAAGGCCTCCATGCATCGGGCGACATCCTCGGCGGTGACGTACCTGCCGCCGAAGGTGGTCTGCCGCATGTCTGCGCTCTGGCGTAGGCACTCACGCAGATCGCCGCCGCAGGACGGGGAAGGCGCGGCACAGGAAACGGGCAACGGCAAGCCGAGCGTGGAGACGTACAGACCGACGGCCGCCGCGGCGGTGAGTGCCAGCTTGTGCAGCAGCTGTGTCACCGCGTGTGCCCCTACCCCTTATTGATGCTGTTGCCGGTGCCGAGGTCTTGGACCTGCGGGTCCCCCTCGCGGTAGGTGATGGTGTTGTTCAGGCCGGCGACGATGAGTTCGGTGTCGACCTTGTCGAAGGTGATCTTGTTGTCGTCCCCGCCGACGATGACTGAACCGCACCGCCCCGTGATGGTGAGGGTGTTCTTCGACCCGCCGATGTTGAGTCCCTTTCCATCGGCGCAGTCGAGGGTTTCGGTTGTCTCGAAGGCCCCGTCGTTGATGGTGCCGTTGATCTCCGCCACGGCCGGTTTGTCTGCCTCCTGCTTCTTCGACCCGCAACCGGCAACGCCCGCCGCGGCGACGAGGATCAGCGCGCCGGCGAGGACCCTGGGACCTACCGAGTGGGTGACCATGCTGCGGTTCCCTTCATGACGACCGTAGTGCCGGAATTCGAGCCGGGGCAGCTGCCGCTAAAGGTCGACTGCCGCTGATTGGGCCCGGCGGTGAAGTCCACCGTGCCGCCTGCGCTGAAGGTGTAAGTGACGGGGCCGACATAGGTTTCCTCGATAACGCAGCCCGGGTTGTCCGGCGCGTGGCCGACCCGGTGGGTCGTCGTCGTTCCGTTCATGGATAAGCCCGAAGCTGTCCCGGTGAAGGTGGCACTGAAGGAGTCGTCGGCGGTGTTCCAGTTCGCGGTGCAGGTAACGGAGCCTCCCTCGACACGGCAGTCGCTGACGGCCCCGCCGCCGTGGTCGAGATCGAAACGTCTTGGCAGCGATGCCGCCTCGGTCTCCTTTGTGGGGCCGGTCGATGCCGGGGGAGTGGCACCGCTTCCCGGCGTGCCGTGAATGCAGGCGTTGAAGGCTTCGACGCATCGGGCGACGTCCTCGGCGGTGACGTATCTGCCGCCGAAGGTGGTCTGTCGGATGTCGGCGCTCTGTCGCAGGCACTCACGCAGATCGCCGGAGCAGGTCGGAGAGGGACCTGCGGACGCGATGGGCCCCGGCTGCATGCATGAGCCGGGAAACGGGATGCCCAGGGTCGGGATGTAGATCCCCACCGCGGCCACGGTGACCATGGCCAGTCGCGCGCGCATCCAACTCACGATCCGCCGCCCATCCTCGACTCTGCCGCCGGCCATGAATTGCAGACCTGGCTAGGCGGACCGTAGCAAGTTGGGACCAGCGACCCCTAGGGGATTTGGACCCTCGCGCTGGCCCGTCACCGACAGGTCACTTGAGGTTCAACTGGTAGGGGCTGTCCGTCAGGATGCGGAATCGGCCTACGACGTCAGCACGACCAGGAACTGCCCGCCACCGGCCTGGATCCGGGATTCGACGTGCAGGCTTGGAGCCAGTCGACTCAACCGATCCACCAACCACTCCGCCGCCGCGACTGCATCGGCTTCGGTCGGGCATCGACCCATTGCCTCACTGCCACGCTTACGCGCCAGCCGCTCGGTGCTGGTGATGATTGGCGCCGGGTCCGCAACGAAAAGCTCATTGGGCCACGGCACTATTGGAGCAACGGCCCCCTTCTTGGTGTTGCATCCTCGATGAGCGAGCCTTTCGTTGCCGAACAACGATTCCGTGCCCTTTGCTTTGGCTTTGCTCCTGGTGGTCATGCTGTCGATGCTCGGACCGCGGTCGTCGTTGACCGACATGTCAGGGTCGACCGCCTCATCGCACAGCCAACACCGCCAGCCGTCGGCCTCCCCAACATCGTCAAGCCGAGTCATCTGTCACCTTCGTTCACTCCGGTGCTCCGTTCAAGTGACGGGCTACCTGTCCTTTTTCTTCCGCCCCGGTTGACGCGGCGGCGGCGGCGTCGCCTTTGTCGTCGGCTCGAACTTGCCGCCCTGTTTGGGGTCGTACGTGCCTGTCTTCGGCTCAGTCATTCTCTGCACCTTTCACTAGTTGATTCCAGGGTGCACGCTATCGGGGGCATCGGACAGGTCAGTCCAGCCGTCCCGCGTCGACCACCCGCAGCACCGCCGCGCCCTCGTCGTCGGAGGCCGCCAAGTCCACCTCCACTTCGATGCCCCAGTCGTGGTCATGGGCGGGGTCGTCGAGGATCTGGCGCAACCGCCACACCCCGGGCTGGCGGTCGATGATGAGCAGGGCGGGTCCGCGGGCGTCGGCTCCGGTGCCGACGTCGTCATGCTCGGCGAAGTAGTCCTCGATCACCTCCTGCCACCGCTGCGCCGTCCACCCGGACGCCCCGCTTGACTGGCTGTCCAACTCGCCCAACGCATCCCAGCGCCGCCGGGCGAACAGCTGGACCCGGTGGAACAGTGCGTTGCGGACCATCGCGGTGAATGCCCGCTCGTTACCGGTGAGCGGGCGTGGGCGGGCTGGCACTGAAACCGGCCCGGTCAGGGGCTGATCGGGGCTGGTGAGCTGCTCCCATTCGTCGAGCAGGCTGGAGTCCACCTGGCGCACCAGTTCGCCGAGCCACTCGACAAGATCGGTGAGCTCCTCGGTCCGTGCGGCCGCGGGCACCCCCGAACGCAAGGCCTTGAACGCATCGGAGAGGTAGCGCAGCACCGCCCCCTCCGAGCGGACCAGGCCGTAGACGCTGACGTACTCCCGGAAGGTCATCGCCCGTTCCCACATCTCGCGCACCACCGACTTCGGCGACAGCCGCCCGTCGGCGGCCCACGGGTTGCTCTGCAGGTACACCTCGAAGGTGTGCCGTAGCAGCTCCTCGAGCGGCTTGGGGTAGCTGACGTCATCGAGTAGCGCGATCCGCTCGTCGTACTCGATTCCCTCGGCCTTCATCTGCGCCACCGCCTCGCTGCGGGCCTTCTTCAGTTGCGCCGCCAGGATCTGGCGGGGGTCTTCCAGCGTTGCCTCGATCACCGAAACCACATCGAGGGCAAAGGTTTCCGAGTCTGGGTCCAAGGCCTCGATGGCGGCCAGGGCGAACGTCGACAGCGGCTGATTGAGGGCGAAGTCGTACGGCAGATCCATCGTCAGCCGGTACCTGCGCCCGTCTTCCTGGGGTTCGTCGAGACGCTCCAGCACACCGGCCTGCAGCAGTGAGCGTGCGATACCGACCGCCTGGCGGATGTGCCTTAGCTGGCGTTTTCGGGGCTCGTGGTTGTCGGTGAGCAGCCGGCGCATCGCGACGAACGGGTCACCGGGGCGGTCGACGACGTCGAGGATCATCGCCGTGGAGACCCGCATGGTGGAGATCAACGGTTCCGGGACGGCGTCGACCAGCCGGGTCATGGTTGACTCGCTCCACGGCACCATGCCCTCGGGGACTTTGCGGCGCACCAGCTTCCGGCGCTTCTTGGGATCGTCGGCGACCTTGGCGAACTGTTTGAGGTTCTCCACCTCGTGGTCGGGTGCCTGCACGACCACGGTGCCCGCGGTGTCGAAGCCGGCCCGGCCGGCCCGGCCGGCGATCTGGTGGAACTCGCGGGCGTTGAGCAGCCGGCTGCGGGTGCCGTCGTACTTGGACAGCGCCGAGAAGACGACGGTGCGGATCGGCACGTTGATGCCCACACCGAGGGTGTCGGTGCCGCAGATGACTTTCAGCAGCCCCGCCTGGGCGAGTTGTTCGACCAGCCGCCGGTACTTGGGCAGCATCCCGGCGTGGTGGACCCCGATGCCGTGGCGCACCAGCCGGGACAGGGTCGCCCCGAAGGCGGTCGAGAAGCGAAACGCCCCAATGAGTTCGGCGATCGCCGCCTTCTCCTCCTTGCTGCAGACGTTGACACTCATCAACGCCTGCGCGCGTTCCAGCGCGGACTGCTGGGTGAAGTGCACGACGTAGATCGGGGCTTGGCGGGTGTCGAGAAGTTCGGAGATGGTCTCGTGCATCGGCGTCGTCGCGTACGAGTAGTACAGCGGCACAGGACGATCTGCGGAGGCGACCAGCGCGGTGGATCGTCCGGTGCGACGGGTGAGGTCCTCGCGCAGGAAGGTGACGTCGCCGAGGGTCGCCGACATCAGCAGGAACTGGGCTCGGGCCAATTCCAGCAGTGGCACCTGCCACGCCCAGCCGCGCTCGGGATCGCCGTAGAAGTGGAACTCGTCCATCACCACAAGGCCGATATCGGCCTGTGCGCCTTCCCGCAGCGCGATATTGGCCAGCACCTCGGCGGTGCAGGCGATGATCGGAGCGCCGGCATTGACCGCGGCGTCACCGGTCAGCATGCCGACGTTCGCGGCCCCGAAGATCGCGCAGAGGGCGAAGAACTTCTCGCTGACCAACGCCTTGATCGGTGCGGTGTAGTAGCTGCGTGCCCCGGCGGCCAGCGTGGCGTACTGCGCGCCGGTGGCGACCAGCGACTTACCGGAGCCGGTCGGGGTGGCCAGGATGACGTTGGCACCGCTGAGCAGTTCGATGAGCGCTTCCTGCTGCGCCGGGTAGAGGGGGGTGCCACACTCCTCGGCCCAGGCGCTGAAGGAGTCGAACAACGCGTCGGGGTCGGCCGCCTTTGCGCGCAGTCCGCCCAGATCGCCAGGATCATCGAGAAGGGCGGGGGAGTCGCTCATCTGCGTCGGCCCAGGTACTGCGAGGCGATCGCCGTCATCGTCAGGCAAACATACCGGCGTGGCCGCCGCGTCGTAACGTCACGTCCCAACGCTTGGACGTAACGCCGGACTCTTTGGTGTAACGCGATGGCCGCGGGAGGGGATAATGGGCGCATGACCCACAAACTTGCAGCCCCACTTCTCGGTGCTGTGGCCACCACGGCCGCCCTGTTCATCGGCGCGCCGGTCGCCCAGGCCGACGTCTGCGGTGATGTCGGCGGACGCCACGTCAGTGTCGGCGGGTGCACGCCGGGGCTCGCCGGCGATGCTGTCGATGCCGCCGTGATCGGTGCCGCGGTTGATCGCCCGTACGGATATGGTTACCCGCCCCCGCCGCCGGTCGAGGGCTGGCCCCCGCTGCCCCCCGGCTACCTGGCGTTCCCGTCGTTCCCCGGTGAGATGCCCTGCTACACCGCTACCGGGCAGCCGTACTACACCCCGGCAAACATGCCCTGCTACCCGGTCTAAACCGGCAGGGTCGGGAGTCCTGCTCAGTCGCGACCATCCATTCTGACCACACCAGACTCACCCGTACCACTTTGGACCGGCGCGCCGTCGTGCTCGGCGACAGTGTCGGAGTACTGGCCTAACGTGCATGCCATGCAGGGCACTTTCCCGAGTATCGCGCTTGATCAGGCGGCAGTGCGGCTGGGCTGGGATGCCTACCGTCGCGGTACCGCGTACGCCCGGGAAGGCCGGGTCCTGCAGTGCCAGTGGAGTCCGGAGGCCGCGACGCTGGTCGGCACTGTCCGGGGGAATCACGCCCGGCCCTACATCACCACTGTGCTGCTCGTCCGCCGCCCGGCGGACACCTGGGCGATCGGGGGTGGGTCGTGCACGTGCCCGATGCGTATTGACTGCAAACACGTCGCCGCCCTGGTGGTGGCGGCTCACGCCCGGCTGAATGCGCCTCGGCCCGTCACATGGCAGCAGTCGTTGGAGGCGCTGCTCCCGGATGCCGCATCCTCCGGGCGGGCAGGTGCGACTACGGCCGCCACACCGCTGGGCATCGAACTGGACCTGACCACGGGGCCCGGGCCGTCGCGGCTCGAGGCACGTGTCGTCCGGCCCGGCAAGCGCGGCGGTTGGGTGTCTGGCGATGTCAACTGGTCGGTTCTGTTCAGGCTGGCGCACTACGGCTATGCGCGCGAACACATCGAGGCGCTGCGCATCATCTACGCGCTGTCGCAGGCCTCGGGCTCCGGCGGGTACCTGAGCTACTCGTATACCCATTACGGGAACGAGAAGACGATCGACCTGATCGCGCTGAACTCCGCGCAGCTGTGGCCGCTGTTGAGCGAAGCCCGACGGTCCGGGGTGGCGCTGGTGCAGGCCAGGACCGGGTACGAGGTTCCCCTGGGTTCATCGGGCCACATCAGCCTGGATGTCACCGAGGTCGCTGACGTCTTGGTGGTACGTCCGGTGGTGGAGGTCGACGGCGCGTCTGTCACGGCTGCGGCGTTCATCGGATCTCCCGCCCACGGGGTCGCCTACGTCGACGGGGGGCTGCGGCTCGCGCCGCTGGACGCCGCCGCTCCGACGGCGCTGCAGCGGCTCGTCATGAGCGATGAAGTGCTGGAGATACCCGCCGCGGCGGCAGACCAGTTCGCGTTGGAGTTCTACCCGCGGCTGCGTGCCGTGGCCGAGGTGACGTCGTCGGACGGCTCCTTCGCACCGCCCGAAATCACCGGGCCCGAGGCGGTGCTGCAGGCGGACTACCGCGCCGGACACCACCTGGTGCTCAGCTGGTTCTGGTCGTATCGCCTGGGGGACAGGCAGTTCCGCATCCCCGCCGACGGTGGCGACACCGGCGGTGTGCGCGACCCGGACGCCGAACGTGACCTGGCCGCCGGTATCGACGCACCCCTGGAGTGGTTCGGACTGCGCGACGCGGGGGGAGCGCTGACCGGGACGGTCCTGGGCGGCACCCACACGATGCGCTTCGCCACCGAACTCCAACCCCTGCTGGCCGAGGCGGACGGGGTCACCGTCGAGATCGTCGGTGAGCCCGCCGACTACCGGGAAGCCGGCGAGTCACTGCAGATCGGTCTCAGCACTGCCGCCGTGGCGGGGGAGTCCGACTGGTTTGACCTTCGCATCACCATCAGCGTCGAGGGCACGAAGATCCCATTGCCCCGAGTGCTGGCCGCCCTCACCGCCGGTCACGATTACCTGCTCCTCGACGACGGCGCCTACATCGCCCTCGACAAGCCCGAACTGGTGAGTTTGCGCGCGTTGATCGAGGAGGCTCGTGCGCTCAACGATGAGGACGGCCCGCCGCGGATCAGCCGGTACCAGTCGGGATTGTTCGAAGACCTGGCGTCGATGGCCACCGTCGTTCGTCAGGCCAAGGAGTGGAAGCGTCAGGTCGCCGGGCTGCGGGCGTTGCAGAACCTCGACCCGGTTCCGGTGCCCAGCACCCTGGACGCCGAACTTCGGCCGTATCAGCAGGAGGGGTTCGGCTGGCTGGCCGCGATGTACGACCACGGTCTCGGCGGAATCCTCGCCGACGATATGGGCCTGGGCAAGACGGTGCAGACATTGGCGCTGATCTGCCATGCCCGCCAACGCAGTTCAGGTCCCCCCTTCCTGGTGGTGGCGCCCGCCAGTGTGCTGTCGAACTGGGTGGCCGAGGCGGCGCGGTTCGCCCCGGGGCTGCGGGTCGTCATGCTCGCCGACACCCTGCGTCGCTCCGGTATGGACCTCAGTGAGGTGGCCGCCGGCGCCGACATCATCGTCACGTCCTACACACTGTTCCGGCTCGACTACGACGCGCACGCCGAGCAGGTGTGGTCGGGACTGATCCTCGACGAGGCCCAGTACGTCAAGAACCGTCAGGCCAAAACCCATCACTGCGCGCGCAAGCTCAGCACGCCCTTCAAGCTCGCCATCACCGGAACGCCGATGGAGAACAACCTGATGGAGCTGTGGTCGTTGCTGGCGATCACCGCGCCCGGATTGTTCCCCGACGCAGCCAGTTTCGCCGACTTCTACGCCAAACCGATCGAGAAGTCCGGTGAGACCGAACTGCTGCAACTGTTCCGCCGTCGCATCAAACCGCTCGTCAAGCGCCGGACCAAGGACCTCGTCGCCCCGGAGTTACCCGCCAAGCAGGACCAGATCCTCGACGTCGAACTCACCCCGCGGCACCGAAAGCTCTACGAGACCCGGTTGCAGCGTGAACGACAGAAGGTGCTGGGCCTGCTCGACGATATGCAGCGCAACCGGTTCACCATCCTGAAATCGCTGACCGTCATGCGGCAACTTGCGCTGCACCCGGGTCTGGTCGACCCGGCGCACGGCGGCTTACCCAGCGCCAAGATCGACGTGCTCGCCGAACACCTGCAGGAGGTCGCCGCCGGCGGCCACCGCGCACTGGTGTTCAGCCAGTTCACCCGATTCCTGGGCAAGGTTCGCGACCGGCTCGAGGCCGAGGGCATCGACTACTGCTACCTCGACGGCCGAACCCGCGACCGGCCGAAGGCGATCCAGCGGTTCAAGGAGGGCGACGCCCCGGTCTTCCTGATCAGCCTCAAAGCCGGCGGGTTCGGGCTGAACCTGACCGAGGCCGACTATTGCTTCCTGCTCGACCCGTGGTGGAACCCTGCGGTCGAGGCGCAGGCCGTCGACCGCACCCACCGGATCGGGCAGACCCGCACCGTGATGGTCTACCGGCTGATCGCCCGCGACACCATCGAGGACAAGGTGCTGGCCCTCAACGCACAGAAGGCGAAACTCTTCGCCAGCGTGATCGACGACGGCAACGCGTTCGGGTCGACCCTCACCGCCGCGGACATCCGGGAACTGATCTCGTAGCTGATCTGCGTGGGCCGGCGGTCCATGTCACGAGGCCGATCGCTGCATGCAATTTGACAGCAATGCTGCTAATTTGCAGGTATGGTGGCGGTAACCATTCGGGATGTGCCCGAGAAGGTTCGTGACGAACTGGCAGTCCGGGCGGCGCGGGAGGGTCAGTCGCTCCAGGAGTATCTGCGTTGCCTCTTGATGAACGTCGCAGCGAAGCCGACCATCGGGGAAGTGTTGTCCCGTGCGCGCGCCCGGGTTGCGGCCACAGGTGTGATCGTCGATCCGGCGGCGACGGTTCTGGCGAAGGATGCCGATCGAAGGTGAGCGACTCCCGACTGGTGTGCGACGCATCAGCGCTCGTGACGGTCCTACTCGACTCCGGGAATGCCGGGGACTGGCTGGCCCGCCGTCTGGCCTCGGCCGACTTGGCTGCCCCCGCGCTGCTTCCCTTCGAGTGCTCGAACGTCATCCGCCGTCATGAAGTCGGCGGCTTGATCAGCTCCGACCAAGCAGCCCAGGCTCACAACGACCTGGTAGACCTGCCCATCGACCTCTTTCCGTATGAGCCTCTTGCGCAAAGGGTTTGGCAGCTGAGGCGAAACCTCACCAGCTACGACGCGGCATACGTCGCCCTTGCCGAGATCCTCGACGCGCCGTTGATCACCGTGGATCGGCGGCTGGCCGGAGCGGCCGGAATCGCATGTCGCGTTGAGCTTGCGCCGAATGGGTGATTCAGGTGGCTACGCCGGGGACGCTTGTGTGGGGATCAGTTCGGCGACGTCCGGACGCGACGAGGCCAGGCCGCGGTCGAAGGTCGCAACCCGGCCCTGGTTGACCCTCGCCAGTTCGGCGAGATAGCCGTCGGTAACCTGCCGGTGCCCGATGACGCCCGGGAGCGCACAGTCTGCGAATGAGACGCTGTCCGGCCAGAATTCGTGCCGTGGGTTATGGGTCAGGGCGATCACGACCGCTCGGGCGTCCTCGGCTCCCTGACCCTGTCTGATGAGAAGGCGAAGAAGACTGCCTTGGGTGATCGGACACGTGGCGAATGAGCCGTCGAGGCGGGCGAACCAGTCCTCCGCGGGACCGTGATGAACGTGGTCCGACACGACCAGTGCGATCAACACGTTCGCGTCCAGCAGTGTGGTCACTCCCGATCGTCCAGGGAACGGACGTCCTCGGAGGTCACCACGGTTCCGAGTGTGACGACCGGCAGACCGGTCTTGGGGCTGTGTGACAGCACCGCGGCCGCGTCGGAGCGCAGACCGCAGCGCATCAGATCAGCGACGGTGTCGCTGAAGGTTCGGTTAGTGACCTCGGCTCTGAGGCGGCCTCAGCGCAGTTTCACCAGCCGGGTGGTCGAGCTCTCATCGAGTTCCACGATGTCGGCGCGTGAGCGCAGGAAGTCGCTGAACGACTTGAAGCCCAGCGCCTTCTCCGAGAAGGACGGGTCCATCCGTTTCATCTGCGCCTTGACCGCCGAGTTGTGCAGCCACTCGTCGTCGTCCTTGTCCAGGCCGATCTGCAGTGCTCGCGTGAGCAGAGCCGTGGCTGCGGTTTGCGGATCCGGTGCGGCCGGCTCCGCGGACTTCCGCGTCCGCTTCGGCTGCGCCGCCGCCGGCTGATCGACCGCGGCGGCGGCCGGCTCGAACTCCGGCACCCCGGGCAGCGCGTCGTAGATGACGAAGTCGTCGCAGGCTGCCGCCAGCGCCCGACTGGAGGACCCGGCCACCCCGATTCCCACGACGTACCGGCCCAGGCGCTTGCACCGCTGCGCCAGCGGGATGTAGTCGGAGTCGCCGGCGACGATCACCACATGGGTGAGGTCGGGCAGCCGGAACATGTCCTCCACGGTGTCCACCGCCAGCCGGATATCGGCACCGTTCTTGCCATAGGCCGCCGCCGGGAAAAGTTGCACCAGGTCCACGGCCCGGCCGACCAACTGCTCGCGGTACTCGGCGTTGACCCCGGCCGACCAATCCGCGTACGCCCTCGTCAGCACCACGGTGCCGAACGACGACGAGAAGTCAAGGATCGCACCCACGTCAACCCGGGCCCGAGCCAGGCGGGACGTCTCCAGGCCCTTGGCTTTATCGCGTTGAAAGGAGTTGCGGCCATTGACCTGGTCGTAGCGCGATATGACGATGTTGTCGAAGTCGAGGTACACCGCGACACGGTCGGCGTTGGGTTCGCTCATCTGCCCAGTCTTATCTACGGCCGCGCCGTCGCAATAGGGTGTGGCCATGGCATCAGTGCTCGTTACCGGCTGCCTAACCGGAATCGACCCGGCCACCAGCACTGATCTATCCCGTCGATCGGGTGACGAGGAATATGTCTGAACGCGTCAGTTTCGCGAGCGCGACGGGGCAGATGTTGGCCGGCATCGTCGACGTTCCCCCCAACGAGGTGCGCGGGTGGGGTGTGTTCGCGCACGGCTTCACCCTCGGCAAGGACTGTCCCGCCGCGAGCCGGATCTGCAAACAACTCGCCAGCGACGGCATCGGAATGCTGCGCTTCGACAACCTCGGGCTCGGTGATTCCGAGGGTGACTGGGGTGACGGGTCGTTCTCCTGCAAGGTCGACGACACGGTTCGGGCCGTGGAGTTCATGAACGCCTCGGGTCGGGAGGTGCGACTGCTGGTCGGGCATTCCTTCGGCGGCTCGGCCGTCATCGCGGCGGCCCATCACTGCCCGGGGGTGGCGGCGGTGGCCAGCATCGGCGCTCCCTTCGAACCCGCGCACGTCGAGCGCAACTACGACGCCCTGGTTGAGCGAATCGAGGAGGATGGCGAAGCCGCGTTCTTCGCCGGTGGTAAGGCGCTCACGCTCAAGCGGCACTTCATCGAGGATGTTCGAGAGGCCGACCTGCGCGAGCGAATCCGGACCTTGCGTCGAGCGCTGCTCGTCATGCATTCACCGACCGACAACACCGTGGGTATCGCCAATGCGAGCGACATTTTCCGCACCGCACGTCATCCCCGCAGCTTCATTTCGCTGGAAGGGGCTGACCACCTCCTGACTGGAAAGAACCAGGCCGCGCGGGCGGCCCGGATCATCAGCGCGTGGGCAGATCCATACCTGTGAGGCCAGCAGTCCGCGTCGAGACTGCGTCCAGATCGCGAAAGCCTCCAGAAAGGCGATCTCCACGCAGACTCGATGACCTGTCGTAGGGCGCGGCGGCAATTGACGGTCGCGCAAAACGGTCTGCGAGTTCGTGTTAGGTTGCTCACTGTCAAGCGGAAGCAGGCCGGTGACGACGGCCCCCCGATCGTTCTTGCGGGCTCCAACGCCGTGGGATTCCCAGGCGGCGCCGCAGAAGTAAGGAAATGATGGAAACTCCTGGTATCGGCGTTCGTGTCGGCTCGGCGGCATTCGCGGTGGGCCTGATGATGGCCGGTGGTTCACCGATCGCAGCGGCCGAGGAGCCGGATTCCGGCGCAGCCGCCTCGGAGTCCGCCGGTTCGGCGGACTCCTCGAAGTCAGGGCCGGCGAATCGGCTCACGGCGGGTTCTCCCGGTGAGCCTCGGTCTTCGGTGCGAACACGCGCGTCGAAAGCCGAGTCTGAGTCTGAGTCCGGGGCTGGGTCCAGTGCCGGGACCCAGGAGCCCGGGACCGGCCCTGGTGACGGATCCGGCTCCAGCGAGCTGCGGACGCGCGGAACTGCAAGGGCCGCAACGGCGGCATCCGTGGTTGCCCGGAGCAACGACGCCAGTCCGGCGACCCCCCCGGCAGCCGAAGAGGCCCGCCCGGGGGCGCTCGTGCCGCACGCTGCGCCAACCGATCCCGCCGGAGTCGATCTTCCGGCTGCCGGTGGGGATTCCTTGCGCCCGGATCGCATCCCTGCCCGGGCAGGTGCGGCTGTCTCCGCGGTATCGCCGGCCGCGTCGTCGGAGGTGGCACCGGCAGCTGCCGTATCCGCCGCCAACGTTCCGCAAGCAGCCGTTTCCGCTGATGCGCCGGCAGGGATCTTGTCGGGGCTGCTCTCCGTGCTGGGGTTGTCAGAGTCCGGAGCGGGAACCGGCTCGCCGGTCTCGCCGTTCGCCTACCTCACGGCTGCGCTGGAACTGGTCCGCCGTGAGATCACGAGGCTTCTGTTCAATCAGGGACCCGTCGCTGCCCCCGCGCTGATCAGCGAGCTTGCCCCCGGAGTGATGACCGGTTCGCTGAATGCCGTCGACGCCGAGGGCGATCCGCTGAGCTTCACGGTCGTTCGGGCGCCAGAGCACGGCACTGTGATTGTCGATCCGGAGGGGGCGTTCACCTATACCGCCGGTGCGGACCTGGCGGTCACCGGCGGGGTGGACGAATTCGTCGTCGAGGTTCGCGACACCGGGTTTCATCTGAACTTCTGGACCCCGGTCACCACACAGGTGCCGGTGACGGTCGTCGTCAATTCCACGCAGACCGCTGCGGGCCCGTTCGCCGCGGCGGCAGTCGCCGGCGGACGCACCACGGCGATCACCTGGTCGTGGGGTGCGCATCCGGTGCTCAACTTCAATCCGGCCACTGACGCACTCGACTTCGGCTGGATGCAGGCCGATCAATTCGGCGTCAGCGATGCCTCCGGTTCGACGGTGATCTCGGTGGTCGGAAACGACCACTCCTACACCCTTCGGGACGTCACTCTGAGCCAGCTGCAGATGGGAAACATCGTCGCCAATGACAGCGGGACGTTGGCCAAGTGGCAAGGACTGCTGGACGCCACACCTCCGGCGCCGACGCCGACCGCGCCGGCCTTGTCGATCGGTGGCGCGAGCGTGACCGAGGGGAATTCGGGGACATCGAACCTGGCGTTCACGGTGAGTTTGTCGAACGCCGCGACGAGTCCGGTGACCGTTCGGTACGCGACATCGGATGGAACGGCCACCGCGGGCAGTGACTACGTCGGTGCCTCGGGAACGGTGACATTCGCCGCCGGAGAGTCATCGAGAACCATCACCGTCGCGGTGATCGGTGACACCGCAACCGAAGCCAACGAGACGTTCGCGATGACGCTGTCGAACCCCTCGGGGGCGACGCTGGCCACGGCCTCAGCCCTGGGAACCATCGTGAATGACGACACCGCCGGAGCGCCCGGCACCGGTACCGGCGCCGGGGTGGTCTACGACGTGACGACGTCGGGTCCGGACATCGTCGGCTTCAATCCGGCCAAGGACAAGCTGAACCTCGGCGACGTCTCAGTCCACAACTTCATCGTGGTCGACACCCCCGACGGGGTGGGCTTCCGCAGCCCCTGGACCGGGGAGACGGCCGTCATCGCGGGTGTGTCGCTGGGGCAGCTGACCATCGACAGTTTCGCGCCGATCATCAACGATCACCTCCGCCAGGACCTCTCCGGCGCGATGGCGTGGGAGCACGGTGTCACCCCGGCGCCCAACACGGTGTACGCGCGGTCTCATGAAGTCGGTCAGATCGACCGGGTCGCGTTCAACCCGGCCACCGATGTGGTGGATTTCCGCTATTACGGCTCCCGCGAACAGATTTCGATGACCGACAGCCCTCAGGGTGTGATCATCGCCAACGCCGGAACCGGGCAGGCGCTGATTCTGGAGGGCGTCACCAAGAGTCAACTCGGCGTGAAGAACTTCGTGTTCCATCCGGCTCAGGTGCGAGAGGATGCCCTGAACACCCAACTGGGAATCGGAGCGGTTCCCGACACCCAAGTCCTGCCGCAGGGTGTGCCGATCGCCGGTACCAGTAACTGGCCGACCGCGGCCGGGAACGGCACCCCGCCGAGCGGCCAGGCCGGGACGACCACCGTGGTCGGGTGGCACTGGGGATCCCATGCGGTGCTGAACTTCGACCCGGAGGTCGACAAACTCGACTTCGGCTGGTTCCAAGCGGACAACTTCGAGATTTCCGAGGCCGGCGGATCCACCCGGATCGGCATTGTCAACAACGACCAGTCCTACACCCTCAACGGGGCGTCCCTGGCTGAACTGAGCCCGGCCAACATCATCGCGCTCGACGATGGCGCACGGCAGAAGTGGGCTGACGCGATCAACACCGCGACCCCGGCGGTGTCGCTGCCCCGGCTGTCGGTTGCCGATACCAGCGTGGTCGAGGGCAATTCGGGTACGCCGAGCATGGTGTTCACCGTGACGCTTTCCAAGGCCTCCAACGAGGTGGTGACGGTGGGTTACACCACCAGCAACGGTTCGGCGTACGCCGACGATTACCTCCCGGCGGTGGGTTTGCTGACGTTCGCTCCCGGGGAGACGTCCAAGACCGTAGCCGTGGGGGTGGTGGGTGACACGCTGGTGGAATTGGACGAGCAGTTCAGCGTGAATCTCTCCGGCGCGAACAACGCCACCATCACCCGCGGCGTCGCGGTCGGCACGATCGTCAATGACGACGTGGACCAGTCACCGGCGACACTGCCCACCGTCTCGATCGCTGATCGCTCGGTGACCGAGAGCAATGGTGAGCATGCGCATTTCATGTTCACGGTGACGTTGTCGAAGGCCTCCGAGGAGACGGTGACCGTCCAGTACGCGACGTCGGACGGGACGGCGCTGGCAGGCAGTGACTACGGGGCCACCACCGGCACGGTCACCTTCGCGCCCGGCGTGATGTCCCAAATGGTGCACGTGGACATTTCCGGTGACACGGCTGTCGAGCCGGATGAAACGTTCACGGTGACCTTGTCGAACCCGTCGGGAGCCACCATTGCCCGGGCGAAGGCCACCGGGACGATCGTCAACGACGACGCGGCCACCGATCCGGGTGGCGGTACCGGCACCCCGGGCGGCGGTGTGAATTCCGGGAACGCCGGCGACGCGTTGTGGGGCGAGGCCTTCTTCGCCCCCTACGTGGACATGACGTTGTACCCGACCCCGGACCTGATCGGCATCGCTCGCGACAACGGGGTATCCCTGCTCACGCTCGGGTTCCTGCAGGCGACCGAGGACGGCCGGCCCGGCTGGGCCGGATTGGCGGCGTTGGCGACCGACTCCGAGCATGAGCAGGCGAAGGCGATCAACGCGTCGATCGCCGCGTTCAAGGCGGCGGGCGGGGACGTGATGATCTCGCTGGGCGGGGCCAACGGCGTCAGTCTGGCGCAGAGCTACGCCCAACGTGGGAAGTCCGCGCAGGAGCTGGCGGATGCCTACGGCGCCGTGGTGGATACCTACGGGCTGAACCGGATCGATTTCGACATCGAGGGCAACGCGGTCGCCGATCCGGCATCGATCGCGCTGAATGCCCAGGCGCTGAAGCTGTTCCAGCAGGAGCGTCCCGACGTGGAGATCTGGTACACGCTGCCGGTGCTGCCGTCGGGTCTGACCGCCGACGGGCTGAACGTGGTGAACAAGGCATTGCAGGCCGGCGTGAGACTTGACGGCGTCAATGTGATGGCGATGGATTACGGGGAGGGCCCGGCGCCCACCAGCGGCCCGAACGCCAAGACGATGGGCGCGTACGCCATCGACGCAGCGGAATCGACCTACGCTCAATTGAGTTCGCTGTACGGCGGCCATGGGCAGACCTTCGGCTGGAACCAGCTGGGGGTGACTCCGATGATCGGGGTCAACGACGTCCAAACCGAGGTGTTCACCCTGGCCGATGCGCAGGCACTGGAGAATTTCGCCCGTGCCAAGGGGCTGGGCATGCTGTCCATGTGGTCGGTCGGCCGCGACAATCCCGGACCCGTGGGTGCGGTGCTGCCGACGTCTTCCGGACTCAGCGACCCCGCCGGCAGCTTCAGCCGCGCCTGGAATGACTACGGCACCATCAACACCATGAGCCTGCCGGCAGGAGGTGGGGGAGGGACCCCGACCGACGGTGGGGGAGGCTCCCCGGTCGAGGGCGGCGTCACCACCGTCGTCGGCTGGCACTGGGGCAGCAATTCTGTGCTGGACTTCGATCCGGCCAAGGACAAGCTGGATTTCGTGTGGATGCAACCGGGGAACTTCACCGTCACTCAGACGAACGGTTCCACGGTGATTGGCATCGTTGACAACAACCAGACGTACACCCTCAATGGCGTCGCGCTGAATCAGTTACGGATCGGCAATATCGTCGCGTTGGACAGCGCCACCACCGCGAAGTGGCAGAGCCTCATCAGCAGTGCGCTGGCTGCCTGAGCCGCTGCTGCCATCCCCCGATGAAAGGAAATCTCCCATGAGACCGTCAGCACTGCGACTGTCAGCACGCCGCGTCCTCGGCGCCCTTGTTCTGGTGGCTGCGCTTCCGCTGGCCATGACCGCGTGCGGGGGTGACGGCTCGACATCCGGTGACACCATCGTCATCGGCACCAAGTTCGACCAGCCGGGTCTCGGGCAGAAGAACCCCGACGGGTCGATGAGCGGCTTCGACGTCGACGTCGCCCGCTATGTCGCGAAGGAACTCGGCTATCCGGAGGACAAGATCGAGTGGAAGGAGTCGCCGTCGGCGCAGCGCGAAACCCTGATCGACAACGACCAGGTGAAGTTCATCGTCGCGACGTATTCGATCACCGACGCGCGTAAGCAGAAGGTCGACTTCGCCGGGCCCTACCTGATCACCGGTCAGAGCCTGCTGGTCAAGGCGGACAATTCCGACATCATCGGACCGGAATCACTGCAGGACAACAAGAAGTTGTGCTCGGTGGCGGGATCCACCCCGGCGCAGCGCATCAAGGACAAGTACCCGGGTGTGCAACTTCAGCAGTACGACACCTATTCGGCGTGCGTAGAGGCATTGCGCAACGGGGCCATCGACGCGGTCACCACCGACGAGGTCATCCTCGCGGGGTACGCCGCCCGCACCCCCGGCGAGTTCAAGATCGTCGGCAAGCCGTTCTCCGAGGAACGCTACGGCGTCGGCCTGAAGAAGGACGACTCCGAACTACGGGCCAAGATCAACGACGCGCTGGCGAAGATGGAAGCCGACGGCGCGTGGAAGGCGGCCTTCGAGAAGAACCTCGGCCCGGCCGGCCTGGCTACGCCGGAACCGCCGGCCATCGACAGGTACTGAGCCGAATCGGTACCGGGGTCCAATCGGTACTGGGCTCCAATCGGTGCTGGGCTCCAATCGGTACTGGGGTCCAATCGGTGCTGGGGTCCAATCGGTACTGGGGTCCAATCGGTACTCGGCCGCAACCGATCTCGTTCAGACGGCTAGCCGTTCGATCACGACGGCCACCCCGAGGCCCGCGGCGCCGCTGACCGCCGCGACGCCATAGCGGCCGTTGCGACGTTCGAGCTCTTCCAGGCAGCTACCCACCAGGATTGCCCCGGTCGCGCCGAACGCGTGCCCCATCGCCATGGTGCCGCCGTTGGGGTTCATCCGATCCGGCCCGGCGTCGAGGTCGCGGCGGAACTTCACGCACAGCGCCGCGAAGGCCTCGGCGAACTCGAAGACGTCGATGTCGGCGGGCCGCAAACCCGCGCGCTCGATGGCTCGTACCACCGCGCTCTGGCCGGCGGTCAGCATCAGCACCGGATTCACCGCCGTGGTCGCCACCGCCACGATCCGCCCACGCGGCGCGATGCCGGCCGCCTCGGCGCCGTCGCGGGTGCCCAGCAGCAGAAGCGCTGCGGCGTCGGCCATTTGGGGTGAGGTCCCCACTGTGTGCAGGTGCTCGATGGACGGTACGGCCGGATAGGCGTTGAGGGCGATCTCGTCCTGACCAGCGGCGCCCAACTGCGCGAACGCCGGTGGCAGCGCCGCCAGCGCCTCCAACGTCGTAGTCCCACGGACCAGTTCATCGTGGTCCAGTCCCGGGCCCTGCTCGCTGGGTCCGACCGGTACCACCGATCGGGCGAACGCGCCTCCGGCCCACGCCGAGGCCGCCTTCTGCTGGGTTTCCACGCCGTAGCGGTCGAGTTCCTCGCGGCTGAATCCCTCGATCGTGGCGTTGAGGTCGGCGGCCACGCCCATGTGCACCGAGCCCACCGCGCGGATGGTGGGCGGGTCGGTCCAGAGCGGGCCGCGGTCGGCGAACAGCGGAACCCGGGAGACCGACTCGACCCCGCCGGCCACCGCCAGGCCGAGGTCGCCGGCTCGCAGTCGGGCGGCGGCGTGCGCGACGGCGTCGATCCCCGAGGCGCAGAAGCGGTTGATCGTCACTCCCGGAACGTGATCGCCCCAACCGGCCAGCAGTGCCGCGGTGCGGGCAATATCGGCGCCCTGTTCGTCAACCTGTGAGGCGCAGCCCACGATGACATCGTCCACCCGGCCGGGATCCAGGCCGGTGCGGTCGACGAGGGCGCCTTTGAGGTGAATGAGCAGATCTATGGCGGTGCGGTCATGCAGAGAACCCTTTGGCGAAGCTTTGCCACGCGGGGTCCGCACATAGTCGAGAATTAGGGCGTCGCTCACTCGGCGGAAGTTTACGGCGCGTACCGAGCCCGCAGGCCACGCTCCTGCGATAACGCCTGCTGCTCGCTTTGGTCACGAACAGCGGCGAGGCGTATCGGATCTGGGGAACCGGTGTTTTGATCGGACGATCGGCCGACGCGGACGGCGGCCCGGAGGTGAAATGTGGGCTGGTGGGCAACGATCCTGGTGACGGCGCTGGTGCTGGTGGTTGCCGGCGCCTCTGCCGCGGGCGGGTTCTGGGTGGCGGTGTCCGGACGAGGCAAGGTGTCGCGCAGTCGCGGGCCGTTCCTGGTGGGAGTGGTCTGCGGATTCGCGGCGGGGCTGGCGCTGACCGGGCGGCGTCACGGACTTCGTGCCGCGGTCGGTGCAGTCGCCGGAGCGCTGCCGGCAGTGACCTCGATGGTGCGACGCAAGCCGGTGGCGGCCTGGAGTTGGACGGGTCTCCGATGATGACCCGACGGTCCGATCAGGACGTCCGCCAACGCTCCCAGGCGGCCTGCCGTGAGGTGCCGGAGATCTCGGCGACCTGACTCCACGAGTTGGACTCCGCCACCAAGCGGGCGGCGTCGCCGACCCCCTGGCCGACGTAGGCGACGATCCGCAGCATCTCGGAGAACCCCTCACGGGTACCGCGGCCGCTCAACTCGTCGGTGATCCGACAGATCAGCGAACCCAGCTCAACTTCAGATAACCCGTCCAGCGCCAACCCGTCCAGCGCCAATTCGGCCGGCACCATCTCGGGCGCAGCGTCGGGACCATCAGCCATAGGCCGATTTTACGGTCGTCAGGCGGCGGGGACATCCAGGCGGATCTCGGCGTCGGTGGAGTCGATACGTCGGCTCCATGTGGTGCCCGGCCACCGGTAGTGGACCTCGCCGCTGTCCGGGCGGTAGTCCGCGGTGTAGAGCGTCCCAAATCCGTTGGCGTAGCCGGTGCTTCGCAGCGGAGGGCGCAGAAACTCGGCGGCCACCTGGTCTGCCGGCAGCTGCTCGCTGAGCAGTCCGCGCAGGTGCGCCTGACGTTCCAGGCTGTGGAACCTGCGGGCGTGTGCGCGATCCTCAGGCTCGTCGAACCGGTGATTGGTGGCCACTCGGCAGTCCTGCTGCTCCATGACACCGCCCGGGGCGAGGTAGACGGTGCGGACGTCACCGGTGCGGTCGGTGAGAGTCAGGTTGTAGGACATCGAGATCGGGATGCGGGACACCGCGGCCACCGCCTCGTCGACGGTCCCGGTGACTTCCAATAGGTAGCGCACCACCACCGGGATGCCGAACCCGGTGCCGCTGCCCCGCGCGCCGCCGAACGTCAGCGAGATCGCCAGCCCATCGGAATTCATCCCGTCCAGCAGACCCCAGAGACAGTCGCTGGTTCCGACCACGTCCCGATCGGTGAACCGGGTCGCCATCACGACCTGCTCGAACAGGTCGGGGTGGTAGTCGTAGTTGCGGATCAACGCCCGCTGCCCCGTGCTGACCACCACCTGCGAGCAGGCCGGCGCGAAAGCGGGCATATTCCAGCCGGTCAGCATCGAGGCCGTCGTCGAATCCCGGTGGGTCAGCGCGACCAGGCGCTCCCAGGTCGGATGCAGTTCGGGCATATGTCGCAACAGGGCTTGCTCGGCCTCGGAAACCGTTGGGCGGCGGCCGGTTCCGGGACGCAGGTACCACGACCGATAGCCCGGCCAGGCCGCGTCGTAGAGCTGACGCCACCGCGGACCGGGGAGGTCTTCGCGGAATGCGTGCAGGGCGATGGACTGCACCCGGGGGTGCGGGATATGCAACATGCGTCAAGGTTTACCTGACGGCGGGATGGGCGTCAAGTCTGGCTTGACGGTGGTCGATGTAGTGCGGCCAACAAACGCGGCATCTGGTCGAAATGATGAATCTGCGACAAGGCACCAATGCTTAGGGATACCTTAGAAAAACTGAATCCTGGCGCTACCGGAGGTTGCGGAACAATGCGAACCCAAAAAGTATGTCTCGGCGTGGCGGTTGCCGGCGTCATGAGCCTCGGCTCACTGGCTGCGGCGGCAGTGGCCGACGCCGACTCGTCCGGGAACGACCCCGGTCCGTCCAACACGGCCGCCTCATCCAGTGGCGAGTCCGCCGATGCGGGCAGTTCGTCTCCGCGTTCCCGGACCCGCGCGTCCAGTGGCGAAGCGCCGGTGCGTGCGGGGGAGCGCAACGCCGCCGGATCTAAGGATGCTGCCGGATCTAAGGTTGCCGGATCCACGGAGGCCGATTCTCACGCTCAGCAGTCGGACAACGATGCAGACGTACGGCTTTCCCGTCTCGCGCGGGCGGTTGGGGCGTCGACGGAATCGGCGAGTGCGCCAGGGCGGGCCTCGGCGCAGGTCCGAGTTGCTGAGGCGGCACCGTCTGCCCCGGCCGCCGCAGTAGCGGCCGAGGCCGCGGCGTCAGCCTCGATCGCCGAGGCTGCCCCCACCTCGGATCAGTCCGCCGGCGCACCGGTGGCGCTCGCTGCGACGGCTCCGGTGGCCGCCGTCCCGGTCCGGCCGGCGCGTGCACCCGTCCCCTTGCTGCCGTTGCCACTGCCGACCCTTCCGGTCTTGCCCGCCAGTGCCGCCACGGTGCCCACCTCTGTCATGACCGGGCGCAGCCGGGGTGTCAACGCGGCCGCCGCCGTCACGATGATCTCGGAGCAGTACCAACCGCTCTCGGCGGGTGCCGCACAGCACGTGCTGTTGATCGGCATCGACGGGACCGACCTCAGCTCCATCCTCGCGGACCCGGCCAATCAGAATCTGTTCAACCTGATGAACAACGGCACCACCGCGGTGTCGACGATCGTCGGCCACACCACTATCTCCAACCCCTCGTGGACCGGGGTGCTGACCGGGGTGTGGAGTGAAACGGCCGGGGTGATCAACAACGTCTTCACCCCGTGGACCTACGACACCTGGCCGACCGTCTTCAACCAGCTGGAGACCTACGACCCGACCATCGAGACCACCACCATCGCCAACTGGTCTGTCATCGCCCAAATCTCAGGCGCTGGTTCGATTCCCGCCGACACCATCCTCTACTACCCGAAGATCAACGACAGTTGGCTGGACACCGATGACGCGGTCGGCGCGGCCTCCATCGACGCGATTCTCAACACCGCCCCGGGCACGCCGAACTTCCAGTTCACCTATTTCGTCGGGGTTGACGAAACCGGGCACGAATTCGGAGGCTCCGGAACACCGGAGTACGCCGAGGCGCTGCGCAACGTCGACCAGAACGTCGGGGACATCATGGCCGCGGTCGACGCCTGGGAGCTCGCCAACCCCGGCGAGGAGTGGACGGTGATCGTCACCACCGACCACGGCCAGGCGGCTCATCGACCTGGCTTCATCGTCCATGGCTTCCAATCTCCTCCGGAGACAACGACATTCGTGATCGCCAATGGGGATGGATTCGTCCCGGGGGCGGTCAACAACACCTACCTCAACATCGATGTCACACCGACGGTGATGCAGTTGTTCGGTATCGCGCCAGAGCCTTATTCGGAGGGCAAGCCCCTGATCGACCGCTCGGCGAACGACTACATGCCGATTCTTCCCGGCCAGGACGCGCTGCATCTCGCGCTCAGCGACGCGATCGCGATGTACGGCTATCCCGATATCCAAACCGATCTGGCGCTCGCGGTGCGTACCATCGCGGCGACGGTGCCCTATGTCGTCTACACGATCTTCAACGATCTGGCCGCGACGGTGCCCGATTTCCTCGAGTTCCCGGTGCAGTTGATCGGCGCGATCATCTACCAGATGGTGAACATTCCCGCGCAGATCATCGCCCGGCTGACCGGCGTCGAGGGCAACAGCATCATCCCGCCGGAGTGGTGGCCGTACAACCCGGTGCCCGGAACCCAGACGCCGCCGTCGGCGGAGGTCCTTCGCGCCCCGGCGCCGGTCTGCGTTGACGTTTGCCTGGCCAGCTGAGCGACTCGGCGGTGAGCGAACCCCCCACCATCGCGGGTGTGCGCCGATCCTTCGTTGACGCGCGGGGGGTTCGGTTTCACGTCACCGAAGCCGGCCCGGAGGACGGCAGGCCGGTGATCGCCCTGCATGGCTGGCCGCAACATCATTGGGTCTACCGGGATCTGCTGGCCGACCCACCGGAGGGACTGCGGATCATCGCCCCCGATCTGCCCGGGTACGGGTGGTCGGGGCCGGCTCCGCACCGATGGGCCAAGGAGGATGTCGCCGCCGACATGCTGGCCCTGATGGATGCGCTCGGCGTACAGCGGGCGCTGCTGGTGGGCCACGACTGGGGCGGGTTCGTCGCCTACCGGATGCTGCTGGCCGCGCCCAAACGGTTCGATGGGTATCTGGTGTGCAATATGGCCCACCCCTGGCAGACCCCGCGGACGACACTGCCGCACTTCTGGCGGTTCCTGGCCTACCAGCCGTTCGTGGCCAGTATCGGGGAGACCCTGCACCGGCGCACCCGCTACCTCGAGCGTGTCGTGTTCGCCTTCGGACCCAAGGCGCACCGGGTCGATCCTGCAGCGGCGAAAGTCTACGCCAACCGGTTCCGCGACCCGGTGGTGGCCCGCACTGCCACCGACACCTACCGCACCTTCCTGCTACGCGAATTACCCTCGGCGGCAAGTCATCCCGAGCAGCGGCGGGCAACGGTGCCGATCCGCGCGCTGTTCGGCATGCATGACTTCGCCGTTCACCACTCGCTGGCGTCACCGACAACCGCCAAGGCCGACGACTACACCTTCGAAGCCGTCGACGCCGGGCACTTCATCATCGACGAACGCCCGGACCTGGTGCGGGCCCGGCTGATCGCGTTGGCCGAGGAGACGAAGGCCGGGGAGACGAAGGCCGAGGAGACGAAGGCCGGGGAGACGAAGGCCGGTTCGGCAACGCCCTCGTGACCACGGCTGACCGTTTCGACTTCCCCAGCGCGCAGGGCCACACCCTCAGCGCCGTACTGCAACGGCCCGTGCGCACTCCGACCGCATATGCGTTGTTCGCGCACTGCTTCACCTGCAGCAAGGACAGCCGCGCGGCGCGGGGTATCGCCGAGGCACTGGCCGCTTCCGGGATAGCCGTGCTGCGGTTCGACTTCACCGGCCTGGGCTCCAGCGAGGGCGACTTCGCCAACGCCGACTTTTCCTCCAACATCGACGACCTGGTCGCCGCCGCTGACCACCTGCGGGCCACCGAGCAGGCTCCGGCGTTGCTGATCGGGCATAGTCTCGGCGGCGCGGCGGTGCTGGCGGCAGCATCGCGGATCCCGGAGGCCACCGCCGTGGTCACCATCGGGGCACCGGCCGATCCGGGCCATGTGACTCACTTCTTCGCCGACGCGATCGACACCATCCGGGCGAACGGTGAGGGCGAGGTCAGCCTGGGCGGTCGGGTGTTCCGCATCCGCAGCGGCTTCCTCGACGACGTCGCCGAACACAATCTGCTCGAACAGGTCGTCTCCCTGCGGAGGGCACTGCTGATCCTGCACGCGCCCGCCGACGAGGTGGTCTCCATCGACAATGCCGCGCAGATCTTCTCCGCTGCCCGCCACCCGAGAAGCTTCATTTCCCTCAATGACGCCGACCACATGCTGGGCCGGCGTCGAGACGCCCAGTACGCCGCCGACATCATCGCAGCCTGGGCCGGGCGTTATCTGCCCGATCCGCCGCCCCGCGATGCTGAAGGCGACCACGGCGAGGTGGTGGTCGCAGAGACCGGGGATGGCAGCTTCCAGCAACTGATCACCATTGGCACCCATCGGCTGCTGGCCGACGAACCGGTCGGCCTCGGCGGTACGGACACCGGCCCCTCGCCCTACGACCTGCTGCTCGCCGGGCTCGGCGCATGCACGGCGATGACGCTGCGGATGTATGCCGGACGTAAAGGTCTGCCCCTGGATCAGGTGCGGGTAGCGCTGCGGCACGCCAAGATTCATGCCGCTGACTGCCAGACCTGCGAGACCACGCAGGGTCAGATCGACCGTATCGAGCGGGTGATCACCCTGACCGGCGATCTCGACGACGCACAGCGGGCCCGGCTGCTGGAGATCGCGGACAAGTGCCCGGTGCACCGCACGCTGACCGCCGAGATCAGCATCCAGTCCCGGCTGGCCCTCTGATTCGCCGGCGCCGCGGCGATTTTTGTCGTACCTCCCTGTGATGATGGGGTCATGTCATCGAGGGCGGCTTCCGGGGTGGTGGGGGTGAGTCCTGTTGAGCGTCTTGAGGTGTTGTTCGCCGAGTTGGCGGAGCTGACCGGGCAGCGTAATGCGATTGATGGGCGGATCGTGGAGATCGTCGCGGAGGTGGATCGCGACGAGTTGTGGGGTGCTACCGGTGCGCGGTCGATTCCGGCGTTGGTGGCGTGGAAGACGGGGTGTTCGTCGGTGAATGCGCGCTCGATCGCGGCGGTGGCGAATCGGTTGGCGGAGTTCCCGCGGTGTGTGGCGGGGATGCGGGAGGGCCGGCTGTCGTTGGATCAGGTCGGTGTGATCGCCGCGCGTGCCGCGGACGGG
>Ga0116183_1000250_pt1 | contig 63043 bp, 55 predicted proteins | sample AD_UKC078_MetaG_FD_89753 | JGI IMG/M metagenome (GOLD analysis project Ga0116183, IMG submission 89753) | Active sludge microbial communities of municipal wastewater-treating anaerobic digesters from USA - AD_UKC078_MetaG | ecosystem: Engineered > Bioreactor > Anaerobic > Digestate | place: USA...
AGTTTGCTGAACGTATTAATTTTGAACTCTTTTAGTAGAAAATCTATGACATTGGTATTCATAGATTCCGATACTATAAAATGGAACAAATGTTTTTTGTTTTTCATAAAATTTTCTCCTTTTTCTTTTATATATATAACAATTAAAAGTAGAAAACGTTATACAAAAACTTGTATAAATTTTTAGAAAATAACAAATAATTTACTAATCAAAAATATTTTTCTCATATGTGTCAATTTTCTCTTCTACTACCAACAAACCGTTGGGGGTAAAAATATTAATTTAGTTTTTGATTGATTTTTTTTGAAGGTTATTGTAATTTACAGGATGTTAAAGTAGTACATGAGGTGGAAGTTTTGAGAAAAAATGTTGTCGTTATAAATAAAGAGAGATGCAAATCATGCTCGCTATGTATTCCCGAATGCAGCCGGGGAATAATTAAAATTAGTCCGGAAATAAACAAAATGGGCTACCATCCTATTTATATTGAAGATATGAGTAAATGTATAGGTTGTACGTTGTGCGCGATAATATGCCCCGATTCGGTTATAGAAGTTTATAGGGAAGAGGATTGAAATGAAAGATAAAATATTGATGAAAGGTAACGAAGCGTTAGCTGAGGCGGCGATAAGAGGGGGATGCAGATACTATTTCGGTTACCCTATTACCCCTCAGAACGAGGTTCCGGCGTATATGTCGAAGCGGCTTCCCGAAGTCGGCGGGGTATTTATTCAGGCTGAGAGCGAAACGGCTTCAATTAATATGGTTTACGGGGCGTGCGCTTCCGGAGCCAGGGCTATGACGTCGTCGTCTTCCCCGGGTATATCATTAATGCAGGAGGGAATTTCGTATATCGCCGGTTCGGAAGTTCCCGCGGTTATTATAAACGTTATGAGGGGAGGTCCCGGTCTTGGAAATATATCCCCTTCGCAGGCGGATTATTTGCAATCGGTAAAGGGGGGCGGTCACGGCGATTACAATGTAATAATATTTGCGCCGTCGACGGTTCAGGAGCTTGCGGATTATGCTTACGATTCGTTCGACGTTGCGTTCAAATACAGGAATCCCGTTATGATTTTGGCGGACGGCGTATTGGGACAGATATCCGAAGGGGTAATTCTTCCGGAATTTAAAGAGATAAAAGACGCGCCGGAGTGGGCTTTGGGCAAAGGAAAGGAGAGAAATATTATCAGGTCGCTTTTTTTGAATCCTGAAGATAGATTGACAACGCACAATATACATCTGCAAGAGAAGTACAGGCGGATTGAAAAAGAGATTCAATATTTTGAAGAGTACAAATGCGAAGACGCCGAATATCTGATCGTCGCTTATGGAACTACTTCCAGAATTTGCAAATCGGCGATTGATAATATGAGAAATAACGGAATTAAGATCGGACTTTTCAGACCCATCTCGTTATGGCCGTTTCCTTACGCAAAGCTTAAAGAAAACGCCGCGTCTAAAGAGACTCTGTTTGTCGTAGAGATGGCTTACAATCAGCTGGAGCAAGACGTTCGGATTGGCGTTGAGGGCGCCGCTCCCATAGAAAGGCTAAACAAACTGGGCGGTTCGGTATTTAACGAAGAGGAGATAATTGATTTTATTTCAAATTCTATAACTTTAAAGGGAAATAAGTATGTCGGATAAAAAATATTTATATAAAAAGACCGCCGTTTTGACAGACAAATCGTCTCATTATTGTCCGGGGTGTTCGCACGGCTTGGTTCATAAAATGCTTGCGGAGATTATTGAGGAGTTTGGTATTCAAAAAAAGACGATTTTTGTCGCTCCGGTAGGTTGCGCCGTGCTGTTGTACGATTATATAGATTGCGATACGTTGGAGGCGGCGCATGGCAGAGCTCCGGCGTCTGCGACGGGGATAAAAAGAAGCAATCCGGATAATGTCGTAATCGCTTATCAGGGGGACGGCGATCTTTTGGCTATCGGAATGGCCGAAACCATACATGCCGCTAACAGAGGCGAGAATATTACGGTAATATTTATAAATAACGCTATATACGGGATGACCGGCGGGCAGATGGCTCCGACGACTCTGGTAGGGCAAAAAACTTTAACTACGCCTCTTGGGAGGAATCCGTCAAACGAAGGTTATCCTATAGGCGCTTGCGAATTGTTAAATACTCTGACGGCTCCGTATTTTATAGAGAGATGTAAGGTAAACAGTTCGAAAACCGCCATATATACGAAGAAAGTTTTAAAAAAAGCCATAACAAATCAGATGAATAATAAAGGGTATTCGTTTGTGGAAATTTTGTCGAATTGCAATACTAATTGGGGCATGACTCCGTTAGACGCGAATAAATGGATAGACGAAAACGTTGAGAAGATATTTCCCGTTAAGAATTTCAGAGACGGCGACGCAAAATAATAATTATCAGAGGAGCATTGATGTTAAATAAAATAGTACTAGCCGGATTTGGCGGTCAAGGCATTATTGTTGCCGGCAAACTTTTGGCTATATCTGCGATGAATGAAAAAAAGGAGACGACGCATTATCCTTCGTATGGAGCGGAGATGAGAGGCGGGACTTGCTCTTGCTCCGTAGTAGTTGGAGACAATCTTATTGCGTCTCCTATCATAAAAAATCCAGATATTGCCTTGATATTTAATAAACCGTCTAAAGAAAAATACGAACCTCTTATGAGACATGGCGGAATCATGATTTTAAATAAATCTTTAATTGAAGATACAAATTTGAGAGGAGATATAAAAAAATATTTGATCAAAGCGTCCGAAATTGCCGAACAACTTGGAAGCGTTAAATCGACAAATATGGTCATGCTTGGGGCTTTTGTCAAGGCTACTTCGATAATCAAACTTGACGCTATTATTAATTCATTGACCATAGCTTTTCCAAACGCTAAAGAGAAGGCTATAGAGTTAAATATTAGAGCTCTTGAAGCGGGATATAATAATTTGGAGTGAGAAAATGGGAAAATCAGTTGCGCAAAAAATCTTAGAAATTCATATAGTCGAAGGGGAGTATAAATACGGCTCTGAAATAGGAATCAAAATCGATCAAACCTTGACTCAAGACGCTACGGGAACTCTCGCATATCTTCAATTTGAGGCGATGAACGTTCCAAAAGTACAGACTGAAATATCGGTAAGTTACGTCGACCACAACACTTTACAGACGGATAATAGGAATATGGACGATCATCTTTATCTTCAATCGGTAGCTTCCAAATACGGCATATACTATTCGAGACCCGGCAACGGAATTTGTCATCAAGTACATCTTGAAAGATTTGCCAGACCCGGTTATACTCTTTTAGGATCCGACTCGCATACTCCGACTTCGGGGGGGATCGGAATGATAGCGATCGGCTCCGGCGGACTAGACGTAGCTTGCGCTATGGCGGGCGAGCCGTTTTTCTTGAAAGTTCCAAAAGTTATTAATATAAAATTAACGGGCAAACTCAAACCGTGGGCGTCGGCAAAAGATATAATTTTACGCATATTAAAGATCAAAAGCGTAAAAGGCGGCGTCGGCGCTATAATAGAATATTCGGGCGACGGGCTTAAAAATCTATCCGTTCCTGAAAGAGCCGTTATTACTAATATGGGCGCCGAACTCGGGGCTACGACTTCAATTTTTCCCTCCGACGAGATAACGCTGGATTTTATGAAAAGACAGGGAAGAGAACATCAATTTGTAGAGATAAAAGCGGACGAAGACGCGATATACGACGAAACGATAGAAATCGACTTATCCTCTATCGTAACTTACGCGGCGGCTCCACACTCGCCCGATAACGTAAAAAAAATCTCGGATTTAAGCGCTGTCAAAGTAAATCAGGTTTCGATAGGAAGTTGCACAAATTCAAGTTATAGAGACTTATGGATCGTCGGAAAAATCCTCGAAGGGAAAGTTATAGCAAAAAACGTCTCTCTGACTATATCCCCCGGATCAAAACAGGTTTTTTCTATGATATCGAGAGACGGAACGCTAACTAGACTAATAGACGCCGGAGCGAGAATATTGGAATGCGCTTGCGGACCCTGCATAGGAATGGGTCAATCTCCAAACAGCGCCGGAGTATCTCTTAGGACTTTCAACAGGAATTTTGAAGGACGAAGCGGAACTAAAGACGCCGAAATATATCTCGTCAGTCCCGAAGTAGCGGCGATATCGGCTCTTAACGGGTTCATATCGGATCCGATGGAACATCTGGGAATTATGCCGGAATTTAAGTTCCCCGACGAATTTGTTATCGACGACAGGTTTATTATACCGCCCGCTATCGAGCCGGACAAAGTCCAAATTATCCGGGGACCGGGTATCAAACCGCTTCCCGAACAGAAACCCTTGCCGGATTCGATCGAGGCAAAAGTTATAATAAAAGTCGGGGACAATATTACGACGGATCATATACTTCCGGCCGGAGCAAAAGTATTGCCGTATAGGTCTGATATACCAAAAATAAGCGAGTTCGCATTCGGCTCTATAGACCCCGAATTTTACAAAAAAGCGTTGAAAGAAAAAACGGGCGTCATAGTCGGGGGTGAAAATTACGGTCAAGGTTCGTCGAGAGAGCACGCCGCTCTTGCGCCCAAATACCTCGGCATAGCCGTCGTAATTGCGAAATCCTTTGCCAGAATTCATAAAGCGAATTTGATCAACTTCGGCATAGTTCCTATGACTTTTGAAAACCCTGGCGACTACGACTCGATCAAAGAGACCGACCTTGTAAAGATATCTTCAATCAAAAGCGATATTCAAGGGTCTAAGAAATGCGAAGCGTATATAAACGATAAGAAAATTATTTTAAACGTCGATCTTTCAGAAAGAGATATACAAATACTCCTGGACGGCGGAACGCTTGCGAATATAAAAAATAAATTTAGCAAAATAAAGATAGTCGAAGGATAAATGGGGGCTAGGGCGGGCGCTTTTGATCGTCCTGAACCAAGCCGAAGGACGACGCATATGATGTTCAAGGAGGGAATTGACACATATGCGCCGCGCTACGCCTTGATGAAAAAATTGACACATATGTAACAAATATTTTTTATTCCCCAAAAAAACCGACGGATTACGTCTGTTTTTTACTTTTTTATTGAATAAATAATATGTTTTTGTTAGTATATAACAGTTTATGTAAAATGGTAAAAATATTTTAAAAGATGAGATTATAAGTATAATAAAGGAGTCGTTATGCTCGCAAAAAACCTTTTCAATGTAATCTCCAAGATAAAGGCGCAATTGGAGCGCAATTTATGAGTAAAATTAAAATTTATCTGGATAATTGCTGTTTTAACAGACCTTACGACGACCAGAAACAACATAAAATTTTTCTTGAAACGGAAGCTAAACTTTTTATACAGCAGAGAATTAAAAATGGGGAATTTGACCTTATCTGGAGTTTTATTCTTGATTATGAAAATTCTGCAAATCCTGATATTGAAGCAAAAAAAGCTATTCAATTATGGGAAAATATTGCAATTAAATCAATTTTATTGTCTCCTGAATTACAAAGTAATGCAAAAATTTTCAATAATAAAGGTTTTGGAATAAAAGATTCGCTACATATAGCCTGCGCTATCGAATCAGGAGCAAAATATTTTTTAACAACTGATAAGGGAATATTGAATAAAAAACATTTTATCAGTAAAATAACAATATTAAATCCTGTGGATTTTATAGTATTGGAGGAAAACTTATGAAAACAGATGCAATAATAAAACAAGTTGCTTTTAAGGCAATATTTGAAAAACTTGATATTGTTGAAGCTGAAAGGTTTATAGCATTGATCAAAAGGGATAATTTTGATTATACAGAGTGGAGAAAAAATTTATGGGAAGATTTAACTATTGAAGAGTTGTCTAAAAATGCGATGGATTATTGCGATAAAAGGCAGGGATCCTGTTAGTTTTTTAGGGAATAAAAAAATAATTTACTAATTTAAAATATTTGTTTCATATGCGCCGCGCTACGCCTTGATGAAAAAATTGACACATATGCGTCAAAAAAAATCGCCCATATGCGTCAAATTTCCAAAAAACCGACGGCGCGAGCAAAAGGGATAATTAATTTGATTTTCAATAAAAAAGGATTATAATGTATGATAATAAAAATAAAATTCGAGGGAGAAAAGGAATTCTTTATATCTATGAAAAAACTTGGGACGGTTATTTTTGCGTTATTTGTTAACGCTATAGTTTATTCTCAAAGTATTCCTTTAATTCTTGTCGAAAAATCCGGTATTGTAGATATAAAAACTCCCGACGATAAACTTGTCCCTTTAGATTTGAAGATAAACGATGAAATCCCGTCGGGAGTCGAAATTTTTACCGGAATTCATTCGCAAATATCGATAAGAATAGGAGAGTCGAGTTATATAACCGCAAATCAGCTTACTCGTTTGGTTTTTGATCCCGTAATTTCTAAGGACGGCTTAAATAGAATCGGGGCGTATCTTTTTGACGGATATGTCGTCGTTTTATCAAAAAGAGAAGGGAAAACAAAAAATAGGATTCTCATTTCATTCGATACGGGCAACGTAGCTTTTGAGAATTCGAGCGGCGAGTTGTTTTTTAGAGTTGACAAAGGGACGATAATCAAAATCGGTTCGGGTTTTGCGCAGGTTAAATCTAAGATATTAAATTTTTATACTATCGGTAAAAACGAAGTTTGCGGTATAAATGAATATGGCAAACTTATAGAAAGCGATTTCTTTTTGAGAAATAAGATCAATACGATATCGAATAATATGAAAGAACGCGAGATTGATCTGTTATTAAATTTAATAAGCGCCGGGTATACGGAAGAATTTGGTCGGAACGATTACGGCGATTATAATAAACCTTAACTAAGGGAACGTTTATGATTTTTCCAAACTTTATTTCCGATTGGGACGACTCTCTGTTGCGGGACTCTGAAATTACTCTGTATATTAAAGACGATATTAGAAATTTTAACGAATTTTATAAAATATCGTCGGTAAATAACGTATGTTTTTTCAACGCGATAATTAATTCGAACGATAAAGAGAAGAAAATTTCGCTAAATGTTGAAAATAGCGTTTATAAAAACATTTGGTCAAAAATTTTAGAAGAAAAAACGTCTCTAATAAAAAGTATCTATGTTTTTTCATCGGGAGAAACGGTATCGTACTTATTTACGTTTAGATATTTTGATAAAATAAAAAAGTCGTCCGGTATTGGCAATATTTTCCAAAAAGATCTGTTGTTTTTATATAACTCTTTTAAAAAAATCTCGGATATGTAATTTTTTAGTTGATTTATCAGAATAAAAATTTTATCATAATTCCGCTTAAATTTGCTTAGATTTCTGTTAAAAAGAATTGCGTATTGGAATATAAATTCGGAGGAGAACTCAAATGATATGGAATGAAAAATACGAGACTATGAAAAGCGCCGACATGAAAAAACATCAATCGGATAAACTTGTTAATCTTGTAAATAAAGTTTACGACAAAGTTCCGTTTTATAGAGAAAAGATGGATACACTCGGGATTAAACCTTCGGATATCAAAAGCATCTCGGATATTGTCAAGCTCCCTTTTACCTCAAAAGACGATATGAGAGAAGTATATCCATACGGTTTATTGGCTTGCGATAAAAAAGATATTGTTGAAATTCATACGTCGTCCGGCACAACGGGCAAACCGGTTGTAGACGCATATACGTCAAACGACGTGGAGATATGGAGCGAAGTGATGGCTCGAACTTTTGCTATGGGAGGCGCAAATGAAGACGACGTCGTTCAGATAGCTTACGGCTACGGATTATTTACAGGAGGACTCGGCGCGCACTACGGCGCGAAAAAACTTGGGGCGATGGTTATTCCAATATCTGCGGGCAACTCAAAAAGACAACTCAGTATAATGCGCGATTTTGGAACTACGATTTTGGCTTGCACCCCTTCTTACTCTTTATATATAGCGGAAATCGCCGCCGAGGAAAAAATCGAAATAAAAGGTCTAAAGGCGGGATTTTTTGGCGCCGAACCCTGGAGCGAAAGTATGCGAAAGGAGATAGAAGAAAAATTGAAAATCAAAGCGTACGATATTTATGGATTAACTGAAATTATCGGTCCGGGCGTCGCTTCCGAATGCGAATGTCAAGATATGTTGCATATTAATGAGGATCACTTTTATCCGGAAATTATTAATCCTGAAACCGGCAAAGTTTTACCGGACGGAGAGAAAGGAGAATTAGTATTCACTACGCTTACAAAAGAGGGAACTCCGATTATAAGATATAGAACCAGAGATATTACGTATCTCGATAGGTCTCCTTGTAAGTGCGGAAGAACTACGGTCAGGATGCATAGACTTCTTGGTAGAACGGATGATATGTTAATTATAAGAGGAGTTAACGTATTTCCTTCTCAAATAGAAGAGGTTTTATTAAAACTGGAAAATATAGAGCCGCATTATCAATTACTGGTAAGCAGAAAAGATAAAATGGATTTTATAGAAGTCCAGATTGAGATGAACGAGAAATTATTTTCCGACGAGATGAAAAATCTTTCTCAAACCGAGAAAATGATAGAACAGGAACTTTATAAAACGTTAAATATTCATACAAAAGTTAAACTCGTCGAACCAAAAAGTATCCCCAGAAGCGAAGGGAAAGCAAAAAGGATTATCGACCAAAGACAAATTTAAAATAGAAGGAGCGTTAATATGTTGATGAAGCAAATATCTGTTTTTTTAGAGAATAAAAAAGGGAGATTAGCCGAGGTTACTCAAGTTCTCGCAGATGAAAAAGTTAATATTAGAGCTTTGTCGTTAGCGGACTCGAGAGACTTTGGCGTATTAAGAATTATTGTAGACGATCCGGATAGATGTTTAGACGTTTTGAAAGCAAAGAGTTTTATTGCCCAAACGACCGAAGTCGTAGGTATTGAAATTGAAGATAAACCGGGCGGATTAGATAAGGTGCTCGATATTATTGAAGCAAACGATATAAATATTGAATATATGTACGCAACGATAGATAGAAGGAAAGATAACGCTATTGTAATATTTAGAGTCGGCGATACAAAAAAAACTGTGGATGTTTTACATAAAAACGGCATAAATCTCAGCTCTACGGAAAATCTTGCCAAAAACTAAGTTTATATGCAGGCTTTGCCAAAAAAAACTGGTAATAACAGGTTGAATTTGTGGAGATTCTACTATTAGCGGTTAAATACGGCTAATTGGATTGAAAATAATCCCTTTTTATCTCTTTGTGTATGTCTACGACTTTACTCCAGCAGGCGTTGGCAAACTCTTCTTCGGAGCTAAAATCAGTCGGGTAAAGCGGTTCGGAATATTTAAGTATTACTCTCTGGAAAAATTTATAATAAATACGGCCTCTTTGTATAACGTTCCTGCTTCCTTCTATTGCCGACGGTATTACCGGAACTTTGAGTTTATAGGCAAGTTTAACTAACGTTAGATTGGGCTCAAGCAACTCGCCGTCGACGCTTCTAGTGCCTTCCGGATAGTAACACATCGAATAGCCCTGTTTCAAGAACTCCATAACCTCTTTTATTATACCGATTCTGGATTTTTTATCGTCTCTGTCAAAAAATATTCCCCCGGCGTAAATAGTCAAAATTCCAACCACAGGTATTCTGCGAACCTCGGATTTTGACAGAGCGGTAGACGGAGTATATCTAAGAAAAGCCGGAATATCTGCCCACGATTGATGATTGCATATAAATAAAGAATTCTTCTCTTTTGACAAATGCTCTTTACCTAAAACTTTAAGCCGCATACAGAACAAAAAATTATTGGCAATAATCGTCCAAGGAACGACTAGAAATTTACGCGCGACAAGATACCTTTTATTTCTTGGTATAAAAAGCAGCCACCAGTCGATTAATACAAAAATAAGAGACATAAACAAAACAAGCATTCCTGAAATGAAAGAAAAAATTAAATTAATTAATATCATAAATCATCCTGAAACATCTTTTTTTTTGTAATAGCATTATTTAATAAGAAATAAAAGGAATTTATCAAAAATTTGCGCGCCCCGTCGGTTTTTTGGGGGATAAAAAATAATTTGCTAGTTAAAAATATTTGTTTCATATGTGTCAATTTTAATAGGCGCCTCAATCCGACGCATATGTGTCAATTTATCCTTAGCTCCATATGTGTCAATTTTTCTCCCGCCCCAAAAAACCGACGGAGTATAAAATTTGCTAAATATCCGCTTTTACTTTCCACGCTTTTTGTATCGGGGTAAGTTTTCCTTGAGACCATAATAACAATAAATTTTTCAAGTCCTCGTTTTTAAAAGTTATTGATTCTCCTTTTTTTAATACGGAAATTTTATCTTCTATTGCTAAATAACTTTTCGGAATTAGGTCTCTAAACTCTTTGCTCTCGACAATGTCTTGCAACGGCTTGGCGGGAATCATTTTTTCATTATAGGCTATTTTATAAAATTCCTGCGAGATACCGTTGCCCTTGGTAATAGAATCTACAGCGACCGTTTTTAATTTAAGATTATTGATAAGGGCAAGACGATATTTATACTCTTCCGCCGATATATACTCTCCGTACGAGTGAAAGGATTGGTTTTTGGAAAAAACAAAACCGTTTGTTACGAGGCTTCCGTCTTTATTTATATTTGAAGTTCCCTCTTTAGAAAATATTTTTGATTTATCCGCAACGTCGGTATTATTTACAGTTTTTGTTAAGGTTTTAGCTATCGTCGTCGCAGTCGAGATTATTTCGGAGGTCTCTTTAATATCCGACAAATCTTTTTGGATTTTTTCAACGTCTATTATTTCATTTTTTATCTTTTTTAAGTCGTTATCTTTCAATACTTTGGACTCGATTACTTTATTTGGAAAATTTATAGAGTAGTTGTCGCCTTTGTTTAATCCGAACCAATTGAAAAAATATATTCCGACAATAAAAATAATCGACAATAAAACCGCGCCTAAAAGAGAAAGTATAATAAGAATAAAACGCTTTGATATCATAATAAATCCTCTCTAAATTATTCTATAGTAATTTTCGGAAGTAAATTAATTATGTTTACCAAATTTTCAAGGAAAACCGTAAACGGTCTCGAAATTTTAAGTAAAAGCCGTTAATATTATAGCAAATCCGCTTCCAGTAAAGCTCTAAAAAAAGTAACGGCTCTGATTTTAGTAAATCCCGCCTCTTTTAATAATCGCGCGCCGTAATTAATTGTCGAACCGGTCGTAAAAATATCGTCGATGAGATATATTTCTCCGGAGTATCTATTTTTATTTTCGGATGGGAGGTAGAATAAACTCTGTATTTCGTCCTCTCGTTTAAGTTTGTTTTTCATTTTTTGAGGAGTAAATTTAAAATTCTTTTTATAAATATCTTTATATACTATGAACTTCTCTTTTTTCAGCAGGCGCAAAAGGTAATATAGACTGCTTCTGCCTTTTTTAAACCGCTTAAATTTGGTATCCGGGACTATAGTTATAGGGATATTCTTATTTAAAATTCCTTTATATTTTAATAATTCAAAAAATAATTTTATAATCGTAAACTGTCCGTTAAGTTTTAATTTTTTAAGCGCCGTCTGTAAAAAACCGCTATAATATTGGACAAATTGGTATGAATCAAAAAAAATCGGTCTCTCTTTGTTGCAAGACGGGCATCCCTCGTTTTTTAAAGGATGCCCGCAAATTTGACAAATATTATCAAAGGTAGTATTAAACGAATTAAAACACTTATTACAAATTAACCCGATTTTCTCGGATAAGTCTTTACTATCGCAAAGTATGCACCTTGAATCTAAAAAAATTTCTTTAATTCGCTTTAAATTACCCAAAAGCATAAATTATACGGAAGTATTAATTAAACTCTCAATGTTAAAAACTTCATTTTTTCTTGACGGAGTATTCTTTTTAGCTTCTTTATTAAAAAAATTTATCCCGCTTTTTTCTAAAAAATTGAAAAAGTCTTCTTTGTTTTCATCGGGAATAATATAAACTTCGTCTTTTATTAATTCGTAAGCGGTTATTACGTCTTTTTCAATTAAATTTTTTATTAGTTTGCCTTTTTCCGCGCCGTTGCAAAAGAAGAGCGTTCCGGTTGAATAAAAATAGGAGCCGTATTTATCAAACCACTGCTTTATTGTCGTTTCAACGTTCTTTGGCAGATCTATGCCGTTATTTTCAAAAAAATTCTGAAAATTATCGTAATTATATCCGGCGACTACGCTTCTTTTTATAGAGAGTTCGGAAATCTCAAATTCTACAAGTTTATTGTAGTTTAACATATCTCCAAAAAGCGCTATCTCATAATAATCTTTTTGCGTTGAATTTGCATTAACAAAAAAGGTAAAATTAGTCGAAATTGTTATTCCGTTTCCGACCTCCTCGTCGTTTTTATAATAACAAATTATAAGAATTCTACCGTCGTCAAGCGTTCTTATCATACCGATTTTTTCCAGAAAAGATAAAACTTCGTCGAAATCTTTTTTAATGGGGGGATAGGTATAGGTTTGGTTCATTAACGTAAGTTCCCATAATTTTTTTAAATCTTCTCTTTTAAAAGCGACAGACTGTTTGTTTTTGTAATAAAACTTCAGAATAGAATAAAAATTTGGAAACGTTATTTCGACAAAATAGAGAATCCTTTCAAACATATTTTTTGAAAAAAATATTTCGACCTTATTCAAAGAAATATTAAACTGTTCGTCGCAAAAAGCGTTGGAGAAAAAATAACTAATTGCGTTTAAATCGTCGTAATCAAAATTTGAGTAATTTGCAAATATCTGGTCTGAAGATATATTATCCTTTTTATATAAAGAGTATGAGTTTGAGAATTTAAATTCTTTTGTAATAAAATAAAGAATTATATTATTAATGTCCGTAATCGATTTTGAACTGTAGATTTCGCCGGATATATCGACAATTTCATACGACGTAGAGTTGGCAACTTCATAGTATATTTGGGGTATGATAATCAAATCTTCGCGTTGAAAAATGTAACTTTTCAATAAGAGATTAGATATGACTTTGTTGACTAAAAAAAGTTGCATATCAAGTATTATACTGATTTTTTCAATCAAGTAATGATTTGATAGCGCGTCAAAGTTTGTAATAAATTTTAATACTTTGAACTCGTCTCCGTTAAGTTTTTCAACAAACGAGCTGATAACGTTCTCTTTTGACAAAACTGACAAAAGATTTTTACGATATGAGAAATCCTCTCTTTTCATCAATATCTTTCCAAGGAAAACCTCGTATAAACTTTTTATCTCATCGTCGTTTAAATTATCAAGATTTATCAATTTTTCCGACATATTAATTCCTCCTTTTTCCAGTAATCAATTTCATAACTATAACCTTGTTCGGTTAAAAATCTTTGTCTGTTATGAGCGTATTGTTCTTCTATAGAATCTTGAGTCGTCAACGTATAAAAGTAGGAGTTATTGTTTTTTTTGGGACGCAATATTCTCCCTAATCTTTGGGCTTCCTCCTGTCTGGAGCCGTACGTTCCGCTTAATTGTATAAGAACCGCCGCGTCCGGTAAGTCTATAGAAAAATTGGCTACTTTGCTGACGACTAAAATTCTTAATTCGCCCGCTCTGAATCTCCTATATAAATCTTCTCTTTTAAGATTTGGCGTTTTGCCGATTATAAGCGGCGCTTTAATAATTTTAGCGACTAATTCTAATTGATCTATAAATTGCCCGATTACTAATATTAAAGAATTTCTATGTCTTAATAAAATATCGGATAAAACGTCGATTTTTAACGGATTGGTGGCGGCTATAGCAAATTTAGCTTTTTGATCGGCGGCAAGATAATCCATAACAAGATCTTCCTGTAACGGAAGTTTTATTTCATAACATTTAGCTTCCGCTATCCACCCCTGCTTTTCCAGAACTTTCCACGGAGTATCGTATTTCTTAGGACCTATTAGGCAGAAAACGTCTTTTTCATGTCCGTCTTCCCTGATTAAAGTTGCGGTAAGTCCCAGTCTTCTAACGCTTTGTAACTCCGAGGTTATCTTAAAAATAGGGGCGGGCAAGAGATGCGCTTCGTCGTAAATAATCAATCCCCACTCTTGAGACAGAAATATCCCAAAATGAGGGAAATCGCTCTCTTTTGTTTTTCTGTATATTAAAATTTGATACGTGCAAACCGTTATAGGTTTTATCTCTTTTTTATCTCCGGTATATTCTCCGATCATATCCGGAGAAATATCTGTTTTATCAAGAATTTCCCTTATCCATTGATGAACCGCCGCTACGCTGGTAGTAAGAATAAGAGCGTATCCCTTTACTTTTGTTATAACGTCTATACCGATTATTGTTTTACCCGAACCGCAGGGTAAAACAATAGTTCCATGACCGCCGAAGTTTGATCCCGCCTGATAAAAGGCTTCCGACGCCATCGTCTGATAATCTCTGAGTTTAAACGGTACCCGCGCGCTTGTTTCGGTTTTCAAATTAATATCGAGGAATTTTGATTTTGCATATCCCGCAATGTCGTTTACAGGTATATTAAAATTAAAAAAATCGACTTTTAGTTCGCCCCTCAATAGCAACGGGATCAAATAACGCTGCTCCGATATCTTATGCGTCACATATTTTTTTAATTTTGGAATAGATAAAATCTCTATTTCCAGATTTTTTTCCTTTATGAATAGTATCAATTTTGTATTGTCGGCTTCGTATTTTAATATTTCGACTACCCCAAATCTACCGAAAATTGCTCTGATCTCCTCAAGAACGTTGTTGGGGACGTCAAATTTAGAATAATTAATAAGACTATCCGTTATATATTTAACGTCTAAACCCATCGCCGCCGCATTCCAAAGGCTAAGAGTTGAAATTTTGTAAGTATGTATGTGTTCGGGCGATTTGACCAATTCTGCAAATTTGGTTAATTCGTTTCTGACGATCTCAAATTTATCGTTATGAACTTCTAAAAGCAGTGAGAAATCGCTCTGAACAATTAAAGGATTGCTGGTATCCGGCACAATTCCTCCAAATCGGATTCTTCATGGGAAGGAAATTATATACCATTTTTAACTTAATTGCAAGATAATTCTTTACAAATGGCGCCCCGTCGGTTATTTGGGGATTGAGAAATATTTGTTCCATATGCGTCAAATTTCTCTTCCCTAAAAAACCGCCGGGGTAAAACAAATGAGACTGTTTGAAAAGGTAGTTATATGCCAAATTTACTCTTTAACGCTTCGACGGCCGTTTGGAATCGGGTATCCCAATCGCCCGATATTAATGTAAAATCAATTTTCCTATCGGTCAGCTCTTTCATAAACAGCCGTCTATGAATCTCTCTGAAATTTTGGCTGTCCCGTTGAACGTGCGGAACCCACGGTACGTCTATATCGCAAAATAGATAGTGATCGTAATTGTGCGTCGCCTCCACCCATTTAGGTATTTTTGGATATTTGCCGAAATAATGCTCGGAATATATCTTAGAAGTAAATAAATCTGTATCGCAAAAAAGAATTTTCTCGGTAGTTTTTGACTTTTTCAATACTTCTTCCGCTTGTAAGACATAAATTTTCTCAAAATCGTCGTAAACCACATGTCTATCGCCAAGATAAACGACCGCCATTTCCGGAACAAAGTCGGTATTATACCAATCGGCTAGTTTTTTGGTTAGCGTAGTTTTACCGGTACTCTCAGGTCCGTATATGCACGTTTTTTTAAAATAATAGGGCTTAACTACTTCGGGTAAAAAGGACCAGTTTTTATACGGGTTTTTCCTTATTTCTGTCGCTGAAATTGGCAAGATATTTCTATCTATGTCGTAAACGACGTTTTCAATTTCCATATATCCGGACACATATTCGCCGTATTTTTCCGAAGAGAACAAAACCTTTACGTCGGGAAATCTTTTTATCAAATAATCCGCCCAAACTCGCGATACGTCTTTGGAAGGAACGCTTGATTCGGGTAGAAGTATATCGTTAGCTTCTATTTTTATAGATTTATCGTCCCCAAATATTTTGTATAACCACCCGAGTCTTACCGTAATGTCTATGCAGTCGTCGGCGCCCTTATGAGCGAATACGATCAGTTCGTCGCATCTCTCTTTTGCGAAATTAATTAGGGATATATGCCCTTTATGTAGCGGTAAGAATTTACCGATAACAAGACCGCGTTTCATAGATTACGACCTCGATCAATAAGCCGGGGAGGCGTCGACGTCAAGCGCGTCGAGAAATCGTTTTATTAGCGTATCAAAGTCAAACCTTTCATAATTTTTGATAATCCCGCCCGCCATATCGCTATGACCGCCGCCAAATCCTATACCGGATAAAACTTTTTGGATAACTCTTGCCGCATTCCAATCGTCCCGTTCGGAGCGAACGGATAGGTTAATATTGCTTTCGTTATTTGCCGCTAAAACCATAAAGTCTACCTCTCTTAACGATAGAAAAAAATCCCCTATGATTCCCAATAAATTTTGGTTGCACCCGTCCGGAAAATAACAAAAACCGACTTTGTCGATAATTTTTAGATTATCTATCGCTTCTTTATAAAATCTTAGATCTTTTTGCTGAATGTAATTTCTAAGTATGGAGTTGACCATCTTGGAGTTGGCGTATGAATATAGGTAGGAATACGCCCCAATATCCTCCTCGCTGACTCCTCTAGTTAACAAAGCGGTATCCATATTCAAACCGATAAGCAAAGCGGTAGCCACGTCTTTAGGCATATCTTGTTTTAAAAGAATGTAATAAGAGAAAATTATGGTTGAACAGGCTCCATACTCCGGTCGTATATCCACATAGGCGACGTCTTCGGTTACTTTTACTTGGTGGTGGTCTATTACGGCTACCTCTTCGCCGATAAGATCTGTAACGTTTTTATTCCCTTTGCAGCCGTCTACAATAATTATTTTATCGCTCTCTTTTAGTTCGTAAGCGCTGGCATGTTTTATGTCTATATGAAGACCTTCTATCATTAATCTTAGCGAATCTCTTTGTATCTCCCCCTCGTAAATGATAGAAGTTTTGATGTTATAGTTTCTTAAAAGATATTGAAGGGCGAAAGCGGAAGCGACCGCGTCGTGGTCCGGGAAATTGTGCGTCTGAATATAGACGTTATCTGATCTCTTAAGATTGTTAATAAGCGCCATTAAGTCTTTCATAGAAATCTCCGTAATAATAACTGAATTCCGATTGTACTACTTTATTTGAAAATAATAAAATTTTATTTTCATAATTTGTTTTTTGCAAAATAATTTTTAATTTCAACGTCGTTTTTAATAATAATTGAATAAATATCTTTTATCCATTTCTCCTGAAGATAGTTATAATTTTGTTTCGAACTTAATAAAATAATTTTTATATCAAAATCAGGCAAAAAATGAACGCTCGAATTAAAACTAAATATACAGCCGTTATGGTTGATCGAAGATATACGTATATCGTCTATGTCGTAATCGTTAATCATAAATCCGTAACCGTAGCGCTTGTTTCCGGTTTCTACAAAGCTGTTAAAGAGCGTATCGACGCTCTCTTTTGAAAGTATCGAGTTGTCGGCAAAAGAAGAAAGCCATTTATTAAGATCCGCCGCCGAAGAATACGCGCTTCCCGCCCCGCCGGGCCAAAACGACATATCTATTTTTTGAGGAAGTTTTTCGTCGTAGTCCGTATAGCCTTCGATAAGCAAATTGCTTGAATTTTTATCGTATCCAAAACCGGAATTTACCATGCCAAGAGGTTCAAAAATATTTTTTCGGACAAAATCGTTATAATTCATACCGCCGGCTTTTTCAATTATTGAAGATAAAATAATATAACCGAAATTACTGTAACTATAACGGACTCCGGGATAAAATAACGCCTTTATCTTATCCCGCGCAATAGCCTCTTTCAACATAGAATCGACGTCGTAATTCAGGGTTTCGGATATGTAACAAGTAAGAAAAATAATGTTTAATATTTTCATACGGTTATTAAAGGAGACGGTTTTTTTTATAAGATATTTTTTTGACGCCGGATCATAGTAATAGCTGTTTGTAATAAATCTTAATTCATTTTTATTTAAAACGCGCTTAGTTATAAATTCGTCAAAATGAGCCTTATCAATCCGCTCTATCATATAGTCGTAAAAAGGATCTCTTTGCAAACCGGAGGTGTGATTTAATAAATTTTTTATTCGTATCATATTCCCGTAAGGAAAATCCGGGAAATATTTGTCTATAGTATCGTCTACGCTCAACAGTTTCCTCTCTGCAAGAAGCAATATCGACGCGGCGGTAAACTGTTTTGTTACCGAACCTATCATAAATCTTGAGGATTTTGAAACGGCATAATCCTGCGACAGATCGTCGGTTAAATAAGAGTTTACATACGCCGGCGTTTGACCGACATATATTGCGGCTATTCCGTTAAAACCGGCGTCTTTAGCCTGTTTATCGAGATATTCGCCTAACTCTTTCGACGCTATATGCTTTTCCTGACTTTTTTTTACTTTATAAGATTGGCAGTTGTTTATTAGCGTTAGACATACGATTATCGACGCCGTTAATATTAAAAATCTATTCATTACTAAATCGAAACCTTTATTTTATATTCTTAACTGTCATAATAAATTTCTTAAATATGATATGAACAATTAAATAACATATTTATTAATAATAGTAAATATAAAATAAAAATAACGCCGCGCCCCCGGTTTTTTGCGGTAAAAAAATGACACATATGCGACTCCTTTCGTATAGGGACGTCCGGTCGTATGAGTTCCTGTGGGGGAAAAATTGACGCATATGTGTCATTATGGAAATCGACGCATATGAGCTGCATATATAACGCGCCGCGCGTCGATAAAAAGGGCTTGATATAATATCGGCGTTACTTTTCTCTAAGAGCGACGTTTATCTCAATTCGTCCCATCGGCGTTTCTATTGGAACTATAAGAGCTTCTATTTCAGAGTCGGATATTTCCATATTTTGACCTGAAAAAACCGCCGGAGGCGTTACGTCAAATTTATACCCCATTTCGGATAATTTTGTTACCGCTCTTCCGGTAATCATATTGCCAAGTTCCGTTATCGTAGCCTTTGCTAATTCGTCGAATTCCGAAATTTTTTCGCCGTTCATATTGGAAGCTATCTTTAACGCCGTCTCTCTTTTCATATCAAAAAGGACTCGTCCTTCGACTTGACCTACAAGACCTACTATTACCGCAACGTCTAGAATAGGAACCGCTTTTGACTTTAAGGTTATCTGCTCTCTTTTTACCTCAACGCCGAGAGTCTCTCTTATAACGCTAACGGACGATTCAACAAAAGGGTTAATATACTCCACTCTCATAGTTTTTCTCCAAAAATTATTTCTTTAGAACAGTCTCAATTCTCGATAAAACCTTATCTCTATCTAACGGCTTGACTATATAATTTTTTGCTCCGCTAATAAGCGCTTTTTTTACTAAATCTTCTTTTCCAAGGGCGCTAATCATAATTATTTTAGCGTTTTTATCAAACTCTATAATTTTTTCCAGCATAGATATGCCGTCCATTTTGGGCATAGTAATATCCAACGTAACTATATCTACATTTGGATGAAGTTCTTTATACTTTTCAAATCCTTCGATGCCGTCGTTAGCGGATCCAAGGATCTCAAACTTTTCCGATTGCAAAATCTGGCTAAGTTGCTTAACGACAAAAACCGAATCGTCGATGATTAGCGCTTTAAAAAAAGTCCCGTCGCCTTTAGAGCCAACCGGCGTTTTATTATCTGACATACTTAATCTCCATACATAAATTAATCTAAATTTATTTTAGATTTTCTTCTCAAGAAAATAGTATAACAGAAAATAATTAAAATTCAAGAATTTATATAAAAATATTTAAACCTATTCTGATTTTTCAAGAACAATCGGAATATTAATCGAATGTTCGACCTCTAATAAATTTTTTCTAAACTGTTTATATTCGTTTACGTTTACTACCGTTTTTTTTCTAACAAACTCGTCTGTAAATTTCAAAACGTTATTTTCTAGACTATAATTCGATACGTAGTCCAAAATATCGCTTTTAATCGACAATCCCTCGGGAATTCCTCTTACTTTATAACCTTCCGGCAACTCAAGCGTAACCGAGCGGATTTCTGCGGAAGTCGTATTGTATTTCAAAGGATATTTTCTGCTTTCAAACGAGGTAAAGCTAAAAGAATATTTTATAGGCAGAGTGAAAATATAGTATTCCCCCGATTTTTTTAAAACTTGCGAAGAGGCAAAATTATATTTTATCGAAAAATCGCTTTTATAATCTGATAGCGCCGAATATTCGTATCCCTTCAATTTACTGCCGGGATAATCTCTGCCCGATAGAGAAACAAAAAGACTCTCTATCTCCTTATCTTTCATAGATAAAAAATATTGTCTCAGTCCGGCGTCCAACTCCCCTTTATAGATATTCTCTTTAAATATTTCGGCAGAATTATCGTTTTTCAGGTTTATCCTTGTATTAAATACCTGCTTGTTAAACTCCGGGTCCGGCGGATCGATCTCTCTTACCGTGTTCAATATCGGATTCCATACCGGTATACCGTGATTGTCGCTTCTGAAATTCGGGTATTTATAAGTTACGCTGGTCGAATCGAGATATATAATTTTGTTTCCATTCTGCTTCAAATGAATTTCATTAATAGCGTGATTGCCGCTTATAACTCCCAGTTCGCCGTATAACGGTCTCGGCTGATCGTTTGTTCTGACAATAACAGGATAAGCCTCCACGCCGACTAATCCTAAAATCGTAGCAAAAAAAATGGATTTGTCGATACAATCGCCGTATCTGTTCTCAAAAGTCTCGGTCGCCGGATGCCCCGCCAAACCGGACGATATGCTCGTCTTTATCGATCTGTAATGTATAAACTCCTGAGTAAATCTATATAACGCCGCTACTATCTCTTCCTCCGTCCGGGCGCCGCTATTTTTGACAACCTCGTCTACCGTCGCCTTTATTTTATCGTTTGACCTCATCCTTTCCTTGAAAAATCCCGCAAGCCATTGAGATAAATAAGTTTGATCCTTATACGTACTGCCAAAAACAAACGGAATCAACTCCCACATAGGAGGGGATTGCGGTTCGGCTACAAAGGGGGGACATTCGCCTCTGCTAAACTTGTAAATTTTATATCCCTCTTTTTTTGAAATCTCCGGAGAGGGGTCGTAAGGGTCAAAATTTTTAGCGACCCAATAAAATTCTCTATTTTCCGGAACTATATAACTAACTTTTGATTCGAAGACCGGGTCGTCCCCTCCAAAATACCAATGAGTATAAAACTGGTTTTTATCTTCCGGTTTGAGATCGAGAGTCTCCCATTCAAAATCTATAATCGATCCGACCTTTACGTTCGGGATTACCGCCTTTATTATCTTCGTATCTTTTTTTCCGCTAAAATATTCTAATCCCTGACTGGGACTCGCGTACGTTACGTCGTCAAGCGATAGATAACTTACTTCGCCGTTTTTATCTATCGAACGAGCCATTATTATTCGGCTCTCGTATTCGCCGGGTTGCGAATAAAACGACAAATTTGCTTCGTTTAAATCTTTTTCGCTATTTATTTTTAGCGAATATCTTGAGCGAGAATATTGCGAGCCGTCGATATTCATTCTTTGGTATCCCTCGTCAAGTAAAATAAGCTTAGCGTTGTCCGGATATTTTTCTTGAAGAATATCGGCTCTTCTTTTCAATTCGTTCGGAGTTACCTCGCCGATTATATCTGATTTCTCCGACTCAACCGGCTCTTTTAAATTAAATTTTATCAGAGATACCTCCGACCGATCTATTATGTCCCCCTCTTTTGAAATAAATTTCCCGTCTTGGAAAATAATCGTCTCGGAAGTCTTAACGGATTTATCCCACTTGATAATCTGATCGAACGAGTATAAAAACGGCGCCGTAATCAACAAAAATATTAAAATTTTTTTCATAATTCCCTCTCTATTTTTTTATCATAATCCATTAATTTTGCAACTTCTTTCGATTCATATTTTAACGGGAGCGCTAAAATTGGATTTGAATTTAAGGAATATTTAGATATCATTATATACATTTCTTCGATGACCAATTTTATAAATACATACAATTTGATTAATTTCATCGACGGTATAAATAACTCTGTAATCTCCAATTCTTATTCTATAACCGTCGGCATTAACTAATTTTGTAGAAGTAGCCGGAATCGGATTCTCGGATAAATTTCCAATCTTCTCAATTATCTTCTTCAATTGATCTTTAGGAATGGTTCTGGTTTCTTTATCAATTTTATTGTCAAATATTACCTCATACATTTAAATTCGATTTTCTTGTTTTAATTTTTTTACAAAATCATTGTACTTTATAAATCCTGAAGCGTCGCGCTCTGCTTTTAATAATTCAAGAGAATCTTCTAAGTCTTCAAAATAATCATAATCCAATATAACCCCTTTTCTGTTACCGGATTTATCAGTTATATAAGTCGGATTTTCTATTGTTTCTATCATTTATTTTTCCTATATTTATTTTTACTTTATTAAAATTTACCCAAAATTTATGAAATTGTCAAAGGAAATGTTTTTTAGAATAAGCCCTTATCAAGTTTTACTTCCGCCCTAATGATTAACTTCTTTTGTTTTTATCTCTCGCAACGGTCTCAACTTCAACAACTGCATTTTGCCGTCTTTCGCCGTCTCGGTTTTAACTTTAACAAATATATTCTACAGCTATTCTAAGTATAAAATTAAAATAAAAAATTATATTTTTCAATAATTTTTGACTTATAACTAAAATTATAATATGATATTTAATATTCTATCAATCAAGGAAAAGTTATATGGCTCTAAATTATAAAAACCCCGCTATAATATGCAATCCAAACGCCATGGGCGGTAAAGTTAAGCTCCTGTTCGACAACTATTACTATAAGCTTAAAGAATCAAATTTATTCAACGATATAGCCGTATTCGTATCGGAAAGTAAGGAGGGGGCTATTAAAGCCGTCGATACTATTTGCGCTAGTAAGGAGCGGGATCTTATTATTACCGTAGGAGGCGACGGCACGATTTCTACCGTAGTCAACGCTCTTATGAAGTTAGATAAGAGTAAGCGGCTCCCCATATTTCCCCTGCCGTCCGGTTCGGGCAATTCGCTTTTAAGAGATTTTAACGTTTTAACGTTAGAGGACGCTATAAATAATTATAAAAAAGCCGAAGCTCCGGAAAAATTTGATCTCCTTTTTGTGGAGGAGATTGAAGGAAATTTCAAGTATTACTGTATAAACGTTCTTGGTATGGGTTTTATATCGGACGTCGTAGTAACCGTTTTAAAATTTAATAAGAGGTTCGGCGCGTTATCGTATTTTATCGGCATCTTCTCGTCGCTGGGCAAATTCAAGCCTTACGATACAAAGATCGTCTACGACGGCGGAACTAACGAGTACAAATCAAGTAAAGTTTTTTTTCTTACCGTTTCAAACACAAAACGGTCGGGAGGCAAGATTCTTGTAGCTCCCGAAGCCCATCATAACGACGGCTTTATGGATGTCGTAGCTCTTCACGATATAGGAAGATTTAGATTTCTTAAAGGATTTTTGAAAGCTTTTAGAGGCAAGCGGATAAAAGATAAAGGGCGTAAATATATCAGAACCGATTCGCTCGAAATATATGCGTCCCCAAAATTTTATCTTATGCCCGACGGCGAATTGGAGGGAACTTCGCCGGTTAGAGTTTCTGTAATAAGGAACGAAGTGGAACTAATTGTTTAATATGAAAAAAATATTGTTAGCGCCGTTATCGATAATTCTCTGGATAAATTTCTGGACGTTATCGACGCTATCTATATCTTTACTAATATTTTTAGCCTTATTTATCCCTAAAAAATATTATAATCCATTGGTAAGGCTTGTCTGCCGTATTTTATCCTATTCTGTTCTAATATTTCCCGTTTTAAAAACAGACGTTTCAAAAGATTTTCCATTTCCGGTAATATATGTCGCTAATCACGTTAGTTTTTTCGATTTATTTATTTCCGGGACGGCGCTCCCCGGATACCCCAGAGGACTCGAACTAAAAGAGCATTTCAGCAAGCCCATATACGGCTGGTTTATAACAAAATTCGGGCAAATACCTATCGACAACAAAAATCCCGCTAAAACAAGGACGTCGCTAAACGAAGCGTCGAACATTTTACTAAGAAAAGAGAGAAATCTGTTAGTCATGCCCGAAGGAACAAGGACTAAAACCGGACGTCTCGGTAAATTTAAATTCGGCGCCTTTTTTATCTCCAAAAAAACCGGCGTTCCGATTATACCGGTAATATACAAAAATTTGTATGAATTAAACAATCGCAATAGTTTGATAATAAAGCCCGGTATTTTAAAGGTATATCTTTTAGAGCCCGTCTATCCAGAAAAGTTTGACAGCGAAGACGAAATGGCCGAATATGTCAGAACGATTATGCAAAATAAATTGGATGAAAAAATATGAGATTGGATAAATTTTTAAAAATATCGCTGATTTTTAAAACAAGGAGTTCTTCAGATAAATATTTTGATGAAAATAAGATATTTATCAATGAAAAAGTCGCTAAACCTTCCGCTACTGTAAAAATAGGAGATGTTTTAAAGATTTTTTTTCCCGAATCTACTAAAACTTACAAGATTATAGATATTCAAGAGAAAAATGTTTCTAAAAAAGAGGCGAAAAAATTATACGAACAGATAGGGGAAGAGAAAATTGAGATCTTTTGATAAAAAAATAGAATTAGCGGCTCCGGCGGGTTCGCCTGAGGCTCTCAACGCCGCGATAGGCGAAGGCGCGGACGCGGTATATCTCGGTCTTAAAGATTTTAACGCGAGAATTAGAGCTAAAAACTTCTCTTATAAAGAGCTTGAATCTATTACCGATAGACTTCATCGGTTAGATAAAAAGGTCTACGTAACGGTTAATACCGTAATCGAGGAGTGGGAGTTAGACAGAGTTTACAATCTTTTAAAATTTCTCTCGCAAATAAACGTCGACGCCGTAATTGTTCAAGATATCGGACTTATTAAAATAATAGGGGATTTTGTTCCAAATCTAAAAATTCACGCGTCGACTCAGATGAATATTTCATCGGCTAGAGCGGTAAATGCGCTATCAAAATACAACGTTAAAAGAGTCGTTTTATCGAGAGAACTAACTCTTTCTGAAATAAAAAATATTACGGCAAATACAAGTTCGGAAATAGAAATATTTTGCCACGGAGCTATATGTATATCGGCGTCGGGATTGTGCCTTTTTTCCAGTTATTTTGGCGGCAGGTCGGCTAACAAGGGGCAGTGTACTCAGGCGTGCAGACGAATATATAAAGACGCAAATGGGGTCGGAAAATTTTATTTCTCGCCAAAAGATCTCAGTTTAATCCGTAATATTCCGGACATTATTGAAAGCGGAGTCTCGAGTCTAAAAATCGAGGGGAGAATGAAGTCCGAGGGATACGTAGCTGTCGTAGTAAAAGCGTATAGATATATGATAGATAACTACCAAAATAACGATTTTGAAGAGGTCGCTAGGCGAGCCGAAAGTATCTTACTCGACGATCTGGCGAGAAAAAAGACGACGCTGTTTTTCCTTGATAAAAACAACAGAGATTTTATCGACAACGCGTCGTCCGGCGAAACCGGCTCGAAAATAGGTCAAGTCGACGACGTGGAAAAAAATGGAAATACCAATATAATCTATTTTCAATCAAAATCCTCTCTGGAAGACGGAGATAAAATTAAGATTCGAAGCGCTAAAAACGATTTTACCAAAATATTAAAATTATTAACGTCCAAAAAAGAAAACGATCTATATAAAGTCGAGACGGAAGACTCCTTTGAAAAAGGGGATGAAATATTTTTATACAAAAAACGCTCTCTTATGGGGAGCTATAAATCTATTATTCCAAATAACCTTGCGCCGTATAGAGCGCATCCGGGGATTCAAAAAATTCCGGCGGCGCAATCGGCAAAGATAAACAATAAAAGTAGATTGAAAGAGGGCGTTTATATAAAAATCAATAAATTCAGCCAACTCTTTTTATTACAGAGTTATAAACCTGAAAAAATTATATTTGAATTGTCGTATAAGAATTTACGCGAATTTAAAGATAATATCAACAAAATTCCTTTTAATAAAGAAAACATAATTTTGTCTCTTCCGCCCTTTCATAGAGAAGACGAGGATTTGTCTATAATTGAAGAGACGAATTTTATAATTGGTAAAGGATTTATATATTTTATTATAAATAATGTAGCTCAATTAAATTTTTTTAAAAACAATCCGGATATTACTGTTATTTGCGGCTCAAATTTGTATGCGTTTAACAGTTATTCTATAAATTTTTTATTTGCAAACGGGATCGATTACATAATTCCTCCGCTTGAGACGAGCAAAAAAAATTTTTTAGAATCTACTCAAACTTTTAACGCAAGAAACTTTATTATTACTATCTTTTCGTTCCCAAAACTGTTTAATATTAATTATCCGTTTTCAAATTATCCCGATTACTTGACGGATAACAGAGATAACGGTTTTTTCCTTATAAAAAATTCCAAAACTATGGAAGTAATACCCGAAAAACCTTTTTCTATTATGGATAAAGTTCCGTTCTTATCTAAAAAAGGATTTAACAGGTTTTTAATAGATTTGAGCGACGTCAATCTTTCAAAAAATTTATATAAAAACTTGGTTAAAATTCTCCAACGATCGGGCAACGTCGACAAATTCGAGCGCTTTAACTGGAAAGACGGTTTTTTCAGAAGTAAAGAGGTTTACCGGAAAAAAGAGGAGTGATTACCAATAAAACTTTATTCCCTCTTTTAACATTTTTTCATAGAATATTTCTGCTCTTTTAAGATACTCTTCCTTTGTAAAGCTATCGATTTCGCCCAGATCCCGGAGATTTGGATCGCATTTTCTGCAGTGAATAAGATCGGAGTTTTTAAGAATATCTTCGTTATCTCCGCTTTTTTCATAAACCGGACACTTTTCAGGGAGATGGTATCCCTCTTTGATTCTCTCTTCGATCCAAAGATCGCGTAATATCGAAGCAAGAATACTAATAATTTTTTCTTCATCCATATCGTTTCCTTAACGAAAAAAATTAAACTCAAAAAATTACCGTTTATTTTAAAGCTTTCAGCAACTTTTCCGCTTCCTCCGGAGTAATCTTCCCCTCTTTTAGCAGAGATATTATCTCCATTTTTTCATTAGCCGCGTTAGTTTTATTATCCGTTTTATCTTTATTGTCTGTTTTATCCTTATTACTATCGTCGCCTTTTTTATCCGTAATATTGCTAAACAATTTTTCTAAAAAACTTTTCCCCGATTTGATCGCTTGTTCTCCTATGCCTTCCAATTTTAGCGCAAGTTTTTTTAGATCTTTGCTCAGTTGTTCGTCCAATTCTTGAAATATTTTGTCAAAATCCGGCGATATTCGATCGACGTCTTCCTTGTAAGCGACTAAAACTTTGTTCGTTGCGCTAAAAGCCGTAATGTTTTTAGAGCCGTCCCCGTTTTTAATTTGAGAAGGGCTTCCAAGCGATTCTCCGGTAATCTTTGTAAGATAACTTACTACGTCCTGTCCTCTTGCGATAATTGAGCAACCTGCGTTTTTATTTAGCCCAAGGACTAATTTGCCGTATTTAGATTTAACGTCTAGAGAATTGTTAATCGACTCTATATTGATCAAAATTTGCCCGTTTTCGCTTTCAACGTTTCCTCCGGATTTCTCAAACGAACCGATCTTAATAGCCCCGTTTGCCGTTTTTACGGAGGCGGTTCCTATAACTTTATCGATTTTTATATCTCCGTCTAAAACCGATACGTTAAGTCCGACCGGAGCTTTCTCTATATAAGCGTTCCCTTTGGTAAGAGTAATATCCAAATACGCTTCGCAATTATTAACGGCAATGTTGCCGGCGTCTAAAACTATCGAAATTTTTTTTATCTCTTTTGGGATAGTCAGCGAAACGTCGGTAGTCGCCAGATCGGAATTCTTTAATATAATTTTATTTACTTCGTCGACCGTTAACTCCGCCTCCGGCTCAATATTTCCAAACTTTTCGCTGTTATACTCGATCTTGGACCTCTCCCCAACATTTAAAAAAATATTGCCCTTTATACCTTTAAAAACAACGTCCTTTGAAACGTCCAAATTCAAATCCATCGACTTTGCGCTCATCTTATCCTCCGATTTTTCCATTAATTGAAAAAATTACCTATAACGGCGCCCGTCGGTTTTTTGGGAGAGGGGAATTGACACATATGACGTTAAAGATAAAATTGACACATATGGAGCAAATATTGTTATCCCCCAAAAACCGACGGGGCGCCCTATTATATAGATAATACCAAAATTTATTATTTTTAAATAGTTATTTTTATAACATTTTGTATAAATAAAATTTGTTGATATATTTATTGTCGTAAAGTAATATTTTATTTATTATAAGCGAAAGAGGGCGCTTGTGAAAGTTTATTTACATTTATTGCCGCTATCGCTTTTTTTTGTAGCAAATTTAATACTCTTTCTATCGGCTATTATTTTGTATATCAAATCTAAAAACAACTCTACGGTAAATATTTCGGAAAGAAAAAAGACGGAAGAGGCTTTTTTAGATAGCGAAAGAAAACTTAGAAAAATAGTCGAGACTTCAAACGAAGGAATATGTTTTGTAAACTCAGACGGGAGTTTGATTTTTGTTAATGAAAAACTCGCAGAAATTATTGGGCGCGATGCGCAAGAGATTCTCGGAAAGTCTTTGTTCGACTTTATGGACAAAGAAAGTATGGAAAAAGCTAAAGAAAAATTTAAAGATCGAAAAAACGACGTTAAAGAGATTTTTGACTCTAAATTTATCAAAAAAAACGGAGAAGAAGTTTGGACTATTGTATCCGCAACGCCGTATTTTGACGACAATAAAAAAAATTACGGCTCTATCGCAATTGTGTCAAATATTACTCCAATAAAACTTTTTGAACTACAATTAAAAGAAAAAGAGGCTCTCATTAAAGAGATACATCATAGAGTTAAAAATAATCTGGCAATAATATTAAGCGTTATCGGCATACAATATCGTAAATGCGATAACGAGGAGGTCAAGACGGCGCTGGAGGAGACAAGAGGAAGGATAAAATCGATTTCTTATATTCATGAAAATTTATGCCGCTCCGACGATTGCGTAAATATAAATATAAAAAAATATCTAAACGATCTGGCAAGTTATCAATATAAAAATTATATTTCGAAAAATAAAAATATCGCGCTAAAAACAGATATTGACGACGAAAAAATAAATATCGAACGGAGTATTCCTATAGGATTAATAATTAATGAGCTTCTCACAAATTCTTTAAAATACGCCTTTCCCTCCGCGCCAAACGGAGAAATTTTTATCTCTTTCAAAAACCGAAAGGAGGAGTACAATCTTATAGTTAAAGATAACGGCGTCGGGTATCGTTACGATTTGGATATTGATAACGTAGAAACGACCGGATTTAAAATAGTCTCTCTCTTAGCTAATCAGCTGAACGGTAAAATTTTTCTTAATACCAAAAACGGTTTTGAAACGGTAATTACTTTTCCAAAATAGTCCAAAAAATTAAATTTGACTTTATCGTTCAAATATATTATTTTCGATTTGATCCTTGATAGTATTTATGCAATAAAGTCAGATTAATAAATTGGAATAATAATATATATGGCGCAAAATTCTTTAGGGCAAAAAACAACATATGTTTCAAATTACGATCCTTCCGTATTGTACGCTATTCGCAGGTCTGAGAGTAGAAAAAAAAACGGCGTCGACGAATCCGGTTTTTATGGATACGACAGGTGGAATTGTTACGAATTTAGTTTTTTAAATAACAACGGCAAACCGATTCAAAAAGTTTTGCGTTTTGCCTACGGTTCCGATTCTCCAAATATTGTGGAATCAAAATCTCTAAAACTTTATCTGTACGGATTTTCTGCGACGCGTTTTTTTGACGAAAAAGACGTGATTTTGACAATTAAGACCGATTTGGAAAATATTATACTTTCGCCGATCGAATACGTCGATTTATACGATCACAACTATTCTTATTCGATTGAAAAAATTAGTAATAAAAATCTTTTAGACAATCTTGAAGTAGAGGTAAACGGTTATAAACCGGACAGATCCCTTTTGAAAACGGAGAAAATTGATAGTTTTAAAAAAATTGAACGATTTTCTTTTTTATTTAAGACTAATTGCCCGGTAACAGGTCAACCGGATTGGGCTACCGTCCATATAAAATATATATCAAATAATATAATAGAGGATTCGTCGCTATTAAAATATATCGTCTCTTTCCGCAATCATGCCGATTATCACGAATCCTGTTGCGAAAAAATTTATTCGGACGTCTACGCGATCTCTTCTCCCCGATACCTTCTTGTCGAGTGTTTTTTTACTCGAAGAGGCGGAATAGATATAAATCCGATGAGAGTCAATCAACCGATAGAGAGTCTTGAGTTGGAAAAACGTTATTGGAGACAGTAAAAAATGAAAGTATTAATGTTAGCTTTAAACAGAGAAAAATTCCCGGATCCGGTTTTTCCGTTGGGGGCAAGTTATATAGCGGGAGCTTTGTCTAAAGCCGGGCATATTGTCGACGTTTTCGACGCCTGTTTTCTGGAAAATCCTCAAATCGAACTTGAGAACTTTCTTAAAGGAAAGAGTTACGATTCGATCGGAGTATCGATTCGAAACGTGGATAACAACAGTTTTCCGATAGCAGAAAACTACCTTAACTATTATAAAAGCATGGTCGATATATGCAGAAAATATTCGAAAGCGCCTATTACTCTCGGCGGATCGGGTTTTTCAATATTTCCCGAACTCTATATGAAAGAACTCGGAGCCGACTACGGCATTAAAGGGGAGGGGGAGTACGCTTTTCTCGAACTTTTAAAAAAAATTGAGACCGGGGATCCTCCGACCGAAAAACTTTTTTATTCCGAGACTATAAAAGATATTAACTTTGATACGTTTCCCGATAGAAAAGGATTCGATATTGATAAATATTATAAGTATTCCGGTTGTATTAATATTCAAACGAAAAGAGGATGCGCATACAATTGCTCTTACTGCACGTATCCCGTATTGGAAGGGAGATCCTATCGATTTCGCTCTGCAAAAAATGTTGTAGACGAGATCGAATTTTGGAACAAATCAAAAGGGATCGACTATATTTTTTTTGTAGATAACGTATTCAATCATCCTGAAAATTACGCGCTGGAAATTTGTAACGAAATAATCAGAAGAAAATTAAAAATCAAATGGACGGGATTCTTCACGCCGACGTTGTCCGATAATGAATTTATCGGCAAATGTTTGGAGTCGGGATTAACCAGCGCTGATTTTGGAACCGACGCCTTTTCGCCTGAAACTCTCAAAGGGTATAACAAATCGTTTACGGTTGAAGATATATTTAGAAGTTGCGAGATATGCAAAGAGAGAGGTATAAAATTTAATCATAGTTTGATATTCGGCGGACCAAACGAAACTATGGATACCTTAAAAGAGACTCTGGCAAACGTCGAACTAACCGCCCCAACTTCCGTTATAGGATTTATCGGAGTTAGATTATACGCCGGCACTCAGATTGCGGAGACGTTTAAAGACTTGGATATAGGCATAACGCCGGTATTTTACATATCCGAAGCGGTTAGAGACGAGATATTGGATTATTTAGCGGAATATGTTAAAGACAAACGAAACTGGATTATTCCCGGACTGGAAAAGGGGACAAATTTAAGTTTAATAAACCGCATACGAAACAAAGGGGTTAAAGGACCTCTTTGGGAATTGCTTGTTAATTTAAAATAAATATGTTTATACAGATTTTTCTTTAATTATATCAAAAAAAAGCGTATAAATATAGTATGAACTGTCAAGATATAGGCGATTTTATTTTATCCCGCAATAATATTTTTTATGCGATAATAAAAGATGATTTTAGTTTAGTTTTTCCGGATAATTCTCTGTTATCGTATCTAGGCGTCGATATTCCGCAAGATTCTTCAAGTCTCGAAAACGTTTTTCCTGAATTATTCGGAATGGACGAAGAAATTCAGGATATTTTAAACGGCAACAACGGCGAAATAACCATTCCTTTAATAAACAGAAAGCTGCCGGATAAAACAATATTTTTTGATTTAAGCGTTTTAAATAATCCCGCCGATCGCAAAACGGCTCTTTTGGTCGTTAAAGATACGACGCTTATCGGAGAGGATATTCAAAAACTCCAACAAAGCAGAAACGACGTCGATCTACTGCAGAAACAAATTAATAAAATTAACGAAGAACTAAAAGAATCAAACGCGACTAAGGATAAATTCTTTTCGATAATCGCTCACGATTTGCGCTCGCCGATAAGTTCCTGTATCAGCTATTTAGACTTGCTAAACCATCATAAAGAGTTTTCAGAGCAACAAAAAAACAACGTCTATCTCAATTTAAATAAATATCTGAAAAACACCTTAAGTTTGCTTGAAAATTTACTTTTGTGGGCTAGAAGTCAAAAGGAACTTTTAAATTTTGAGATATCCGACTTTGATCTGTATGGAATAGCGTTAGAAAACGTCGAAATTTTTCAAAACAACTTAAATCAAAAAAACATTCAAATCTCAAACAACATACCCGAAGGAGTTATTGTTAACGTCGATTATGAAATGTTTAACACCATAGTAAGAAACATTTTATCAAACGCGATTAAGTTTACAAAATCGGGCGGTAAAATTATAATAGATTACTCGTCTAACGATGAATTTCACAATTTGATAATTATCGATAACGGAATAGGTATGGAACAAGCTAAAATAGACAATCTTTTTAAGATCGATAAAGTCTCTTCGACTCCGGGAACCAACGGGGAAATGGGAAGCGGACTTGGATTAACGTTGTGTCATGAATTTATAAAGAAGCATAATGGGAACATATCTGTAGAAAGCGAACTAAACGTCGGAACAAAATTTATTATTTCAATACCAAAAGGAAAGTCTGTATGAAATTATCAATAAATCAAAAACAAAGATTAACTTCGATAATGTTGCAATATGCGATTATTTTCGGATACGGTCTTTTCGAGGAAAATATGGAAATTCTTATAGAATCTAACAGATTAATAGACGTAATAAACGACTCCCACCCTAACGACGACGAAGTGTCAAAATTGTTATCAATCGTTAGGCAAAGACAGCTTCTGTTTGGGAGCGGTATAGTTTCGACGGACTCCTACGTCCACAAAGAGTGCGAACAACTAATTAGAGCGCTTAAAAATTTAAATAAACCAAAGCTTTATATCGGCGACTTAAAATACAAAAGACGTTAGAGAGCCCGCCGGTTTTTTTGGGGGAGGAGAAATTGACGCATATGCGACGGCGTCGATAACGCGCGACAATTGTTGCATAAAAATTCGACGCATATGTGTCAATTGTTTTTTTATCCCCAAAAAACCGACGGCTTACGGCGCTAAATTAAAATATTCTTGACAAAAATATTTTAATTTGTAGTATAATACGTTTTAACGGAGAATATATGAATAACATTTCATTTGATTTATCGTTAGGGATCAAATTATAATTAAATCGAGCGAATTATGGATGATAAAAAACAGTATTTATCTTACGAACCGTTAGACTCAAAACTTGAAAACTTGGAAAATTTAGAACTCACTCAATTAAAAAAACTTCAACGGGCGTTAAAGTATGAAAGTTTAAATGCGGAAATTGTCAGCGAAGTTTTACCTCAATCAATCTCGATGAGAAATCAAGTTGATTCTATGCTTCCCATATCTTTAGTAGATTCGACGGAGGAAGCGATAAAGTATTCGGTAAAAAACGATTCTGAAGTTTTAAGTTCCGCGCTCTCTCCGATACTTGGACCTATGATTACAAAGTCGGTTTCGACTCTATTTAAAGAGTTTTTAGAATCTATAAATAATAAAATAGAAAAGAGCGTATCTTTTCAAGGACTGAGGTGGAGACTCGAAGCTAAAAAAACCGGCAAGAGTTACGCCGAGATCTTATTTATGCATACGCTCCTTTATCGCGTAGAACATATTTTTTTAATTCACAAAAAAACCGGATTGCTGATCAATGAGGTCAAATCTATCGAATCGACTATCGTCGACTCCGACTTGGTAACGTCGATGCTGGTCGCTATTAAAGATTTTGTTAAGGAATCTCTAAGAATTTCTAAAGAAAAAGACGTCGACGCGCTTGAAGTCGGAGAATACAATATATGGCTGGAATCGACGTCCGAGTTAACGCTTGCTTGCGTAATAAAAGGAATTCCTAATGTTGAATTACGAAAAAAAATGAGAGAAACAATTTCGATAATTCGTTATAAATACGATACTGAACTGGAAAAGTTTGAAGGAAATATGGAGCCTTTCAAAACTTCTTCGATCTATCTGGAAGCCTGCTTATTATCTGAAAATAAAACTTTGAAAAAAAAGAAATTCCCGATATTTGCCGTTGTTTTTATTTTAATTATTTTGTCGATATGCGGTTTCTTGGCGTCGATTCCTATAGCGCGTAACGTAAGATTTCGCAAGTTTGTTAACGCTCTCGACGCGCTGGACGGAACCAGAGTAACCAGAATTGTTAATAAAAATTTTAAGAAGCATATTTATGGAATCAGAGTTACTCAATCTGAAGACCTTGAAGAACTTCAGAAAAAATATTTATTAGACGGTTCAAAAATAGTATATCATTGGGAATCGTTAACCGGTACGGATAATACGGAAATTGAAAAAATTAAAGAGAGTATCGAGACTCTATACGTCAACTTCAGCGCGAATTCTGAAGAGTTAAATCCCGATCAAATAAAAGCGCTGAACAATATGATTGTGGATTTTAAGAAGCTTAAAAAACTTGCCGTAAATCAAAAAAAGAAATTTAAAATAAACGTTGAAGCGCGATCGATGAGTATAGGGAATGCAAATTTGGAACTACTTACAAGCGAAAGGAGAGCAAATACCGTTGTGAATTTCTTATTATCAAACGGATTTTTACGGGAAGACTGCGAGATTTTTGCCCTCGGTTCCTCCAAACCAATCTCAACCGGCAATATAGAGAAAGACTCTATACTAAACAGAAGCGTAATATTCAGCGTTATTATGGAAGATTAATTATAGATTAAATATCCGCTCTTTTTTGAATATATTTGATAGGCTTGACGTAATGAAGAGCGAACCTCAAATAATTTGCTACTCCTCTCCACAATTCGTCTAAAAATATTCCTATTAAAAGACCGGCTATTCCCAGATTAAATATAAACATAAAAATATAACAAAAAAATACAAGCAGTATAGTTCCGGGTATCTGGGTAATAAGCATCCACATAGTATCTCCTCTCCCTCTAATTGCGTTGCCGCCGACGACGTTTAGCGCCGTTGGAAAGGTAATAATCGCCATAATGTAAAGCAGTTTGTAGTATTGGTCAATAATGGTTTTATCGTTAGTAAATATCGACAAAATTTCCTTAGGAAACAGCGCAAATAAAAACGACGCTATGACGCAAATTATTAATGCGTAAAATATCGACAAGTTGCCCGCTCTATACGCTTCGTTTTTGTCGTCGGCTCCGGTAGCCTTACCGACCAGATTTAGCGCCGCGATAGATATTCCCATATAAAGATTTACGGTAAGATTTAAAATTACGCCAAATATTCCGAACAATCCCGCGGCAAGCGAATCGTATCTGTTTAGTATGAAGACCAAAGCGTTTTGTCCCAAAACCCATAACATAAAGTCAAGTCCGACGGGTATTCCGAGTTTAAACGATTTTAAATATATGATAAAATTAGGTCTCATAATGCCCCTAAACCGTAAAATAAAATCTTTTTTTATCAAAAAAACAAAAATCATAAGTATAACGTCGCCGACTAAGGAACTTATCAAAGTGGCTATTGCGGCTCCTTCTATCCCCAATTCCGGAAAACCAAGCTTCCCAAAAATTAAAACCCAATCTAAAAAAACATTTAACAAAGTTTTAATTATTGAACTAATCATAATCGGAGAAGTTATCCCTTTTCCTTCCAATGTCGAATTTCCCCCTAAAACAAAGCCCAATACAAGAAAGCGAAAAGAAATAATTTTTACATAATTATAGGACATCTCAAGAATATCGTCTCTGGCGCCAAGCAAATGAATAATACTTTTACCGAAAATAAACCATATTATAAAATAACTGCATGAAATAATTTGATTAAAAACAAACGATACTTCGGCGTATCTTCTCGCTTCTTTAAAATTTTTAGCGCCTATAGATTGGGATATAAGAATCGTCGTTCCTTTTGAAGTGGCGAACATCAGCGACATAAATATAGATAAGGGGTATATAGCGTTAGTAATAGCCGTTACCCCTCTTATATCGTAATGACCTATGAAAGCGGTATCCGTTAGATTTAACAGATATTCCACAATCATTTGTATCGTTATGGGTATCGATATAACAAATATCTTTTTGCTTAATTCGGTATTTTTTTGTATTAATTTTCTTATCATAAATTTATTTGTTCAGAATTTAATAATTATTTTCTTTACGTACAGTAATATATAGAATTTATACAGATTTACTCAAATATTTATTTTATTCTTTACAAATTAATTATATATTGTTATACAATTCAGGATATGGTTAGTTATTTAAAAATTGAAAACAATAAATTGGTAGAATCCAACTTAGAAGAGTCAAAGGTAATAATTTATAAAAAGCCGGACAGAGATGAGATGAACTATTTGGTCGGCGCTTACGGGATGGACGAGCATAACGTAATCTCTTCTATAGATCCGGACGAATTGGGAAGAATCGAGTTTGAAGAGGATCATATTATGTTTTTGTTAAAAAGACCCAAGGACTACTCTAATGAAGACAATCTATTATTTAAAGTAACTTCCGTCGGCGTATTCATTTTTAAAGATAAAATGATAATTATTATGCCGGAAGATATTCAAATATTTGAGGGGAGGCAATCTTTCAAACTTAATTCTCTTTTGGACGTTTTATTAAAACTGCTGTTTGGCACAATTTCTCATTTTCTCGGTCATTTAAAAGTAATTAATATGATATCGGATTCGTTGGAGCAAAAAATAAATACGTCGATGGAGAATAAATTTCTAATTAATATGTTTACTCTTGAAAAGAGCTTGGTTTACTTCCTAAACGGTATTAATTCTAATTCGGTATTATTTGAAAAAATGAAAGCCGCCGCCGCAAGGATCGGATTCACCCCCGACAATTTATCTCTACTGGACGATATAATAATCGAGAATACTCAGTGTTACAAACTGGCGGAAATCTACGCTAACGTCTTGTCGGGGATTACCGCCGCAAGAGCCGCTATTGTGAGCAACAATCTTAACGTCCTTATGAAAACCTTAAATATTATAACTATTTCGATAATGGTGCCTACTTTTGTAGTCAGCGTTTTTTCTATGAACGTAGGCATTCCTATGCAAGACAAACCGTTTGCGTTTTGGGTCATTATGGGACTCTCCGCCGTATCGATTATTTTAACGTCCATTTTTTGGAAATTAAAGAGATGGTGATTTTTAGCGTAAAATTTTACTTCAAACGGCGTTTGTTACTCTGAATTTATATCGGTTGTAGCGGGTTTTGCGTTTTTTGAACTAGCTATTTGCCGGTTTTTAAGATCAACGGTTTGCGCCGAATATAATCATATAATTTTAAAAAGGAGATTCTATGAAAAGCGTAAAATATACGCCAAAATTAATTACGGTTTTTAAAGAGGGATACTCTTTTAAAACTTTTACAAAGGACTTATCCGCCGGAGTTATTGTCGGGATTGTGGCTCTCCCGTTATCAATAGCTTTTGCTATCGCATCCGGAGTCAAACCGGAGCAGGGGTTATACACCGCGATTGTCGCCGGAATAGTTATATCCATACTCAGCGGCAGCCGCGTTCAGATAGGGGGACCTACCGGAGCTTTTATTGTAATGCTTTACGGTATTGTACAAAAATACGGCTACGACGGATTAGCCGTCGCCGGAATGATGGCCGGAATACTTTTGGTCATAATGGGTATAGCGGGGCTGGGCTCCGTTATCAAGTTTATCCCGTATCCCGTAACGGTCGGATTTACGACGGGTATAGCTCTAATAATATTTACGACTCAGATTAAAGACTTTTTAGGATTGCAAATAGACAAAGTTCCGGCGGAATTTATTAATAAAATTATAGCATATTCGCAAAATATACTTACCGTCAATCCTTACGCTCTATTAATTGGAGGGGTATCTATCGTTATTATGATATTGTGGAAAAAAGTTTCTCTCAAAATTCCCGGTTCTCTAATTGCGATTATCGTATCCACCCTGATAGTTTTGATATTCAAACTACCGGTCGATACGATCGGAAGTAAATTTGGATCCGTTCCAAATATGCTGCCTCTACCCAAGTTTCCTCATATAGACTTTAAAGTACTGCCGGAACTTTTTCAACCGGCTCTATCGATCGCGCTTCTAGCGGGTATAGAGAGTCTTCTCTCCGCGGTAGTCGCCGACGGTATGACCGGCGGGAAACATAGATCGAATATGGAGCTAATCGCTCAAGGGGCGGGAAATATAGTATCTCCGTTATTCTGCGGAATCCCCGCGACCGGAGCGATTGCCCGAACGGCGACAAATATTAAAAACGGGGGAACGACTCCGATAGCCGGCATTATACACTGCGTTACTTTATTATTAATTATGCTTTTTTTCGGCAAACTGGCGGCTCTGATTCCTATGCCCGCGTTATCGGCAATTTTAATTATGGTTGCATATAATATGAGCGAAATTCATATTTTTGTTAAGATTTTTAAAAGCACAAAGAGCGACGTTATTGTTCTTTTAGTAACATTTTTATTGACGGTAATTTTAGATTTAACGGTGGCGATACAAGTCGGAGTCGTTCTTGCTTCTCTACTTTTTATGTATAGAATGTCAAACGTATCTCAAGTCGGAAAGATGATTGTCGACGACGAAAACGAAACGGACGCAAATTCAATTAAAAATAAAAACGTTCCCGCCGGCGTAGAAGTCTATGAAATATACGGTTCATTCTTCTTTGGGGCGGCTGAAAAATTTAAGGACCAAATAAAATCCATAGAAAAAAAGCCAAAGATCTTAATACTTAGAATGAGGAACGTTTTAATGATAGACGCGACCGGTTTGACGGCTCTTGAAACGATTATCGTAGATAGTCAGAAACAGGGGATCAAAGTTGTTCTTTCCGGAGTTAGAACTCAGATGTTTTTAGTTTTACAAAAATCCGGTTTGGTTAAAAAACTTGGCGAAGAAAATGTAGCGGCAAACATAGACCTAGCTTTAGCCAGAGCTAATGAAATATTATCTGAAGAAGCTGAAATTTAATAAGAGATACGATGAAGATTGTTATACCTATTATACTGCTATTAATTTCAAACGTTTTTATGACCTTTGCCTGGTACGGTCATCTAAAATTTAAAAACAAACCGCTACTGATAGTTATCGTAGTAAGCTGGCTTATCGCGTTTCTTGAATACTGCTTTCAAGTCCCGGCAAATAGAATAGGACACGGGCAATTTAGCGCGGCGCAATTAAAAACCATACAGGAGATTATAACTCTTTCGGTTTTTTCCGTATTTTCTGTTCTCTACCTTGGAGAGGAGATAAAATGGAATTATATCGTAGGTTTTATTTTGATTGTAGCCGCCGCATTTTTTATCTTCAAAAAGTGGTAAATAATTAGCAAATAATATTTTTTCTAAATCAAAATTCCAAAATTCCGATAATAATTATATAGCAAAGCGAGGTAATTATGTTAAGAGGAATTTATACGGCGGCTTCAGGTATGGCGGCGATGGAAAAAAAATTAGACATTATATCTAATAATCTGGCGAACGTAGATTTAGTGGGATTTAAGCAGGATATGGCTATTATGAAAGCTAACCCGGATATGCAAATAAGGCGTCTCGACGACGACGGAAAATTGTCGTTTCCTTTGGGCAGTTACGACGAAGCTCCTTTTGTCGGGAAACTCGGAACCGGAGTCGAGCTTAACGAGTCGTACACTATTTTTAATCAAGGTTCGCTTAAAGAGACCGGCAACGATTTCGATCTGGCGCTGGACGGAAAAGGATTTATAGCGATAGAAACTGAAAAAGGGGAGAGATATACCAGAAACGGAGCTTTTACTATCGACAAAGAGGGATACTTAGTTACAAAAGACGGATTGAAAGTTTTAACGGAAACCGGTCCGATAAAAATAAAGAGCAATAATTTCGTTATAGATAAAGAGGGGAATATATATCAAAATAACGAGTTTGCGCAGGATGAGAATCGTTTGGTTTTAAAAGAAGAAAACGAGTGGAAAGCGACCGAGTTTATCGGAAGATTAAAAATTGTCAGATTCCCTAGAGAACGCGAGTTGAGAAGAGAGGGAAACTCGTTTTTCTACGAGGATCAATTTACCGGAGAACCGTTTATAGCGGAAGGGAATCTGCGCCCGAACGTTTTACAAAACTTCGTCGAGGCGGCGAACGTTAATCCCGTTACGGAAATGACAATGATGATAGAAGTTCAAAGGTCTTACGAAGCGAATCAAAAATCTATACAATCCCACGACCAACTTCTCGGAAAATTAATTAATGAAGCGGGAATAGTTAGATAATCTTAAACCTAGTTATATTTTCTAAAAAATATCTCGGGGCGGTATTCAAAGTGCATAAGATCGTATCTTTTCCACTTGCCGCCCCAGCAAAATCCGTGTTTCTCGAAGATCTCGATTATCTTTTGAGGAAAGCGCGCTTTATCCTCTTCGGGGATAGTCCACCAATAGTCGCGAAATTTGGAAGTCCAATACCAATATAACTCTTTGCCGTATGTTCTAGGGGATATATCTATCGCAATCGCCCACGAGTGTAACGACGGTCTTTTTTGATAAGCGACCTCGCGACGGGAATACGACGAAACCGATCTTAAGTTTTTAAACCAAAGTTTAATATCCTCGTTCCCGTCAATCTCTCTATTAATTTCCGACAACGCTTTGCTAAACCGATAAGCGCATTTATTTTTACCGTTTATCTGGAATTTAAATTTATTTATTTTAAAGTAGTTGAAATTTTCTTCAATTTCTCTCTTATCTTTGCCGTATATCGAGTCAAAAAAAGCGTAATTAGTAAATCTGTCGATTACAAAAGTCGAGAAAAAGAGCGGATACTCTTCGAAAACCAAATCCGACTTGATATATTCGTAATATAAATAGCCCAAAAAATGTTCGTCCGCGGAAACGTCCTTTTCGGGAAGCATTAAACTCTCTTTAAAAAAGAATTTCTCTCCGTTTTTCAGGAAAAATATTATATCCCGGCTATTTTCGTCGTATAACAATCGGGCTTTACTAAAATTATACCTATAAGACAGATACATAGCGTTTGCTTTATCGATCCATCTGATTTTGGAATATTCGTCCGGAAAAATCTCGTTAGGATAAAATTTGTCCAAAATATTTTCAAAATCCGGACTAATATTTAACGCGCCGGATATATCGCTAAAATAAACTAATTTGGAAGAATTAAACTTATCGGCGCTCTTAGGTTTGCCGCTCTCTTCTAAAAATAAATACGCCAAGTGAGACGCAACGGCAAGATAGAGTAAAATAACGAAAATAAGCGCAAAATATTTTGGTTTCATAGATTTGATAAAAAAAGAGACCGTCTAATCGACGGCCCCTTTATTATTAAAAGTTACTGACTAATTGCATTAACGGGGCATACCGCCGCGCAACTGCCGCAGTCGGTACATTTTTCTTCGTCGATTTTGTATGGACTTCCCTCGGATATAGCGTCAACCGGACACTCCGACATGCAAGTCCCGCACTCGATACAGTCGTCAGAAATCTTATAAGCCATCTTAATAGCCTCCTAATAAATATTTCATTATAATATACAAAAAAAAATCGATTTGGTAAATATATTTTATCATTATTTTTTACCAAGAGACGCATATGCGTCAGACCAAAACCGCATATGCGTCAAATTACTCTTAACATCATATGTGTCAATATTTCTTTCTACGACAATTGTCGCGCGTTATCGACCCGGCGCGTATGTCAAATTCTCTCGGGGAGCATGGCGTCTCATATGTGTCAATTTTTGTCGAGGAGCGACGCGGCGTCGCATATGCGTTGATTTATTTTGACACATATGCGACGATTTTTTCATCGGGGAGCGACGGGGCGCAAAATACCGATTAAAAAGATAGAAAACAATTCAATTTAAGTGTATAATATAGGTTAAATAAAAAAAAGCAAGGCGTATAGATGAAAAAACATTTGATTTTGGCGCTGTTAATTGCCGTCATGGCAGATATGTATCCGGTAAAAATTAAGATCGACCAAAAGGATAAAACGAAAGAGCCGATTATCTTACAGGCGATATTAGATACCGGTTTCGGAATTGTCGGGGTAAACGACGGCGTTGGGGTAACGGATTATCAATCTTATTTTATCAAGACCGCTTTTCATATTAATGATTTTGGGATCGGTTTGGATTTTACTATCAGGTTTAAAATATTCTCTTTGGAACCCGAGTTCCGTTTTCGCGATTGGTATATCGAAGGGGATCCGTTGGCGACCGTTTTTTTATATCTCGACAGGATAGATTATATACGATACGGGAACGCGCAAAGCCCGATTTTTTTTACGACGGGCAAGATTCCTTATACGACTTTCGGATCGGGGACGCTTGTAAACAATTTTCATAATAACTTTTTTGTCCCGATTAATAAAGAAAACGGCGCGTATTTTCGCCTCGACGGAGAGTATTTTGAAAAATATAAGATAAAAAACATCCCTATCAATTTTACTTTTTTTTGCCCGGATTTACTGGATCCCGACATATTTGGATTTGATTTCAATATAAACCCCCTTGGATTTGCTAAATTCAAAGATATTTTCAAATTATCGTTAGGCGTTACTTTTATGTCGGATCTTGATACTTTTGAGAGAAACAGGCTGAGCGCTCTCAAAGGGCAATATTTTCAAAGCCATAGAAATTTTCACGTTAACGGATTTAGTTCGGCGTTGATTAGCGGATCCGTTCCGATATCTTTTGTATATTTTAAAAAGGATTACGTCAAAGTATCTGTAATCGACGAAGTAGCTTTTGCATACAACGGAGCCAATCCGTCCGATCCGGATAAGTCCGATTTTGGGATTGCCAATAATCTTGAAGTGGAAGCGAGATTCTTAAACGTTAAGAATTCCGGATTGCTTTTAGGATTAAGCTCCGGATTTATCGTTCAAGGCAAAGATTTTTTTATAAATTATTTTTCCTCTAACTACCAGATAGTCAGGCAGAAGCAGTATAGCGGGCAGAGCGAAGATTATAATTTATACGTATCTGCGGGATTTGGTCTGTACGCTTTAAACGACAATTTGCATTTCAAATTTAAGATACTAATGCCGTTAATAACGGACGTATTCAAATCTAAATACGCGATGGAATTTAGATTGTCCGAATTTGCCGTTAAAGGGTTGACGATAGACGTTTTTTATGAAACGGGATGTACCGATCTGCACATATCCGGATCAAACGGGGGACACTTTCTCGAGTCGATAACGGAGAATTTCAGATTTTACGCCGAAGTAAGCTATAAGATTTATTCCGCTAAGATAAGTTTTATTATCGGGCTTCAAACTCCCGGTTGGATAGTCGAGGAAGACTATTTGCCGCCGGAAAATCCTAACGAGTTTTATATAGAGAGATATGGCGCTGATATTCAAAAATTTGTCGGAGTGGGGGTGTCTTTTGTTTTATAACAAAAGAAATCTTCCGATTATTGTAGTTTTCTTGTTTTTTTTTGCGCGGTTTTCTGTAAACGCCGGCGAAGCATTTTTACAACTGATCGATACTTCCGATAGCTCGTCGGACTATTTTTTTTACGACAAAGATTCTAAGGAAAATCTTATAAAAATTAACGATTATCTCTATTCCGGATCGACCTTTCTGACGCTTGAGAAACAGAGAGCGGAATTTGTCATAATTAAGGACTATACGCCTATCGGTTCTATAGTATTAAGCGAAAATAGCGATTTTTATTTTTACAACGCTGGCGCTAAAAACAAAATTTACTTAAAAATGAATTACGGTAGAATAAGGAGCGTTATAGACGAGGGAAACCAAATTGAGATAGAGCTAAAATCTGTAAAACTATACAATAACGGCGGCGATTTTGGCGTAACGACTATATTAAACGAAGAAAAAGATCTCGTCGGTTATACGATCGTTTTTAACGGAGTAGTGGAGAATTATTTGATCAAAGATAATAGATCGGTAAAACTTGAAAAATGGGATAAGGCGGGCTTTAACGAAAATACCCTTGAAGAGATAGAGAAATTTACTCCGGAAGATCTGGAAATATGGCAAGAAAAGATGTCTTTTAACTCTTACTATATTTCTAAAACGACGCCGATAGTTTTAGAGAGCTTATCGTTTGATACGATTGAACAATTTTCCGACCCGACCGGCGATTTATTAATGATAAGCGACTTAACGGAGGATATTCCCGACCAAAACGACCCGACGGAAGACTTAACGGCTCCGGAATTTAAGCGAGATGAAACCGAGGAAACAGATAAAACGGAACTAATGCCTCCTAAAGAGGAGATTTTTGCAGAATTAGCCAAAATTAAGCCGAAAAACTTCGTTTTAGACGAAGATTCCGATAGAGATTATACTTACGCCCCCGAATCTAAACTAAAAGAGCCGCTTTATCCCGTTATAGAAGATAAATTGATCCCAATTATGTTTATAAGCAAAACCGGCGAGGTAGACGAAGATATCGAGTCGGAGAAGGAGAGTCCGCTTAAAGAATATATCGAAGACGCTGAGCCTATTTTTAGCGATACGGACGACTCAAACGACGTTTTCGACGATATTGCTTTGCTTGACGAAACTTCGGATGCGGAAGTTCCGGACGCCGACGAGTCGGCCGACAGCGTTGTTATCGAGCCGAAAATTGAAAGCAAGATCGTCGTTAAAGATCAAACGTCGGACTTGAAAGCGATAAAACTGCTGAGATTTTTTTCGTCGTTTTTCGCTAATGAAACGGGATTTTATAGTTACGATAAAAAGACCTGCGTAAAATTTGTATGGAAACCGGGCGTCGCGCTGGAAAAAGAAAAATTTGAATTTAGTTTTTATTTTCCCGTATTTTTCTCCGTAGACAAAATGTTTGCAAATAATATGTTGTTGCCCGTCAATAATACCAATAACGAGTGGTCGTTTGGGTCGGATCAAAACGGCTCGACGGTAAAAATCGTTCTCGACGCCGTCGACGACGCTTTGTTAAAATTGAGAATACTCAGATACAATAACATAAACGATAATTTCTTCTTTCAGATGGGGGAGTTGAACAATTTTTCAGACTCCTCGAGATTTTCGCTGGTAAATTTTTGTTCTAAAATATTCTTCCCTATGTATAGAAAAACCTCGTTCATAATAAAAGGAGAGTCTAATATATTTGAAGGATTTTTCTATGCGGAAGATATTCTGCCGAAAGGGCTTTACGGACTGTCGTTGAAATTTATGACGCCGTATTCGAGTTTTAAATTCAAGTTTGGAATAGATATATTTGCCGACGGCTACGATTTTATGAATTTTGACAAGGGGCGCGAGCTGTATTTTCCGACGCAAGTCAATCTTATTTCGGAATTCAACGCCTTCAATATACCGTCGTTTAGTTTCTCTATATTCTTGAATATGGGGGCGCTATTTCCGTTGTCTTACAATTTCGGATCGAATAGTTCGCTCGCCATTAATACTATAAAAACTAATCCCCTTATGCTAGTCGATAATATCTCCGCCGCTATGGGGCTGTCGATCAGGATTAAGAAACTGCAGTTTATCGGGGAGATAATCGCCGATTCGGGGTTGAACAAAATCGGACTTTTCGATCTATCCTATTCGGCAAAAAGAGACCAAAGGATGACCGACTCGATAAATTGGTTGACCTCTACCGGCGCAAAACCGATCTCCATATCTAATTACAATTTTGGGGCGAGAGTAAGTTTCCTGATAGATATAGATAAATATCTCTATATGGAAACTTCATATCAAGCGACTTTTACTTACTATAAGACGATAATTTTTTCAAAGAGTTATTACGACAAATTTTTCTTTAAGTTCTCGGCGGATTCGCGAGACAAATTAAAGATAAATCTTAAACTCTACCTCGAATGGCAGATAGAAAATCTAGCGGTAAGCATAATCGATACGATAGATCAAAAATACGAAACTATTTTCGATAACAATATTTTCTATCTGGGCTTCTCGATCAAGCCGCATAATATTGTCGATATAAATATCCGCGGCGGCTTGTATCCCGACTTCTACAATACGACGACCGATATGAAACTGCTATTCGACTGCTACGTCTCGATAAACCCCGAGCCGCTTCCGCTAAAAAAGACGCCGCCGAAAAAACCGATTGAAACAAAAACAACAAAAACAACAAAGACAAAGAAAACAACGACAAAAAAATCGGAAAATAAACCGCCGCCGGCTAAATAAATTTTCGGAATTTACCGCTCTCCGCTATCTTTATTTTTAAAAAAAGATCGACAAGCGCTTGAAATTATGTCGCAGTCTGTCGGCGTTTTGGGGCTAAAAATTTTTGACACATATGCGTCGCATAATAATTCGACGCATATGTGTCAATTTCTTCATCGAGAAGCGGCGCGTATCATATGTGTCAATTTCTCATCGAGGAGCGACGCGTATCATATGTGTCAAATTCTATCAAGACGCGTCGAGGCGCATAATATATCTAAAAAATATTTGACAATTTTTCAATTTAGTTTATACTCGTTCGATATTGAAAAAATATTTCTATCGCCCGATTGAAAACTACGGACGGCGAAAGCGCGAAGCGTTTTCAGCGGGATATACGGCATTCTTTGAAACGCAATATTTAACAACTTAATTAAGGAGATTTTGGCATGGCATATCCAAAAAGAATTGTAATAACCGGAATGGGAATAAACGCGCCTAACGGCGATACTCCCGAAACTTTTTATAATAATCTTATAGCAGGGAAGTCCGGTATAAAAAAAATGACGAGCGTTAACACCGATAGAATCAGATGTAAGATCGGAGGCGATCTGGGAGACTACGACGTTAGAGGAAAGTTGGACTCGTTGAAAGATAATATTCCGGAAGACGTTTTAAAAAGAGCTAAAAAGATCATAAAGACCGCCCCTTTTTCGACAAAGCTTACGCTTCTAGCCGCTTTGGACGCTTACAAAGACGCCGGATTATTTAAAAACGCCCCCGATCCGGACAGAATGGCGGTAGTTTTGGGGGGACACAATTTCCACGACAACTACATTGTAAAGAACGTAAGGCAATTTGAAGAAGAGCCGGAGTATATAGACGGATTGATGGGTATCTGCGTTTTTGATAGCGACGTTGCGGCAAGTATAACGGAATCCTTACAAATATATGGGCCTATGTACATAACCGGCGGCACTTGCGCAAGCTCGGGTATGGCGATGAAAAACGGCATAATGGAGATATTGTACAACGATTGCGATATTGCTATGATCGGCGGGGGGCTTTTGGATTATTCAGACGTAGGATATCAAGCTCTTATTTTAGTAAGCGCGATTTCGTATAAAAGTTTTAACGACGAGCCGGAAAAGTCCTCCAGACCGTACGACGTTAGAAGAGAGGGATTTGTTCCGTCCCACGGAACCGGTATAATGATTATCGAGGAGTTGGAACATGCGTTAAAGCGAGGAGCTCATATCTACGCCGAGATACTGTCCGTCGAGTCAAACTGCGACGGCAACCACTTATCAAATCCATCGGTAGAGGGGCAGACTAAAGTTATGAAAAGAGCCATTCAAAAAGCCGGGATTAAAGTTGAGGATATAAGCTACGTTAATTGTCACGCTACTTCTACTCCTCTTGGAGACGAGGTAGAGCTTACGACTATAAAAAACGTTTTTGGCGAACACGCTAAGAATATTAAGGTCAACGCCACAAAATCGATGATAGGTCATACCGGCTGGACTTCTAATACGGTAGAATTAATTGGAGCGATTATGCAGATGAATAACTCGACTCTGCATCCTTCTATAAATATCGAAAATCTTGATCCGAAAATTGCCGCTTTGGGGATAGACGTTTGCGCCAATAAAAAAGTTGAAAATTATAATATTGACTATTTGTTGAAAAACTCTTTTGGTTTCGGCGGCATAAACTGCTGTTCGATAATAAAAAAATGGAAGGGAAAATAGAGAGATGGATTTCTTAGATAAATATTTAATTGATCAATTGGTTAAAGACGCGGAAGACGTTTGGCCGAAAAGGTGGAGCGAGATTGAAAGTTCTTTTCAGAAAATTACGCTGTCGGCCGCCGTCGACATTATTATTTGGGATTTATCGCTTTTTTCAAAAAAGGGCGATACCGGAACTTATTCTGATATGAAAAATACGGTAGGCATAACGCCGGACAATGAATACGTATTTAAAAAACTTTTAGATATCCTTGTCGAAGAAAATATTTTATCGCGCGAGGGCGAAGTTTACGTATGCGTCGATAACGATCCGGAGATTCATTCTCCGATAGAGTATATAGCGGAGGCGGTAAGAGACATTCCGGAAGAGTGGGCCGCTTTCCAATGGCTGGCTAGAGGTATCGGCGGATTGAAGAGATTTATCAAAGGAAAACTATCCGGCGAAGAGGCGATGTTTGGTCCGTGGGGCGATTTTACCTTAGTAGGTCAAGTATATTATACCAGCGAAGTTTACGGTTATTGGTCTAAGCTCGCCGGTAAAACTGTAACGCGGCTTATAAACAACGTTTTTGATAGAAAAATAACCGTTTTGGAGATTGGAGCGGGAACCGGCGGAGGAACGACCGATTTGTTTAAAAGTTTGGGCGAACCTAGAAACAAAATCGAGAAATATATTTTTACCGATATTCATAAAAGATTGGTAAAAAAGTCTTCCAAAAATTTTGAGGAATATTTCGATTTTATGGAATTTAAGGGATTAGACGTAACTCTTCCGCTTGAAGAGCAGGAGGTCGATCTTGAAAGCGCCGATCTGTTATACGCCGTAAACGTCATGCACGCGACAAACAATATACTATCGGCTTGTTCCGCAATGTATAAGCTTATTAAAAAAGGGGGGTATGCCGTTCTTGGCGAAATAGCCCCGCCTAAAGATAAACTTTACAGGTATATGGAGCTTACGTTTGGGTTATTATCAAGCTATTCGTATTACGAAGATAAAGAGTTGCGACCGCTGTCTCCGATCTTAAGACCCGAACAGTGGATAGAATATTTTAAAAAAGTGGGCTTCAGAGACGCTATTGCGATACCGGGAGATAGATTGCCCGGTTGCGACAGGGGCGGAGCGATTATTGCGATAAAATAGTCCTGTTTCAATAATTATAATTCGGAGAAATATCTTATGAGTAATTTTAGAGTCGCGTATTTACTTATCGTTTTGGTTTTGTTATTTGGCTGTTCGGTGAAAAAAGATGCAAAATATTATAAAAAGGTTGAAAATCTTTTTATTGACAATAAAATAGACAAAATATTAAAAATAGCGGGAAAAAATGAAAATAAGATCGACGTGAATTTAATTTTTTTTTCCATAAGACATAACAAACCGGAATTACTAAAAAGATTTATTCCGCGCTCGCTGACCTCCGATTACGCCAAAAATGATCTTTTCAAATCTGCGATTATATCCGAAGCGATTGATTCCGGGAGCGTTGAAATGTTTAAGATCGTCGACGATCAAATAATCAACGACGACGATTTCTACATAAAATATAATAATTTTGAAGGGACAAAACTTGATAAAGCGGTTCAATGCGGCGACAAGGAGATGATCGACTATCTGCTAAGTAAAAATTCGAAAGGAGTATGGACTCTCTGCTATGCGGTACAGAAGAATGATATCGAACTTGTCGATAAAGTGTTTCATACAGGCTCGGGTAAAACCTGGGATTTTGCTCTGGTGGTCGCGGTACAACAGGGCAGTTTTGATATTATCAAATATTTTATCGAACAAAAAAAAATATCGCCAAATATATATTTTGAATGGAAGCCGGATTACCCGCCGTTTGTGAGAGAATTTTACGAACTATACCAGGTAGATCCCGGCGGCGGTTATACGGAAACGGCTACCGGAGAAGCGTTGAGATTTATGAATATGATGGTAGTCGATTATTTAAGATCCAAAGGGGGAAAGTCCATGAAAGAACTTGGATTTACTCCGCCTAAACCTTCCGAAGAATTTCATAGCGACCATACGCATTAAAAAGAAACCGTGTTTCAGACGTAAAACGATAGATATGGATAGATACAAGCGCATAAATTTGATTCATACGGTTACGATTTACTTTTATTCCTTAGATAATACAGTTGCGGAATAATTATTTTATTAGGTTTGTTATTTCCGTCGTAAAAAATATCGATGATCGGTATATTGAAGTCCTTTTGAATTTTTCTAAAAATTGACGCGGAAACTACCCCGGGACAGCAGAATAACGGATTGAGATGGACCATAGCGTCTACGGTATTATGTTTTATATAATAGAGCGCTCGTCCGACGTTCATCGAGGTTTCGCCGGCTATAAAATTATTTATCCCAAACTCTTCCATTAGTTTAACCTGCTCCTCCATCGGCGGTTCGAACGAATCCTCAAGTAACTCTTTAAAAACATTCTCATATCGCCTTTCAAAGAGCGATAAGCCGCGTTTGTATTTGATATCAAGCCCGTTATCTCTATAATCGGCGTCCAAAAAGTGAGCCGCGGTTTCCGTAAAGGAAGGAACTAGAACTTCGCCGTCAAGTTCTTCTATTAGAGAGTATATATCGTCGTTAAGAATAAAGTTATATTTTGCGTAAAGATCGCCGAGTACTGCGATACGGGGCTTTCTAACGCTCATATCGACTTGAAGGTTTTGAAATAAATTTTTAATTTCTTTAGCGGCTTCCATTAATGGCTTTTTGTTAGTCAGATTGGTTTTGATTAACTCCATCGATCGATTTAGCGCGTCGTCTATATCGGGCGGGTTCTTCGTATAAGGGCGGAATTTATAATATAGTTTATATAAAATTGATCCCAAAATGTTTACTTCGAGAATATTAACGTTCAACTCTTTTGGAAGTTCGTCGATATGCTTCATTGAGTTGCCGTTGGCGATTTTTATCTTATCGTAGCCGGCTTTCTCCGAAGCCAATTCGAGAAGTATTGAATATTGATTAAAGTTGCACGCCATACATAGAGTAGGGAGATAGACTATACAATTTTCAGGATTTAAAGAATATTTTTCTATCGATTCAATTAAGGAACCCGAGATAGCGACGTTCGGCATACACTCCCCGCCCGAAGCGTATCTATATCCTTTGTTTATAATTTTTTGATCGAGAGGCATTACTATGGCGTTATATCCGTAAGCGGTAAATACAGATTTTTGAAGTTCGCTGATAATGGGACTTACATAAGGTATGAGAACGGTATCGTTCGGTTCGATAGAATCGTTTTTATACGACTTTATCTCTATGTTTTTGGGAGCGGCGGATTTATGATTTTTGAAGGTCTCAATCGCCGCTTCTATTCGAGTTTGATAACCGACGTCGCTGGAGTGTTCGTCGAGCTGAATTATGAGATACGGTTTGTTGTAGCGATTCATAATATCTTTGAAATAACTTATGAGATACGAGTCGGGACTGCATCTAAAGCATGTCAGAAATACCGGAAAAAGATTTTCGGTTTTGGCGGCAAATTCGGCCGCGCATATTATCTCTTGTCCGAAAATCCAGTGCGCTTTATCAATGAATCTTTTAGCGTAATCGAGTTCTTGAGGTTTAAGTTCTAGCATCGATTGATAAAGAATATCAAATCCGTAATTTTCAAACGTTTTTGGGATATTTAAATTTACGACGTTATCAAAAAAAGTATACGGACGCCCGAGAAAGAGAATTTTACTTTTATCGACGTTTTTTAGTATATTCTCGCCGGCTCTCCTAAATTTCTTTTTGTTTTCAAGGAATTTGTTATAAGAATCTAAAAACATCTCTCTGAGTTTTTCAGAGTCGATATTTGTTATTTTGGAAGTTATATCGATCAATTCTACGGAAATATCGTTGGTATTAGATTTGTTAAACTTCATTTTTGGCGAGATTAATTTATCTTTAATATTAAGAGCGGTTAGATTATCTATAATCGTTGCGGCGTATTCCGAGTAGTAACAATAATACCCGTCGTTGATTTTATCGATGAAATACTCCGTTTCAACCTCATTTTTTATCAAACTTTTATTGTTGATAATCGTCGGAAAAAAAATGTAGTCGACTTTTTTGTTTTGCAACGACTCGACGAGACCGTGAGCGAGCAGCATAGGCGCGCAAAAGTCGGAATTGACCAATTTAGAGCCGTTTTTCATCTTTGCTTGGGAGGGCTCCTCTATTATTACTTCAAAACCCGCTTTTTCAAAAAAACTTTTAAATAGCGGATAGAATTCCGTTAAATAGAGCGTTTTTGGAATTCCGATAATTTTTCCGTTTTTTTCAACTCCGGAAATATTTTCGATAAACGTCGAATTAAATATCTTATCGATCGCCGTTTTGGTCTCTTTAACTTTTACTTTATGATCTTCGTATTCTCTGCCGCATTTTAGCCCCCACGCGACTTTGTTTCCGCGAACTTCGTATATCGAAAGGGCGCATTTGTTTACGCACAGTTCGCAAACTTCCGTAGATAATTTAAATTCAAAGTCTATTCCTGAAAACTTAGACTTTTGATAATTTCTCTCTTTCAAAATGACCGCGATTCCCAGAGCGCCGGTCAGATGACAATATTTCGATACAAATATCGGCTTTTTGATCTCCTTCTCAAATACGGCGACAAGAGCTTTATTTCGCGCGGTGGCTCCCTGAAAAAATATTTTATCTCCAAGATTTTCCCGACCCGCCACTTTAGAGAGGTAGTTGTCTCTTACGCTGTAAAGAACGGCGGTTATTATCTCTTCTTTGGAATAGCCCTCTGAAAGAAACAAATTTAGATCTCTTTCCATATACACTGTACATCTATCCGAGGTATATGGGGCTTTTCTTCCAAGCGCCATTTTTGATATATCGTCGAGCGTTATGTCCAGGCGTTTCGCTTGCTCCTCGATAAACGAGCCGGTGCCGGCCGCGCAAACGTAATTCATCGTCGAACTTACGACGTTTCCATTTTTTAAAAGAGTGAATTTTGAGTCCTGTCCGCCGATCTCGATAATTGTGTCGACGTCGTTGGAAAGAAAGGTCGCGCCTCTCGCGTGAGCAGTTATCTCGTTTATTTCCAGATCCGCGTTAATTATCTCTTTGACTAATTTTCTGCCGGAGCCGGTCGTTCCGACTCCTAATATGTTTATCTTTTTCCCTGAAAATATTTTTTTAACCTTTTGAAAAATATTTTGAGTCGCTTTTACCGGATCGCCCGCGGTTTTTGTATATAATCCGTATAGGATTTCATTATTTTCGTCCGTAATTATCGACTTTGTGCTGGTAGAGCCGATATCAATCCCGATATAAACGTCGGCGACCTCTTTTACTTCCGAATATTTTGTTATCTCAATGTTGTCTTCGATATAAAACTCGTCCTCGTAAAAATTTGGGTAGTCGGTCGACTCGAGTTTTAGTTCGTCTCTTATCTCTCTTTTGGTAGAGATATTAGATATAACATTTTTTAAATTCAGGTCTTTTTCTTTACCCAAAAGCGCCGCGCCGATAGCGTTAAAATATGCGCTTTCAGGTATAATTTTGACGGGGCTTCCCAAAATTTTTGAAAGTTCGGAAACGATTTTTTTATTCTTGCTCACTCCGCCCGCAAATAAAACTCCGCCTTTTAACGTCCTCCCTTTCAACAAATTTGCAAGAACTCCGCGAGCCATACCTTCGCAAAGTCCCGCGGCGATCGCCTCTTTAGTAAAGCCCTCGGCTTGCGAGTGTATAATATCGGATTTTGCAAAAACGGCGCATCTGGTAGCGATAACCGGAGTTTTCCCTTGAAATTTATACGATAATTCGCCTAACTCCTCGCTGGTAAGTCCTATTCTTTCCGCTTGTTGATCGATAAAACTTCCGGTGCCCGAAGCGCATAAAGGATTGATAGCGTGTTCTATATAGTTAAAATTTTCGTCAAGAATAATTAACGAATAAGATTCGCAACCGATAGTGAGAATATTTCGGCAACCGGTCGATAAATACCTATTTGACTCAACGCTCGCAAGTATCGTATCTATAGTTTTAATTCCTTTTAGATCGACGCTCCCGCAAATTCCGTAAGATTCAATATCTTTTAAGCTAAATTTTTGAAGCAAAATCTCGATTTCTTCTATTAAGTTCTTGAAAATATTGCCGTTATGAGGAAAAGTTTTATGAAAAACTACGCCTGAATCTTCCAAGAGAACTATCGAAATATTTTTTGAGCCTATATCGATTCCTAATTTCATAAGAATTTCCTTAACAAAAAGATGTATTTATAAATATTTATATTTAATTACTATATAAATGTCAAATTAATATTATTTGTATCCCGTCGGGTTTTTTGGGAATTAAAAATATTTGTTTCATATGTGTCATTTTATTTGACACATATGCGACTGTTTCGACATGCGGGTCAAGGGCGTTTCGCCCTTGCGCTGTCCGAGTAGGACAAGATCTTGACTTTTTATAAAATTTAACTTATATTTAGAATAAGAGGTAAATAATATGAGAACAATAATAATAAAAACTACCGATAAATCCTATAATCAAGTTATTAGTTTAATAAAAAAAATTCCGGATATTAAATATTACGACGACGAAGACGATGTTTTTACTGAGGAAGATGAAAAAGCGTATATTGAAGCAAAAAAAGAATTAGAAAATGGCGAAACAAAATCATGGGATGAATTAAAAAAGGAACTAAATCTTGTATAAGATTGAAATTTCAAAAAGCGTTGAGAAGTTCTTAAAATCTAGAAATAGAAATGTTCAAATAAAAATTAGTAAAATGATAGATGTTATTTCAGTTAATCCATTTATTACTAATCTTGATATAAAAGAGCTTAAAGGTAATAAAAATCATTATAGACTAAGAGTTGGTAAATATCGCATTTTATATGAAATAATCGACGAAAAGATATTAATATATTTTTATAAAGCAGATTCAAGAGGCGATATTTATAAAAAGTCTGGTTAGTCTTAAAAAACCGTTACTCTCATGGGATTGATAATAGCGCCGTATCTTCTGACTTCAAAATGAAGGTGGCTTCCCGTAGATCGTCCGGTCGAGCCCATAAGCCCGATTATTCTTCCCGCTTCTACCCATGTTCCGTTTTTTACTAGGAATTTGCTCAGATGCCCGTAGTAGGAGACGTAACCGGAAGTGTGCTGAATTTTTATGGCGTTGCCAAGAGGCCAGTAAGAACCTACAAAAATCACTTTACCCGGAGCCGCGGCGTATATATACGAACCGGCGCTATTTGCTATATCTACTCCCGAATGGTACGACCTAAGTTTAGTCCACGGGTCTTTTCTATAGCCAAAATACGAAGTAAAGCGCCCGTAGCAAGGTCTTCTAAAATATTCCCCAAGAAGGAGTTGTTTTGAGATGTTGTCGTGATGAATACCGGGGATAAAAACGGTCTTAACGTCCGACGAAGCGTCGCAATTATTAACTCTTAAGATTTCCTCTTTTTCTACGCCGTACTTATCGGAAATTTTTTCAAGAGTGTTGTTTTTTGTTACGTTTTCTACGATACCGTCTTGATTGGGAATCATAACTTTGGTTCCGAGAACTATCTTTGAAGGTATGGCAATATTGTTGTATTTGATTATCGTTACTTCGTCTATTCCAAATTTACCCGCTATGCTGTGAATAGAGTCGCCTATTTTGACGTAATAATCGAGATGCGATAGCGGAGCGGATATCGTATCGGGCGTATACGCTCCTCCGACCCCCTCGCTGTTTGAGTTATTGTCGTCGTATAAACTTTTTACAGATTTTAGATTTCTCTGTTTGATAAGGATATTGTTATTCTCAAAGAAGCCCAGCGAAAATATCGCAAAAAGCATTAGAAAGAGCGTTAGAGCGCTAACCAGGTATAGTATAATAAAATTATTCTTGTAGTCTTTGTCCATTTTTCTTCTTCTGATCATAGTAATTTTATCGGATTTTACAACATTATCTTTAACGGGTCAACTAATTTCCCATCTTTTCTTATCTCAAGGTGAAGATGAGGTCCGGTGCTTCTCCCCGTCGATCCTACTTTTCCGATAACCGCCCCCTGATTTACAAAGTCTCCTTTCTTGACGTCGACTTTATTCAGATGGGCGTATAATAAGATTATATCATCATTATATTTAATTTCAATATAATTTCCATAAACTTTATTTTTTCCGACAAAAGAGACTTCTCCGCTAGTTACCGCGAGAACTTTTGCGTTGAGATCGTCTTTAATGTCTATTCCCGTATGAAAACTGTACGCCTTTGTGAAAGGGTCTATTCTAGGTCCGTATTTTGAAGTTATCTTTCTGCTTTTCAAGGGCCAAAGATAAATTTCCGAATAGAACCGTTTTTTTTCATAATCCGTCATTTTTGATCCAGGGATAAATAAAGAGTCTCCCTCTACGATCAGAGAAGATTCTATTCCGTTAGCGTCGGCTATATTTTCCCATTTTACGCCGTAACGATTGGCTATCTTAAATATAGAGTCGTTTTTGCCGACTTTTATTGTTCTACCGTCGCGGTTTGGAATTTTAAGGAGCATCCCGGACTTAACCGAGTTAGTATTTTTAAGGTTGTTTACAAGAATTATTGTGTCTTTAAGAAGACCAAATTTTTTCGAGATAGAATTTAGATTCTCGTTATTTACGACTCTGTATTTTGAATATTCGACTTTGCCCGTTACAAACTGCGTTATTTGACCGGGATCGCTCTCTTCTTTATCGTTTTCATCGTCTTCAAAAAAAACGTAGCTTTCGAGGTATTTATCGGGATTATCTTCTCTCATAACGTCAAATTCTATATCTCCTCTTTTTTTAGTATTAAGATTTGAGGCGGAACTGATAGAGATTGACAAAAAAAATAGGGTTATAAATATACAAAGAAACGACGCGGTATAAATTATTTTATACTTCGCAAGAAAGTTTGAACCGCTTTTGGCTCGTCTCCTTTTGGTTTGTTTTAAAGTAGAATTCAAAGCAGAAATAGAATAGGAGTTAATACTCTTTTTATTAACGACGGCTTTTTTTCTTATATTGACGGCCGGCGATTTGGGAGCGTATTCCCACGTTATTCCAAGCAAGTTTTTATTTTTATTATTCAATATGACTCTCCGATATTTTCTATTTCGACAATATAGATTTTTCTTTAACAAAAAATTTTAAAATTCATACAAATTATTAATTAAACTTTTTTCGGATATATAAGATAATTAATAATATATTTAACAATTTCTCGGAGACAAAATTTGAAAAAAAAGATATTAACGACTTTCGCTATATTAGCTCTATCCGGAATGTTTCTAAACTCTGAAGATAAAACCGTAAAATGGAACGTATCGGATAATATCGCCGATTTTATTTATAAACAAAAAAACGTGGAAAAAATTTATTACGGGGATAAACCGGTCGGCTACGGTTTGTCGAAAAATATTTACGGAGTAAAGAGCGACGTCGAGCTCTACCTCTCTTTCGACGAAAATAAAACCAAAGACGAAACGGGAAGATACTCGGTCTCTTATTCTCAATTTTTCATTAGCGATAAAAAAAGTATTAATAGGAATTCGGGATATTTTGTAAATTCGTCGCATAGAGTAGAGTTGTCGGGTAGCGAAAAGACTTATTTTCAACCGGGGATAAATCTCTCCTCATTTTCGATCAGTTTTTGGATGTTTCCGGTTACCGGTTCGTATAACGAGTCTCTGCTAAAAATAGGCGGGCAGTATTATAATAAAAAAAAGGAGAATATTGAAGAACAATCGATAGTGTGCGAGATTGTCGACGGCAAAATAAGTTGGAATTTTAATAATCTGTTTTATTTTGGCGAAGACTATGTTGAAAAAATCGAACTGATTTCGTCGGTTCGAGCGGTTCCGGAAAGGTGGACGCATGCGTCGATGACTTTCGACGCGTTTACGGGCATCATCAGACTATATATAGACGGAATCGAATCTGGAATAGTAGTCGCCACAGTCGACGGAACGCTTAACGGCTCGGTATATAATATGAAGTATCATTCAAAAAACAGATGTTTGATAAAAATAGCAAACTCCTTTACCGGGGGGCTGGACGAATTTTATATTTTCAGAGGGGTAAACGATAATATCTCAGATAAATATAATATTAATGGTGGAGAAATTTTGAGTAATGTAATATTATTAGACAGGAGAGGAGTATATATAAAAAATATAGCGTTTGACCAACTGACAAATAATAAGAGCGATTTGGTCTATTTTTACCGATATTCCGATAAGCCTTTTCACCCGGAAAGCGATTATGGAGAAAAGATAGCTTGGAAAAAATTCGGCGATGAGAAATTAGAGAGTAACCTGTTAAAATATATACAGTGGAAGATAAAATTTCTTCCCGGAGCCGATAACGAGTATTCGCCGAATTTTAGAGGGCTTTCGATCAGTTATAAAGAGAATATCCCGCCGTCGAAACCGTTGGGGGTAATGGTTTTGCCAAAAGACGGTATGGCGAGGATAAAATGGTTAAAAAATTCTGAAAACGACGTAAAAGGGTATAAAATATATTATGGAACGAAGTCTTTTAACTATTTCGGGAAAGGTTCCGAACTGGGGGACAGTCCGATTGTAGTAAGTAAAGACGCCGATTTTGACAAAGAAGGGATCGAGATAAAAGGACTGAAGAATAATATTATCTATTATTTTTCGGTTACCGCTTTCGACGACGACGAAAAAAGAAACGAAAGCGATTTTTCGGAAGAGGTCGCATGTAGACCGATTGAAAACTGGGTTCGGAATGATTATTAAAAGTATGAAGATTTTACCGACGAAGGCTTATGATGAAATATGAAGAGTTAATTACAAGATCGAAATTTGCTTTGAGGATAAAAGATTACGATCAGGCGATCAAATTTATATCTTCGGCTATCGATATTAATAACGAATCCCCAAACGCATACCTACTGCTTGGAACGGTTTATCAGTCGAAAGGGGATTATACGAACGCTATCGATAATTACGAAATAGCTATATCAAAAAATAAAAAACTTATCGAAGCGTACAACAATCTTGGCGTAATTTATAAAAATCTTAAGGATTACGATAAATCTGTCTATTATTTTAAAGAATCTCTGAAAATTGACCATAAAAGAGCCGATATATACTACAATTTAGGCAACGTCCATAAAATAATAGATAAACCGAGAGAGGCGATAAACGATTATGAAAGAGCGATCAAACTAAATCCGGAATTTATCCCTTCTTATAATAATCTTGGTATTATTTACGAGCAGTTGGGGAAATACAACGAAGCGATCAACGTTTATCAAAAAGGGCTTAAAGTTGATTATAACAACCTGAAATTGCGCTACAATTTGGGAGTGGTCTTTGAATTAGTGAATAATCTGGACGAAGCCGAAGAGAGCTATAAAAAAGCGATAGAGCTAAATCCCAACTGCATAGACGCTCATAATAATCTGGGGGTCGTTTATGAAAAACAAGGTCAAATAGAGAACGCAAAGAATTGTTATAAAGACGCTCTTAGTCTGAATCCTAATTATGTTAAATCCAGAAACAATCTTGCGCTGGTTTATGAAAAAGTAAACGACTACGAAAGCGCTATAAAAGAGTATAAAAAAGCGCTCGCCATTAATCCGAATTACACGGTAGCCCTCGGCAATCTTGGCAAACTTTTATATTTTAGAGAGTCTTATAACGAAGCGGCGGCGATATTTGAAAAATTATTGAAAATTAACGAAGACGATTTTGATTCGAATTTAAACCTGGCGAGAGTTCTTGAAAAAATTGATCCGAATAGAGCCGTAGACGTATATAATAATTTATTAAGAAAAGATCCTACAAACGCAGAGTTAAGAAAGTCTTTAGGGGAACTCTATATGTCTCTTGAAAGAAATTTTGAGGCTTTGGAGGAGTATAAAAAGGTTGAGAAACTTCTTCCGGGCGATATAGATAATAAAATTAAAATAGCTCAGATATCTAAAATGGAGGGAGAGTATGTCGACGCAATAAAAACTTTGGAAGAACTTGCGGCGAGCGGTTCCGACGATAGGGTTTTGAACGAATTGGGGGGGATATATCTCGAAATAGGAGAGAACGATAAAGCGATAAATATTTTTGAAAAACTCAAAGAGAGCGGAAACAAAGACGAGATGCTATCGCTAAATCTCGCAAAGGCGTATAAAGCTAATAAAAATTACGACAAAGCGATGGAAAACATTCAAACTTTATTTGATATTGAAGGAACGGAGTCTATCGGCGAAAATGAAATAGAGAAATTTAACGAGAGACTTAGTTTATACGAGGAAACGGTAAAAAACATAGCTTTAAAAAATGAAGCCGAAAGTAAGAGGATTCGAGACAAACTTAGAGAATACGACATTAGCGCCCTAATGGAAGACGACGACGTAAAAAACAGAGACGATCTTACCAAAAACGACGACGGAATATCAAATATAGAGAAATCTTTGGAAAATTCCTTCGACGCTCCGATAATAAATATCGGCGACGACGAACCCTATTATTCTGTAGAGGAAGAGGAAGAGATTATTTCGGCCAAAGATGAAGAAGACGAACCCGAAGATGAAGAAGAAAAATTTGAGCCGAACTCTATGCTTAATCTTCTTAAAGATCAAGATACTTACGACGAACTTCCTTATCGTAGAGAGGAAGATAATAGAAAAGAGATTGTCGTTAAAAGCGAAAAATCCGTATACGATAACCTTGCGGAAACTAAGAATTTATTGGATCAAATGTATCAAATCCCTCAAAATCAAAACATTCCCCAAAATCAAAATGTGTCTCAAAATCAGAATATGCCTGAGAAAACGGATTTTTCGAATAATCTTGAAGTTCAAATGAAAAATCTTAACGATAAAGTCGCGTCGCTTTTTGATAAAATGGAATCTTCTAAAAACGCGACGCCTTTACAATCAAACGAAGCCGACGAAAGACGGTTTATGGATAAATTGAGCGATAAGTTAAGCTCCTTTATAGATAAACTCGGCGATAAAATAGGCGAAGCAAAAAAACAGAACGAAGAGCAAAGCGAAGAAAAAAAAGAAGAAAAAAAAGAAGAAAAAAATAAAGAACAGAGCGTTCCGGAAATAAAATCGGACAAAAATGAGACTGAACCGGAGATCGTAGAAGAATCGGAGGATTTTGAAACGAAAGACGTCGGCGACGAATCTTTGAAAGATGAAATTCCTATAGACGACGAGGATTTGTTAAACGATATCGACGAGGAGTTGGAAAAATTTGATAATGAAGAAAAAACCGACGGACCGGTCGACGATTTTATCGACGAAGATATAAAAGACGTACTAAACAATATTGAGGATATGGACGACGCAATATTGGACGATTTTGACGACATAGGGGAGGAAGTTGAAGAAAAAATCGGCGATATTGAAGAGGAAGACTTCGAAAGTTTTGGCGATCTTGACGATTTTCCTCCGGACGAGGATATATTAGACGAACCCGAAATAATTGAAGAGCCGGAAAATTTCGACTTAGGAGAATTTGAAGACAATTTTGATATACCGCAAGTCGGCGACGATATCGGAGAAGACGGCGATATTGGCGATATCGACGTAACCGAAGAGCCGGAGAGACTAGAAGAGCTTGAGGCGGACGATGTCGAAGAGGAGATAGAAGGTATTGACATTTTAGAAGAAGAGGAAAGTTTTGATAACGATAAATTGACCGACGATATACTTAAAAAAGATATCGAAGAGGCTCTAAAAGATTACGATCGCGACATTCCCGATGACTTCGAGAAACCTACGGAGGATATTGAAAAGTTTGATAAAGACGATATTGACGAAGACCTCCAAGACAAACCAAAAGACTCAAATAAATCAAAAATTTCCGATGAAAACTCCGTATCGGACGAATTTGATGAAGATTTAGACGACCTTTTCGAAGATCGAGAACTTTCTCCAACTGAAGAGTTTCAAAATAGCGCCGACGGTAAAATTAACGATATTTTAGATAAAGATATCAGCGACGTTATGAAATCTATAGACGACGACCTGAGTAAATTTAACGAATCTGAAGAGCTATTCCCCGAATTGGAGGACGAACTGGAAGCGTTATCCGAAATTGATAAAAATTTAACCGATGAAAATTTTGAATTGTTAGACGACGGTATAGAAGATATATCAATCGAAGACGAACTCGAAGAGCTGTCTAAATTATCCGACGAACCGATAGATTTTGACGACATCGACGAGCTCGCCGATATTGAAGACGAAATTATTATGGATAAATTACCGAATTATAGCGAGAGTTTTGCAAACGATCGCGATTTTTATCCAAAAATCGAATCCGAATATAATAAAAACGATTCTTATTCCGCTCGAGATTTTAGCGTACTAGAAGATATTATGGAGTTTCCGCCGATAGGCGACGATTTTTTTAAAAAAATTGATAATTTTGATAAAACGATCGATAAAAAACTGGAAACTCTTTTAGTTAAAAAATTATCGAAAAAAAACGTCAATATTTCGACAAAATTAATCAAAGGGGTTGAAGTCGATATTTTTGAATGACGGCGTTATATTATAATCGGAACTTTAGTTATAAGTTTAGTTAGACGTATTTGGGATAATTTTCAATTGCGAGCTCGTATAATAGCTGTTTTTGAGCGGCGATATTTAACAGTTGTGTCATTTTATCCAAAAAGTCGTTTTTCAATTTATCGATCCTCAATTTCTTACTAATAAGTTCAAGAAATCCTTCCAACCCATATTTCATAACGCCGTTATAAAAAAACAGTATA